>Ga0256405_10000045_pt1 | contig 348114 bp, 288 predicted proteins | sample RumenRJG_02DNA_FD_189096 | JGI IMG/M metagenome (GOLD analysis project Ga0256405, IMG submission 189096) | Bovine rumen microbial communities from Lethbridge, Alberta, Canada - RJG_02 | ecosystem: Host-associated > Mammals > Digestive system > Stomach > Rumen | place: Canada: Alberta...
AGTCGTCATCTTCAGTGATGGCATAAAAAGACATTTCCTGGCAGTGGTCTATCATCCACAGGAAACGTTCAGTGTCAGTTCTCTCCGCTTCGGGAAAAGCAGACTCGTAGAGTTCTGGAACTTGCGCTATCAGCGGGTCTTTGCTTGACTGTATTTTTATCAAATTCATGACTATATTACGATTTAACTGTTTGTTATTAGATGTATTTTGATTACTCCTCCAGTCTCGCTTTTACTTTCTTCCATGCATGGGAGTCGAAGAGGAAACACTCTTTCATGGTTTCCATCATGCTCTTAAACCGGCTCATGGGAATAGTGAAGCTCAGTTCATTTGTCCCTACGTATGGGCGAACTGACGGGTCGAGCAACCCCATGAAGCACCTCTGCCCCTGTCGGGCATTCTCCACAATCGTCATCGAAACAACAGAACTACATCCCGAACCGAACCTCGTGACCACAGCATCAGCAGCGTTCGTGTCGAAGAAAGCCCAGCCACAAAGACCAGAAAGCATGTCGGGTGTGGCATAGAACATGATGCCCTCAAAACCATCAAACGACTCGGCTTTGTCTATCCGCACGAAGTTCAGATATGTCTGCTCGGCACGTTTCATGCCCAAGTCTTCCACGTAGTCAATAACCATTTGCGGTGTTTTCTTGTATTTCTCCTTCAACGAGACAAATCCCGGCACGCGCTCTGGCATATCCGTAAATCCAGTGTAGAGCTTACCGCCACCGCAAGCAATGACTTCGGCACTCAAGCTCACAGGAGCACCTTCTCTGGCAGCTTGCAGACCTTTGAAGAAACAGCCGTTGATCCTTTCGGTATCGGCTACGGGTTGATTACTATAGCCAAACAACAGAGGTAAGGTTGCCTTCTGTCCGAATGCTTCCCTGAAATTTTGTATAAACTGCTTTACCATAAATTCCTATTTACAATTCAATGACATGCGGTTGAACGTCAGTATCGTGAGTCGCCACTGACTCTATGCAGTCGGGTGAAAGACTCTGTTCACGAATCCATTGAAGCGATTGACGTTGAAGGCGCTTATCGAGTGTGATACCCGAAGTAATCATATCACGCCATGACTTTGTAGCATAGCCGCCATCAGCGAATAGAAGCACATATTTCCCTTCGTCGTTTCGTATCTTCAGGGCACAGAGTCCTTCGCTATGGCCGGGAATGTTTACCATCAACAGGCTGCCATCGCCCAGCACATCATATGACTTGCCGACGGGACCCTCCGTGCCGTTCCAGTTGAAAGTATTCAGGTCGACGCCTTTCCACCAACGCTTCTGGAAACGAATCATAATTTGAAAATTCTTTCGTGTCGTTCCTATCATCTCTGCCTCTGACACGAGTATATGCTTAGCACCCTTCACTAAACGGAGACCATTTGCGTGGTCACAATCAAGATGCGACAGTAACACATAGTCAATATCTGTGGGCTTCAGTTTCAGCTTTGCCAACTGCTCATCGATGGCTTCGCCTTTGGCAATACGTCCCTGATTGATTTGGTAGAGCAGGAATGAGCCGAGTGACTTAATCTGTGCCTTACGGTCATACTCTCCATTGGGTGACATCTCGCGATGCCAACCTGTATCAAAGAGAATGAGTCCCTTCGGATGCTCAATCAGAAAGCTGAATACGGGCAGCCATATCCATTTTGATTTTGGAGTTGTGATACCCGAGGCTTTCAATATGCTGCAATCGTCACCTCCAAAGGGCAGATAAGGCGAAACGCGCACTTCGCCAGTTCTCAGCACATGTATCTTTATCTTATTCATATAATCCTGATTGTTTTTCTTCCGCTTTCTTATATGTTTTATTTGAAAGTGAATCTTAATACTGCACTTTGACGGAACTGCTTTCGGGAATGAAAAGTCTTGTTCTTCGAGTCGGGGTAGTTTAGAGCTGGGGGAGATATCGTATCTATTCAGCCATTTGGTCTCGCCTGCGGCGGAACAGCACACTGGCAATGACCGGTGCACCCACCAGTGCCGTAACGCTGTTGACGGGGAGAGCCCCCTCGAAACCTGGCATGCGGGCCAGAAGGTTGCACACCAGTGCCAGGGCAGCGCCGGCGAGCATCGTGGCCGGCATCAGCACACGGTGGTCGCTGGTGCGGAAAAGGGCTCGCGCCAGATGGGGTACAGCCAGACCGATGAACATGATAGGTCCGCAATAGGCCGTGACGATGGCCGTCAGTGTGCCGGAGCAGAGGATGAGCAGCAGGCGGGCACGATGGACGTTGAGTCCGAGGTTGCGGGCATAGCCGTCGCCGAGCATGTAGAGGTTCATGGCCTTCACGGTGAGCATGCTGAGCGGCAGGAGCACCGCCATGAGGATGACGAAGAGCATCATCTGGTCGCCCGACACACGAGCAAACGACCCTAATCCCCAGACAACGTAGGCCTTGATGTCCTCCTCGGCAGAGAAAAACTTCAGCACACCGATGATGGCCGTGGCCAGATAGCCTATCATGACACCGATGATGAGCAGCGTCACGTTGCCTTTCACCCGCGAGGCCACCCAGATGATGAGACCCATGACGGCCAGCGAACCGATGATGGCTGCCACCGACATGGCCACGTCGCCCATATAGCCCAAGCGGCTGAGGGCCACTCCGCCTAAGGAACCCGACAGCAACACGACGCAAGCCACGCCGAGCGATGCGCCGTTAGATATGCCAAGCACCGACGGCCCTGCCAGCGGATTGCGGAAGACGGTCTGCATCTGCAGTCCGCTGACGGCCAGTCCGGCACCGGCTACGAGCGCGGTGAGTGCCTGCGGCACACGCGAGGCAAAGATGATGTTGCGCCATATCTCCGATTCGCCTTCGTTGCCTATAAGGATGCGGCAGATGCTGCCAAAGGGAATGCGCACTGTGCCGAGCAGGAGGTTCAGCACGAAGAAGACCGCAATGCCCGCCAGCAGCAGGATGAAGAGCAGAACACGGCGCCCGGGCGAAGTGGCGGATGGTTGCTGGCCGTTGGTGTCAGTGAAGCTCGTCTTCATCGCTTATTTCTTAGTACCTCCCGGCTTGGTGACAGGAAGCAGATGATAGAACGTCGGCTGGTAGTCGGCAGGCATCAGCTCTGGATGGAAGATGGCCGTCAGGTCGCTCAACACCACATCGGGCATGACGGGCGTCTTCTCATAGAACGGCGTTGTCTTCATGTTGCAGTAGATGACCTTATGCTCTCTGAACGCCTTGAAGAGACTATTGCGTGGCTCAGAGGCCTGCAGGGCTTCGTAGCTGAAGTCGCCGTCGAAGCTGTTCAGTATGCGCCAGTAGTCGGCATTGGCAGCCGTGGCATACATCTGCTCGAACTCGATGTTTACGCCGCCCGTATTCTCGTCCTTAATGACATAGTCGGCACCTGCATCGCGGAACAGCTGCGCCAGATAGTTCTTGCCGCCCACGGCATACCAGTTGCCGCCGTGCATCTCGCCGCTGAACACGGTGGGGCGGGTGGTGGCTGCGGCCGTCTTCTCCTTCATGGCCACATAGCGCTGCTCTATGCCATTGAAGATGGAGTCGGCCTCATGCTCCTTGCCGATGAACAGTCCGATATACTTAATCCATTCGGCCTGGCCCAGCGGGTCGAGCTCTTTGTAGCCAAGGTGGGGGATGAGCATGATGCCCGTCTCCTTGATAACGTCATATCCGCCGCGCTTGAAGGGCGAGATGAAGATAGCCTCGGGGTTGGCGGCCAGGATGAGCTCGGCGTCAAAGTTGCCCTCCATGCCAATCTTCACGATGCGGCCGTCTTTCACTCGTTGGCGGATGTCCTCGTTGAAGAGGTTTTTGGTACCGGTGATGCCTTTCACCACGTCGTGGGCGTCAAGGGCCGTGAAGTTCGACAGCTGGAGCATCGTCATGACGATGGTGCGCTCAACGGGCGTCCTTACTTCTGTGTAGCCTTCAGGAATACTGACGGCCGACAGCTCTTTGCTGCTCATTTGTTTGGGGATGAGTGCAAAGTGGTAGCTTACCGGCATTTTGTCTTCGTCTTCCTGTGGGTCGGCCACGTCGACTAAATGAATGCCGCCGCTGAGAGTCCTCACGGTGAAGCCTTTGGCATAGCTGACAATCATGGTGTCTGCCGCGGTGTTGTCGGCACCTCGGCTGCTGTTTGTTTGCCCGTTTGAGCACGCTGCCAGTACGATGACCGATAGCAGTGCGATAAATGAAAACGTATGCTTCATGGCAATTGCATCTTTAATCATTCTTATGATCGTAGGCATGTACGGGATAGTCGATGGTGTAGTGTAGGCCGCGGCTCTCCTTGCGCTCCAGGGCGAAGCGGGTGATGAGATAGCCCACGTTGATCATGTTGCGCAGCTCGCAGATGTCCTTCGAGGCCTTCACGCGTTTGAAGAGGCGCTCGGTCTCCTCGTAGAGCATGTCGAGGCGGTCCCAGGCGCGGTGCAGGCGCAGGTCGCTGCGCACGATGCCCACATAGCCCGACATGATTTGTCCCACTTCCTTCACCGACTGTGTGATGAGCACCTTCTCCTCGTTGGTCATCGTGCCCTCGTCGTTCCATTCAGGCACCTGCTCGTTCCAGTCGTAGAGGTCTACGTGCTCCAGCGAGTGGCGGGCGGCAGCGTCGGCATAGACCACGGCCTCGATGAGTGAGTTCGAGGCCAGGCGGTTGCCGCCGTGCAGGCCGGTGCACGAACATTCGCCCAGGGCGTAGAGACGGTCGATAGACGAACAGCCGTTGAGGTCGACCTTGATGCCGCCGCACATGTAGTGGGCTGCGGGGCGCACGGGAATATAGTCGGTGGTGATGTCGATGCCGATGGAGAGGCACTTCTGGTAGATGTTGGGGAAGTGGCGGCGCGTCTCGGCCGGATTCTTGTGCGTCACGTCGAGGCAGACGTGGTCCAGACCATGAATCTTCATCTCCTTGTCGATGGCGCGGGCCACGATGTCGCGCGGAGCCAGCGACAGGCGCTTGTCGTACTTCTGCATGAACTCCTCGCCGTTGGGTAGCTTCAGGATGCCGCCGTAGCCGCGCATGGCCTCAGTGATGAGGTAAGCGGGGTGCGTCTCGTTGGGGTTGAAGAGCACGGTAGGGTGAAACTGCACGAACTCCATGTCCTGCACGGTGCCCTTGGCACGATAGACCATGGCGATGCCGTCGCCGGTGGCTATGACGGGGTTCGAGGTGGTTTGGTAGACGGCGCCGCAGCCGCCGGTGCACATCACCGTGACCTTGGCCAGATAGGTATCTACCTTCTCCGTCTCGGGGTTCAGCACGTAGGCGCCATAGCACTTGATGTGGGGCGAGCGGCGGGTGACGCGCACGCCCATATGGTGCTGCGTGATAATCTCTACGGCAAAGTGGTTCTCCTTCACCGTGATGCTAGGGCAGGCCTTGACGGCCTCCATCAGGCCGCGCTGTATCTCGGCGCCCGTGTCGTCGGCATGGTGGAGAATGCGGAACTCGGAGTGGCCGCCCTCGCGGTGCAGGTCGAATGTGCCGTCATCTTTCTTGTCGAAGTTGACGCCCCAGTTTACAAGTTCCCTGATTTGCTCCGGAGCGTTCCTTACAACCTGTTCCACTGCCTTGCGATCGCTGATGTAGTCGCCGGCTATCATCGTGTCCTCGATGTGTTTGTCGAAGTTGTCTACCAGCAGGTTAGTCACTGATGCCACGCCTCCCTGTGCGAACGACGTGTTGGCCTCGTCGAGCGAAGTCTTGCAGATGAGGCACACCGACCCTTTCTTGGCGCGTGCCACCTTGAGCGCGTAGCTCATGCCGGCCACGCCTGCTCCAATGATGAGAAAGTCGTATTTACAGACCATAGTTTCGATTTTACGGTGCAAAGGTAACTCTTTTTGAGGAGTTAACGGACTTAACGAAGTTAAAGGGAGTTAAAGAGATGCAGTTTTAGCGAAGAAATGCTACCTTTGCAGTGATTATGAAGAAAATATTATTCATGGCGATGCTGATGCTCATGTCGGCATCAGCTGAAGCACAACAGCTGAAACTGCGGCTCGACTCGCTGTTCAGCGACCCTCTGCTTGAGACCACCCAGATGGGCGTCATGATATGGGACTTGGCGGCCGACTCAATGGTTTACGGCCGCCAGCAGCGCCAGCTGATGCGCCCGGCTTCTACGATGAAGGTGCTGACGGCCGTCACGGCCATCGACGTGCTGGGCAGCGATTATACGCTGTCAACCTCGTTGTATTACCATGGTGAAGTCGTGGGGCGCACGCTTGTGGGCGACTTGTATTGTGTGGGAGGCATGGACCCCATGTTCGACACTGACGATATGGAAGCGCTGGTGGCCAATGTCAGGCGGCTGGGCATCGACACGCTGCGCGGAAGAATAGTGGCCGACACTTCGGTGAAGGACACGCTGCGCTGGGGCGAGGGCTGGTGCTGGGATGACGACAACTACGACCTGACGCCGCTGCGCATGGGGCACCGGCTCGACTTTGCTGAGCAGATGGCTGCTTGGATGGCCAGGGGTGGGGTGGTGTTGCCCGATGAGGCATGCACGGCAAAGGGAAGGCTGCCTCTGGGCGCCACGTTTGTATGTGCCCGCACGCATACGCTCGACCAGGTGCTTCGCGAGATGATGAAGGAGAGCAACAACCTCTATGCCGAGTCGGTGTTCTATCAGCTGGCCATCAAGACGGGCCACCGGCCTGCCACGGCAAAGGATGCACGCAAGCTGATGCGCGACGCTATGCTCAGGGCCGGCCTGCTGCCTCAGCAGTATCGCATTGCCGACGGCAGCGGCTTGTCGCTCTACAACTATCTGTCGGCCGAGGCACTCACGATGATGCTGCGCTATGCCTGGTTCGACGAGCGCATCTATACCCACTTGCTGCCTTCGCTGCCCATTGCCGGCGAAGACGGCACGCTGAAGCGCCGCATGATTGGCACGGCTGCTGAGAAAAACGTGCAGGCCAAGACGGGCACCGTGGCCGGCATCACGTCGCTGGCCGGCTATCTGACTTCGCGCGAGGGGCATCGCCTGTGTTTCGCCATCATCAACCAGGGTGTGATGCGTGCTGCTGAGGGGCGCCAGCTGCAGGATAAGATGTGCGCCATCCTGTGCGAATAGCGGCATGCATGTAAGGGAGTGGAAACAAATTTTGGCCGGAATTTAATGAATTTTGGCCAAAATCAAACAAATTCCGGCCAAAATCTTTATTGCAGAGAGTGGGAATGCCTGCGGCATCGGCTGCTGTGTTTCCCCGACTGAAACAGAAAACCCGCACCAGGCGCTGGCGCCTGTGCGGGTTGTATTCTATCGAAGGAATGTGTGGATTAGAAGTTCACGCCGAAGTTGACGAAGAAATTGCTCGTGTGGGCACTCAGGTCGGCGGGATTGTCCTTGGCAATGTTGAGGACACCAAACTGGTAGCCAACCTCCAGATAGAGCTTGTTGTACTCGCCGCCGCAACCCAGCTTGAAGCCCATGTCGGGGTGCTTCATCAGTTTGTAGGAACTTCTCTTCACCACTTTCATGTCTTCCACTGTCTTGTACTTGCCGGCTACGCCCATTGAGAAGTAGGGACCGATGAAAGGCAGAATGGCAATGTCGTCGCTCACCTGGACACCATACTTAATCAGCACGGGGAGCTCAAGATAGTTGAGGGTGAGGTCCTTGCCGCCACGGCCAGAGAAGTAGACACCACTTTCAATGAAGATGGGGGTGGCATCGCTTACGCGCGTACCGATGACGCCGGCCAGATTCATGCCGACCTTAGAGTCAGTGTCTGCATAGTCGCCTGTAATGGTCGAAACGTTCATACCGAGACGAATACCATAATAGAGTGTGCTCTCGCTGAGTGAGAAACCGCCGCTGCTGTACTGAGCGAACGAAGGTGCTGCCATGAGCACGGCCACAATGGCCATCAAGAATTTCTTCATAATGCTTTGTTTTTTTGTTAATGTTTAATAATCTAAGTGCAAAGTAACACATTTTTTTTCATTTGTGCAAGAATTTGATAAAAAATTTACTTCTTCTGATGTAAAAAGTGTATCTTTGCACGCGGTATGGAAAATCAGAACATATGGAATAACGTGATGGACATGGCCATGCGCCTGCCCGGTGTGCAGGTGGACCGCGAGGAATTTCTGCGCGATGCGCTGAAGCGCTTTTGCACGAAGGAGCAGCTGCGCAGGGCCATTGCCGAACGGCCCGACGTGGTGATACCCGATGGCGTGCTCTTCGAGATAGCCAACAGCGTCATCAGCCATCATGTGCTGGGCGTCACTGCCATTTCGGCGGCTGCAGGTCTGCCTGGCGGCTGGGGGGCATGGGTGGCGCTGCCCGCTGACTTGGGGCAGTACTACTGGCACTGCTTTGTGCTGGCTCAGAAGCTGGCTTACCTCTATGGTTACCCCGACCTGCGACAGGTTGACGGCGAACTGGCCCGCACGCTGACCATCTTTGTAGGTGTGATGATGGGCGTGGCCAAAGCCAGCGAAGCCATCAATGCGTTGGCGCGCAAGGTGGTGGAGACTACTGTGCAGCGCATGGCTAACGAAACTGTGCAGAAGGCTGCCTGGTTTCAGGTGATACAGAGCATTGCCCAGGCCATAGGCATGAAGCTGTCGAAGAAGAAACTGACCACTATTGCCTCGAAGCTCATACCCGTGGCGGGTGCGGCCATCTCGGGCGGGTTCTCCTATATGACCTTTAAGAAAGGTGCCAACCGCCTAAATGTTCAGTTGCGGCAGAGCATGGACTACTTCCAGGCAGCTGCACGGGTGGATGAAACGGGAGGCGATATCCAGTTTGACGAATACGAGGAGGTTTAGCCTGCCTCCGCTTTTTTTTACAGCGACAGCCGCTCACCTGCTGAGGGAGGTGGGCGGCTGTTGCGCTGTCAGGTTGGTATTGTTGTTTGGCTTATTTCTTGTAGATGTCTTCCAGTTTCAGTTCTATGACCTTGCCGAATCTCGACAATGCTTGCAGATTGGTGAGCTTGCGGTCGCCCACAACGAACCAGACGCGCTGGTTGCGGGCTACATGCTCGTCGTGGTAGCGCTGTACGTCGGCCGTGGTCAGTGTGGGGAGTAGGCTGGTCTTGTGCTCGTCGGGGTCAGTGGCGTAGCCGTTGGACAGCTGGTTGGCCACGTAGAAACCAATGGTGCGGAAGGTGGGATAGCTGTTCTGCACGTCGTTGAGCAGCTCTTGACGGGCAGCGTCCATGTTCTCCACTCTGACGGGCATCTGGCGCAACAGCGAGTCTATGGCTCCGGCTGCCTGCAGCGTCTTGTCGGCTTGCGTGCCGGTGATGGTGAGATAGAGGAGTGGATCGTGAGCATGGCGGTTGTAGTTGGGCTCGGCGAGCACTCCCTGTGTGCTGTAGGCCAACGACCGAAACTCGCGGATGTGCTGGAACAGCAGGCCCGACATGCCTCCGCCGACGTAGCGTGCCCACCACTCGGCTGTGCAGCGTGTGGTCCAGTCGGGCGCTGCGTCAAGCGCCTCATACGAGCAGACGTAGTTCTGGCGCGAACGGGGCACGTGGACGAAGAATACCGTGGGCTCGGCATAGGTCTGTGGCTTGATGTAGATGTCGGGCTTCGGCTGGTGGCACTGGCTGAGGGGAAGTATCGTTTGGGCCAGTTTTGCAACATAGTCGGAAGTCTGCCTGCCGACGTAGAACAGTTCGGCGTTGTAGGTCTGTAAGTCGCTGAAGAGGCTCAGCAGGTCGTCATTGGTCAGGCGGTTGACCTCTTTGAGTGAGAGCTGATGGAGGTAGGGGCTTGCCTGACCGTTGCGTACGTAGCTGATGAGCGGTGCGAGCACGTCGTCCTTCTGCTTGCCGAACGACTGGCGCTCCACTTTCACTCCCTGCTTCATGTCCTTCAGTGCCTCACGGTCGCCGCAGGCTTTGCTGAGGAAGTGGGCCAGCAGGCGCAAGGCCGGCTCCAGCTGGGCTTCGCGGCCGGTGAGCGTCAGCGTGAAGCGCTCGTCGCCGGGGACGAGGCTGAGCGTGACGCCGAGTTGCTGCCAGGCGCGTGCCAGCTGCTGTTTTGTGAGAGAGTCGGTGCCGATGGCATCGAGATAGTTGGCCAAATGGCTGAGCATGGGCGTGTGGCGTGAGCCGTTCTGATAGCGGATGGAGAAGGTGAAGATGTCGTTTGCGGGGTTCTGCTTCGTGTAGAGCGTCAGGTGGGGGGTGAGCACGGTGCGCTCCACGTCTTTGTCGAAGTCTACCAGACGTATGGCTTCATCCTTGACAGGCATCTGCTCCAGTTCCTGTGCCATTGCCGACTTTGCCCCGGCGTTCTTCGGCGTGATGGGCTTGTAGCCGGGCTGGCTGAGCCGGTCTTTCTTTTCGCTGCCGTATTTCTTCGTGAGCGTGATGTGGTTGGCCGTCAGATATTTTCTGGCTGCGCGCATCACGTCGGCCTTGGTCACCTGGCGGCGTGCCTCGACGAGGTCGAGATACTGCTGCCATGAATAACCTTGTGAGAATACATCAATCATCGTTTCTGCACGGCTGACAAGGTTCTCCAGATTTTTCTCAGTAGCAATCAGCAACTCCTGCTTCTGCTGCTCAAGCTGTGCTTCGCTGAAGTCGCCGTCGATGATGCGCTGCACCTGTGCCATGCAGGCGGCCTCGGCTTTCTTCATCTTGCCGAAAGGAATCTTCGGGATGATGTAGAGGGCCTCCCCGGCAGCATCGTTGGCAGCCATGTTTTCCATGCCGGCAGCCATTACGACGTGCTCGTTGGCCAGCGAGTCGAGCAGACCTGCCTTATCGTTCGACAGCAGTCGGCGCGCCATCATCATCGCGTTGGCATCAGCTTCAAACATTGTCGGGCTGTTGAACACCAGTGCTTCGGCCTTGACGATGGGGATGGGCAGACGTATCTCTGTGCGCTCGCCGGGGGCAATGGGCGGCATGGGCGACAGCGTACGCTCAGGCACGGGGCCCGTCTGCACACGGCCGAAGGTCTGCTCCAACAGGTCTGTCAGTTCGTCGCCGGGCGTGATGTCGCCACAGAGAATGAGGCCCATGTTCGGCGCGACATAATACTTCTTGTAGAATGCCTCCATGTCAGACAGGCGCGGGTTCTTCAGATTCTCCGTCGAGCCGATGACGGGCCATGCGTAAGGCTGGTCTTTGAAGATGGCCCGCATGGCTTTCTCCAAAGCAGCCGCCAGCATATTGTCGGCCGAGCGGTTCTTTTCTTCGTAGACGTTCTCCAGTTCTCCTTGGAAACCGCGGAACACGGGGTTGACGAGGCGCCCGGCATTGAGATGGCACCACTGCCGGATGTACTGTGGCAGGAAGGTGTTGTAATAGTAAGTCATGTCGGGGCCGGTGGCGGCGTTCAGCCCTGAGCCGCCATACTTTGCGATGAGGCGGCTGAACTCATTGGGAATGGCATAGTCGGCGGCACGCAGGCTCAGCTCGTTGATGTGCCTCTGTATATCAGCGCGGCGCTGCGGGGCGGTGGTCTGGCTCAGTTGGTCGTACTGGGCTGATATGCTGTCGAGCCAGGGGCGCTCGGCGGCATAGTCAACAGTGCCGATACGGTCGGTGCCCTTAAACATGATGTGCTCAAAGTAGTGGGCGATGCCCGTGTTGGGGCAGTCTTTTGCGCCTGCTCTCACGACTACTGCACCGAACACCTTGGGCTGCGTGTGGTCTTCGTTGAGCCAGACGGTCATGCCGTTGCTCAGTTTCAGTTCGCGCACCTGTAGCATTGGTGCCGTTTGAGCAAAGAGTGCAACCACAACGAGGGCTGCACTCAGGGTAGAGAATAATCGCTTCTCCATTTCGGTTTCCTCTATTATTATAATAAGGTGAGCGTGTAGAGGTAGACGACGGCTGCAGGGATGGCCAGGAGCGAGGAGTCGAAACGGTCGAGCATACCACCATGGCCTGGCAGGATGTTGCCAGAGTCCTTGATGCCTAAGGTACGCTTGAACAGACTCTCTACGAGGTCGCCCCATGTGCCGAATATTACTACCACCAGTCCGAGCCCTATCCATTGCAGTGCGCTGAGACTCTGCTCTTCCGGGAAATAGATGCTGAGAAGGCGTGACAGCAACAGCGCTGCAAGCACTACAACGATGCCGCCGCCGATGCTGCCCTCCCACGATTTGCCCGGCGAGATGCGGGGAAACAACTTGTGGCGCCCAAGGAGCGAGCCTACGCAATAGGCGCCTGTGTCGTTCAGCCAGAGGAAAATAAACACCGATAGCGGCATGACGGGGCTGTAGCTGTCGCTCTCGGGGAATGCCAGCACGTTGACCATGGAAAGGGGCAGTGCGATGTAGAGCTGGGGCAGCATGGTGTAGGCCCAGTCATTGATGGGGTCTTTCTCTTTCAGATAGAGCTCTGCCACGAGCATATAGATGATGGAGAGCACATAGGGAATGAACACCGTAGAGGGCGTCAGACCGCTGTTGTAGCCTGCCATGGCAAGGAAGAGATAGACACCGGCCACGGTAGAAATGAACTGGTTGATGCGCACGTAGGGGCGATCGTTGACCAGCTCGGCAAATTCCCATATCGTCATGCCTGTGATGATGGCAAACAGGAACACCATTGCCGTGGGGTTGAGAAAGCTGATGACGATGGCTGCGACGAAGATGACACCTGTTATGGCGCGCACAATAAAGTTCTTCATGCGGCACCTCCTTCTGCTTCTTGGCCGACGGGGTGTGCTTCGTTGTCGGCATCATGGTTGCCCGTGTCGTCAGAAGAGCTGTTGCCGGGCAGGGCCGAAGATGCTTGCTTGTCTCTTTCTGCCAGCATTCTTTCTGCTTCGGCACGCATCTGGGCCTCCAGCAGTTCTTCGCTTCTGCTCACCCAAGGGCGTTTGCCGAAGATCTTCTCCACGTCTTCTGCGAAAATCACTTCACGCTCTACCAACAACTGGGCCAGCTGGGCGTGACCTTCGGCATGTTCGGTCAGAATGCGTTTGGCTCGCTCATACTGATCGTCAATCATCTTCAGCACTTCTTCGTCAATCAGCTTGGCCGTGGCATCAGAGTAGGGGCGCTGGAACTGATATTCGGAGTTGTTGTAGTAGCATACATTGGGCAGCTTGTCGCTCATTCCGGCATAGGCAATCATGCCGTAGGCCTGCTTGGTGGTGCGCTCCAGGTCGTTCATGGCTCCTGTTGAGATATGTCCCACGAAGAGTTCTTCAGCTGCACGCCCGCCAAGGAGTGAGCACATCTCGTCGAGCATGGCTTCTTTGGTCTGTAGCACACGCTCTTCGGGCAGATACCAGGCGGCACCCAATGCCTGGCCGCGCGGCACAATGCTGACCTTCACCAAAGGGTTGGCAAACTCGGTGAACCATGAGATGGTGGCATGGCCGGCCTCGTGGATAGCTATAGAGCGCTTTTCTTGGGCGGTCATTACTTTGGTCTTCTTCTCCAGACCGCCTATGATGCGGTCTACGGCATCGAGGAAGTCTTGCTTGCCTACCATGGGCTTGTCGTGGCGGGCAGCGATAAGGGCTGCCTCATTGCAGACGTTGGCTATGTCGGCTCCCGAGAAACCAGGGGTCTGGCGGGCCAGGAAGTCTACGTCGACGGTGTTGTCGAGCTTCAGCGGCTTAAGGTGGACCATAAACACCTCCTTGCGCTCGTTGAGGTCAGGCAGGTCTACATGTATCTGGCGGTCAAAACGGCCGGCGCGCAGCAGGGCTGAGTCGAGCATGTCGGCACGGTTGGTAGCTGCCAGTATGATGACACCGCTGTTGGTGCCGAATCCGTCCATCTCAGTGAGCAGGGCGTTGAGCGTGTTCTCGCGCTCATCGTTGCCTCCCATGGAGGGATTCTTCGAGCGGGCGCGGCCCACGGCGTCAATCTCGTCGATGAAGATGATGCACGGGCTCTTTGCCTTAGCCTGCTGGAAGAGGTCGCGCACACGTGATGCACCCACACCAACGAACATCTCAACGAAGTCGCTGCCCGACATGGAGAAGAACGGCACGCCGGCCTCGCCTGCCACAGCTTTGGCCAGCAGAGTCTTTCCCGTGCCCGGAGGGCCTACGAGCAGAGCGCCCTTGGGAATCTTTCCGCCCAGTTCGGTATATTTCTGAGGATTTTTCAAGAATTCTACAATCTCTTGTATCTCTTGCTTTGCTCCGGCCTGTCCGGCCACGTCTTTGAACGTGATGCCCAGCTCGCCGCCTTTTTCATACATCTTGGCCTTCGACTTGCCTACATTGAAAATGCCGCCACCGCCGCCTATGCCGCCACCGCTCATGAAGCGTGTGATGAGAAGCCAGATGCCGATGAAGAACAGAATGGGTACAATCATGTTGAAGAGGTAACCCAGTACGCTGTTGCTCTTCTCGTATTTGTACGACAGCTCGCCGGTGAAGGTGCTGTCAGCGCGTGCGGCGTCGACAATTCGCTCCATTTTTTCAATACTTCCGAACTTGACGCTGAGGTAAGGGTCTGTTCCTACCTGCTCGCTGCCTTTGTGGAAGACCGACCTGATGCTGTCGGGTTTTACATACATGCGCAGCGTGTTGCCTTCGCTGCCGGGCATGACAACGATGCGCGAGGCATAGCCTTGCGACACATAGTTCTGAAATTCTGTGTACGAAGCCTCTTTCTGCGATGACTGAGGCTGCTGTATGCCCGTAGCGCCGTTGCTGAAGTAGAAAAACGTCAGGGCCAGAATGACGAGAAGATAAATCCAGTTCATGTTGAACTTGGGCATCTTCGGTTGTTTATTCTGATTTTGTTCCATGATGATATGTTACTTAATAGGTATCGGGAATCTGTGTGAGCTGGGCATCTTCCCATAGGTGCTCCAGGTCATAGTAGGTGCGCATGTCGGGCAGAAACACGTGCACCAGTACGTCGCCATAGTCCATGGCCACCCACTGGGCATTCTCCAAGCCGACCACGTGGGCGGGCTTTTCATGATGCTTCTGGCGCATCATGTCGCCAATGGAGTCGGCAATGGCTTCCACTTGTGTGGGCGAGTTGCCTTGGCACACCACGAAGTTGCTGCATATCGTGCCGTCGATGCCGTCGAGGTCTGCCACAACTATATTGCTTCCTTTCTTCTCTTGAATTCCTTCTACGATAGTCTGAATGATAGCTTCTTTTTGTTCCATTAAAATAAAATATGTGTTATAACACTGCAAAGATAGTGGTTTTTATCTGATTAAAGCTTTGTTTCTGCTTTTTTTTGAGGATTTTTATAAAAAAGTGCAGAAAAATTTTGGTAGTTCAAGAAAAAGTAGTACCTTTGCACTCGCAAATCAGAAATGACACTGATAGCACAAAGGAATTGGGGTATGGTGTAATGGTAACACTGCAGATTCTGGTCCTGCCTTTCCTGGTTCGAATCCGGGTACCCCAACCATAAATCGGCTAACTACACTGAAGACAGTGAGTTAGCCGATTTTCTGTGGATTTCGGTCGGCGACGATTCGGCGGCTTGTTCGGCTCAAGCGGAAAAATCATAGGGGGTAGGGGAGGTCGGTAAACACGAAAGTAGGAGATAAGCACCTATGATTAGTGTTTACCTCCTACTCGGTTGGTCAAGGTTGTAAAATCTCAGGCTTTACTCCTGATTGGCATTCTCGTCATCGATAGCTTTGATTTTCTCCTTTACAAGCTGCAAATCGTTCTTCAGTTTCTCCACTTTGCGGTTCATCTCGTCGATGAGCGAGTTGCCCTTCTTCGAACTCACGCTGAGGAATCCGAGGTTGTTCTCGTAGGTCTGCACCTCTTGCTTGAGGGCGTCATACTGGCGCATGAGACGCGCACGCTCACTGTCGAGCGCTGCTTCGCCACGCTCTGCCACCTGTTTCAGGTTGTCTTTGAACTTCGACAAGCGGCGTCGTGCCACCGAGATGTTCAGGTCTTTGTAGAGTCGGTCGAGCACGGCGTGGTACTCTGCGTAGAGTTTGTCTTTCTCCTTATAGGGCACATGGCCGATGGCATTGTACTCTTCAACCAGCTTCTGCACCGTTTCCTGCAGGTTCTCGCCGGCTTCTTCGGCAGCGGCGTTCAGGCGGGCGATGACGTTGCGCTTCTTCTCCAGATTCTGGCGCTCTTCGCCCCGTTGGCCTGCACCTGCTGCATTGCGTGCCTCGAAGAACTTGTTGCATGCGCCGAGGAACTCTTCCCACAGCTGGTCGCCCAGTTTCTTGGGCACCATGCCGATGGTCTTCCACTCTTTCTGCAGGGCGATAAGCTTGTCGCTGGTAGAGCGCCACTCGGTGCTGTCTTGCAGGGCTTTAGCCTTCTCAATGAGGGCGCGCTTGCGGTCGGCATTTTCTCTGTAAGCGTCTTTCAGGCTCTTGAAGTGCTCTGCCTTGCGTGCGAAGAAGTCGTCGCAGGCAGCCCTGAAGCGCTCGAAAATCTTCACGTTCATCTTTTGCGGAGCGAAACCGATGGTCTTCCACTCCTGTTGCACGGCAATAATCTCCTGCGTATGGCGCTCCCAGTCGGCGCCTCCCTTGTTTTCTTCTGCGCAAATGGCCTCTACTTTTTCGCAGAGGGCAGTCTTCTTCTGCAGATTTTCTTCCTCGCGGGCACGCAGCGACTCGAAGTACTGTTGGTGGCGCTTGTTGATGACGGTGGAAGCAGCCTTGAAGCGCTGCCATATCTCTTCGCGCAGTTCTTTGTTGACGGGGCCCGTCTCGCGATACTCTTGATGCAGTTTCTGCAGCTGGTGGAAGGCACTGATGACGTCTTGCTCGTCGGCCAGCTTTTCGGCAGCCTCGCAGAGGTGTGTTTTTATCTCAAGATTTTTCTTGAAGTCGTATTCGCGTGCCTCGGAGTTGAGCTTCAGCAGATCGTAGAACTGCTCTACGTAGAGCTGGTAGTTGCGCCAGAGCTCGTTGGCTCGTTCGGCGGGCACATTCTTTATCTCTTTCCATTCAGCTTGCAGGGCTTTGAAGTCCTGATAGGCTTTGTTAGCCTCCTCGGGCGAGGTGACCATGGCTTTAATTTTCTCAATGATACTGAGTTTTTTCTTCAGGTTCTCTTCCTTTTCAGCTTCCTGTTCGCGGAAGAGCTGCTGTCTGCGCTCTTTTATAATGCCCATTTCGGCTTTGAAGACTTCTTCATCTTCGTCGGGAGTCACTTGATAGGCTTCCGGGTCGCCACCAGCGTCGAGATATTCTTTCAGCTTGGCTTCGCGCTCGGCTATGTGCAGTTTGTAGAAGGCAGTCTTCAGGTATTCCACCTCGTCTTTCTTGGGTGTTTCTTCGCCATGTGCAATTTCCTTCACACGGTCGAGCACCTCCTGCTTGGTGGTGTATACTTTGCGTTCTTCTGCTACTTCCTCGGCAGCAGTCTGCTCGTTGGCCACTGCTGCGTTGTTGTCTGCCACTTCAGAAGTATTGGTCGTTTCCTGCACCTTCTCTTCTGCCTTTTCTTGTACGTTACCCATTTCGAGGGCATTCTCTTGAGAGTCCATCATTTAACTTTGTTTAGTTAGTGATTACGCTTTGTCTGTTCACAATTTGGTACAAAGGTAATAAAAAGTTAGGAGTTAGGAGTTAGGAGTCGGGAGTTTTATTCGCAAACTTAACGTTATTTAACTACAAACTCCTTACTTCTAACTTCTAACTCCTAACTTCTAACTTCTAACTCCTAACTTCTTTCAGTGAACTCGGGAATCAGTCAGACGAGCCTCTTATGCCTGAAGAACCACCAGGCGGCTGCAGAGACGAGCACGGAGATGGTGAGTGCCAGCCCGAAGCCGTAGCCTTTTTCCTCCATGCCGTTGATAAGGTTCATGCCGAAGAGTGATGCGATGAGCGTGGGGAACATCATGATGATGGTGACGCTGGTGAGTGTACGCATCACGGTGTTCATGTTGTTGTTGATGATGCTTTGGTAGGTATCCATGGTCGACTCCAAAATGTCAGAGTAGATGCTGGTGGTTTCGCGTGCCTGTGTCATCTCGATGCCCACGTCCTCGATGAGGTCGGCGTCGAGTTCGTCAATTTGCAGTTTGAATTTCAGTTTCGACAGTAGGGTCTCGTTGCCCCGGATGGAGGTTTGGAAGTAGGTAAGCGAGTCTTGCAGACGCGAGAGGCCGATGAGGCTCTCGTTGTTCACCTCCTTGTCGAGGTTACGTTTGGCCTTGTCTATGAGCGAGTTGATCTGCTTGAGGCGCTTCAGATACCACACGGCGCTGGAGTAGAACAGGCGGAAAATCATGTCGACATAGTCGGTGAAGCCCACACCGCGCTTCTGCTGATAGCTGACGAAGTCGATCATCATGTTCGTCTCGTAGTAGCACACGGTGATGGTGACGTCGCGCTTGTGGATGATGCCAATAGGCACGGTGGTGTAGGGCGTGCGCGACCGCACCTCCTTCACGTAGGGTATGCGCAAGATGATGAGCATCCATCCGTCGTCGTATTCATAGCGGGCGCGTTCGTCGGTATCGCTGATGTCGGTGATGAAATAATCGGGTATGCCGAAGCGCTCTTCCAGCTCTCGCTGGTCGTCTTCGGTAGGACATGTCACTTGTATCCAGCAGTTGGGCTGCCACTCCTCGAGTTGGCTCAGCCCACCTTGGGTGTTCCAGTAGCTTTTCATTGTTGCTAATCCTCTTTGGGTCGTTGACCACTGACCATTGACCATTGTTCACTGGGCATTGGGCATTGACCATTTTAACGTTTCAACGTTTTTGACTTCATAAATTTTTAGCGGCAAGAGGATTAGCGGTCTTGCCTGCTATCCCCTGGCCTTAGCGTTTAAAACTGTCCGCCGGGTAATCGTCCATAGTTGTATGAATATTTGTTATGTTAATAATGATTTGCTTGTTTGCGGGTGCAAAGTTACAAAAAAAAATCTAAATAGCATGCTTTTCAATCAAAAAAAACTTCGCCATTGTCATTTATGGGGTGTCGGGATGGGTTTTTTGTGGCGCATGATGAGCAATGCCTGTTTTTTCAACAGTTTGTCGGTCGACGTGTGTCCGCTGACGGGACGATAGTTGGCAGCCATAGTTCTTCGCAGTGCTGGCTGTAAAGCTGTTCTATCTGGGGCTGCATGGATGCGTTTTTTCTATATAATACAGGTAGCTGCGAGAAATGCTCCCTTCTCAGATGGTAAAAAAAACAAAATAGGAGCCCTGCTCCCGTTATGGTGTGGGCAGGGGCTCCTATATGAGGGACTGACGCTTGAGGCTTACTTTACGGGTACGTCCTCGAGAGTCTTCTTCAGCAACTGCCAGAAGGGAGCCACGGTCTCGATGAGCAGACGCTCAGTCGTGGTGTGGGGGCTCTTCATGGTGGGGCCGAGTGAGACAACGTCGAGGTGCGGATACTTACCCAGGATGACTGAGCACTCCAGTCCGGCGTGGTCTACCTGAATAATGCCGTCTGTGCCGAACAGCTCCTTGTACTCCTTCAGCAGCAGGTGCAGCACTTCCGAGTCGGGGTTGGGGTCCCAGCCGCCGTATGACCCAGCCGTCTCCACCTTCATGCCGGCCATAGAGAAGCAGCTCTCCAGCATGTTCACGATGTACTCCTTCATGTCCTCGCGGCTCGAACGTGCCAGAATCTTCAGCGCAGCCTTGCCGCCCTCGATGTCGATGATGGCCAGGTTCGACGATGTCTCAACCACGTTGGGATAGGCGGGAATGAAGCGCACCACGCCGTCGTGGCAGGCATAGATGGCGTCTACCAGGTTGTCCTGAATCTCCACGGGCAGTTCCATCTTCGGCAGTTCCACCTCCTCGCAGAACACCTCGATACCCTGCGGCTCGATGAGCTTGAACTCGTCGTTGAACGTTTCCTTGTAGTCGGTCACCATCTCTTGCAGGGCAGCCACGTTCTCCTTCGGCAGCGTCACCACGGCTTCAGCCTTGAAGGGAATGGCATTGCGCATGTTGCCGCCGTGCCAGCAGGCCAGGCGTGCGTCGAGGTCGCGGATGGCTTCGCGCACCATCTGAACCATCATCTTGTTGGCATTACCACGACCCTCGTTGATTTCCAGACCACTGTGTCCGCCGCGCAGGCCCTTCACCACGAGTTTCACTGCTGCGTCTGTTGCATCGGTTTCCACCTCTTTATATTCTAACGTAGCGGTGACGTCGATACCACCGGCCGATCCGATGACGAACTTGCCCCATGTCTCTGAGTCGAGATTCAGCAGAATGTCGCCCTGCAGCTCGCCCTCAGGCAGTTCGTTAGCACCAAACATGCCCGTCTCCTCGTCGGCAGTGATGAGGGCGTCGATAGGACCGTGCTTCAGGTCCTTGGCTTCCATCACAGCCATGATGGCAGCCACACCCAGACCGTTGTCGGCGCCAAGTGTCGTGCCCGTAGCCTTCACCCACTCGCCGTCGATCCAAGGCTGGATGGGGTCGGTCTCGAAATTGTGCTTCGATTCGGGAGTCTTCTGTGGCACCATGTCCATGTGTGCCTGCAGAATGATGCCCTTGCGGTTTTCCATGCCGGGGGTGGCAGGCTTACGCATCACGATGTTGTTGGCGGGGTCCTTAAAAGCTTCCACACCGGCTTGCTTTGCAAAGTCGAGCAGGAACTGCTGCACTTTCTCGAGGTGTCCGCTCGGACGTGGCACCTGTGTGAGGTTGTAGAAGTTGCGCCAGATGCACTCCGGCTTCAGGTTCAGAATTTCATTCATAGGTTTAATTTTTTTAGAGGGAGGAGGAAAGAGGAGGGAGGAAGGGGGTTACCTTCAACCTTGCCTCGTTGGCTCACAGCCTCGGGGTTAATAATTATAGTTTTGAAGTTAGATAATTCTTCTGTCCCGACATCGCTTTGGATAACTGTTCGGCTTTTAGCATTACACGAAGTCTGTGTCTATTGTCCTTCCTCCTTCCTCTTCTCTCCTTCCACAGCACATTCTTTTTTCCTCTCCACAAACCCCAGGCGAATCCAGGCCCAGACGCCCAGCAGGGCCACGAGCAGGGTCTGAACGGTGTGGACGATGAGGACGAAGTAGAGCGCCTCGTTGTCCTGCACGCCGTAGAGGATGAGCATCGTCTTCACGGCGAAGTGCCACGGACCGGCTCCGTTGGGCGTGGGCACGATGACGGCAATGGAGCCGACGATGAACGTGACCAGCGCACAGCCCAGGCCTAAGTGGCGTGTGAAGTCGAAACAGAAGAATGTCAGGTAGTAGTGGAGAAAGTAGCAGAGCCAGATGCCCAGCGTCATGGCCACGAAGAGCCACACGTGGCGCACGTGGCGGAGCGAGATGATGCCTTGCCACAGTCCCTTCAGCGTTGTCTTTACCTTATTATATATTGAGAGATGCTGCAGCAGCAGGTGCAGCAGCACTGCGATGGCTACCAGACAGACGGCCGACACCAGATAGCCTGCCCACGAGAAGCCGTGCAGGATATAGTCGACCGACATGCCCGTCTGCCTGAAAAACGTGCCGAAGGTGCTCATTTCGAAGAGGATGGTCAGTCCCGTAATGAGCAGTACCAGCAGCGAGTCGATGGCCCGCTCGGTGACCACGGTGCCCAGTGCCTTGGCAAACGATAGGCCGTCCCACTTCTTCAGCACTCCGCATCGCGTGAACTCGCCGATGCGCGGCACCACCAGCGAGGCGGCATAGCTGAGAAACACGGCGTTCACGGCCACACTGTTGCGGGGCCGTTTGTCCACGGGCTCCAGCGTCTGCTGCCAGCGCCAGCCGCGCAGAGCCTGGGCCAGGATTCCGAAGGGGAACGACAGCAGCATCCACGTCCAGTCCATCTCGTGCATCATCACGCGGCCCATCTGCTGGAAGTTGAAGTCGCGATACATCCAGTAGAGTATGGCTCCGCCCAGCACGAGGGGCAGCAGAATCTTCAAGGTCTTCTTTGCGGTTTCCATATTCTGAATTGCAAAGTTACGAAATAATTCATAATTCGTAATTCATAATTCATATTTTTATGAACAAAACCACGGCCCTTTAACTCCCTTTAACGTCTTTACCTCCTTTAACTCCTCTAAAAATTGTACCTTTGCAAACGAATGAAACAAGTAAGACCAAAGAAGAACCTCGGTCAGCACTTCCTGACCGATTTGTCGATAGCCCGTCGCATAGCCGACACAGTTGACGTTTGCCCCGATATTCCTGTGCTTGAAGTGGGGCCAGGCATGGGTGTAATGACACAATTTCTGGCCGAGAAGCCCCGCCCGCTCCGCGTTGTGGAAATCGACACCGAGTCGGTGGCCTATCTGAAGGAGAAGTTTGTGAAAGGAGAGAGAAGAGCGAGTGCTGAGGAAAAGGCAGAGGGATTGGAGCAGATTATTGAGGGCGACTTTCTGCGCATGGACCTCCATGAGCTCTTTGACGGGCAGCAGTTTGTACTTACCGGCAACTATCCCTATGACATCTCGTCGCAAATATTCTTCAAGATGCTCGACAACCGCGACCTTATTCCCTGCTGCACGGGCATGATTCAGCGTGAGGTGGCCCTGCGCATGGCTGCCCAGCCAGGCTCTAAGACCTACGGCATCCTCTCGGTGCTCGTCCAGGCATGGTACGACGTGGAGTATCTTTTCACCGTCGAGCCCTCGGTGTTCAACCCGCCGCCCAAGGTGCAGAGCGCCGTCATCTGCATGACGCGCAATGGCGTTGACCATCTTGATTGCGATGAGCAGCTCTTCCGCCGCGTGGTGAAGACCACGTTCAATCAGCGCCGCAAGATGCTGCGCGTGTCTCTGCGCCAGCTGTTGCCGTCTGATGCGCCACTCTTCCGGCAGCATGCCGACTTTCTCACCCGCCGGCCCGAGCAGCTCAGCATCGACGAGTTTGTCCGTCTGACCAATATCGTTGGCGAAGTCCTCCCGCAGTAGACTTCATATATAATAAATGTTCGCACAAGAAAAACATCGGTATTCTGGTGTTTTTCATGCTCGTTGGCCTGCAATAACTATTAAGTGTCGTTCTTACGCTTGATATTTGTCAATAATATACGGGAAATATGAGGAAAACGCAGAAATCTGATACAAGTAAGCAGATTTTGCAGTACCTTTGCACCGTCAAATAGGAACAATGGTTCTTTTAAAGGTAAAAGATTAGTTTAGGGAACATAAGCAAAAGGTTTTTAGTTATTAATATTGGGAATGTAGAATGCAGACCTGGATTAGAGAATCCAAGGCTGCATTTCGCTTTATTACCCATTATTGATTCTTAACTACCGTGGCTCGCAGGATGCGAACGTCGTTGAGGGGACGGTCTTCCTCGTTGGTCTCTACCTGCTGGATGCGGTCAACGACGTCGAGTCCCTCCGTCACTTGTCCAAATACGGTGTATTGGCCGTCAAGATGCGGCGTGCCGCCATAGAGCCGATATGTCTCGCTCATCTCCTCGGTAATCTTCGTCTGCCCGCCTGTCATGGTGTCGAGCCGTTCCTGCACCTTCTCCAGACCGAGCGGCGAGAAAATTCGTCCCCAGACGATGTAGAACTGGCAGCCGCTCGACCGCCGCTCCGGATTCTCGCGGTCGCCCTCGCGGGCCATGGCCACGGCGCCACGGCGGTGGTAGTGCTGCGGTACGCGGAACTCCGCCTCCAGCGTGTAGTTGGTGTCGCCATCGCCCAGCGATGCGTCAGCCTCAGCATGGCGGCTCGTAGGGTCGCCCGCCTGAATCATGAAGTCGCTGATGACGCGATGGAACAGCAGCGAGTCGTAGAAGTGTTCTTCCACAAGTTTGATGAAGTTGTCGCGGTGGATGGGGGTGTCGTCAAACAGCTCGATGGTAATGTCGCCCATCGACGTCTCCAGACAAACCTTCGTCTGCTGGGCCCGGCAGCCCAGCGTGGCCAACATCATCATGGCCAAAGTAAGCAGCTTTTTACAGTTCATAGTTTTGTAATTTAAGAAACCATCATCGCAGCGAAGCGAGAATGGTTCAGCATTTATAACTTAACGCTCTTCCAGTTGCCCTTAAACAGGCGTATGAGGAATATGACGCCGCGGAAAGTGAGCTCAGTGGCCATGGCCATCCATACGCCCTTCAGTCCATAGCGCTGCGACAGCACCCAAGCCAGCGTGAGGCGCACGCCCCACATCGACGTCAGGCTCATGATGGCCGGCTTCAGCGTGTCGCCCGCTCCGATGAACACACCGTTGGCCACGATAGAGGCGGCGAACATCGGTTCGGCCCATGCCTCGATGCGCAGGGCGGCCGTTCCTTCGGCGATAATCTCCTCCACGGGCGACATCACACCCATCAGCTCGGGGGCAAACACCCACATCAGCACACCCATGAGTGTCATCACGCCGATGCCAAGTCCTACTGACATGTAGGCAAACGAGCGCGTCAGCCGCTGTTGTCCGGCGCCGATGCCCTGGCCTACCAGCGTGGTGGCTGCCTCGGCGATGCCATATCCCGGCATGTAGCACAGGCTCTCCACGGTGACTGCCAGCGAGTTGGCAGCAATGGCGATGGTGCCCAGCGGTGCCACGATGATGGTGCTCACGATGTAGGCACCGCCCGTCAGCAAATGCTGCAAGCCCATCGGTGCCCCAATCTTGAAGGCGATGCGTATGGTGTCGCTCTTTGGGCGGAAGCTGCGCCATGTTTCTTGTCTGCCATCCGTTGCTCCACCTTTCTTATATAATGCCAGCATGTCGCTGCGACATAGCAGGAAGTAGAGCATCAGCGCGGCGGTGACCAATTCGGCCAGGCCTGTGCCCATGGCGGCTCCCACGACACCCAGCTTGAGTTTATAGATGAAGATGTAGTTGAAGACAACGTCGAGCACGCACATCATGATATTCAGCGCCGACGGAATCTTCATGTTGCCTGAGCACTTCAGCATCGAGCCTGCCAGACCTTCCATCTGGAAGAAGATGCCGAAGACGCCGATGAGCATAAAGTAGAGTGAAGCATCGCGGGCTATCTCCTCAGAGCCCCCCAGCCAGTAGGGCAGTTGCTGGTGGATGGCGATGCAGCCCAGCATGAGCACCACGCTCCATGCGAAGGCACACACCAGCGACTGTCGGAGCACGCGGCGGGCACCCTCGAAGTCGTTGGCGCCGATGAAGTGGGCCACCTGCACCGAGAAACCCATGTTGCAGGCGGAGGCCAGTCCACCGAGGAGCCACGTCGACGACTCCACCAGTCCGATGGCAGCTGTGGCGCGCGCCCCTAAGTGGCCCACCATCGAGGCGTCGATGAAAAACATCACCGTGGCCGATATCTGGGCGAGGATAGAGGGAATAGAGAGCTGCACGATGAGGCGCAGCTTCTCTTGTTGCGTCATCGTGCGCCCTTCGCGGATATATGCAAGCAGGTCTTTGCCCTTACTCATGTTTCGCTTTTTCTGTTTGTTTAATGACGGAAAAACCACGCAAAGTTAAGTCATTTTTCCGAGACGTCCAAATCATTTCGGGATTATTAACACAATTACGTGAAAGGATAAAGCCTTGTTTGGTCTAAGGAGGATTTTAGTTAACCTTAATAGCAGATATTACAACACTGGGAATATACTAATTTGCAGGAAATAACGTTTTTCTGACATGGAGCAACGTAAATTTAATACCGAACAGCAGGAAGTGATAGAGACTCTGGGCGGGCGCCACTTGGTGCTGGCACCGCCGGGGTGCGGCAAGACGGCCGTGCTGGCCGAGCGCATCGTGTGGGCTCATGAGCATGGCGTTGAACTGCGCGACATGGCCTGTCTGACGTTCACCAACCGTGCGTCGCGGGGCATGCGCGACCGCATCTATGAGCGGCTGGGCAATAGGGCGGCCGGACTTGATGAACTCTTCATAGGTAATGTGCACCGCTTCTGCTCACGTTTCCTCTTCGAGCAAGGTGTGGTGCCCGAGCATACGGCCATCATCGACACCGATACAAGCATCAGCATACTGGCCGACTATTTGGCCGATGACGAGCTGCGCGTGCTGGGCGACACGAAATGGCGCCAGCACTACTCGCAGATTATCAACCTGCAGCATCTGATGTACCAGTGCGTGCATCACTATCCGGCCAATCTCATCGTGCACCGTGACGCACTGAGGCCTGCTGTGCTGCGCGAGCTGTGCCTGGCTTTCGGTCTGCCCTATACGCAGGAAGCGGCCAGCAGCCTCTATCAGCATGCCGGCAGCTATCGCGACGACCCTGCGGTGCTGCTCAGCGCTGAGGCCCGACAGCAGCTTGACATGCTCTATGCCGCCCGACAGTATGAGCAGTATAAGCTGCAGAACGACCTGCTTGACTTCGAAGACCTGTTGCTCAAGGTCTATGACACCGCCGTGTCACAACCTGCTGCGAAGATTCGGTGGTTGCAGATTGACGAGGTGCAAGACCTCAACCCGCTGCAGTTGGTCATCATAGACCTCTTCACGGCCGACGATGCCACGGTGGTCTATCTGGGCGATGCGCAGCAGGCCATCTTCTCATTCATGGGCGCAAAGACCGACACGCTGGCTATGCTGCGCGAACGCTGTGGCGCAGCCAACGTGCACAATTTCTATCGTAACTACCGCTCGCCGCGCTATCTGTTGGATGTGTTCAATGCCTACGGCGAGCATCAGCTGGGCATCAGTCCCGATCTGCTGCCTTCTACCACCGACCTTACGCCGCAGCAGCCCGGCGACCTGCAGCTGCTGGAGAGCGACACCAGCATCGACGAGGCCAACCGCGTGGCCCGTCTGGTGGAGGATTTCACGGCGCTGCATCCCGACGAGACCACGGCCGTGGTGGTGGCTTTCAACAGTGACGCTGACGACGTGAGTGCCGCTCTGGGCCAGCTGCCTCACTTCAAGATATCGGGCACCGACTTCTTTGCCACGGCTCCCATGCGCCTGCTGTTGGCCCACCTGCAGGTGGTGGCCATGGAGAACAACTTCATTGCATGGTCGCAGCTGTTCAGCGGCCTGAAGCTCTACAGTTCAAACAGCAGTTCGCGCCAGATGGTGAGGGCCATGATGCAGGTGGGCGTGACGCCTGTTGACTTTCTCGACTACGACGGGTCGACCTACGTGGCTGAGTTCGTCAGGGCCTATGAGACTGGCGACATCGTCATTTTCGACACCGAGACCACAGGACTCAATGTTTTCGAAGACGACGTGGTGCAGATAGCGGCGGTGAAGATACGGCAGGGTAGGGTGACCGACCGGCTGAACCTTTTCATCGAGACCAACCGTGAGCTGCCGCCCATGCTGGGGGACGTAGTAAATCCGCTCATCGCCGAGTATGCCTGCCACCCTCATGTGGGGCCTGACGAGGCCTTCTGTCGCTTCTTCGACTTTGCCGAAGGCTGCGCCCTGCTGGGGCATAATGCCACCTACGACTATCAGATTATGCTCAATAATATCCGTCGGCGCGCTGCTGCCTACGTCGGTGAGCATCGTCTGACCCGGCCTTTCGACACGCTGAAGCTGGCACGCCTGCTGCGTCCGCGGCTGAAGAGCTATAAACTGCGCGACCTGCTTGACGAGCTGCATCTGGAAGGCGAGAACTCGCACCTGGCCGATGACGACGTCGTGGCCACCCGTTCGCTGGCCATCTGCTGCTACGACATGGGGCGTTCTGTCGTGGGGCGGCAACTGGAGTTTGTCAGCCGCCATCGCAAGGTCATCGAGCGCTTCCGCCATTTATATGCCGACCTCTATCATCATGCACGCAGTCGCCTTTACGAGCCGACCGAAGAGCCTGCCATTGCCCGCGAGTTGACCTACGCCTACCACTATCTGCTCGATATTCACCGCCTGCCCGACCTGCCCAAGCTGTCTTATCTGATAAGATATATTGAAAAAGACCTGTTTGAACACCGACCCGCCGACTCGCTGGCTGACCAGCTGCGCCGCTACATGCCCGACCTTGCCACTCTGAAAGAGGCCGACCTCTGTGGGTCGCAGAGCATGCAGGAGCGTGTGTTTGTATCTACGGTGCACAAGGCAAAGGGGCTGGAATTCGACAATGTCATCGTCTACGATGCTGTAGACGGCAAGTTTCCCAGTGTCTATGCCGACAACGACGCAGCGGCGCAGGAGGAGGCCCGCAAGTTCTACGTGGCCATCTCGCGTGCCCGCCGGCGTCTCGTCATCATATCGTGTCAGTGGGGTATCAGCCGCTGGGGGCGCCGTTTCCAGAGGCAGTTGTCGCCCTATATGAATCATCTGAGGACGTTTTTTAAGTAGTATGTAGCCTGTATTTGCTTGGGCGGCGACGGTCTTTTGCTGGATAATCATAAAAATTCATTGGCCGACAATGTGGCGTTTATAGAAGTTTTTCGTAACTTTGCACGCGAAAACAACGAAAAACATTTTGGCGATATGAAAAGACATGTATTGACAGGAATGCTGATGCTGGCGGCTGTGGCGGCATCGGCCCAAGTGAAGACCGACGTGACGGAGTTTAATCTGGCGGGCCCCTACGCCGTGGCGGCACCGTTTGGCACGGACACCGTTGACGTGCAGGGCAAGAAATTCGACGAGACAACGCTGATGGGGGCGCTGAGCCTCACATCGCCCGCCACGAGTGTGTTCACCGGGCAGGTGCTTCCCTCACTGGAAGGACAGAAGAGTGTGGGCATGCTCTCCTTCTACATCAACAACAGCAACTTTCTGAAGGCCAACATCAACGTGAAGGGGCCGAAGCACTACAAACTGTTCGTCGACGGGCAGGAGTCAGGGGCCGAACTTAAACTTGCTCCCGAGCACCATACCATTTCTCTGCGCTACATGGCTGAGCCCAGCGACACCGACTCCATCTGCGTCAGCATCGATGCAGACCGTGCGGTGCCCACGACACTGAGCAAGAAGCATCCTTATATGGTGCACGACCTGACCGACGGACGCCGTGTGCGCGGCATATCTGTTTCGCCAGACGGCGCCTATGTAGTGCTGGCCTTCCAGAACACAGAGCGTGGCGGCAACTCGCAGTGGAGCTATGAACTGCGTGAGGTGAAGTCAAAGCGGCTGCTGCAGACGTTGCCGAAGAGTGTGCAGTGGATGCCCCGTTCGGTGGCCTATATTGAGGAAGAGTGGGACAACGGCTGCCGCCAGCTTTACAAGGTTGACCCAAAGACGGGACAGCGCACGCGCTTTGCCACCGACGTGCCGAAGGGACACTATGTGGTCAGTCCCACCGAGGATTACCTTATCGTGACGTGCCAGGAAGACGGTCCGAAGGAGGACGAGCAGGTCTATCAGGTGCTCGAGATGGACGACCGTCAGCCCGGCTGGCGTTCGCGCAGCTATCTGGTGCGCTACGATCTGGCCTCAGGGCTCGCTCAGCGTATCACCTTCGGCAACAAAGGCGAGTATCTGCAGGACATCTCGCGCGACGGTCAGCGCCTGCTTATCAGCAGCAACCGCTCGCGACTGGAGAAACGGCCCACCACGGTAAGCGACTTCTATGTGATGGATGCCCGTACTTTCCGTGTCGATACTATCATCAGTGGCGGCGAGTTTCTCAATGGCGGCAACTTCTCACCCGACGGGCAGAAGGTAATCTTCGTCGGCAATCCTGAGGCCTTCGGCCGCATCGGCTGCCAGCTGCCAGAGAATGTGACGCCCAGCGCTACCGAGAATGAACTCTTCCTGTTCGATATTGCCACAAAGAAGGTCGCCCCGCTGACGAAAGACTTCGACCCCTCGGTGAGTAATCTGGAGTGGTCGGCTGCCGACGGCATGGTCTATTTCTCAGCCGAAAACCGCGACTACGTGCATGTCTATCAGTTGAATCCTAAGACCGGTGCCATCCGTCAGCTGCCTGTCAAGGGCGACTATGCTTATCGTTTTGGCATCGCATCCGATGCTCCCGTGCTCTGTTATCTGGCCTACGACACGATGGCTCCTGCCTCTGCTTATGTGGCTGACTTGAAGACATTCAATCCTAAACGCTCAACCCTCAGCACCACTATCTTCTTCGATGGCCGCACCGCTCTGGGCGATGCTGAGATTGGTACATGCCAGGATTGGAACTATGTGAACTCGAAGGGCGACACCGTCTATGGCCGCCTCTACCTGCCTAAGGATTTCGACGCCACGAAGAAGTATCCCATGATTGTCTATTACTATGGCGGCTGCTCGCCCGTCTCCCGCTATTTCGAGTCGCCCTATGCACCGCAGATGTGGAACTCGCTGGGCTACGTGGCCTACATCGTGGAGCCAAGCGGGGCCACGGGCTTTGGTCAGGAGTGGGCCTCGCGCCATGTGAACACCGCCGGACGCGGCCCGGCCGAGGACATCATCGAGGGCGTGAAGAAGATTTGCGAAGAGCACCCCTATATAAATAAAGAGAAGATTGGCTGCATGGGCGCCTCCTACGGCGGATTCATGACGCAGTATCTGCAGACCGTCACCGACATCTTCGCTGCTGCCGTCAGTCACGCCGGCATAGCCAACCACACCAGCTACTGGGGACAGGGCTACTGGGGCTACAACTACAGCGAAGTCTCGATGGCCAACAGCTATCCTTGGAGCCACCGCCAGCTCTATGTCGACCAGTCGCCCCTGTTCAATGCCGACAAGATTCACACGCCTCTGCTGCTGCTCCATGGCGATGCCGACACGAACGTGCCCATTGTCGAGAGTCTTCAGATGTTCACTGCCCTCAAGCTCTTAGGCCGCGAGGTGGCACTTGTTGAGGTGAAGGGCGAGAACCACCATATCCTCGACTACACGAAGAAAGAGAAGTGGATTGCCACTCAGATGGCCTGGTTCCAGCGCTGGCTGAAGGACGACCCCTCGTGGTGGGACGCCCTCTATCCCAAGAAGAACCTGTAATCATTGAGAACCGTGCCTTACTATGTAGGGCATAACAGATAACATAAAGTATAATAACAATAGGACAGACTATAAGGGCGAGTATAACGCACTTGCTCTTATAGTCTGTCCTATTGTTATTCACGGCCGTCAGCGTAGTACGTGTTGTTCTCGACGCCGCAGACGAGCTGGAAGGAGATAGGGGGAGCGGCGCGGCCACTTATCGCCGCTCTGCTACAAGTATTCTGTTATGATTTGGAGGCAGAGATTCTGATGCTATAGTAGATACCGATGGCAATGAAAATGGCTGTCCATATCCACTTGGACCAGTCTGGTAACTGGCATCCGACAAGATGACAGAGTGAGGTGCCAAAGATGGTCAGGGCAAGTGTTAATGCAGCCACGCGGGCCGACCTGACGAGCAGGGCCAGCTGGCGGGCGTTCTCAATCTTCGTGTCGCCCACGTGCACCCACTGCGGATGATAGGCGCCGTAGAGCACAAGGGCGACGACGCCAGACAGAAAGACACCAGTCAGCAAGTTGGTGGCGTCTAGGACTGGTTCGCGTACGGCCTGCACCATCTCGATGGCCCAGGTGGCTGCGATAATCAGGGCGCAAGCGGCTTCGAACGCGGTGCCTTCGGTGGTGCGATAGACGTGCATCTGTTGGCGCCGTGTCTGCTCGGCCCGCTCTTCGGCGACGTTTTTGCGCCAAAGCTGGCGTGCGATTTCAAACTTCTCCTTCAGTATCATTCGTTTTCTTCTTTTGTTTGGGCAGACGGCGGGCCTTCCGCAGTGCCTCGGTGATGATCCACTGCAGTTGGCCGTTGGTGGAGCGGAACTCGTCGGCGGCCCAGGCTTCTATCGCATCCATTGTGTCGGAGTCGACACGCAGGATGAAACTCTTCGTCTTTTTTTCTGCCATTATCCTAATGGTTGAGTGTTCCAGTGTTGATTACGGGTTGGGTGGAGTCGTCGCCGCAGAGCACCACAAGCAGATTGCTCACCATGGCGGCCTTCTTGTCGTCGTCGAGCTCTACAATCTGTTCGTTCGAGAGTTTGTCGAGCGCCATCTTCACCATGCTCACGGCACCCTCCACAATCTTCTCACGGGCCGTGATGATGGCCGAGGCCTGCTGGCGGCGCAGCATGACGGCGGCAATCTCGGGGGCATAGGCCAGATAGTTGATGCGGGCCTCGACCACCTCAATACCGGCCAGGGCCAGACGCTCGTCGAGCTTCTGCTCCAGCTGCTCGTTAATTTCTTCGCCGCCCGAGCGCAGCGTCAGTTCGTCGGAGCGGTTGTCCTCGTCGTCATAGGCATACTGTCCGGCCACCTGGCGCAGGGCGGCGTCGCTCTGCACGCGCACGAAGTTTTCCAGCGCGTTCATCAGATTGACCGTCGACGAGCCCACGCTCACCTCATTCTTGCCCACGGGCACGCTCTGGGCCATCGTCTGCGAGTCGACCTCGAACATGGCCTTGTAGGTATCCTTCAGTTTCCACACCAGCACGAGCCCGATCATCACGGGGTTGCCCACCTTGTCGTTCACCTTGATGGGCTCTGCGTCCAGGTTGCGAGCGCGCAGGCTCACCTTCTTTTTGCTGTAGAACGGGTTCACCCAGAAGTAGCCCGTGCGGGTGAACGTGCCGGCATACTTGCCGAACCACGTCAGCACGCGTGCTTCGTTGGGCTCCAACATCATGAATCCGCCCCACACGATGCATGTGGCCATGAGCAGCAAGATGCTGCCAGTGAGCAGCCAGCCTCCATGGTCGATGCCATTGTCGAGCATCATAATGCCATAGATGATTCCAAAGATACTCAGCACGATGAGTGCCAGATTGACGAACAGCATCACAAAGCCGTTCATTACACTTCCTTCAAAAACTTTTTCTTTTGTTTCCATAAGTATATGAATTAGAATTGATATCATTTTGATATCGCAAAAGTATCATTTTATTCTGAATTCTCCAAATATTTGCCTTGCTTTTTAACTTTTTTTATCAGTAAATATGGGGCTACGTCTCAGCATCGCAGTATGCTTGGGAGGTAAGCATTGCGTGAAAGACATAAGGAAAGGCGGGGCGAAGAGTGAGTGACAGGTTGCTTTTGCAAACCAAACCTTTGGATGCTGGAATGAATTCCGGCCAAAATCAATATAATTCCGGCCAAAATCCAATTGATTCCGGCCAAAATTTTTCTCGGAGGTATGCGTATGGATGGCGTTCATGCAGGCTGTTGCAGACCTGCCGCAGCCGTTTTTTCGGTCAAATCTTTGGCGGTGTCGACGATTAGTAGTAACTTTGCACCGATGAATTACGAAGAACTGAAGGACAAACGCATCGCGGTGCTGCTCTCGGGTGGCGTCGACAGTGCCGTGGTGGTCAGCGAGCTGGCTGCCCACGGACTGACGCCCGACTGCTTCTATATAAAGATAGGGAGCAACGACAATGACGAGTGGGACTGCTCGATGGAAGAGGATTTGGAGATGGCTACGGCCGTGGCCCATAAGTATGGTTGCCGGCTGGAGGTGGTAGACTGCCACCGTGAATACTGGGATCAGGTGACGGCCTATACTATGGATAAGGTTCGCGCGGGACTGACGCCCAACCCCGACGTGATGTGCAACCGGCTCATCAAGTTCGGCGCCTTCCATGAGAAGCGCGGCCACGACTACGACTTCATAGCCACGGGCCACTATGCTCAGACGGAGCGCGATGAGAAAGGGCGGAAGTGGCTGACGACGAGCCCCGACCCGGTGAAGGACCAGACCGACTTCCTGGCTCAGATCAGCGGATGGCAGTTGGAGAAAGCCATTTTCCCCATTGGCCACTACGTGAAAGACGAGGTGCGCCAAATTGCCGAGCGTGAGCACTTGGCGAGCGCCCGGCGTAAAGACTCGCAGGGCATATGCTTCTTAGGGAAGATAGACTATACGGAATACGTGCGGCGCTTTCTTGGCGAGCAGCCGGGCGACGTCGTCGAACTGGAGACAGGCCGGCTGATAGGGCGCCACCGCGGCCACTGGTTCTACACCATCGGACAGCGCAAAGGCCTCGGACTGGGTGGCGGACCGTGGTTCATCGTAAAAAAAGACGTAGGGCAGAATGTGCTCTACGTCAGTCATGGCTACGACCCCGAGGCGGCTTACAAACAGCAGTTCCCCATCTGCGGATTCCATTCCATCAACGGCCTGATGCCCGGCCGCGAAGTGACGTTCAAGATACGCCACACCCCCGAATACCACAAAGCCACGCTCGAACCAATGGGCGAGGGGGCTTTCATGGTGCATTCGGCCGACAAGATTCATGGTGTGGCTCCCGGACAGTTCTGTGTCGTCTACGATGCCGCCAGCCACCGCTGTTACGGGTCGGCAGAGATTACGGTGTAGACACACCACCGGCGTCAGGGTAGCGCCCGGTAAAGAATTTCTTACCATTGCCGACAACGATTCCCGTCGGCACTTCAGGGCTGACGGCCCGTCCCTGCACGTCGAACATGTGCATGGGGCGGGCCGTCAGGTTAAAAGGGACTGCAATGCCCAGATAGTCGTCGTGGCCGTCGTAGCTGAGGTCTGCTTCATAGCGTCCGCCGGTGATGGTAGACAGCGACAGGTGGTAGTAGACGATGTCGTAGGCCTCTGTTTCTTTGTTGCCGTCGGTTCCGGTGCCTTGTCGGCCGTTGTCTTCCAGGAAGAGCCCCACATGTCCGTCGGTGAGCAGCTGCATGTCGGCATAAGCCGAGCAAAGCTGTGTCACCTGGTAGCCCTGCTGCCATGACGCTGCCAGCGAGGCGCCCGAGTCGTAGTCGGCAGGCGACGTCACCTCTTTATAGTAGAATCCTACGCCCTTGCGCCCGTAGTTGTTCTCCACATCGCGTATGCATTTCGTGTGGAAAGGCACGGTGGTCAGCATCACGTAGACATTTTTTCCGTCGGCCGTGCGGCGTGCTGGCACCAGAATAAAGGCACTGTTGCAGGCGTTGGCCATACCGGTGATACCCGACAGGGCCGTGCTCCACACACCCTCGCCTTTCTCCACGTCGGTATAGTGGAACACGTTAAAGTTCTTCTCGGCATAATCAGTGCCCTTGGTACCATTGTCGTCGCGCACCATGAGTGCTACGCTCCCGTCGGGCATCTCCTCTACCTTGCCCTCCTCGTAGACGGTGCCTTCAGGAAACGCTTCGTCCATGCCCAGCAAGTGCCACTCACGGCCGAAGTCGTCGCTGTAGATGACCCCCGTGGAGTTGCCTCTCGAGGCAGTGCGCACGGGGAAGGCAGCATAGATGCGATAGTGTGAGCCCACCTTGATGTAGCGGCTCTGGCAGAGGCGTCCTGAGGTGATGAAAATGGCTGTGGCGTCGCCGCCGAAGAGACCGTATATCTGATTGGTCAGCTCCTCGCCGTCGTCCCACGTCTGACCGTTGTCCTGACTGCGGAAACTGCCTATCTTGATGGGATTGGCAGCCGTAGAGGCGCCGTTGCTCACACAGCCGGCGGCACACATCAGCAGCACCTCGCCGCTTTCGCGGTCGGCCACGAGCGAGGCGTCGCCCATAGCGTATTTCCAGTTGGTGCGGCTCGAGCTGCGCTTACTCACCACCTGGTGGTCCGTCCACGTCAGGCCCATGTCGCTGCTGCGCTTATACCAGAGCTCAATGCGGCTGGGGTTGGAGCCCACGCCCACGTCGCTCAAGCCGTAGCGGTAGTCAGCCACGCCGAGCAGGGCGCCGTCGCTGGTCTGCGCCAAGGCCGGGATGCGGTGAGAGGGAGCCGACGTGATGACGGGCTTGTCGGGACCGTCGAACACTGTGGTGCTGAAATCTTGAGCCAGGACCGACTGGCAGGCAAAGAGAGCCGTCAGGCTCAGCAGTGCGGAATAGAACGTATTCTTCATCATGCGCTATGTTAGTTTGTTTTCGTGCACAAAGATACATATCTTTTTCCGTATAGCCAAGAAAAACCCATCATTTTCTTTTGTCATACCGAAATAAATTCTTAACTTTGCGCCGATTTTTTTTCTTTAAGTCAGAAGCATGGGTGAAATGAAAAGAATATTACTCTTGGGCAGCGGCGGCCGTGAGCACGCCCTGGCATGGAAGATAGCTCAGAGTGAGCGAGTTGAGAAACTTTTTGTGGCGCCGGGCAATCCCGGCACGGCCGAAGTGGGCGAGAATGTGGCGCTCAGTGCTGCCGACTTTGAGGCGGTGAAGGACTTCGTGGCCAGAGAAAACATTGACATGGTAGTGGTGGGACCTGAAGACCCACTGGTGAAAGGTATCAGCGACGAGCTGAAAGCCGATGCCCGCACCAGTCATGTGGCTGTCATCGGCCCGTCGAAGGCGGGTGCTGTGCTCGAAGGGTCGAAAGATTTTGCCAAGGCTTTCATGCAGCGCCATGGCATACCCACAGCCCGCTACCAGACGTTCGACGGCGACCATCTGGCTGAGGGGCTGGCGTTCCTCGAGACGCTGCAGCCGCCATACGTGCTGAAGGCCGACGGCCTCTGCGCCGGCAAGGGCGTGCTCATACTTCCGACGCTGGAAGAGGCCCAGAAAGAGTTGCAGGAAATGCTGGGCGGTATGTTCGGCAATGCCTCGAGCCGCGTGGTCGTCGAGGAGTATCTCAGCGGCATCGAGTGCTCGGTCTTCGTGCTTACCGACGGCGAGCACTATCAGCTGCTGCCCGAAGCCAAAGATTATAAGCGCATCGGCGAGGGCGACACGGGGCTCAACACCGGCGGCATGGGGTCGGTGTCGCCAGTGCCTTTCGCTACGAAAGAATGGATGCAGAAGGTGGAAGACCGCATCGTGCGCCCCACCGTGCTTGGCCTGAAAGAGGAGCACATCGACTATAAAGGCTTCATCTTCTTCGGGCTTATCAACGTGGACGGCAATCCCATGGTGATAGAATACAACTGCCGTATGGGCGACCCCGAGACAGAGACCGTGATGCTGCGCCTGAAGAGCGACCTGGTGGACCTCTTCGAGGGTGTGGCACAGGGCGATCTCGACCGTCGTCACGTGGAATTCGACGAGCGCGCGGCTGTCTGCGTGATGCTTGTCAGCGGCGGCTATCCGCAGAGCTATCAGAAAGGCTATCCCATCAGCGGCATCGACCGTGTGGAGGGCAGCATCGTCTTCCATGCCGGTACGAAGCTTGTCGATGGGCAGGTGGTCACTTCGGGCGGTCGCGTCATCGCAGTCTCGTCGTACGGAACAGACAAGGCCGAGGCCCTGGCCAAGTCGTTTGCTGAGGCCCAGAAGATAGAGTTCACCGATAAGTATTTCCGCCGTGACATCGGCGCCGACCTGTGAAGCGACTGCAGAATAGAATAGCTGAGAGCGGGTGGCTGCTGCCCTCTGTGGCCGTGGTCGGCATCGCGTCGGCGGCCATCAGCCTGCTGGGGCATCTAACCTCCCTGGAGGAATGGGCGTCGCTGCTGTGCTTTGCCATGTCGGCCTATATGATGGTTGAGATGAGTAATGCCAACGCCCTGCTGCGCGTGCGCAGTCGTATGGTCACCAGCACATTCGTCATGCTCTCGGTGTCGGCGGGCTTCCTGGTGGGACCTATCCCTCCGGTGCTCACGCAGCTGTCGTTTGTGGCGGCTGCGCTTATCCTTTTCACCACCTATCAGGACAAACGGTCGGTGGGGCGTACTTTCTACTCCTTCCTCTTCGTAGGACTGGCCTCATGCACCTTCGTGCAAACCTTCTTCTTGATACCGGTGCTATGGGTGCTCATGGCCACCCAGCTGCAGTCGCTCAGCTGGCGCACGTGGGCCGCCTCGGTGCTCGGTGTGGCCACACCCTATTGGCTCATGCTGCCCTGGCTCGTGCTTGAGGGCGACTTCACGCTGTGGACGGCCCATGCCCGGCGGCTTGTCACCTTCGCGCAGCCGTTCAGCTATGCGGGCATCAGCGTGGGGCAGGTGGCTGTGTTTGCCTTCACCATGCTGTTGTGCGTGGTGGGCATGGTGCATTTCTGGTCGCGCAGCTATGAAGACAAGATACGCATCCGGCTGCTCTATGGCTTCTTCAGCACCATGTCGCTGCTGTGCGGCCTGCTGCTCGTGGTGCAGCCTCAGCATTTTGCCACGCTCATGCGCCTGCTGCTGGTGTTTGCCAGTCCGCTCGTAGCCCATTTCTTTACCCACACATCGTCGAGACTCACAAATGTCTGCTTCGTGTTGGCCATTGCGGTGGCCATAGGCATCGCGGCACTCAACCTGCTGGGGCCTTCAGTTGCAATATGACAGACCTGCTCATTCACTTTGGCTATTGGGGCATGATGGCCGCGGCTTTTCTCGCCGGCAGTTTCTTCCCCTTCAGCAGCGAGGCCGTCATGCTGGCCTTGATGGCTACGGGGCTCGACACCTGGCAGCTGGTGGTATATGGTACGGCAGGCAATGTGTTGGGCTCGGTGCTTAACTATTGTGTGGGGCGCATGGGGCGCATGGAGTGGATTGAGCACTATCTGCACGTCAAGCCCGAGAGTCTGCAGCGCGCCGAGCGATTCATGGCCAACAGAGGGGCCTGGATGGGCTTCTTCGCTTTTCTGCCAGTGCTGGGCTCTGCCATCACCATCGTGCTGGGACTCATGCGTGCCAACCCCCTCATCACGCTGCTCAGCATCACTTTGGGCAAGTTCCTGCGCTACCTGGTGCTGCTCTATGGAGCAGGGCTGGTGATTTAAAAAACATTAAGGATGTACAAATAAGTGGACTCCGACGCGGTGTATGTGGCAACTTTTTATTACCTTTGCAGTCGCATTAGCCCCTTGTGTATGGGGTGGGGTCTGAACAGACGCAGACCTGTCATATGAACAATAACCCTAAAAAAGGGCGGATACGTCTGTTCTGCCCCCGATTCCCCGCCACTGGGGGAAAAAAGAGATGAAACAATTCCGTCTTGTGGACAACATCGTGGGCTGGTTGACATTTCTGATTGCAGCCTTCGTGTACTGTTCCACCATTGAGCCGACAGCCTCGTTTTGGGACTGTCCTGAGTTTATTGACACGGGTTACAAACTGCAGATTGGCCATCCGCCTGGTGCGCCTTTCTTCATGTTGACAGCAAATCTGTTCTCGCAGTTTGCCAGCGATCCGACGCAGGTGGCCCGCATGGTGAACATGATGAGCGCCCTGCTGTCGGCCACGTGTATCTTGTTCCTTTTCTGGACCATCACCCATCTGGTGCGGCGCCTGCTCATCGACCGCTGGGAAGAGCTCAGTCTGGCCAAGATGGTGGCCATCGAGGCCTCAGGTCTGGTGGGAGCACTCATCTATACGTTTAGCGACACGTTCTGGTTCTCGGCTGTCGAGGGCGAAGTCTATGCCTACTCGTCGGCCTTCACTGCCGTGGTGTTCTGGCTGATTCTCAAGTGGGAGGACCAGGCCGACCAGCCGCACAGCGACCGCTGGCTGGTGCTCATTATGTATATGACGGGACTCAGCATCGGCGTTCACCTGCTCAACCTGCTCTGTCTGCCGGCCATCGTGCTTGTATGGTACTACAAGCGCTTCCCGCAGGCCAACCTGAAGGGGTCGCTCGTGGCGCTCTTCGTGTCGTTTGTCATCTTGGCCGCAGTGCTCTATGGCGTGGTGCCCGGCATCATCACCGTGGGAGGTTGGTTCGAACTGTTGTTCGTCAATGTGTTTGGCATGTCGTTCAACACGGGACTCTACGTCTATATCGTGCTTCTCGTGGCTGCCGTGCTGTGGGCTATCTATGAAACGCAGAACGCCACCGACCTCAACTTGAAGCGGCAGAATATAGCCTTCTTGCTGGCCTTCGCCCTGCTGGGCGTGCCTTTCTATGGCTATGGCTTCTGGGCCGTGGTCATCGGGATACTGGTGCTTGCCGTGGTGGGCTGGATTCTCTTCCGCAAGAACAAACAGCAGCCGCTGGTTTCTCCGCGCCTGAAGAATACTGCACTGCTCTGCATGCTGATGCTCATGATTGGTTACTCAACGTATGCCGTCATCGTCATCCGCTCGGCTGCCAACACACCTATGGACCAGAATTCGCCTGAGGATATCTTTACTTTGGGCAACTATCTGAGCCGCGACCAGTATGGCTACCGCCCACTGGTTTGGGGCCAGGCTTACTCCTCAGAGTATCTGGTCAACAATGAGGGCCGCATCGTCATGGATGAGGGCGCTCCTATCTACCAGCGTCGCGAGAAGGCATCGCCCGATGAGCCCGACCGCTACTTCATCGTGTCCACTAAAGATAAGGCCCGCTATGCGCAGAATATGCTCTTCCCGCGCATGTACAGTCCTGATCCGCGCCATGTGCGCGACTACGAGAGCTGGCTGGGAGGCATCACGGGCAATCAGCGCCCGTCGAACTACCGTCAGGGCGAGACGGTCACCATACCTACGCAGGGTGAGAACCTGCGCTTCTTCCTCAGCTACCAGTGTAACTTCATGTACTGGCGCTATTTCATGTGGAACTTTGCTGGGCGCCAGAACGACCTGCAGGGAAATGGCGAACTGGAGAAGGGCAACTGGATTACCGGCATACCTTTCATCGACAACGCCCGTCTGGGCGACCAGTCGCTGCTGCCTGACGAGCTGAAGCAGAACAAAGGTCACAACGTGTTCTATTGCCTGCCGCTCATCCTGGGACTTATCGGCATCTTCTGGCAGTCGCTGATGCGTTCGCAGAAAGGTATCAAACAGTTCTGGGTGGTATTCTTCCTCTTCTTCATGACGGGTCTGGCCATCGTGCTCTATCTGAACCAGACGCCTGAGCAGCCCCGCGAGCGCGACTATGCCTATGCAGGTTCGTTCTATGCCTACGCCATCTGGTGCGGCATGGGTGTGGCAGCCATCATCTCGCTGCTCACAAAGAACTTCAAGCGTGGCGCCCTGGCTGTGGCAGCGCTGGTCTCGGCAATATGTCTGCTGGTGCCTGTGCAGATGGCTTCACAGACGTGGGACGACCACGACCGCAGCGGTCGCTTCACCTGTCGTGACTTCGGCCAGAACTACCTGATGTCGATGCAGCAGGAGGGCAACCCCATTATTTTCACTAATGGCGACAACGATACCTTCCCGCTTTGGTATAATATGGATGTGGAAGGCGTGCGCACGGATACACGTGTGTGCAACCTTTCGTATCTGCAGACCGACTGGTATATCGACCAGATGCGCCGTCCGGCTTACGACTCGCCGGGACTGCCCATCACGTGGAGCCGACTGGAATACTGCTCTGGCACCAACGAGACGGTGCAGGTAGAGCCAAGGCTCAAGGGCGAGGTGATAAAGTATTATCAGGAGCGCCCGGACGAGGCGCGCCAGCAGTTCGGCGACGAGCCGTTTGAGCTGAAGAACATTCTGAAGTACTGGGTGCGCTCAAAGAACAAGGAGCTGCAAGTCATACCTACCGATACCGTCTATATGACCATCGACAAGGAGGCTGTGCGCCGTAGCGGCATGATGATGCAGAGCGACTCTATACCCGACCGCATGGTCATCTCGCTCAAGGGCCTCAACTATCTCGACAAGAGCAAACTGATGATGCTCGAACTGATTGCCGAGTCGAACTGGGAGCGTCCTATCTATGTGGCTTACACCGTTGGGCAGGAAAACTATATGAACCTGGGTGACAACTTCGTGCAGGAAGGTCTGGCCAACCGTATCACGCCCTTCACTACCAATATTGATGGGCGCCCTGTCAGTGGCATGACCGACTTCGACACAGAGAAGACCTACGACAACGTGATGAATCGCTTCAAGTTCGGCGGTATCAATGCTAAAGGCATCTACCTCGACGAGACCGTCATGCGTATGTGCTTCACCCATCGACGTCTGCTGGTGAAACTTGCCACCCAGCTGGTGCTCGAAGGCAAGAATGACAAGGCTGCTGCCGTGCTGGAGCGGTGCGAGAAAGAGATTCCTACTTACAATGTGCCTCACGATTTCCAATGCAACTCTGTTGAGATGGCACGTGTATATCATGTGCTGGGAAAGAAAGAAAAAGCTATGGAGGTGGTTGACGACCTGTGGAAGAAGTCGTCGCAGTATCTTAACTATTACACCTCGCTTGACACACGTTCTTTCAAGAATTCGGAACAGAGCTGCCGTGTGCACCTCTATGTGCTGAATGCCTTGGTTGAGCTTCTTGAAAGCATCGACCCCGAGCTGCAGCAGAAATACTTGGCTGAAGAGCATGCACTCATTCAGCGGTATATGAGCAAGGGCGGCACTCTTGGATATTAAACTGACTGCCTGCGGATGATAATAGAACAACCAGCCATCTACCTGCGCTGGCTCTATCCCAGGGCCTATTGGCGAATGGACCGTCGACAACGTGCGGTATATCTCACGTTTGACGACGGCCCCATACCTGAGGCAACTCCGTTTATCCTCGACACACTGGCGCATTACGGCGTCAAGGCCACTTTCTTCATGGTGGGCGATAATGTCAGGAAGTATCCAGACCTTTACCAGCGGATACGGGCTGAAGGGCATCAGGTGGGCAACCACACGCATAACCACATCAGTGGCTTCCGCCATTCGCTGCACGACTATAGCTACAACGTGGAGAAGGCCAACGCCTACATACACAGCCATTATGTGCGTCCGCCGCACGGATGGATGAGGCTCGACCAGTATGCATGGCTCAGCAGAAGATATAAAATAGTGATGTGGGACGTTGTTACTCGTGACTATTCGAAATGGATGACGGGTGAGGATGTGTTGCGCAATGTGAAACGCTACACCCGACCAGGATCTATTATCACCTTCCACGACTCACTGAAGTCTATTGACAAGTTGCGCTATGCATTGCCGGCCAGTATTGAATGGTTGAAATCCGAAGGTTATGAATTCCGCATTTTCCAGTAGCAGATTGAAAGCCGAGGCCATTCGTCTCGGCTTTTTTGCATGTGGCATTGCAAAGGCGGAGCCTGTTGATGCCGACACGGCCATGTACTATAGGCAGTGGACGGCGGCCGGTGGGCATGCCGACATGCAGTATCTTGCCGACCATGTAGATAAACGTCTGGACCCAACCTTGCTTTTGCCTGGGGCGCGCAGCATTGTTGTGGTGGCCATGAGCTATGCACCGGCCTGCCGATTGCCTGACGGCGAGTATCAGATTGCTGCCTATGCGCTGGGCCTTGACTACCACGACGTGATAAAGCAGCGTTTGCGCCAGTTGGCAACCTTGCTGACTGATACAACCGACGACCTTAAGCTCTGCGTTGACACAGTGCCCATCCTTGAGCGCTACTGGGCGGCGAAGGCTGGCATCGGCTTCATCGGACGTAATCGCCAGCTTATCATTCCCGGTGGCGGTTCGATGTTCTTTCTTGGAGAAATCGTCACCACGGCACTTTCTGACTATTACGATGCACCTCTCAGCCAGCATTGCGGACGTTGCAGACGCTGCATCGACCACTGTCCTACGGGAGCGCTCGCCTCCGATTTTTTCAACTCAGAGCGTTGTCTCTCTTACCAGACAATAGAGAACCGCGGACCGCTCGACCCCATGGCAGCCGATAAGCTTGGCGACTGCATCTACGGGTGCGACCGCTGTCAGCAGGTATGTCCTTGGAACAGCAATCCCTTGCTTTCTAAAGAAAAGGCTTTTCAGCCTTCGGAGGCGCTGCTTGCCATGAGACGCAGTGACTGGGAGCAGCTGACTGTCGAGGAATATCGTCGTCTGTTTAAAGGAACGGCTGTAAAGCGCGCAAAATATGAAGGACTGATGCGCAATATACGGGCTGCAGCCGAAAAGCCAGTCGATAAATGAAAATGAAAAGGCTTGCCCACGTCAGGCAAAATAACGACGTGGCAAGCCTTTTTTCCTGTCTTGCGAAAATACAGTCTGTATTACTTCAGGTAGTCTTCGAAATATTGCGTGATGCGTTCATGCAAGTGCACACTGGCATGTCCCATCATGTTGTGACCCTCGCCGGGGTAGACGAAGAGGTCTGGTTGGGTGCCGGCCTCCACACAGGCCTTGATGAACGACAGCGTGTGTTGCGGCACGCAAGTCGGGTCGTTGTAGCCGATGATGATTTGCAGCTTGCCCTTCAGATCCTTCGCCTTGCTTATCAGGCTTGTCTTGGCATATCCTTCAGGATTGCTTTCTGGCGTGTCCATATAGCGTTCGCCATACATCACCTCATACCATTTCCAGTCTATTACCGGACCGCCAGCCACACCCACCTTGAACACATCGGGATAGTTGGTCATCAGTGAGATGGTCATAAAACCGCCGAACGACCAGCCGTGCACGCCCAAGCGCTCCATGTCTACATAGGGCAGCGAGCGCAGGAACTCCACGCCACGCATCTGATCCTGCATCTCCACCTGTCCCAACTGGCGGAAGGTAGCCTGCTCAAAGTCGCGGCCGCGGTTCTCACTTCCTCGGTTGTCAAGGATGAAGCAGATATAGCCCTTCTGTGCCATGTAGGTCTCCCATGAGCGGCTGTACCAGTGCCATGAGGCTTCCACATTATGGGCGTGAGGGCCGCCATAGACGTAGACCACCGTGGGGTATTTCTTTGTGGGGTCGAAATCGGCGGGCTTTACCATGCGCCAGTAAAGGTCAGTCACGCCGTCGGCAGCCTTGATGGAGCCGTTCTCAAAGATAGGCTGAACATAGTCGGCCCAGGGGTCGGGAGCGGTGAGCAGAGTCTGCGTCGTGGGTTTATTGCCCAGAGTCACCATGTCGATGATGTTAGGCGTGGTGGGTGTGCTGAACTTGTCGTAGAGCTTCTGGCCCGTAGCCGAGAGTACGCCGCGGTGCACGCCCTGGCCGTTGTCGAGTCTTGTGCGCTTGCCGGTCTTCACGCTGACGCTGAAAAGGTTGCGCTGCAAGGGATGGCACTCGTTCGAAGCGATGACGATGCTCTGCTGTTTCTCATTGAAGCCGAGCACGTCCATCACTACCCATGAGCCGCTGGTCAGCTGTTTAAGTTCCTCTCCTTTATTATTAAAAAGGTATAAGTGGTTGTAGCCATCCTTTTGGCTCTGCATGATGAACTTCGTGTGGTCCCAAGGCAGGAATACGATGGGGTTCTGCGGCTCTACGTATTTAGTGCTCGTCTCGCGATAGAGTTCGCTGATGCGCTGCCCGTCGGCAGCATTGTAGCTGACCAGACGACAGTCATTTTGGTCGCGGTTCAGCTCAAACATGTAGACGGTCTTCGAGTCGGGGCTCCATGCGATGTTAGTGAAGTAGCGGTCGGAGGGGTCGCCGGCCTGCAGATAGATGGTCTTGCCGCTCTGCATGTCGTAGACGCCGACAGTCACCTTGTGGCTCGTCATGCCTGCCATCGGATATTTGTCGGGCTCTTCCTCGGCCACGCGCGGGTCGATGTTCACCTGCGGATAGTCGCTCACCTCGGTCTGGTCCATGCGGTAGAAGGCCAGACGCAGTCCGTCGGGGCTCCAGAAAAGTCCCTCCATGATGCCGAACTCATTGCGGTGTACGGCCTCGCCGTAGACAATCTGCCGCGAGCCGTCGGTGGTGAGCTGTGTTTCGCGGCCTTCGGCATCGCGCACGAAGAGCTGGTTGTCGCGTGTGAAAGCCAGTGCACGCGTGGTCTTGTTCCATTTCTGGTTCGACTCGCCTGCCTTGATTTCCTGCCGCCACACAACCTGCTTGCGCTTGAAGTCGTAGAGCATGCGTTCCTTGTCGTTGCTCAGCAGCACCCAGGGCTGCTGAGCGTAAGGATACTGCGCATTCATGGCTGAGTGCCATTCATCACCCAAGTCATTGATATTGAACAAAGGCTTCTTCACACCTTTCTTGTCGATAGTACCGCCTTCCTCAGCATCGAGAAACATCAGCTGGTCGCCCCACCACGTCAGGTACATCGACTTCGGCCGCATGTTGTGGTAGTTGGTGCCGCCGAAGTTGAGGTCTTCAAGAGTGAAAAGCTTTTTCTGTGCATTTATAGGCATGACGAAAAACATGGCTAAAGCCGCCAAAAGCAAAAACTTAGTCTTCATGGTTATGGTTACGTTTAAATGATTTCTTGCCACCACCGCTGCGGTCGAAGCGCTCGTGTCCTCCGCGGTTCTCGTTCTTCTTAAATGCAGGCTTGCCCCCCCGGCGGTCGTCCCTGTCGTAGCGGTCGCCTTTACGCTCAAAGCGCTCGCGGCGTTTCTCGAAGTGGTCGGTGCCGAAATCCTTGCGTCTTCCGCCATCCCCGCGCCGCGAAGTCGTGGCGAAGTCGTGGCGGTGGAAGGTAAACGAGCGAATATCGGCCTCCTCGTTCTCCTCCTGCTCGTCAAGTCGCTGCTTGAACTCACGGTTCTTCTTGAAACGGTGTCTCTCGGCCATCTGCTGCTTCTCCTCATCGGTCTTCACGATGCCACCTTCCTGCCGGAACACTTTCATCTTGCCGTCGAAAATCTGATACTTGCGGAACTCGCACTCCAGGCTGCCGTTGAATACAGGGATTTTTATCGAGGGCTTCAGACCTATCTGGTCGAAGCATTCCTCGCGGTAAGAGAGAATCCATGCATCGTTGTTCAGGAACTGGTGCTTCAGCCGTTCGCCTATCATGCGGTAGGTGCCCAGCAGGTCGGGCGTAGAGATGCGCTCGCCATAAGGCGGGTTGGTGACCATGACAGACTTCTGTGTGGGCTGCACGAAGTCTTTGAAGTCCTGCTGCTCTACGGTGATGTCGGCAGTCATACCGGCTGCCCTAACGTTCATCCGGGCCGTGTTGACAGCCTTCATGTCGATGTCATATCCGTAGATGTGGTGATTGAACTCACGCTCCTGCGAGTCGTCATTGTAGATGTGGTCGAAGAGCTCGGCGTCGAAGTCGGGCCATTTTTCGAAGGCATACTCCTTTCGGAACAGCCCCGGAGCCATGTTGCGTGCAATGAGCGCCGCCTCGACGAGCAGCGTGCCGCTGCCGCACATGGGGTCGATGAAGTCGCAGTCGCCCTGCCATCCCGTCATCATGATCATACCCGCAGCCAGTACCTCGTTGAGCGGTGCCTCCACGCTCTCCTGGCGGTAGCCCCGGCGGTGGAGCGACTCTCCGCTGGAGTCGAGACACAGGGTGCAGTCATCCTCGGCTATATGTATGTGGAGCCTGATGTCGGGGTTGCTGACCGAGATGTTCGGCCGCTGTCCCGTCAGTTCACGGAATTGGTCAACGATAGCGTCTTTCACCTTATAACTTACAAACTTAGAGTGTCGGAATTCCTCGCTGAACACCACGGCGTCGACGGCAAACGTGTGCTCGTTGTCCAGATACTTGCTCCAGTCTATCTTCTTAATCTCGTTGTAGACGTCGTCGGCACTCTGAGCCTTGAAGCGGCTGATGGGTTTTAGAATCTTGATGGCTGTATGCAATTGAAAATTTGCGCGATACATCATCTCTTTATCACCCGTAAACGACACCATTCGTCTACCAATTTGCACGTTGTTGGCCCCCAGCTGGGTCAACTCTTTTGCCAAAACGGGCTCCAGCCCCATGAAGGTTTTGGCGATAAGTTCAAACTCTTGGTTCATTGAATTGAATAGATTTCGGGATGCAAAGGTACGATTAAAAGCGCAAAACACCAAATAAAAAGCTGTTTTTCTTGCTGAGCCACATAGAAATAATGGCTAAAATTAAATCGATTTTGGCCATTATCTGATTGATTTTGGCCAAAATCGATTTCGGTGTAGCCGTGGTCTTCTGCAAATCATTGCCGTCGGAGTCTTTAAAACGGCAGAGATGGTTGTGCTGACGGGCTGTGCAGAACAGCCAGCGGGTCTCATCCTCTCCTGCTGAGCACGGCCTGAATTTTTTCCATATCCTCGGGGTAGGTGAGCTTGTCGTAGTAAGGGACGTTGAAATCAAGGTATACGCGCGATGTCTCAGGCAGCTGTTGTATGGACTCCGTATAGGGCGACTCGGCCCGGAAGTGCTTGTCGAAGAGAGTGAAGCGGAAGGCTTCGGGCGTCGACAGGGTGTAATACTCTTCGCGGTTGACAATCCATTGCCCGTAGCGGCCGAGGCTGTCGGTAATTTTCCGCGCGCATGCCACAGCATCATATTCGCTGAGCAGCGCGAAGAAGCGGTCGATGACGTGAGGCTCGACGGCAGGCCTGACGGCATCGATGACGACAAGACGCTCGCAAGCGCTGTGGGCGCGAATATAGTCAAGCCCGTTGCGTTTGGTGCAGTTCAGCGTTGCGCCGCTTTCGGCCATGTCAACCCCGTATTCCTCCTTGAGTTCGCTGTGATATTTAGGGTGGGCCACTATGACGATGGCATCGGCCAGCTTGCTCTGCTTGCAGGCGTCAACGACGTATGAAATGACCTTGCGGCCATTGATCTCCACATACTGTTTGGGCACGCTGGCGCCGAACCGCTCACCCACGCCGCCAGCGGTAATCATGATGATGTTTTTGTCTGTCTGCTTCATATTGATTCAAGTCGCTCTGTAGAAAGCGCGCGCAAAGTTACGACTTTTTTCCGTGACAAGCAAACAAACCCCTAATTTAGTTGCCAAAGAGATCGTATTATTTTAAAAAAAATCAAATATGAGCATAAAAAGGCCGCGATATCATATAAAATGATTAACTTTGCACACTCAAAAAAACTGTGTGCTGAAAAGGAGCTGGCGTGCAAAGGCAGCCGGCAAGGCATGGCAAATAGTGTTTTGTGAACAGAGTTGATATGGATAAGAATTTTAAACAACTGTTGCAAGAATCATTCAAGTCGAACGATACGGAAGAAACGTTCGACGTCTACTTCACCCGTCCTATAGGCTTGGCTTTTGCCCTGATGTGGATAAAGCTTGGCGTGACGCCCAATTTCGTTACCATCCTGAGCATGTTCCTTGGAGCTGCCGCAGGTTTCTGCTTCTATCACACCGAGCTGTGGTGGAACGTTGGTGGCGTGGTGCTGCTCATGCTGGCCAACTTCTGCGACTCTACCGACGGGCAGATGGCTCGCCTGACCAACCATAAGACCCTCATAGGCCGCATGCTCGACGGTTTTGCCAGCGATGTGTGGTTCTTCTTCTGCTATCTGGCCATTGCCCTCCGCCTGTGGAATCAGAACATACCCGGCACTGAGGTGCATTGGGGCATCTGGGGCTTCCTGCTCTGCGCTTTCGCCGGATTCTACTGGCATGCCCATCAGTGCCAGCTGGCCGACTATTACCGCCAGATACACCTCTATTTCATTAAAGGCGAAGAGGGCAGCGAGCTGGCCAGCTACGAGGCAGAGCGACGCATCATCGACGCCATACCCAAGCACCGCGTCGGGCCGCTGCTCATTGCCGACAAAGGCCACTTCTGGGAGTATGTATTCCATTATTTCTACTCCGGCTGGTGCAAGAAGCAGGAGCAGGCCACACCTCAGTTCCAGCAGTTCTTCCGCCAGGTGAAAGCAAAGTATCCCAGTGCTGCCGATATGCCGCAGTCGCTGCGCGACGACTTCCGGCGGAAGAGCCTGCCCCTGATGTGGATGACCAACGCACTGACCCACAACACGCGTGCCACGGTGATGTATATAGCCTGCCTCATCAATTTGCCGTGGATTTACCCGTTGTTTGAGATTACGGTCCTGGCAGCCCTTTACTACTATATGCACTATCGTCACGAGACGATGTGCAAGGCTTTCACCGTGTAACAGCGGGAAGGTGCCAGAGGGAGGAGAACGCCAGCTCCCATGGTAAGATTGAATCATCACAAATCTGGACGAAATAAAAATATGAGAAAATACTTGATTCTGCTGCTCTTGGCCTTTTCTGCGGCCATTGACGCACAGACACTGACGGGCCACATCATCGACGCACAGACGGGCGACACGATACCCTTTGCCAGCTGCATCTACCGCGGCCATGGCGTGGCAGTGGCCAGCGACATCAACGGACATTTCAAAATAGCACGCCATCAGGGCTGGCCGCTCACGTTCAGTGCGGTGGGCTACTTGCAGCAGACGGTGACGGTGGACAGCAAGACGCCGGCCTACATGCGGGTGAAGCTGCGCCCCGACAACAAGATGCTGAAAGAAGTGACCGTCAAGTCGAAGCGCCAGCGCTACAGTAGGAAAAACAATCCTGCCGTGGAGCTGATGAAGAAAGTGGTGGCTGCCAAGAAGCGCACCGACCTGAGCAACCACGACTTCTACCAATATAACAAGTATCAGAAGCTGACGCTCGCCCTCAACGACATTACGCCAGCTATGCTCGACTCGGGACGGCTGGCCAAGAAGCAGTGGCTCATCAATCAGATTGAGGCTTGCCAATACAACAACAAGCTGATACTGCCCGTGTCGGTCGACGAGACTGTGTCGCAGAAAATCTACCGCAAGAACCCACGCGACGAGAAGACCATCATCAAGGGCATGAACAACACGGGCATCAACGAGCTCATACAGACGGGCGACATACTGACCACCGTGCTGAAAGACGTGTTTACCGACGTCAACATCTACGACGACCAGATACGCCTGTTGCAGTATCCGTTTACGTCGCCCATCGGCAACGATGCCATCGCCTTCTACCGATACTATATTGAAGACACGGTCTACGTAGACCACGACCTGTGCTTTCACCTGACTTTCCTGCCCAACAACCAGCAGGACTTCGGCTTCCGCGGCCAACTGTATATTCTGGCCGACTCCAGCTATCAGGTGAAGCGATGCGAAATGACCATACCTAAGCGCTCTGACGTAAACTTCGTGGAGAATATGAAGGTGACGCAGGAGTTCACCCGCCTGCCCAACGGAGAGTGGGTGCTGTCGGTCGACGACATGTTTACCGAGCTCAAAGTGGCCAGTTTCCTGCAAGAGTTTGCCGTCATACGCAACACGCGGCTCACTGACTACGCCTTCGATGAGCTGCCGCGCCAGCTCTTCAAGGGGAAAAAGAAAGAGGTGAAAGACGTCAACGCGATGATGCAGGGCGACGACTTCTGGGCCCAGTATCGCCAAGTGGAGCTCACGAAGAGCGAGAGTTCCATGGATGCCTTTGTCCATGGCCTTGAGCAAATCAAGGGTTTCAACTATCTCATCTTCGGCCTGAAAGCTTTCATAGAGAACTTTGTTGAGACGGGCACGCCCAAGACGCCGAGCAAGGTAGATATCGGACCTATCAATACGATGGTCAGTCAAAACTTCATTGACGACCTGCGCCTGCGCATCTCGGCACAGACCACGGCCAACCTCGACTCGAACCTATTTGTCAGTGGTTACATTGCCAGGGGAATGTCGTCGAAGAAAAACTATTATCGCGGCGACATCATCTGGTCGTTCAACAAAAAGGAGTATCTGCCACGTGAGTTCCCCAAACGCACGCTGACCCTCTCGTCGAGCTACGACATCGAGTCGCCCAGCGACAAGTTTTTGCGCACCGACAAGGACAATGTGTTCACTTCGTTCAAGTGGACCACTGTAGACAAGATGCTGTTCTACAACCGCCAGTCGCTGACGTTCGAGCGCGAGGAAGACTGGGGCTTCCGCACCACCGTGGCCTTCAAGACTGAGGAGAACGAGGGTGCCGGACAGCTCTTCTACATCCCCCTCAGCATGAGCGGTGACCGCTCCACTTGGACTAACTGGAGCCATCCCGTGCCTGCTGTAGCAGCCTCAGCCTCTGGCCCGTATGACGCCACCCCGTCGCAGCGCATCCGTACCACCGAGCTGCGCGCCGAGATACGCTTTGCACCGGGCGAGACCTTTATCAACACCAAGCAGCGCCGTCTGCCCATCAACCTCGACTCGCCCGTATTCACCCTGGGTCACACCATGGGCTTCAAAGGGCTGCTGGGCGGTGACTATGCCTACAATCTGACGCAGGCAAGCATCTACAAACGCTTCTGGCTCAAGTCGTGGGGAAAAGTCGACTGTCTGGTGAAGGGTGGCATACAGTGGAACCAGGTGCCATATCCGCTGCTCGTCATGCCCGAGACCAACCTCTCGTACATACTGCAAGACTATACCTTCATGCTGGTGAACAACATGGAGTTTCTCAACGACCGCTATGCCGCAGCCATCATCTCGTGGGATCTCAACGGCAAGATATTCAACCGCATCCCCCTGCTTCGCAAGCTGAAATGGCGTGAGTGGTTGTCGGTGCGCTGCTTCTGGGGGTCGCTCAGCGACAAAAACAATCCTCTGCTGCCACAGAATGCTGGCAGCAATGTGCTGATGTACTTCCCAGAGGGTAGCTATGTCATGGATTCCAAGCGTCCATACTGGGAGGTGTCGGCCGGAATCCACAACATCCTCAAAATTATCCATGTGGAGTATGTGCGCCGTCTGAGTTATCTTGATTTGCCCACGGCCCACAAGCAGGGTGTGCGTTTCATGATTCGAATGACGTTCTGATGTGTAGCGATGCCGCGGTGCACCCACACTGCAGAGAGCTTGCCATGAGCAGGTGGGGCGGCAGCCTGTTGCCACACGCGTAACACATCCTACATGCAGAGTAAGACATGATTATCGAACCCATAGCCTATTTTCATTCGCCGCTGACCTCAAAGTTCGGCATCCCCCGCCAGAGCGGTCTGGTGGCCCGGCTGCCTGGCACCATTGTCTTTGAGCCGCCCTACCGGCATGCCGATGCGGTGAGAGGGCTGCAGGACTTCGACTATTTGTGGCTTATCTGGGAGTTCTCGGCCAATCGCACTGCCGCGCATGGGCTCACAGTGCGACCGCCGCGCTTGGGAGGCAACGAACGGGTGGGTGTGTTTGCTTCGCGTTCGCCGTTCCGTCCTAATGGCTTGGGACTCTCGTGCGTATATATATATAAGGTGGAAATGTCAGCTACACTCGGTCCGGTCATTCATGTGAGGGGAGCCGACTTGATGGACGGCACGCCCATCTACGATGTGAAGCCCTACGTGACCTATGCCGACAGCCATCCTGAGGCACGCAGCGGTTTCGTCGCCCGCAGCGAGTGGGTTCAGCTGGAGGTGCAGGTGCCTGAAGAGCTGAGCAGCTGCTTTGCTGCCGATGAGTGGCAGGAGCTGAAAGAGGTGCTCTCCTGGGATCCGCGCCCGCCGTATCATGATGACCCTGACCGCATTTATGGCATGCCTTATGCCGGACGCGATGTACGCTTCCGAGTGTCAGGCGGCCGGCTCACGGTGGTCGGCGTCGTGCCGTTATAACTCTTTGAATCGTATAATCACGTTCTTGAAGCCCATCGCCTTCAGCATTTGCCGCATCTGCGCATCGGCATTGTTCTGGGCCACGGCTATGTTCTCACGCGTCAGGGCATGGCTCTTCATCTGTCGCTTGGCCCTTTCGTACATAGCCTCACGGTCGGCGGCCGACCATCGGCCCGACTCATGGAATGCCTTGGTGCGCGTCTCGTCGATGAAATCATCGTCGAGCAGACTGATGGCGGGCAGTATTATGATGATGCTGTCGCCGGCGCGGCTGATGTCGCCCTCAGAGAGTTGGCCCAGGTCTATGCCGAGCCTCATGGTACCATAGTAGATGCGCACCAGATGGTCGTCGCTGAAGAACCCCTGGCGCGTGGTGTCGACCAACTCTTCGTCGCTCACTGACAGAAATTCCCACTGCCCGATGTTGCGTATGCTTTCTATCTGAGCCTGAGTCATGTCGATTTTGTCGCTCCCTTCTACTCTCATTCTGGGCAGTGCGCGATAAAACCACCACAGTGCAGCTGCTATGAGGATGACACTGACCAGGCATCCCGTCTGCAGGATATTCTTGTTACTCATTTTTCTTCTTCTCTATTGACGTCTGGTCCAACAATAGTTTCAGGTCGTCAGGGTCGAAGTCCTGACGGAATGTCACGGTAATATCTTCTTCTTCGTAGCCCATCTGCGACAGAAGGGGAATAAGCAGGCGTGCTGCGCTCTCGCGAGCCGAGGCCACAATGCCCATCTCTGGTATGGCGTCGATGATGGCAGCCCGCCCTTCTGCCTCGTAACCCGCCAGCTCCTTATCGCTGAAGTGGGCGCGCGTGAGCCCCACATACTCCTTGATGTTATGCTGGTCTACTTTTGAACTTGTGAGCATCACTTTGGGGTCGGGCAGTATGATGGTGATACTGTTGCCCCGGCGCCATACGTTTTTGGCTGAGAAGCCTTCGAAGTCGATGTAGCCTTTGAGCGTGGCATCGATGGGAATCACCACCTTGCGGTCGCCCAGAGGCAGGGGGAAGTTGAACTCGTGGTTCATGAAGCTGCCCTTCAGCCGCAGGGCGTCGTCGTAGGTGACAATTTTGTGAACTTTATACTCGGTGGTATAGAGTCTGGAGCATTGCTGTATCTGCATGACGAGCACGGCTGTCGTGTCGACATCAGACGTGCCGGCTCCGTCTTGCGCGTCATGGCATCCGCCCAGACAGAGGGCCGTTGCCATGGAAAGTATAACCAATAACCTCATTCTAATCATGAAAAAATCACAAAAGTGATGCAAAAATAGTAAAAAATGGTCGTAAAACCGAAAAAAAACGGAAAATTTTCTTTTAGATTAAACTTTTTTGCTATCTTTGCATCAAAATATTAGTTGCAACGAGAGAAAAAGTAGAAGACAGATTGTTTAACACTTTAAAATTTGGTGACTAATATGAAAAAATTAGTATTGGCTATTATGGCCTTTGCAATTGGTGCCACAGTGATGGCCCAAGACACAGAAAAAAAAGCCAGGGAGCTTAAGCCCGTGGATAAAACGGAGATGTTGAAGGCTCGTACGGCTCAGACGGCAGAAAAACTAGGACTTAACGAAGAGCAGGCTGAGAAGCTGCTACAGCTAAACATAAAGTATGCTGACAAAATGCGCCCGATGATGAGAATGCACGGGCAGCACCAGCAAGGTCGTCGACATGCTCTCAACGGACAGCATCCCGCGCGTTTGCACCGTGACTCTCTGCAGCGCAAGGAGATGATGCCTGAGCGGAGGATTGAGCGGAATGAGATGCGTAACCAGATGAAGGCTAACAGGGAAGCCTACGAGGCTGAGCTGAAAACCTTTCTGACTGAAGAGCAGTTTAATGCCTATAAAGCTGACGAAGAGCAGATGCGCCCGCGCGGCATGCGACCCGTCAGCAGGAAGGACAAAAGAGACGACAAAGTCGATATCGACAAATAATTGATATGAGATTTTTCATAGTGATTTAGGTTAACATAGTGTTTTTGTAAAAGGCGAGCGCGCCTCTCATTCTTAACGGGACAATTTTTAATGTATAGAAAATTGTATTACAGATAACACAAGCGTCTGCTATTTGTGAAAATAGCAGATGTTTTTTTTGTAGGTTGCTTCTTTGGCTCATCAGCCCTTCCCGATGTGCAGTTGCTTTCTCTGCCGCTTGTTGCAGCAGAATCTGTAATTTTGGTAAAAGAATAAGTAATATGTGTTACTGCGCTATGAGATATAATTTGTAATTTTGCACCTGTGACAGATTCGATGGGACCTGACAAGTCAATAAATATTTCATGACAATGGGAAAAACTCTTATTGCGTACTACTCCCGTCGCGGGGAGAACTATGTGAACGGCAGCATCCGTTCGCTCGAACTTGGCAACACCGAAGTGGTGGCAGCAAAGATTAAGGCGTTGTTGCCTGATGCCGACATGTATCAGATTGATACGGTGAAGAGGTATAGCGACAGCTATATGACGTGTATCGAAGAGGCTAAGCAGGAACTTCACGACCAGGCGCGCCCTGAGATGAAAGCGCCACTGGAAAGTATTGATGCGTATGACACTATCATTTTTGGATATCCTAACTGGTGGGGAACCATGCCCATGGTGTGCTACACATTTCTTGAAAGCTACGACTTTGCTGGCAAGACCATCATACCCTTCTGTACCAACGAAGGCAGCGGCATGGGTAGCAGTGAGCGTTTCATCAAGAAGCTCTGCCCCTCTGCCATTGTGCTCAATGGTATTTCCATCCATGGCGCTGAGGCTCAGAGTGCCGACGCCGAAGCTCGAATCATAGCCGATATGGTAAAGTAAAGTTGATAAGTAAAATAAAATTGTTATGAGAATTGCAAAGTTTTTAGTGGCAGTCGCGGCCTTGCTTGTGTCGACGGCTTGCAATGGAAGAAAAAGTATGGCCGAGACCGTAGCCGAAAGTCAGCAGGCTGCTGCGGCTGACACTGCGAAGAAAGCCCTTGTGGTGTTCTTCTCGCATGCCGGTGACAACTACGGTGTGGGTAATGTGGAAGTGGGCAACACGAAAATTGTGGCCGACTATATCAGTGAGATGACGGGAGCTGACCAGTTTGAGATTGCTACCGACATCTACGACGGCATGGCCTATAAGCCCCTCTGCGACTTGGCAAAGGAGGAAGCTGAAAAGGGCATCCTGCCTGAGTTTAAAGGAGGTATCGATAATATCGACGACTATGATGTGGTGTTCATTGGAGGCCCTGTCTGGTGGGGGACCTATCCGCAGGTGATGTTCACCTTCTTCAAGAAATATGACCTCAATGGCAAGACGCTCATTCCCTTCACCACGCACGAAGGCAGCGGACTGGGACGCTGCGTTGATGATGTAAAAGCTGCCTATCCTGAGGCAAACGTCGTGAAGGGTTTCTCTATCTATGGTCACGACGTGCGCAGCGGAAAGACGAAGGTTGAAAAATGGCTGAAAGGCTTGGGATACTGACACTAAGCTTGTGGTATATCTATGATGAAAAGACTTCTCTTGATAGTGGCCGGCTGCCTGCTTACGGCAGTCAGACCGATTTACGCACAAACGAATATGACACTGACAGAAAGACAACAAGCGCTCGTGGCTGTAGCAGCCAGCGAGGCGAAGGGAGACATTGAAGGATTGAAGAATGCGCTTAACCGTGGATTAGATCAGGGATTGACCGTCAGCGAAGCTAAGGAAGCCCTGTCGCAGCTGTATGCCTATACTGGCTTCCCGCGCTCGCTCAATGCACTGGGGGCGTTGCAGCAGGTGCTGCAGTCGCGCCAGTCAGAGGGGCGGCACACTGATGCCGGGCGAGAGGCTGACCCGCTGCCAAAAAGTTATAATGCCCTCGTTCAGGGTACTCGGGTGCAGACGCAACTTACCGGTAGACCCTTCAACTACGACTTTGCTCCTCAGACTGACTATTACCTGAAGGCACATCTCTTTGGCGATATCTTCGCGCGCAACAACCTTTCGTTCGCCGACCGCGAGATAGTCACCGTCAGTGCTATTTCTGCTCTTGCCGGATGCGAGCCTCAGCTCAAGGCCCATGTGGCAGGTGCACGCAATATGGGCGTCAGCCTCGAACAGCTATGCGACATTCCTCAGGTGCTGGCCGAAAGGGTGGGGCATGAAGAGGCAGTGAGAGCTGTCAAGGCGATTAACGAAGTTTGTGGTACTGACTTGTCTGTTTCTGCTGTCGGCGAGTTGCCCGCAACGCCTTGGCCAAAGGGTGAACCGAACGCCGCTTATGCGCAGTATTTCATGGGCAACAGCTATCTGGCTCCCATGGGGCCTGTGTCTAACGTCACTTTCGAGCCACGCTGTCGCAATAACTGGCATGTGCATCATGGTGCTGTGCAGGTGCTGATCTGTGTCAGCGGCCGCGGCTGGTATCAAGAGTGGGGCAAGGATGCCATAGAGATGACGCCAGGCTCTGTCATTGCTATTCCTGCTGAGGCAAAACATTGGCATGGCGCGGCACGCGATTCGTGGTTCCAGCATCTCACTTTCCATACCAATATGGAGGAAGGTGCTTCAAATGAGTGGCTGGAACCCGTCAGTGATGAAGTCTACGACAAGTTGAAATGATATTGTTTCTCAAATGGTGAATGGTGGCTTTCGCTTCGGTGAAGAGCCGCCATTTTCTGTTACAGGATGTTTGCTCCTGTTGTCTGTGGTGCCGACCATTATGGCTGGCATGACAGCACATGCCCGTAAGTGCATAGGGCGGACGGACGTGCTGCGGCGTGCCGTGGGCGTAAATGCACGTTAATGTTGTGAAATATCTCTTTTCTTTCGGCATTTTTTTGTACCTTTGCTGCCGATTATGAAACAGCTAATAACCATTATGATGGTTCTCGGCATCATGTCGCTGGGAGCCTGCAAAGAAAAGAAACAAGCAGAGGAGATTGTAGCCACGAAGTATGTGCCCAAGAAACCCGGCAAGCCTATCAGCATGCAGCAGAAGTTAGACACGCAGGCGCTGAAGTGGATGGGGGCCGCGTATCAGGTGGAAGTCATGCGCACGGCGGTTGACAGCTTGCCGATGGTGGCTAATGAGATAGGGCAGAAGTATGTAGACAACCGCATACAGCTGTTGGTGAAGCGGGCCGACGGTTCTGTTTTCTTTGAAAAGGCATTCACTAAAGCCTCGTTTATGTCATATCTTACAAACGACTATCGTCGCGACGGTTTGCTGGTGGATATGAGATTTAAGGAAGTGCGTGGCAGTGAATTGGCTTTTGTCGTGACCATCGCCACGCCTGAGGCTACTGATGACGAGTTTCTCCCGCTGGAGCTGGCTGTAGACAAAGGCGGCGGCATCAGTATAAAGGTAGACGACGACATGGATCTCCTGGCGGGCGACGAGACCGACTTCGACGAAGGAGTCTGATTATTCATGCATTGCAGGCTGGAAAATTTCTTCCCAGTTTTCGGCCAGGTCTGTCATCTTGGCGAAGAGAAGGTCGGCACCCTCGCGGCTTAGGCTCTCTTCGGAAAGCGGTCCTGTGTTGACGGCAATGGTGAAGATGCGTGCGCTGACGGCGGCACGCACCCCCAGGGGGGCGTTCTCAATGACAATGGCCTGCCAAGGAGCCAGGTGGCCTGCCTTCTGCAATCCCGTCAGATAGGGATCGGGGTGGGGCTTGCCCCGCTTCACGTCGTAGGCCGTCACGATGCGCTCTGCATCCAAATACTGGCCGAAGTCTCTCATCAGTCGGGCAAAGAGGGGGCGCTGGCCGCTGCCCGTCACTACGCCGACAGACATGTCGGCCGCTGCTATTTTCTGCATGAGTAGAGGTATTCCTGGCATGATTGGCGGCTCTGGCATGAGATGAAACAGACGGGTCTTTTCATCGTACATGTGCTGGGCTTCCTGGTCGCTGATGAATCGGTGCTGCTGTTTTTCAACCATCATTTTGATGGTGTCGATTCCTCGTGCCCCTTCGGTAGCATACGCATCAAGGAATGTCATGTCGATACCAAAAGATTTCATGGCCTCGTGCCAGGCCACAGCATGGTTGCCCATCGAGTCGTAGAGCACCCCGTCCATGTCGAAAAGCACGGTTTGCGGCATCCAGTGCTCAAAACCATGTTTCTGTAAGTATTTATCTACAAATGATTCCATGTCAGTGAAATAAAAGTGAGTTATTTACAATTAGCAGTACAGACAGTGTCAGCTTTTACTTTCACTAATTGTAAATAACTCATTTATCATTAGAGGAAATAATTATTTCTCGTTGTTCAGACGCTCTTTGATAGCTTTCGACTCTGCTTCATAGCCAGGCTTGTCAAGCAGTGCGAACATATTCTTCTTGTAGGCCTCCACGCCTGGCTGGTTGAAAGGATTCACGCCAAGCACGTTGCCACTGATGCCGCAGCCGATTTCAAAGAAATAGATAAGCTGTCCGATGTAGTAGGCATTGAGGCGTGGTACAGCGATGCGTATGTTTGGCACGCCGCCGTCTACGTGAGCCAGACGTGTGCCAAGTTCGGCCATCTTGTTTACTTCATCGACGCGCTTGCCTGCCAGGAAATTCAGTCCGTCGAGATTCTCTTCATCTTCAGGGAAGAGCAGTGTCTGCTCAGGCTCCTCAATGCTGATAACTGTCTCGAAGATGGTGCGCTCGCCGTCTTGAATCCATTGTCCCATAGAGTGAAGGTCGGTGGTGAAGTCGACGCTGGCAGGGAAGATGCCTTTTTTGTCCTTGCCTTCCGATTCGCCGTATAGTTGTTTCCACCATTCCGACATGAAGTGGAGTTTGGGCTGATAGTTGACCATAATCTCTATCTTCTTGCCGCTTTGGTAGAGAGCGTTGCGTACGGCAGCATATTGTGCTGCTATGTTCTGCTCGAAAGGCACATCCAAGGCGCACTGCTTCTCCATGTCTTGTGCACCCTTAACCAAGGCTCTGATGTCAAAGCCGGCGCAGGCAATGGGCAGCAGGCCGACGGGGGTGAGCACAGAGAAGCGTCCACCCACATTGTCGGGTATGATGAAACTCTTGTAGCCCTCTTTGTCGGCACAGGTGCGTGCAGCACCGCGCCGGGCATCGGTGACAGCCACGATGACGCGGCGAGCCTCTTCCTTGCCCCTCTGTGCCTCACACTGCTTCTTGAGCAGTCGGAAAGTGAGAGCAGTCTCTGTGGTGGTGCCGCTCTTCGAGATGTTGATCACACCGAAGCGCTTGCCCTTCAGATACTGAGTAAGCTCAAAGAGATAGTCTTCGCCAATGTTGTTACCTGCAAAGAGAATCGTAGGATTCTTTTTATCGCCGATGAGCCAGCCGAACGAATTGCTGAGTGCTTCAATGACAGCACGCGCTCCAAGATAGCTGCCGCCGATGCCGGCCACGACGACCACTTCGCAATTGTCGCGCAGCACTTGTGCAGCGGTTTCCACTTCGCCGAGGAAATCATCGCTGATTGAAGAAGGCAGGTGAAGCCATCCTAAGAAATCATTGCCGGGGCAGGTGCCGTTTTCGAGCGCTTCTTGCGCAGCTTTCACCTTCGGGGCAAATGCTGTCACGGATCCTTCCTTGAGGAAGCAGGCAGCTTTTTTAGTGTCGAGACTGATACTTTTCATATTGTCAATTGTAGTTAAGTTATAGATATGTGTGTCGAACTAACGGAAACTGTCGGTGAGCAATTTTATCTCTATCTGCGGCGTAATGCGCTCGTAGAGAATATTGTAGACTGCATCGAGAATGGGCATGTTGACGTGCCAGTGGCGGTTAATCTCCTTCATGCACTTAGTGCCGAAGTAGCCCTCTGCTATCATCTCCATCTCCATCTGTGCACTCTTCACGGAGTAACCTTTGCCAATCATGGTGCCGAAGACACGGTTGCGCGAGAAATTGGAGTAGCCGGTCACGAGCAGGTCGCCCAGATAGACAGAGTCGTAGACCATGCGTTCGGGCATGGGACTGACGCTTTGCAGAAACCGCGACATCTCTTGCACGGCGTTCGACATGAGTACCGACTGGAAGTTGTCGCCGAACTTCAGTCCGCTGCAGATGCCTGCTGCGATGGCGTAGACGTTCTTCAGTACCGATGAATATTCGATGCCGATGACGTCGGTAGAAGTCTTGGTCTTTATAAACTGGCTTGTCAGCACGTCGGCAAAAGCCTGTGCCTTCTCTACGTCGGAACATCCCACGGTGAGATATGACAGGCGCTCAAGGGCCACTTCTTCGGCATGCGACGGTCCGCCGAGGCATGCCAGATGATCGTGGGGCACATCAAACACCTGGTGGAAATACTCCGAGCAGACAAGGTTCTCTTCCGGCACGATGCCTTTGATGGCCGTGACGATGAACTTCTCCTTCAGCCTTGTCTTCAGTTTCTTCAGATGATTCTTCAGATAAGGCGAAGGGACAACGAACACCAGCGTGTCATAGAGCTGCACGATACGGTTGATGTCGTTCTCGAAATGTATCTCGCTGGTGTCGAAATGCACGCTGGTGAGATAGCTGGGGTTGTGGCCCATGCGTTGGAAGTCGCGTATCTGGTCTTCGCGTCTCATATACCATCCGATGTGGTGGGTGTGTCCCACCACAATCTTGGCAATGGCCGTAGCCCAGCTTCCGCCGCCGATGATAGCTATTTTTCCACAGTCGAACATAGTTTTTTATGAAACACTCATTCGTAATTACTCATCAGGGCAGACGCTCGTTACTCGTTGGATTTGTCAATCCACATTTGCACTTCGTCTACCGAAGGTTTCTCGTAGCCCAGTTTGTACTTCTTGTTGATGTCGCCTATCTTTTGCTGCAGGCCCTGTGCTTTCTCGCCCTTGATGTCTTGTATGAGGTAGAAGCCGGCCTTGCGCAGCACGTAGACCCACTCTTCAGGCACCCCGATGGCGGCCCATTCCTGCACGCTGCTCTGTGGTGCTTTCTTCTCGGGTTTCATCTGCGGGAAGAGCATGATTTCGCCGATGGCGAATTTTCCTGTCATGAGCATGGTCAGACGGTCGATGCCGATGCCGATGCCACTGGTAGGCGGCATGCCATACTGTAGGGCGCGGAGGAAGTCGTGGTCGATGATCATGGCTTCGTCGTCGCCCTTGTCAGCCAGACGCATCTGTTCTTTGAAGCGCTCTTCCTGGTCGATGGGGTCGTTGAGCTCAGAGTAGGCATTAGCCAGCTCCTTGCCGTTGACCATCAGCTCGAAGCGCTCGGTCAGTCCGGGCTTGGAGCGGTGCATCTTCGTCAGGGGCGACATCTCCACGGGATAGTCGATGATGAAGGTGGGCTGTATGAACGTGCCTTCGCAGAACTCGCCGAAGAGTTCGTCGATGAGCTTGCCCTTACCCATAGTTTCATCAACCTCCATGCCTTTCTCCTTGCAGAAAGCGCGTATTTCATCTTCTGTCTTGTCGGCACAGTCGAAGCCCGTTTTCTCCTTGATGGCGTCGAGTATGGGCAGACGGCGATAAGGTGCCTTAAATGAAATGACATTGCCGTCGATTTCCACTTCGGGCTTGCCGTTCACGGCCGTGCATATTTCCTCGAGCATCTTCTCGGTGAACGACATCATCCAGTTGTAGTCCTTATAGCTGACGTAGAGCTCCATGCATGTGAACTCAGGGTTGTGGGTCTTGTCCATTCCCTCATTGCGGAAGTTCTTGCCCATCTCATAGACGCCTTCGAAGCCGCCTACGATGAGACGCTTCAGATAGAGCTCGGTGGCGATGCGCATATACATGTCTTGGTTGAGGGCATTGAAGTGCGTCATAAAGGGGCGTGCACTGGCACCTCCGGCGATGCTCTGCAGGATAGGTGTCTCAACCTCAGTATAGCCGGCGTCGTCGAGTATTCGTCTCATGGTACGCACGATGACGGCTCGCTTGAGGAAAGTGTCCTTCACGCCTTCGTTCACCACGAGGTCGACGTAGCGCTGGCGATAGCGCAGCTCAGGATCGTCGAATTTGTCGTAGGCCACGCCGTCCTTATATTTCACGATGGGCAGCGGCTTCAGGCTCTTTGAGAGCATGGTGAGTTCCTTTGCATGTACGGAAATCTCTCCCGTCTGCGTGCGGAACACGAAGCCGCGCACGCCGATAAAGTCGCCGATGTCCATCAGTTTCTTGAACACCACGTTATAAAGGTCTTTGTTGTCATCGGGACAGATGTCGTCGCGGGTGATATATACCTGTATGCGGCCTTTGGAGTCTTGCAGTTCGGCAAACGAAGCCTTGCCCATGACGCGGCGGCTCATGATGCGGCCGGCGATGCACACTTCGCGTGGCTCGTCGTCGTCGGAGAAGCTGTCGCGTATCTCAGTGGAAAAAGCATTGGTGGGATACTCTGCTGCAGGGTAGGGGTTGATGCCCATCTTGCGCAACTCGTCGAGCGACTGCCGACGAAGAATTTCTTGTTCACTCAGTTCAAGTACGTTCATATCTTCTTTTCGAATGTTTTCTTTGGGGTGGCAAAGTTACAAAAAAAAGTTGATATATAAAAGGAATTAACGAATATTGTTTTATTAAATACGCGTGAATGTCGCCGAGGTGTGGCAAAAAGAAAAGTCTGGCGATGAAGCCAGACCTTTCTTGCCTGTGGTGCAGATATGTTTATTTCACGATTCTCTTCTGGCCGTTGATGACATAGATGCCGGGAGCGAGGCCAGCTTTGGCGTTGACCTTGGTGCCCTGCAGGGTGAAGATGTCAGAGGTGTCGGCAGTGGTGCTGATGCGGCTGATGCCAGTTGTCTCGTCTTCCTCCACCTTCACGTTGTCGATGGTGAGTGTCATCTGGTCTTGGGCGCTGATGGCGTGTATGCCGAAGTAGTAGGCATTGGTTTCCTCTACCTTGACAAGTCCCTTGTAAGTGGTGAGCGTTCCGTTGCTGATCTCTGTGGGCGCAATCACCTCAGTGCTCATCGTCTCGGCTTGAGCGTTAGTGCCCAGCTTCACCTCCATCTTTTCAGGGTAAACAGACGAGTTCTTGGCGTCGACAGAGAAGATGTAGTTCTTGCCGGCCTCAAGCTTGATGGCAGGCGAGATGAGCCAGTCGTCGCCGTCAGCCTTGGTCATCATGTTGAAGTATTCTACGTTTCCGCCCAGCGAGTTGTGGTTCCATGTGTAGCCGTCGTTGTTGGCGTCGATGACGGTCCAGCTGCCAAAGCCGGCTTTTGTGCTGAAGTCCTCGACGAAGGGCACCTCCAGGCCGTCGTTGCCCGTCTTCTTGATGGTAATATTCGACAGGGCCTCGGTCAGGTACACCTGGTTCTTGCTTGTGCTCTCAATGGCAAACTGCGTGTTGTTTGTGAAGGTTTCCGCGGCAGCATCGTAGTCGAGCACCAGGTCCTCAAACTGGTAGGTATTGCCGGTGGGCGTTGCGATGAGGTAGTAGTCAGAGTTGCTCACCTTGCCCATATACTGTCCTTTCTTGAAGGTCACCTTGTCGCCTTCTATGCTACCTTTGATCCAGGCATTGGGCATGTCGCTGAAGAATCCCTTGATATAGACGTCGGCACCGCTGAAGCCGATGTAGACCGGATATTTCTGGATAGACTGGCTGACGTAGCCTTCGGCCTCCATGGCGTAGGTCTCTGTCTGCAAGCCGGCAGGCGGAGTGACCAGTTCGTCGGCCACGTGGGCGGTGTATACGGTGTTATAGTCGCCGAAGCCCGTCCACTCGCCGCTGGTCCAGGCAGCACCGAAGATGACGCTCTTCGAGGTCCCGTTCAGCGTGATTTTGCCGTCGCTGATGGTGTAGGTCAGCTGCTTCACGTTGTTCTTCACCTCAGCCTCCTCATAGTCTTCGTCGTAGTCGAGCACGCGGATGAGAGCCGAGTCGGTGCGCTCCTCGTTGTAGCCGATGGGCTGTCCCATCTGCACGGTGATGGTCTTGCCGTCGTCGCTGAGCGTACCTTCAATCCATGCGTCGGAGAGCAGCTTTGCCAGAGGCTGCTTGATGTACACTTTCGAGTTGTCGCCGAAAACGATGTCTACGGTACCGGTCTGTACGCCGCGGCTCACGTAGTAGCCCGTGGTGTAGTACGAGTAGCCCGAGCGGTCGTACGTCTTCAGTTCACCCTGAGGCTGCTCGGTAATCATGGCAGGTGTCTGAGCCATAGCCATGGCAGCATTGATGAGCGTCATGGCGAATACAAGAGTAGATTTTTTCATAATGCTTTAACTTTATATGTTTTTGATTGTGAGTATTTTATTTAGTAACGTGCAAAGGTAATCCAAAATGGCAAACCGCCAAAATGTCGGCTCGTAAATTAACATTTTTTGTCGTATGCAGCCAGCCTACAGCTTGATGAAGATGCGACGCCTGTAGAGGATATAGCCGATGAGATAATTGATGGCCACGAAGACGATGGCATAGGCCAGCGAAGCCCATTTGTCGGGAGCTACTACGGCATGCACCCCATTGTATATGAGCGTGTTGATGCCGAAGCGTCCAAACACGATGGCCAGCAGCTCGCTGGCCACGTAGAGTGCCAGGGCATTGACGCCGAACACCTTTAGGGGCGTGGTGAAACGACGGCGGCCGCCCATGTCTACAACATACATGATGAGCGCCTGCAGCAAGGCGGCAAGGCCGCAGCTGACGAGCACATACGACGGGCTCCAGATGCGCTTGTTCAGCGGCAGACCGTAGCTGAGCAGGTAGCCTGCCAGTATGAGTACGGTGCCCACGGCAAATAGTCCTGTGATTTTCTGCCCGAGGTCTTTGCCTTGCTTAACAATCATGCCGCAATAGAAGCCCAGCAGCACGTGGGCTGTCGAAGCGATAGTGCCGAGCAGACCTTCGGGGTCGACAGGACTTTTGTGGTAGAGGTGCTCATAGCCGAAGAGCCACCGGTCGGCACGTGCCAGGATGTTGGCATCGGGGTCTTCGCTGTAGCCGTTGCCATATATTATAATAAATGTATAGCCGACAAGTAGCGCGACGATGGCCGTGATAGTATGCTTATGGCTGCAGAACAGGGCAAACACCGACACGAAGAAGTAGCACAGGGCGATGCGCTGCATCACAGCCCACACTCGCAGATGGCCGAAACAGAGCACGTCGCCCTTGACAGCCTCGTGAAACCAGTTGATAAACAGTCCGATGGCAAAGAGCAGCACGGTGCGCCTCAACACCCTGGTGAGTACATCGCGGCTTGGCTTAAACCCGCTTTTCGAGAGCGACAGGTAGCATGATATGCCCATAATGAAAAGGAAAAAGGGGAAGACGAGGTCGCAGGGCGTCATGCCGTTCCATCGTGAGTGCTGCAACATCTGGAACGACTCGCCGTAGCCGTTGTTCACCAGTATCATGCCGGCCACGGTGAGGCCGCGCAGAATGTCGAGAGAAAGAAGACGCTGTTTATTGTCCATCGAGGAATCTAATTATTTTAGTTGCTATTTCCAGGACATTGCCTTCCGGCTTGGCGGCGTAGGTGTTCTGCTGCAGGGTCCAGGGTTCCTCCATGGCATACCAGTCAATCTTCACCTCCTGTGGCAGCGCCATGGCAAATAGCTCTGCCGACGTCTTGTTAGCGTTCGGCCCGCCGCCCAGCAGTTCGGGCTGTGGCTTCAGCTGGGCTTCCATCTGCTCGAGCAGTGCGTCGAAGTAGGTTTTCCAGCGCGGGTAGTAGAAGTCCTTCAACAGGCCCTGCCACTCCTTGTGGGCATAGTCGCGCAGTCCGCCGGTGTCAGCGCAGAAGCGGTTGCCCCATGTGGTTATCTGCACGCGTGCATTCCATTCGTAGAGGCGCTTCTCCTCGGGCGAAGAGCCGCAGCTTCTGGCCGCTTCTGTCCAGTGGCCCAGGCGGAACTCCGGGCGTGTGCCGAGCAGCTCGTCTTGCAGGAGCAGCATCTGCAGGAAGCGGTCGGCATTGCGCTTAAATCCTTCAATGTTGAAAGCCTTATAGTCGGCTATGGTGTGCTGATACTGGATGCGTGCTTGGTCGGCCAGAGCCTGACGTGTAATGTCGACGAGGTCATATTCGTAGTTGTTGTGCCCCCTGAGGCTATTAGCCGCAGCAAGCATCAGCCGGGCAGCCTGCCTGGTGGCATTCGGGTCGTAGTAGTTTCTCATCTTCGACCACGACGAGGCCTGAAAGTTGTTGAGCGAGGGCCGTCCGCAGAAGATGCTCTCATGAGGTCCTTGCTGGTTGTTGCCGGCGGGGCAGTTGTAGATGCTGTGTATGAGCACGTTCCAGGCATCAAGCAAAGCGCTGTTGCTGAGGCCGTAGCGCGCTCTTACGTAGTCTTTTATCCACTCTTCTTTCGTGAATTTCTCGTTGCGCCATGGCAGCTCGCTCATCAGTTCAAACATGACGGGGTTGTTCTCCGCCCCCTCCATGGTGAACCCGATGCCGCAGCAGTTCCGCTTGTCGCCGTAGAAGTTGTCGAGCAGCTGGTCCATGCGTCCGTGCAGCCCCACGTTGTTGCCAAAGTTTTCAAGCAGGCAGAAAAGCCATTGGTGCTGCCCGTAGCCTTCCTCCCGTCGCCAGATACTGGCCGGGCCGAACATGGGTCGGCACTCAGAAAAGAGGTCGAGCACCAGCAGGTCGCCCGTCTTCAGCGCATTGGCCATCTCGGGTCGCGGGTTCTCAGTCCAGCCCTGTATCACCCAAGTGGCCTTCGGGTTCACCCGCTTCATGGCAGCCATCAGTTTGCGTCCGGCCTCGGCATAGTCGATGGCAGCATCGTCTTTGCTCTCGTGGAAAGGGTCCATCGAGTAGTAGTCGGCCCGGCCGAAGAGTCTGGTCAGCTCCTCGTAGTATAAGGTGGCCACCTCGTCGAAGCGCTTGTCGGTGGGCAGAAGGTTGGCCGGCCGCTGGAAACCGTTCCACAGGCCCGCGTCGCTCACGTTGAGCCCCAGTCGCTCTTTGGCGTCATGGGGCACCATGCCGCAGTAGCCTGGCAGCACGGGGTGCATGCCCAGCTCTTTCATGCGCTTCAGTATCTGTTTCTGCAGTTTCTCCTGGCGGTCGTACCACGAGCGGGGCAGGGGGCCGCCCCATCCCTCCAGGTTGTTCATCTCCCACCATGCCAGAAAGGCAGGCCCGGCAATAAACTGGCCTATCTGCTCTTCCGAGTAGCCCAGCTTGAGCAGCACGTTGCGCCACACGCACTCCTCGCCCACAATGGCCAGCGGCAGGTTCACCCCGTGCAGCGCCATCCAGTCTATTTCCTGCTCCCAGCGCTGCCAGTCCCAGAAAGCCATAGAGTAGGAGAAGGTGCAGTAGTTGAAGTCGTAGCGCAGCGTCAGGTCGGTCTCGTGGCGTTCGGGCTTCTCTACGCGTGGCATCACGGGCGGCAGCTTGGCGTGCATCTGGTTCCACGTCAGGTGAATGCCGGCGTAGTACTTCAGATACCAGTTGAGCCCCGAGGCGATGTTCACCCACGAGTTGCCCCTCACCGTCACGCGGTGTCCCGTCTGGTCGAGCTCGAAGAAGTCACGCTGACTCTTCTGCAGCTCTATCTTGAATTTCTTTGATGCGCCCCTGTCGATGCGCTCCAGCAAGTCGTCGACGGGAGTGGCGCTGAGTTGGATGCATGCTGCACAGAAAAGCAGCACGAGAAGTTTTTTCATTGTCGGAGTGTTATGGCTTTATTTGCGTGCAAAATTAGCTACTTATTTTCTAATATGCAAATGTTTTCGTCTTTTTCGTCGCCGTCGGCCCGTGTTTAGCAAAAAAAGAGTGCCCCGCAGATGGAGGGGGCACTCATATTGAGAAAGGTTGTGGAGTATTAAAGGTCAATCTTGTAGCCCAGGGTGAGCTGGAATACGCCGTTCTTCGAGTCGCTGCCGTCGAACACCTTGGTGGCGCCGAGGTTGTAGCGAGCGTCGATGCAGAAGTTATTAAACTCGTACGACATGCCCAGGGGGATGCTGAAGTCAAACGACTCGGCTTCAATCTCGTTGTCAGACTTGTTCTTGTAGTTGAAGCCCCACACGGAGATGTCAGTCTTGTTGGTAGTCTTGGCCAGCATGTTGAAGCCCGGCTGTATGCCGAACTTCACGGCCAGACCCTTGGCAATGTAGAAGTTGGCCATGATGGGCACGTTGATATAGTCCACCTTGATGGTGCTCGAACCGAGCGTGTTGTCAAACTTGGCACCCTGCATAGAGTAGAGGGCTCCACCCGAGAAGCTCAGAAACTCGTTTACCTGATACTCCACCTCGGCACCTACGGCCACGCCGAAGCGCGGGTCAGAGTCTTTGGTGTCGGTCAGTGTGGCCACGTTGAGGCCCACCTTGGGCTGGAAGTTCCATGAACCAATCTGATGCTGTGCAAACGTGCAGACTGACGATGTCAGAAGCCCTGCAATAAGAAATAACTTTTTCATAACATTTTTATTTTGTAATGAATAAAACTTTTACCGGCTGCAAAAGTAAGGAAAAAAGTAATACGGCGTCACTTTTTTGTATAAAATATCCTTGAAAAGTGTTAAAAACAGATTTTTTGCCTCATAAAATCGCCGTAACGACAAGTCAAAGGGGGTCTTTCCTATGAATAAAAACAATACTCCGTTCATGATTATTCGTAGCCGTGGCGGCGGCAGACCTGGCTTTCCAGCATGAATTCCGGCCGTAATTTGGCTGATTTTGGCCGGAATCATGTGAATTATGGCCAAAATTTTTTGCTGATGTGTAGGTTTTTGTCTACCTTTGCATCCCGAAAAAAGGCAAAAGAAAAAAGATTTAGGAGCAAAGCAACAATGAATTATCTTGGTGAAACCATCTCATTAGGAGTGGCCTTCTCGTGGACCATAGCTGCATTGGCCAGCGAAGTGGGCACCCGACGTCTGGGTGTGATGGCCATGAACGTGTGGCGTCTGGGCTTGGCTTTTGTCGTGTCGTGTCCCTTCATGTGGCTCACCATGGGGGCGCCCTATCCCGTCTACGCCAGCACTGCCACGTGGGCATGGCTCGTCGTCTCGGGCATCGTGGGCTACTTCTTCGGCGACTGGTGCCTGTTCAACTGCTATCTGTGTGTAGGTTCGCGCATGGGCCAGCTGTTCATGACGCTGGCGCCCATGTTTGCTGCCTTCGCTGCCTGGATGATGATAGGGCAGACGCTCACCTGGGCGGCCGTGGTGGCCATGGTGGTGACGCTGCTGGGTATTGCCATCACCGTGCTGGGGCGCGACGACCACCATCATGTGGCGGTGACGCTGCCCCTAAAGGGCATCGTCTATGGCATCGGTGCGGCACTGGGCCAGGGCTTCGGGTTGGTGCTGAGCAAGATAGGCCTCGACCACTACACCGGCGACGTGCCAGCCGTCGAGTTGGCTGGCGTTGTCGACTATCTGCCCTTTGCTTCCAACATGATACGCTGTCTGGCCGGTACGCTGTGTTTCTGGGGATGGCTCGTAGTCAGCGGCCACGGCGGTAAGATGCGCGAGAGCCTGCATGAGCATAAGGGCTTGGCCTGCACCATATTAGCCGTTTTCTTTGGACCTTTCATCGGGGTCGGCTTTTCGCTGATGGCCGTGCAGTACACTGCGGCTGGCATAGCCAGCACCATCATGGCCATGACGCCCATCATCATCCTGCTGCCTTCGCGCTGGCTGTTCGGTCAGCCGCTCACGGTGCGCGGTGTGTTGGGAGCCGTCATCTCCGTCGTCGGCGTGTCGCTGTTCTTCCTGTTGTAGTTTTTCTTGAATGTCGATGGTTGAATTCAAATGTTATTTATTCATAACAGACGCGCGTCATTTCAACTAAAAACAGTATCTTTGCAAATTGAAATAGAAAGAAAGCATAGAAGCAAATATGGAAGAGCAAAAAGAACAGAAGAGGATCAACCCCTTCTTTGAACCCTATGGCACGCCTCATGACACGGTACCCTTCGACCGCATCCGCCTGGAAGACTATGAAGAGGCCTTCATGGAGGGCATACGCCGCGACAACGAACAGATAGACCGCACCATCAATAATCCGGCCAAACCTACCTTCGACAATACCATCATCGACAAAGACGACAAGACGGAGGGCTACTACGACCTGCTCGACCGTGTGTCGACCGTGTTCTTTAATCTGCTCTCGGCCGAGACTAACGACGAGATGGACGCCCTGGCACAGAAGATGCAGCCCATCCTGACGCAGCATGCCAACGATGTGCGGCTCAACGAGCGGCTTTTCGAACGCATTAAATACGTGCACCGCCATCACCGCAAGCTGACGCCCGAAGAGAAACAGCTGCTCGACAACTGCTACGACGGTTTTGTGCGCAGCGGTGCGCAGCTTGATGCTGAAGGCAAGGAGCGCCTGCGCCGGCTCACCGAGGAAGCCTCGATGCTCTCGCTGCAGTTCTCTCAGAACCTGCTGAAAGAGAATAAGGCCTACACGCTGCACATCACCGACGAGGCCCAGCTCAGCGGACTGCCGCAGACTGCCATAGATGCTGCTGCCGCCGAGGCCAGCCAACGTGGTCTGGAAGGCTGGGTATTCACGCTCGACTTTCCAAGCTATTCGCCCTTCATGACCTATAGCACGCAGCGCGAGTTGCGCCGCCAGATGTATATGGCGCGCAACACGGAGGGCATACACGACAATGAGAACAACAACCTTGAGGTGTGTAAGCGCCTCATCAACCTGCGCCGCGAGATAGCACAGTTGTTAGGCTTCAAGACGCATGCCGACTATGTGCTGAAAAACCGCATGGCCGGCAATGTGAAAAGCGTCTACCGCCTGCTCAACGACCTCATCGACGCCTACCGCCCGACGGCCGTGAAGGAACAGCAGCAGCTGGGGCGCATGGCTCAGCGCATGGAGGGGCGGCAGTTTAAGATGCAGCCTTGGGACACGGGCTTCTATTCGCATAAGCTGAAGTTGCAGAAGTATAATATCGACGCTGAGATGCTGCGGCCCTACTTCCAGCTCGACAAGGTTATCGGCGGCGTCTTCGGTCTGGCCAACCGCCTCTACGGCATTACGTTCAAAGAAAACAAGGACATTCCGGTGTATCACCCCGACGTGAAAGCCTACGAGGTGTTCGACCGCGACGGTAGCTACCTGGCCGTGTTCTATGCCGACTTCCATCCACGTAAAGGCAAGCAGGGTGGGGCATGGATGACCGAGTATCAGGGGCAGTATATCAAACCCCTTCCAACCTCTCCGAAGGAAGGAGTTAACGTCCGTCCCCATGTCAGCGTGGTGATGAACCTGACGAAGCCTACCGACGGAAAGCCCGCCCTGCTCACGCTCGGCGAGGTGGAGACCTTCCTTCACGAGTTTGGCCACTCGCTCCACGGCATGTTTGCCAACACCCGCTTCGAGAGCCTGAGCGGCACCAACGTGTGGTGGGACTTCGTGGAGCTGCCCTCGCAGTTTATGGAAAACTATGCCGTGGAGAAGGAGTTCCTGCGCACTTTCGCCTTCCACTACGAAACGGGCGAACCGCTGCCCGACGAACTCATCGACCGCATTGTGAAGAGTCGCAACTTCATGGCTGCCTCGGGTTGCCTGCGGCAGGTGAGCTTCGGTCTGCTCGACATGGCCTACTACACGAAGAAAGACGAGTTTACCGACGACATCATTGCCTTCGAGAAGAAAGCCTGGCAGCGTGCCATCATAGGCGAACAGCGCACCGACACGTGCATGACCACCCAGTTTTCGCACATCATGGCCGGAGGCTACGCGGCCGGCTACTACAGCTATAAGTGGGCCGAGGTGCTCGACGCCGATGCCTTCGCCGTGTTTAAGCGCCACGGCATCTTCAGCCAGACCACGGCCCAGCGCTTCCGCGACGAAATTCTCTCGAAGGGAGGCACTGAAAACCCAATGACACTTTATAAACGCTTCCGTGGCGGTGAACCCACCATCGACGCACTACTGAAACGCAATGGAATCAAACGACAAACAAAGAAAGCTTGACCACCGCTACCTGCGCATGGCCCGCATCTGGGCAGAAAACAGCTACTGCCAGCGCCGGCAGGTGGGCGCTCTGGTGGTGAAGAACAAGATGATCATCAGCGACGGCTACAACGGCACACCCAGTGGCTTCGAGAATGTATGTGAGAACGAAGACGGACTCACCAAGCCCTACGTGCTGCATGCCGAAGCCAACGCCATCACTAAGTTGGCCCGCTCGTCAAACAATAGCGACGGGGCCACCATCTACATCACCGCCTCGCCCTGCATCGAGTGCGCCAAACTCATTATCCAGGCCGGCATCAAGCGTGTGGTCTACGGTGAGAAGTACCGGCTCGACGACGGCATCCGGCTGCTTGAGCGTGCCGGCATCGAGGTGGTCTACATGGAAGTGGAACAACAAGCAGAAAAGAAATAAGACAGAGATGAGCACCAACCGACAAAACCGATTCTCGCCGCTGTGGCTTGCCTTGGCCGCTGTGCTGGGCATCTTCATCGGCACGTTTTATGCCAACCATTTCTCGGGCAACAGACTCAATATCATCAATTCGGGCAGCAACAAGCTGAGCAACCTGCTCTACATCATCGACGACCAGTATGTAGACACTGTCAACATGGCCGATTTGGTGGAGAAGGCCATGCCGCAGATACTCCTTGAGCTCGACCCGCACTCCGTCTACATCTCGGCCAAGGATGTACAGACGGCCAACGACGACTTGCGTGGCTCCTTCTCCGGCGTGGGCATCGAGTTCATCATACGCAACGACACGCTGCGGGTGCAGAATGTGATCAGCAACGGCCCTGCCGAGCAGGCAGGCGTCATTGCGGGCGACAAGATAGTAATGGTTGACGACTCGGCCTTCACCGGCAAAGACCTCTCCAATGAGGAGGCCATGCACCGGCTGAAGGGCCCGAAGGGCACCCGCGTGAAGCTGGGCATCGTGCGCTATGGCGAGAAGAAGATGCGCGAGATTACCGTGAAACGCGACGAGATACCCATGAAAAGCGTCACGGCCGCCTATATGCTCGATGATGAGACGGGCTACGTGAAAATCAAGAACTTCGGCGAGAATACCTATAACGAGATGCTCATTGCCCTGGCTGAGCTCTCGATGGAAGGCTTCCAGCAGCTTGTCATCGACCTGCGCGGCAACACTGGCGGCTACCTGCAGTCGGCCGTGCAGATAGCTAACCAATTCCTGCCCAAAAACCGTCTTATCGTTTACACTGAGGGCCGCCGCTCGCCGCGCGAAGACTTCTACAGCGACGGTCGGGGCAGCCATCGCGACATGCCCCTCGTGGTGCTCATCGATGAAGGCTCGGCCTCGGCCAGCGAGATATTGGCCGGTGCCATACAAGACAACGACCGCGGCACCATCATTGGCCGGCGCTCTTTCGGCAAGGGTCTGGTGCAGAAGCCGGTGGAGTTTACCGACGGCTCAATGATGCGCCTCACCATAGCCCGCTACTACTCGCCTTCGGGACGCTGCATACAGAAGCCCTACGTGAGCGGCCTCGACAAAGACTATGAGGAAGACCTGCTCATGCGCTATCAGCACGGCGAGTTCTTCTCGCAGGACAGCATCAAGCACACGGGCCCCGAGTTCCATACGCGCAACGGTCGTCTGGTGTATGGCGGCGGCGGCATTACGCCCGACATCTTCGTGCCTGAAGACACCACCGACTATACCTCTTATTATAAGGAGGCTGCCATGTCGGGGCTCATCCTGCAGTTTGCCTATGACTATACCGACGCCAACCGCGAGCGACTGAAGGACTTCGACGACGAGGTGTCGCTGGTGCACTATCTGAAGCGTCAGAACCTGGTGGAGCAGTTTGCCCAGTATGCTGACAAGCATGGGCTGAAGCGTCGCAACCTGATGATACAGCGCTCCCGCCGTCTGCTCGAGCAGTACATCATGAGCCGCATGGTCTATAACATGCTCGACGAACAGGCATGGCTGCAGTATCTCAACCAGGACGACCCTGCCATCCGCGAGACACTGCGCATCTTCCGGGCCGGCGAAGCCTTCCCTCAGGCCCCTCAGACCGACGAGAAAGGTAAGAAGAACAAGAGGGTGGCCGCTGCCTACGACTACCGCTCCACCCATCATGTGGGTAGTATGGTGGCGCTGTGGCGGGCGTAGTCAGCAAAAAAAGGAAATTAACAGAATCTTATGTCGGCAATCACTTGACTGCCGACATAATTGTTTAGTTTGCCGATGAATTCCTGGCGGCGCATCGAGAGGTCGGCCCTCAGTGCCGGCACACGCAGTCTGACGTAGAGCGTCTGGTTGCGTATGGTCAGGTCGGTGGTGTAGCGGGCAATAGCCTCGCCTGCCACTATGGGCCATGAGTCTATCAGCCGCTTCTGCATGAGAGGCGTCTCCAACCCCTGCGAGCGCAGGTTGCGCAAGATGAGGTCTCCAATGGGTTTTACGTCGCGTTTAAACATCGTCTGTCAGTCAGTTTGCCGACACCTTTCCGTCGTCTACGTGAAACAGCTTATAGTCGAAGTCGCCGTGCGACAGAATCTGGTCCATGTGGTCGCGGTTGGTGTCGGTGATGAATATCTGTCCGAACTGCTCTCCGGCCACTAGTCGCACAATCTGCTCCACGCGCCGTGCGTCGAGTTTGTCGAAAATGTCGTCGAGCAGCAGCAGCGGTGTGGCCTGTGCCCGGCTGCGCTTGAGAAACTCAAACTGGGCCAACTTCAGGGCGATGACAAACGTCTTCAGTTGCCCCTGCGACCCTTCGCGCCGCATGGCATGGCCATCAAGCAGCATTTCCAGGTCGTCGCGGTGAATGCCGTGCAGCGAGTAGCCCACGGCGCGGTCTTTCATGCGGTCGCGCCGTATCACGTCGAGCAGCGGGCCGCGCTGGCAATGCGACGTGTAGCTCAGCGTCACCCGCTCGTGGCCTTCGGCAATCACCTCATAGAAATGCTGCAGCAGCGGCGCCAGCTCGCCCACAAACTGTTGGCGCTTGGCAAAGATGCGCTCCCCCTCGCTGGCCATCTGCTCCTCCCATAGTCCCAGCAGCTCCGCATCGGGCTCTTCTTCCGCCTTCAGCATGGCGTTGCGCTGCTGCAGAGCCTTGTTGTAGCGGTTCAGCGCGTCGATATAGCTGTGGTCCAGCTGCGCTATCACCTGGTCCATCAGGCGGCGGCGCTCGTCGCTGCTCCCCTCCACCAGCAGCGTGTCGGCCGGCGACACGAGCACGATGGGTATCAGCCCAATATGTTCCGACAGCCGCTTATACTCTTTCTTGTTGCGCTTGAAGTGCTTTTTAGCTCCGCGCTTCATGCCGCATGTCACCATCAGCTCCTCTTGGCCGTCGAGATAGCGACCCTCCAGCATGAAGAACTCATCGTCATGACGAATGACCAGCGAGTCTTGCGTAGAGTAGGCCGAGTGGCAGAACGAGAGGAAGTATACGGCGTCGAGCACGTTGGTCTTGCCTGCCCCGTTGTGGCCGATGAAACAGTTTATCTTCGGCGACAAGTCGAGTGTGGCCTCTGCTATGTTCTTATAGTTGACTATTGAAAGGCGTTGCAGAATCATCCTAAATACATAATTTTAGTGCAAAGATAGTGCAATCCGATGGAAAAAACGAAAAAAAAAGGAAATAAATTTTATAATCTGCAATATTTTGATTAACTTTGCGCCCGCAAAAGTTATGCGGACAAATAAAAAAGACAAACAATAATGACTGACAACAAAAAAAGACAAGGTGCTCCCGTAGAGAAGGAGACCCAGAATCAGAATGAGGCCTTCGTCCTCAAGTACAGAAACGCAATCATTGCCTGCGTGGCCGTCGTGGTGCTGGCCATCGTGGGTGGCATTTTCTGGCGCGATCACACCCGCGGCACGCAGGAGAAGGCCAGCACTGAGATGTCGAAGGCTCAGGAGGCTTTCGCCATGGCCATGCAGACCAACACACCTCAGGCCTTTGAGCTTGCACTCAATGGCGACAGCCTCGGCCACGCCGGTTTCCTGGCCATCGCCAGCCAGTACGGTTCTACCAAGGCTGGCAATCTGGCTAACCTCTATGCCGGTCTGTGCTATGCTCGTCTGGGCAAGATGGAGGATGCCGCTAAATACCTCGAGAAGTTTAATGGCGTCGGCGACCAGATGGTGTCGCCTGCTGTCATGGGTGCTTTGGGCAACGTCTATGCCAGCCTGAATCAGCTTGACAAGGCTGTCAGCACCCTGAAGAAGGCTGCCGAGAAGGCTGACAACAACTCTCTCTCTCCCCAGTTCCTCATCCAGGCCGGTGAGATTCTCGAGAGCCAGGGGCAGAAGGCTGAGGCTCTGAAACTCTACCAGCAGATTAAGGACAAGTATTTCCAGTCAGCTCAGTATCAGATTATCGACGAATATATCGAGCGCGTGAAATAAATTTGCACAATGGCAACGAAGAACCTGTCAGACTATAACGCGAACAAGGTGCCCGATGCATCTAACATGATTTTCGGCATCGTTGTGGCAGAATGGAACCCCGAAATTACCGGAGCCCTGCTCGAAGGCTGCGTGTCAACGCTTGAAAAGCATGGTGCGCTGCCCGAGAACATCCACGTGAAAACCGTGCCCGGTTCTTTCGAACTCATCTATGGTGCCCATCAGATGACGCTCAACGACGGCTACGATGCCGTCATCATATTGGGCAGCGTCATTCGCGGTGAGACACCCCACTTCGACTACATCTGCCAGGGCGTCACTCAGGGCATAGCCCGCCTCAATGCCACCAGCAACATACCTGTGGTCTACGGGCTGCTTACCACCAACGACCTCCAGCAGGCCAAAGACCGCTCTGGCGGGCGGCTGGGCAACAAGGGCGACGAGTGTGCTGTGGTGGCCATCAAGATGGCAAAGTTCTGAGTCTTCGAAACATAAATATTGGATGAAAGGCAGGGAATCAGCGCGATTCTCTGCCTTTTTTATTTGCATTCTCATTTTTATTTACTACCTTTGCGGCCAGTAAATTTGTAGCTTCACCATTATTACTTGAAAAATGAAACTTATCAGTTGGAATGTCAATGGACTGCGAGCCTGTGAGGGCAAAGGCTTCAGCGAAGTGTTCAGAAACCTCGATGCCGACTTCTTCTGCCTTCAGGAGACCAAAATGCAAGAAGGTCAGCTCGACATACAGTTTCCCGGCTATACGTCATATTGGAACTCTGCCGACAAAAAAGGCTACTCCGGCACCGCCGTCTTCACCCGCCACACGCCGCTCACCGTTACGCGGGGCATGGGCATTGACGAGCACGACCATGAAGGGCGTGTCATCACCCTCGAGATGGAACAGTTCTTCCTTGTCACCTGCTATACGCCAAACTCGCAAGACGGGCTGCGCCGTCTCGACTATCGCATGCAGTGGGAGGCTGACTTTCGCAGCTATCTGAAGCGTCTCGATGCCCAGAAACCCGTCATCCTCTGTGGCGACCTGAATGTGGCCCACGAGGAAATCGACATCAAGAATCCCAAGACTAATCGTCGCAACGCTGGCTTCACCGACGAGGAGCGACAGCAGTTTACTGCCCTGCTGCAGAGTGGCTTCACCGACACATTCCGCTGGAAGTATCCTGACCAGATTACCTATTCATGGTGGTCGTACCGCTTTCAGGCCCGGCAGAAGAACGCCGGCTGGCGCATTGACTATTTTGTTGCCTCTGATCGTCTTCGTCCCCTCATCGCCGATGCTAAGATTCATACCGACATCCTCGGCAGCGACCACTGTCCCGTGGAGCTCGACATCGACTTGTAACATCACTCAATTATGCAGATGACATACGCTCCCCTTCGCATCGTGCAATGTCTGCTCGTCAGCCTGATTCTCGTCTGGGGACAGTCCGCCAGCGCCCAGGAGACTCTTTCGCTGGCCGGCTCCTGGGACTTTGCCATGGGCGACACGTCCCGTTATGACGACTATGTCATGCTGCCTGGCTCCATGCTCACCAACGGCAAAGGGCATCCTGTCAGCATCGACACCCGTTGGACGGCTACCCTCTACGACTCGTCCTACTACTTCAACCCCTACATGGCTGAATACCGCCATGCAGGCCAACTGAAGTTCCCTTTCTTTCTTACGCCAGAGCATCACTATGTGGGCAATGCCTGGTATCGGCGTAACGTCTATGTGCCGCAGTCGTGGAAGAAGCAGCGCATCGTACTTTTCCTTGAGCGCCCCCACATTGAGACCACCGTCTTCGTCAATGGTCATGAGATAGGTCATGAGATGTCGCTCTCTACCCCCCATGTCTACGATGTGAGCCGTGCTATCCGCCCTGGCGAGCGCAACGAGATAGCCATCCGCGTCTACAACGGTATCGAGAATGTGGGCGTGGGGCCCGATTCCCACAGCGTCACTGACCAGACGCAGGGCAACTGGAACGGCATAGCCGGCCGTATTGAGCTGCAGGCTCGCGACGGTTATGTCAACATCCGCCAGGTGCGCGTCTATCCTGATGCCCAGAGCAACACGGCTCACGTGGAGGTCAGTCTTGAGAACCATGCCAGCTGGGGCATGTCCGAGCATGTCGTGCAGGCCTACGAGTATAATCTGGAGTACGACCTCGAGGAGATGCGCGGCGGCCAGCCCACCGGTGCCCGCATGCACGGCTTTGTGGGCGAACTCGAAGGGCAGCACATGTCGTTTGACATCAACCATCTTGCCACGTGGGATGAGTTTTCGCCCGTTAGCTACCGCCTCACTGTCTATGCCGGCAACGACAGCTACCAGACAGTCTTCGGTCTGCGTGACATCAAAATAAGCGGGCGCCAGTTCTACATCAACGGCCGTCAGCTCTTCATACGCGGCACTGTAGAGAACTGCTGCTTCCCCGCCACCGGCTATCCGCCTACCGACGTCGACGAATGGCTTCGTGTCATGCAGCAGTGTAAGCGCTACGGCATCAATATGATTCGCTTCCACAGCTACTGTCCGCCTGAGGCAGCCTTCGAAGCCGCCGACCGCATCGGCATTTATTTGCAGCCCGAAGGCCCCGCATGGGCCAACCACGGTGTGCTGCTCGGCCGTGGCATGAAGATTGACCAGTACCTGCTCGACGAGTCGAAACGCATCATCGACGCCTACGGCAATCACCCCTCCTTCGTCATGATGGCGGCCGGTAACGAGCCGGCCGGCGACTGGGTCGACTACTGCCGCAAGTGGGTGCGCACCATGCACAGCTACGACTCCACAAAGGTCTATTGCGGTGCCAGCGTTGGTGGCGGTTGGGCGTGGGACTATGGTTCGGAGTACCACGTCAAAGGCGGCGCCCGCGGGCTCGACTGGAACCACCGTGCCCCCAGCAGCGACGACGATTACTCTGACCAGATAGCGTTTCCGCGCAACTACGAGGGCGAGGCCCCCAGCGATCAGCCCATACTGGCCCACGAGCAGGGGCAGTGGTGCGCCTTTCCTGACCTGAGTGAGACATCGCAGTATACCGGCGTCTATAAGCCAGGCAATCTCGACATTTTCCGCGACCTCTTGCGGCGTGGGGGCATGGAATCCATGGCTGGGCAATTCCTCATGGCCAGCGGTCGTCTGCAGACGCTCTGCTATAAATATGAGATAGAGCGCAACCTGCGTACCCCCGGCTATGCCGGCTTCCAGCTGCTCGCTCTCAATGACTACAGCGGCCAGGGCACTGCCCCCGTGGGGCCACTCAATGTGCACTGGCGTGAGAAGGGGTATGTTGCTCCCGCCCAGTGGCGTGAGTTCTGCAACAGCCTCGTCGTCCTCGCACGCTTCCCACGCTTTGTCTTCTCCGCTGCCGACACGCTCTGCGTGCCCGTCGATGCCATGAACGCCTTCATAGGTAATCTCAGCAACTGTGTCACTACTTATGAGATATGGCAGAACGACACACTCCTCTTCGCCGCCGACACGCTGGCCGAGGGCACCGTGCCGCTTGGCCGCACGCGCGACATTGGCATCATCCGTCAGCCCCTGTCGGCCGTCAGTCAGCCATCTAAGATGACTCTCACCGTCACCATGGGCAACATGGTGCGTAACCACTGGGACTTCTGGGTATATCCCGAAGTGGTTGACGGGCTGAGCAGCAGCGAAGTCTTCGAGACCGACACTCTCGACGCACGTGCCTTAGAGGTGTTGCGTGGCGGCGGCTGCGTGCTGATCACCGCCGCAGGGCGCGTCACGCTGGGCAGTGATGTGGTGCAGACCTATCTTCCTGTGTTTTGGAACACGTCGTGGTTCAAGATGCGCCCGCCTCACACCACGGGGGCATACATCGATGCAGCGCACCCACTCTTCCGCTATGGCTTCCCCACCGACGATTGGGCTAACCTCAACTGGTGGGAACTGCTTAACCATGCACAGGTAATGAACCTGTGCGAGTTGCCGGCTGACTACCAGCCACCCATCCAACCCATCGACACCTGGCACGTCAGCCGTAAGCTCGGCATGCTCATAGAGGCCAACGTCATGGGCGGCCGTCTGCTCATGACCACCATCGACATCGGCAGCGACCTCAACCACCGGTTCGTTGCCCGCCAGCTGCGCCATGCCATCATCAGCTATATGCTGAGCCCCGACTTCCGCCCCTCGCTCACGCTCGACGCAGAGACCATCCGCCATTTCTTCACCCGTCAGGCTCCGCCCGTAAACATGTTTACCAAAGACTCGCCTGATGAGCTGAAACCGAAACTGAACTGATGTTCAGGCGTCGAACTTCAGTTTGGGCAACCCATCAACGATGTCAATCAATGACGTCATAAGCCAAATGGCCAATCATACAAAGGCAGCATATATCGGTACAAGAAAACACAATAGCAGCTACCCTTCCTGTTCCGTTCATAGGACAACATTTTTTTTGTTCTGTCAAGACTTTTGCATACGGGTGCAAAGAAAACTTGCTCCCGACTTTGCCTCGCATTGCTAAATCTGTTGCAAAATTACAAGTGAAATGCGTTGAGCTGACTATGCCAATCGGACAAAAACTATTCTAATCGTACATTTTAGGCTCATAACTCGCTGATGCTCATGGGAAACCCATGAATATTTTTTATACTTTTTAAGAAATGAACATTTTTAATCTCCAAAAGGAGTTTTTCGAAGATTTCTCTTCATTTTTTTGCCATCAGGAGCATGATATTTCACAGATTATTTGTAAATTTGCAGACAGATAAAAAATAGAATAATGAGTTCACAAAAACGATATGAGCTAAACTAACTAACTATCATAATCATATGCAACATGACAAGGAGGGATTTAAAGCCACCCCACAGCCTCATGATGAGCCTTTTAACATTTATGGAAACCGCAAACACATGCGATTGATTTTAAGAGCATTAACAGCATATATTTCAATCTGCTTCCTGCTCGTTTCGTGTGGAGAGAAGCTTGCGGGAGCCTCTGCCGTTGACCGACGGTTGGTCGACAGTATCGTGCGCTCCACGCGCGACATCGACTCGCTCGCCCTGCTGCAAAAGCGGCTGGAGGACGAGGGCGATAGAATCGGAAGTATCATTGCCCTGAGGGAATGGGGCAAAGCCCTACGCAACGAGAGCCGCTTCGAGGAAGCACTGCGCACCCACAGCGAGGGATTGCGCCAGGCCGAGGATATCGGCGACACCATCGAATGGGTGCAGGCCCTGAACAACATCGGCACCGACTATCGGCGCATGGGTGTGCTCGACGTGGCGCAGGAGTACCATTACCGCGCATGGATGCTGAGCGAGGAGTGCGCCGATACCTCGTTCATGGCGAAGAAAAACCGTGTGATGTCGCTCAACGGATTAGGCAACATCTACCTGTCGCTGGGCAACTATGAGCGTGCAGACAGCGCGCTACGCATTGCACTGGCGGGCGAAGAGCAGCTGAACAGCGCGATAGGGCAGGCCATCAACTACGCCAATCTCGGATCCATCTACGAGCACCGGGGGCAGACGGACTCTGCGTGGGTCTGTTACCGCCGCTCGATGGAACTAAACTTAGAGGCTGGCAGCAACCTTGGCATCTCGCTCTGCCATACCTACTTCGGCTCACTCTATGAGAAAGCGCAGCAGTACAGCAGGGCCACCGAGGAATACGAGGCGGCCTACCGCATGATGCGGGACTCGAAGGATGACTGGCACGCCTTGAACTCGCTCATTGCCCTTGCGGGTATCTATCATGCCACGCGCAATGATGCCAAGGTAATGGAATACCTCGGCAAGGCAAGGCTGGTAGCGGAACGCATAGGCTCGAAGGAACACTTGGCTGAAATTCACACCCTATATTATAAGCACTACAAGCGACTGGGCAACTACCACTCGGCCCTGACTGCCTACGAGCAGGCCACCGCCATGCAGGACAGCGTACTGGACATGGAGAAGGTGAACCGCATTCAGAACACCAGCCTCAGCATTGAACGCAACCGGCAAACACGGCAGATGAACGAGGCGCGTCTTCGTCTGGAAAAGGAACGCACGACGAAGAAAGCAAGTTACGTTGTCTTCACCATCGTGGTGGTTTCGCTGTTGGGATTAGTAGCTCTGCTACTCTATATCCAGCGCATCCGCAAGCGCAATCACCAGACCTTAAAAAGGCTTTCAGATCTGCGCGAGAATTTCTTCACCAACATCACCCACGAGTTCCGCACGCCGCTCACCGTGATACTTGGATTGAGCCGCGACCTGCAAGCCACCGATGCGACGGACGTCAGGGAAAAGGCGCACATCATCGAGCGACAAGGAAAGGGCTTGCTCACGCTTATCAACCAACTGCTTGACATATCGAAGATTAAGTCGGCTGTGGGCAACGCAGACTGGAAGAGCGGCAACATCACCGCCCACCTCACGATGATTGTCGAGACCTATCGAGATTATGCCCGCAGTCGTAATATTGACTTGCAGTTCTTCAGCAGAGAGGAGGTGAAGATGGACTTCGTGCCCGACTATGTGAACAAGGTAATGAATAATCTGCTCTCCAATGCTTTCAAGTTTACGCCTGAATACGGCAAGGTGAGTGTGACGATGCGGCGCGATGGCGAAAAGCTATTTATCGACGTGGAGGACACGGGCGAGGGCATGGACAGTGAAACGCTTGCCCATGCTTTCGAGCCGTTCTATCAGGCGGAGAGTGATGCACGGCACGTCGGCACGGGCATAGGACTGGCACTCGTGAAGCAGATTATAGATGCCGTGGAGGGAACGATAACGGCAGAAAGTACGATGGGCAGAGGCACGACCTTTCACATCAGTATGCCGATACGCAACAGAGCCGGACAGCGGTTAGCCGCTACATCGGAGACCAATACGCCGCTCCTGCCCGAAACCAGAACGGCACTTGCCGACAGCGAAGGGGAAGATAGTCAATGCCGGCTGCTCGTCATCGAGGACAACTGCGATATTGCCGCTTACATCGGCTCGCAGTTTTCCGGTCGCTACGCTGTTTCTTATGCGGAGAACGGTAAGGTGGGACTTGAAAAGGCACAAGAACAAGTGCCCGACCTCATCATCACCGACCTGATGATGCCCGGCATGGACGGACTGGAGGTGTGCCGGCAGGTGCGCGGCAACGAGATTACCGACCATATCCCCATCATCGTGGTAACGGCAAAGGTTACGGAGGAGGAGCGCATCAAGGGACTGGAAGCAGGTGCCGACGCCTATCTTGCCAAGCCATTCAACACCGACGAGATGCGCACAAGGGTGGAGAAACTGCTTGACCGCCATCGACGCCTGCGTGGCAAGTTCAGCAAGAATGCCGACACGGACAACGATAAGAACACTCGGCTCACGGATGCAGAGCGCCGCTTTTTGGCCAAGACGGTCGATTTCATCTATCAGCTTATGGACAAGCGACGGCTGGATGTGAACACTCTGGCGGATAGACTCTGCATGAGTCCCCGACAGTTCCACCGGAAGCTGGTGGCCATCACAGGCGACTCTCCTGCCTCATACATGCTGAAAATAAAGATGCAAAGGGCACGCCGCCTGCTGGAAACCAAACCCGGACTGACAATCGAGGACGTAGCCGACCGCTGCGGCTTCGAGCACACACCCAATTTCTATAGTGCCTTCAAGAAGATGTACGGCATCACGCCTATGGACTATCGCAGGGGAATCGGTATTTGATTCCATACAAGTCGCGGACGATTCCTACCGGACGGACATGTTCACGCGCATGTTCCGTTCGGTATTTTCAAAAAAACTTCAGGGAGGTTTCCTTGCTTCAGTCGTGCTGCAATGTCTAAAGGAAAATGTTAAACAGCGAAGAGGGACGGGGCTGCTATTAGTGTAGCTGCCCCGTCCCTCTTCGCTGTTGGGGATGATTGCTGATTAGCAACCTTTACTCGTCATGATGCGGAGCACGAGGTCGTCGGTCTGGCACATGGCGTCGGCACCAATGGCGGTGAGGTTGTGGATGGTGCGGTCGATGTCGTCGTCGACGATGCCCTCGGCCGATGTGACGCATTTGCCCTCCATGGAGAGCAGAGCCGACATGACGGCGGTGCTCACGCCCGAGGCAATCTTGAGCGCACACGAAGGCTTGGCACCGTCGCAGAGCATGCCGGCGATGTTGGCAATCATGTTCTTCACCGAGCTGCACACCTGCTCGTAGCCGCCACCCATGAGGAGCGTGATGCCTACGCTCGAGCCGATGCCGGCGACGACGCAGCCACAGAGGGCCGACAGGCGACCAAGCGACTGCTTGATGTAGATGGCGGTGAGGTGCGAGAGCATGAGGGCGCGGATGAGCTCTTCCTCAGTGTTCTCGTTCTCTTCAGCATAGACGCAGACGGGGTTGGTAGCGCAGATGCCCTGGTTGCCCGAGCCAGAGTTGGACATGACGGGAATCATGGCGCCGCCCATGCGGGCGTCGCAGGCCGAGGCAGTGCGAGCGATGATGTGGCTGTAGATGGAGTTGCCGAAGATGCCCTTAGAGAGGGGTCGGTCGATGGTCTTGCCCAGATTGTGGCCGTAGTTGCCTTTGATGGCCTGGCGTGCGGCCCCGATGTTGTAGTCGCGGGCTGAGAGGATGAAGCTAATCTCGTCGAGCGGTGCGGTGGTGGCGAAGTCGTAGACCATGCGCAGGCTGAGCTTGATGCCGCCCTGCTCCTCGTGTTTAGCCTCCAGGCCTATGTTGCGGGGGGCATCGGCTGTGGAGCCGGCATAGACGATGTTGGTGTGAGAGCCGCTGATGATGGCCGTGGCGCTCTTGCCGGCTGCTGAGCAGACCACCTCGGCGTAGAGTTTCTCCTGAATGCCCTCTTTCAGGTGAACGCCGATGCGCTTCTCGTTGATATACTGCTTGCCTTGCTCCAGAGAGTCGGGTGTGAGATCTTTGATAACCTCCAGCTGGTATTCGCTCTTGCCGATGAGGGCACCGAGGGCAATGGCGATGGGCAGGCCTATCATGCCTGTGCCGGGTATGCCTACGCCCATGGCGTTTTTCAGAATGTTGGCACTCAGGTAGGCCTCGATGCGCTCGGGCCGCTGGCCCAGCACTTCGGTGGCGCGTGCCGTACAAAGAGCCACCGCCATGGGCTCAGTACAGCCGATGGCGGGGACTACCTCCTGGTTTATCAGGTCGATAATCTGTTGACGTGTTTTCTTTTCTATCATAGTCATTAGGATTAAATGAATAATGAGTAGTGAATCACTCATTTCTCATTATTCATTTGAAATGGTTATTTCTTATAGTTGCTCAGTCCTTTCTCCAGGAACTCCACGTATTCGCTGATGTTCTCGTCGTAGGAGCGCAGACCGTTGAGGGGTTTGCCCGTCTGCGGGTCGAGCAGCACGTAATAGGGCTGCGTGTTGGCGCCAATCTTCACGCGCTGCAGGTAGCTCCACTTATCGCCGATGGTGCGCAGCTTGCGTGTCTGTCCGTCGACGTCGGTCACCTCGATGGGCTCGGGCAGCGGCGTCTTGTCGTCGACGAAGAGCGAGATGAGCACATATTTATTATTCAGGATGTCCTGCACCTTGGCATCGGTCCATACGGCAGCCTCCATCTTGCGGCAGTTTACGCAGCCGAAGCCAGTGAAGTCGACCATCACGGGCTTACCCTCGGCGCGTGCGGCAGCCATGCCCAGGTCGTAATCGGTATATTTAGCCTCGACGGAACCGGTGTAGAGGTTGAAGTCCTGCGTGTACATGGGAGGTGCGAAAGCCGAGATAGCCTTCAGCGGAGCACCCCACAGGCCGGGCACCATGTAGATGGCAAAGGCCAGCGAGATGAGGCCCATGAAGAACTGTGGCACGTTGGTGCGGTGCTGGTCGTCGTCGTGGGGGAACTTCAGCCAGCCCAGCAGGTAGGCACCGAGCAGCCCGAACAGAGCTATCCAGAGGCAGACGAACACCTCGCGGTCGAGCAGACGCCAGCCATAGGCCAGGTCGGCCACGGAGAGGAACTTCAGGGCAAAAGCCAACTCGACGAAGCCGAGTACCACCTTCACGGTGTTCATCCAGCCGCCCGATTTAGGCGCAGCTTTCAGCAGCGAGGGGAACATGGCGAAGAGGGTGAAGGGGATAGCTAAGGCAATGGCGAAGCCCAGCATGCCGATGGTGGGAGCAATGATGTCGCCCTGGGTGGAGACGGCCACAAGCAGGAAACCCACGATGGGGCCGGTGCACGAGAACGACACGAGCGTCAGTGTGAAGGCCATGAGGAAGATGGAGAGCAGGCCGGTGGTGTTCTCCGACTTCTGGTCAATCTTGTTAGACCAGCTGCTGGGCAGCGTCAGCTCGAAGGCTCCGAAGAACGAGGCGGCAAAGACAATGAGCAGCAGGGCGAAGAAGATGTTGAAGATGGCGTTGGTGCTGAGGGCGTTGAGCGCCGAGGCGCCGAAGAGCAGCGTGACCACAAGGCCGAGCACCACATAGATGACCACAATGGAGAGACCGTAGGTGATAGCTTCGTTGATGGCCTTTTTGCGGTCTTTGTTGCGCTTCAGGAAGAACGACACCGTCATGGGAATGATGGGCCATACGCAGGGCGTGAGCACAGCGAGGAAACCGGCCAGCAGACCGCTGAGGAATATCTTCCACCACGACATCGAGGAGGCGTCTTCGCCGCCACGTTCCAGCTGGCTCAGTTCGTCGGTGATGGGAGCCCAGAGGTCGTTGCCGTTGACGGGAGCAGCAGCCACGACGGCGGTATCGGTCTGCGCGGAGTCGGCGGCAGCCTCAGGTTCTTCGGCAGCAGGCTCCTCAGCCTCTTCGGCCTTGGCATCCTCGGCCACAGCGGGAGCCTTGCCGCTCTGCTTGAACTGCACCGTGGTGGGGGGCATGCACATCTCGTCGTTGCAGGCGCCATACTCCAGATAGCAGTCGATGGTGTATTGGGGCTTGGTGAAACGAATCTTCTGGACGAAGGCGCCCTTGTTCTCGAAGAAACGCAGGTTGGTGCCGAACATCTCGTCGAACTTCTCGGTCACCTTGCCGCGTGGCGTCAGCTTGCCCACCAGCTCCACGCCGTCTTTCTTGTCAACGTTGAAGGTGGCCTTTGTCGGGCCGTCGTCGGTGATGTCGGTCGAGTAGACGTGCCATCCTGGGTCGATGGTACAGTTGAATACGATTTCGGCCATGTCGCCGTCGAGCATGTTCATCTTCGAGGTGAAGTGTACGGGATCAGCCATCTGGGCCTGTGCCAACAGAACAAGCACCAAAGCGCTAAGTGTTGTAAGGATACGTTTCATATTTGGTATTTTAGTTATTATTTATGCTTATGCACGTTAAGGTGGTGCAAAGGTACATTTTTTCTGTGATATTTCTAATCTTTTAACTTTTTTTAATTATATATACTCAGTTTTCTTTACCTCTCCATCTCCTGTGAGTTATTTACTGTTTGCTCACGACAGAGAGCTCCTGGTGCGACAGGCTGTCCAGGTATGTGCTGAGGGTGAGGGCATCGGTATCGGCATCGGTGAACACCTCAAGCAGCACAGGACGGGGCGAGTCGTCGATTAGCAGCTGTGGCATGGCGGCTTGCAACTGCTGCAGGGTGTGGGCCGAGAGATAGACGACGTCGTTCTGGCGGCAGATGCCCTCGGCCGAAGTGTGGTGGGCTGCCGCCACGAGTACGTCGCGGGCGGCACTTTTTTCGAGTCCTTTAAGTTGACGGAAGATGCCGCCGCCGCCGTTGTTGAGCAACAGTATGCGCAGATTGCCTCTGAGCTGCTGGTTCCAGAGCGAGTTCTGGTCGTAGAAGAAGCTGAGGTCGCCAATGACGCAGACCACGCCATAGGGGGCCACCAGAGAGCTGCCCACAGCGGCAGACAGCGAGCCCTCGATGCCGTTGACGCCGCGGTTGCAGCTGACGTAGTGGTCGGCATAGATGTTGGCCAGGCGAACAGCCGAGCTGTTGGCGTAGTGCACGCTCCATGTGCGCCCAGAAGCTGCCAAACTCTGCTCAAAGTATCTGACTGCTGCCATCTGCGAATAGGGCGGCGAGAAGCGGGCGGCGTGGTCGGCTGCCTGGTTGAGGCGCAGGTGCCAGCGGCGTCGGAAACTGGCAGGCCCGTCAATGTCCTGTGAGGAGTCAGCGTGGCAGTTGTCGCCCTGGGCAATGGCCTGAGCGATGAACTGCAGTACGTCGGCTGGGCGGGCTCTGACAAGCAGCGACAGATGGGTGAACGTATCGGCCAGCTGGCCCGACTCGCTGACGGCGGCAATGGTGGCATGACTGCATGAGCGGAGAAACTGTTTCAGACGCTTGCTGACGAGGGTGCCCCCCAGGACCAGCACAAAGTCGGGGCGGTAGTCGGGGGCATTGCCGATGCTGACGAGCGCCTCGTCGAAATGGTTGGGACAGGGCAGGTCGGCCAGTGCCTCATGGAGCACCACGGCATAGTGGCTGATGCAGTTGAACCAAGGTTCTTGGACGACGCCGGACAGCGCAGCCTTGGTCTGGCCCACCACGATCATGGGGCGTCGAGCCGCGAAGAAACGCGGCAGCAGCTCGTGGCCAATGAGCTCGGCATCGGTAGTCATGGGGATGGCGCGGATGACGCGCTCGGAGGGCAGCGAGTCGGTGGTGAAGTCGAAAAGTGGTTCGTGGATGGGCACGTTGATGTGCACCGGGCCCATGCCGTCGGCAGTGGCGGCAAGGAGTGCCTCGTTGACCAGACGATTGCAGTGCCACCACTCATCGGTGGCGGCTCGGGCGGGCTCGGGCAGGTTGACTGCCTTCTTCACCAGCTGGCCGAGGGCGCCCGCCTGCCAGATGGTCTGGCCGTCGAGCTGATCGATCCACATAGGGGGACGGTCGGCTGAGATGACCACCAGTGGCACATGCTGATAGAAGGCTTCGGCCACGGCGGGCGACACATTAAGCAGGGCCGAGCCCGACGTGACACACACGGCCACCGGCGCCTGCAGCTGTTGCGCCATGCCGAGAGCCACAAATCCTGCCGACCGTTCATCGGTGACGGGGTGGCACGTTATCTGCGGGCATGTGTCGAGGTTGTGTACGATGGGGGCGTTGCGTGAGCCGGGGCACACCACGGCATGGCTGACGCCGTGCTGCAGGAGCAGGGCCGTCAGTATGTTGACGTTGTTTTTGTTGCTATACACTTTTCTCTGTTATTTCTCTTTTTCTTTTCGATACAGCGATGCTCTGCCGGTCTTGGCATTCTGTCAATTGGCGCATGGTTTGCATCTTGGCCTCGGTTTCGGCCCACTCCTGTTGCTCCACGCTCTCCGGCAGCAGTCCGCCGCCGGCATACAGACGGAAGTGGGTGGTGAAGAGCTGCATGCAACGCAACGACACGTAGAGGTGGGTGGCGGCAGGTCCATGGGGAGCGACAGCCATCTGCAGAGGCCCCATGAAACCGCTGTAGTAGCGCCGTGGGGCATGCTCGTTGGCGAGGATGAAGCGCTGCGCCTCGGCCTTAGGCAGACCGCAGACGGCGGGGGTGGGGTGGAGTGACTGCAGCAAGTTGCCCACGCGTGCATCATTTAATAAGGTGAAGTGGAAGTCGCTGCGAAGGTGAACCAGCTGGGCAGCCCTCACGGTGCGCGGCCCCGCTTCGCTCACGTCAGTCACATAGGGCTGCAGGCATTGCCGTATGTAGTCAGCCACAATGCGTTGCTCCTCGCGGTTCTTGGCCGACCACTGTAGCTGCTCCAGGGCGTCAGGGCTGCTGTCGGCGGGCAGTGGCATGGTGCCGGCCAACGCGATGGTGGTCCACTGGGTGCCGTCGCTCTCAAGCAGAATTTCGGGCGTGGCGGTCAGCCAGAGGCCGCTCTGCGGCGTATAGACCAGCGAGACGAAGAGTTGCGGATAGCAACTGCATGCCTCGGCGAAGAGCAGCAGCGGATTGGCTGTCGCCCCATGGGGAACCACTGTGGCACAGCGTGCCAGCACCAGCTTGCGGAACATGCCGTCCGACAGTGCTTGATGGAAATGGGCGAAGTCGGCACCATAAGCGGCACGCGCGCATTCTGGTTCAGAGGTGTCGACGCCAGCGCAAGCAAGCGGCGACGACGCCTCGTTGAGGGGCGGAAACTGTATGTCGGCCAGCAGGGTGCTGTCGTCCACGATGCTTATGTCATCAGGCCTGATGAGCACCACGGGCTGACTGGCATCTATGGCAAACGGAGCCACCACGAAGCCGCTGTGGCCATTGAGATCGCTGAGCGAGCCGAAGGTGGTCGGCATGCCCTGCTGTTGTATGCATACAACCTGTCGGCTGCGCGGCAGGCGATAGAAGGCAAAGCTCATCATTTGTGGCGGATGATATAGTTAGTGACGCGCACTGATGATATCAGCTCGCCCGATGTGTTGCGTATCTCAACATTCCAAACATGCAGCGTGTGACCGCCACTCACCAGTCGCCCATAGGCTGTCACGCTGTCGCCTTCGCTGACGGCCTTCACATGGCTGCCGCTGACCTCGATACCTACGCAAGCGCAGCCCGGGCAAAGCGACGACGACCCCACACCGGCCAGATTCTCGGCCAAGGCCAGCGAGGCGCCGCCACTGAGAAAACCGAAGGGCTGGCGGTTGCGCTCGTCGACACGCATACGGGCCATGCACGTATCGTCTTCGGGGGTTGATATAAACTCCATGCCCAACGCAGTGCTCAGGTTGGGCGTTGATTCTACAATCTGTTTTATTCTGTCTACATTCATTTTTAGTTTCTCATTCGCTCAACTTTTATGTGACGTGGAGCAAGGAGCTCTTCGCAGAGCGAAGCGGCCAAAGGTCGGGTGGCGGAGGTAAAGTAGAATATCCTCAACTCCTACTCAACTTTCGCAGGTTGAGTTGATAATTTCGCAAAAATAACTAAAATTTTGTTTCTCGCCAAAAGATTTTTCCATTTTTTTTGTGTTTTTCGGCAATAATGTGTAATTTTGCCGCCAGAGTAAGTTTATGATTAACCAATTAACAAACAAAAAAGCATTATGAAAAAAGTGTTATGTATGGTGATGGTAGCTATGACCATCGGATTCGCATCGTGTGGAAACAACGCAAAAAGTGAGGCTCCGGCCGATGAGCAGCAAGTAGAAGTGAGCACACTCGCCGACGATGTCACCGGACAGATGAGCGCTCTGCTCGATGAAGGTAACGCTACCAAGCTTGGCGAACTGATTGAGACTGTGAAGGCCAAGGCTGCCGAACTGCTGGCCACCAATCCCGACCTGGCCAAGGAGTATCTGGGTAAGGTGCAGAGCTTCCTGAAAGACAACGCCGAGAAGGTGAAGGCCGTGGTGGGCGACAACGCTCTGGTGAGCACCGCCGTGTCGACCCTTGTGGAGACACCAGCCGAGAGCATCATCAGCAACCTGCAGCAGGCTGTGGGCAACGTGGAGAACGCCGGCCAGGAAGCAGTGGAAAATGCCGTGGATCAGGCCAACGCAACTGCTGAGGAGGTGAAGCAGGCTGTGGCTGACAAGGCCAACGAGGCCGTGGATGCCGCCAACCAGAAGGTGGAGGACACCAAGAAAGCTGCTGCCGACAAGGTGAACGAGGCTGCCAACAAGGTGAACGACAAGGTGAATGAAGGCGCCGACAAATTGCTGAAGGGTGCCGGTCTGAAATAAGCTTCGGCTGAACCATGGGGGGCATCTGGGCGACTGGACGTGCCCCCCTTTTTGTATGAACGCTACGGGGCTGTCATTATGCCCTGTCTCCTCTGAGTTGCAGGCATTCGCTTATGCTTCATGTGAGAGTATTGTTTTATGAAGAAAAAGGAACCAGAGAAATTATGAAGAAGTTTTTGATGATGGCAGGACTGCTCGCCATGGTCATACAAGCAGCAGCCTACGACTACGGTTATCTCATCGTGAGACAGCTGGACGGCACAGAGACGTCGGTGCCCACGACGGGGTTAGTGATTACCTTCGCTGACGGCCAGCTCAACGCAAAGGCCGGGGGGGTGACGACGCTGTTCGACCTGGCACAGCTGGCCTCGATGCGATTCTCGCAAGAGGAAACTAACGGCATCGGCAACGCATTGGAGGCGCCCTACACGCTGCGCGTCAACGACCGGCTGCTGCAGATACAGGCACCCGCCGGCACCCGCGTACTGGTGAGCAGTGTCAGCGGTATGCTTGTCGACCGCTACACCACGGGTGCAGAGCCGGTCAACACACCGTTGCGCCCCGGTGTCTATGTGGTGAGAGTGAATGACAAAACTACTAAAATACATGTACGATGATGATGAAGCGACTATTGGCCATAACAGGCATCGCATGCTCAGCAGCGGTGTCTTTCGCTCAGACCATGAATGTGCAGACGGCTAACGTGACCACCGCTTTCAAGGCTGCCCAGACAGGTGACATGGTCTATTCTGCCGGCGGAACGGAACTGACCGTATGTGGCAAAACTTTCATGGTGAGCGATATTACGAGAATATATATTGATGACAGCGAGGTGGCCGACAACACCGTCAGCGTGAGTTATGCCGGTACAACGGCCCAGGTCGTGATGGCAGGCAACATTGCACAGTATATGACGGCTACGGTAGACGGCGCCCATGTGACTCTGGTGCAGAGTGCTGATGTGGTGGATGAAATCACTTACACGCTCTCTGGTGCTGCGACAGACGGCTCGTTCACCATGGACGGTGAACTGAAAGCCACTGTGGTGCTCAACGGTGTCAGTCTGACAAGTGGCAGAGGGGCAGCCGTTGACATTGAGAACGGTAAGCGCATCGACATCGTGGTGACCGACGGCACGATGAACACCTTTGCCGACTATGCGCTGGGTACGCAGAAGGCTTGCTTCTTCGTGAACGGCCACGCGGAGTTCTCGGGTGGCGGTACCGTCAGTCTGACGGGCAATGCCAAGCATGCCTATCGCAGCGACGAGTACACCAAGCTGAAGAAAACCTTCACGGGCACTATCAACGTGGTGAAGGCTGCTGCCGACGGACTTCACGTGGAGCAGTATCTGGAGATGAACGGCGGCAACGTGGTGGTTGACAATGTGGCTGGCGACGGTGTCGACGTGTCTGCTACGACCAACGTGGCCGATGAGTTCAATGGGCAGGTGTTCATCAACGGCGGTATGCTCACGGCGACCACGGCGGCTGACGACGTGAAAGCGCTGAAGTCAGAGGCTGACATGACCATCAGTGGCGGCACGCTGAAGCTGACAGCCACCGGAGCCGGCTCGAAGGCCATCGGCACCAAGGGCGCACTGAGCGTCAGCGGTGGCAGGGTGGAGGCATTGGCCCTGGGCGGCGTGTATGCCGAGGGCACAACCAGCGAGGCTAAGCCCAATGCTGTGAAGGCCACGGGCGTGATTACCATCAGCGGCGGTGAGTTTTATGCTGTGTCGAAGAATAAGGCTTTCAACACCGATGTCGTCTCTGGCGGCTTCGTCATCAACGGTGGCAAGTTGATGGGGGTGGGTGCCAAGGCAAGTGCTTCGGTCAGCGGGACGCAGGCGGCTGCCTACTACAAAGGCGTGAACATCAGCGGCGGACAGACGCTGACCTACGACGGCATCAGCTATACCGTGCCGGCTGGCTACTCGTGCTCAGGAGCCTATGTGCTGGTATCGCCCAGTGGCAGTGCGAAGGTGTCGCAGCTGGCAGACAACAATGTGGCAGTGGTATGGAGCGGAAGCTCTGCCACTGTCGACATTGCCGACAATATCGCCCGTCAGGTGACGGCCAGCATCAGTGGCGCCCATGTGGCGCTTGTGGCTGACGACACTGTGGCCGACGAGATAGAATATACGCTCTCCGGCACTGCGCCGTCGGGCTCTTTCTATATGGACGGCAGCTACAAAGCTACCTTAGTGTTCAATGGTCTTAATCTTACCTGCGCCGACAGTGCCGCCGTCAACATACGCAACGGCAAGCGCATCAAGGTGATACTGGCCGCCAATACCCAGAATTATTTAGTCGATGCAGCCAATGGCTCACAGAAGGCATGCTTCATGGTGAACGGGCATACTCACTTCGAGGGCAGCGGTTCGCTCATGTTGACAGGAAATGCCAAGCATGCTTTCTGGGGCGACGAATATGTGAAGGTGGAAAGTGGCTCTGTCACGGTGAAGAAGGCTGCTCAGGACGGATTCAATGTCAACCAGTATTTTATGCAGACGGGCGGATCGGTGGCCGTCGAGGCCGCTGGCGATGACGGCATTGCCGTGAACTTCGTGAAAACTGACGCTGGGGCCGTTGACACGGCTGACGCCGACAACACAGGCGCCTTCACTATGCAGGGCGGCAATCTGAACATCAGTGTGACGGGCTTGGCGGCGAAAGGCATCAAGGCCGAGGGGCCTGTGGTGATTGGCGACGAGGTGGCCCAGACGATGGTCACCGTCAAGTCTTCGGGGGGTGTCGACACATCAGTGAGCAACGACCCGAAAGGCTCTGTCTGTCTGAAGAGCGACAAGAGCATCACCGTCAACGGCGGCACGCTGACACTGACGGCTACAGGACAGGGCGGACGGGCCATGACGTCTGACGGCACCATCGACTTCAATGGTGGCATCGTCAATGCACGTGCTGAGGGGACTAATTACGGCACCTCGTCGGGTGGCGGCCATGGCGGCCATGGCGGCTGGCCGTGGGGTGGCGGCGGCTCATCAGACAACAGCAAGAGTGCCAAGGGCATCAAGGCGGCAGGCGATCTCAGCGTCAGCGGCGGCAGCCTGACTGTATATTCGGCCAGTCACGAAGGCATGGAGTCGAAAGGGAAGATGAATGTCTCGGGCGGCGTGGTCAACGTGCAAGGCAGTGATGATGCGGTAAACTCAGCCCTCGACATGACCATCACAGGGGGCGCAGTGTATGCCTACTCTGCTGGCAACGACGGCATCGACTCTAACGGAAATATGTATATTAAAGGCGGTGTCGTGGTGAGCTTTGGCGCCGGCGGCGCCGAGGCTGGCCTCGATGTGGCGGAGCGTAAGACCATGGAGCTTACGGGCGGCCAGATATTCGGCATCGGCGGACGTGTAGACGGCTATCCATCCAGCACTGCTGAGTCGCAGGCCTATGGCTACACCTCCAACAGCGTCTCTTCTTCGGCTTACTATGTGCTGATGGAGAACTCTGCGCCCATCTTCGCTGTCAAGGTGCCTAAGTCGTACAGTGGCATCGTGCTGGTCAGCTCGCCGTCGATGGCGAGCGGCACGTCGTACACCATCGGTGCAGCGACATCAGTGGGTGGCGAGGCGGTCAATGGCTTTGTGGCGTCTCCATCGGTAGGCTCCCTCTCGGGCAGCAGGACCTTCACGGCGCGCAAGTAATGCGCTGCAAGGCTGCTCTCTGCAGTCATCGGCTCGGGCATGTGTGTGCTCCGGCTCTGTAAAAGAAAAAAGCATTCAGACTCTGAAACTGTGATGTCAGGAGTCAGAATGCTTTTCCTTTTGTGCAGGCGATGTGCGTTAATACTTGAAGCTTGAACCGCCCAGGAACTCACGCATGATGCTCGTGGGGGGTATCTCTTTATCGCTGACGGGAATAAAGTAGTGGATGAACTTCAGCAAACGGTGAGCCTCAGAATACTCCGGGCAGTTGCGCGGCACAGACGAGAGGATGATTTCGGCATGCGGCCGCAGCACGGCGAATTCGATGTTGAGGGCCGAGTTGAACATCACGTCGGCTGTTTCCTGGAAGGGGAAGATCCATTGGTCTTCAGCTTCGCACACATTCTTCCACTGGCTGATGGTCTCGCGGGCGGTGTAGGCTCCCTTGTTATAGTCGCGTATGATGCGGCGCAACAAGCGATTGTCGCGGGTGGGTATCCAGTTGTGGTCGTCGAGCGAGATGCTCGTCAGTGCCGAGATGTATATTTTGAATTTGGCCGTGTCGGCAATGTTTCTGGTAAGCAGCGGGTTGAGGGCGTGGATGCCTTCGATGATGAGCACACTGTCGTTGGAGAGACGCAGCTTCTTGCCGTTGTATTCGCGCTTGCCGGTGACGAAGTTGTATTCGGGTATCTCTACGCGCTCGCCTCGCATCAGCCGCTGCAGGTGGTCTTCAAGCAGGGCATGGTCTACGGTCTCCACGTTGTCGAAGTCGTAGTCGCCATTGGGCAGAAGGGGCGTGTCGGAGCGGTTGACGAAGTAATCGTCGGTGGAGAAAGAGACAGGCCGCAGGCCGCAGGCCAACAGTTGCACGCTGAGTCGTTTGCAGAAGGTGGTTTTCCCTGACGACGACGGTCCGGTGATGAGCACCAGCCTGACGGGATCTTTCTCACGGTGGAAACGCTGGTCTATCTCTTCGGCTATCTGTACGATTTTCTTTTCCTGCAATGCCTCGCTCACCTGTATGAGCTCGGAGGCATGGCCTTTGAGCACAGCCTTGTTGACGTCGCCGGCATTCGACAGGCGCATGATGATGTCCCACCGCACCTTCTCGGCAAACATGTCGAATGTCTTGGGCATGGCCACCTTCTCGGCCAGATGGGTAGGGTCGTTCCAGTCGGGCACACGCAGCAGCAGACCTTCGTGGTAGCGCTCCAGCCCCCACACCTTCAGATAGCCGGCCGACGGCACCAGCGGACCGTAGTAGTAGTCGGCCGTGTCGCCCAGCATGTAGTAGTCGCTGTATATCTGGCCGCTTGTCTCCAGCAGTTTCACCTTGTCGGAGAAGCCTCGTTCAGCAAACACGCGTACGGCTTCCTCTGTTGTGGCCTCGTTACGGCGGAATGGCATGTCGAGGCTGATGATTTCTTGCATCCTCTGGCAGATGTTCTTCACGTCGTCGTCGGTCAGTGCATCGTTGTTGCGCTTCTTGAAGTTGCAGTAGTAGCCACGCGACAGCGGATGCTCGATAAACAGCTTCGACCCCGGAAACAGGTCTTGGGTGGCCTTGTAGAGCACGAAGCAGAGCGAGCGCACGTAGCAACGGTGGCCAGAGCCCTCGCGGGCGTCAAGGAACTCTACATCGCGGTTTTGGAAGAGGCGGAATTTCAGCCCCTGCGAAGCGTTGTTCACTTTGGCCGAAACCACAGGATAGGGAAACTGGAGTTCTTTTGCAAACTCCTGATAGACATCGAGCAGCGAGGTGCCTTCGGGGAAACTCTTCGTGATGCCGTTGTTCTTGCAGCGTATTTGGAGCATGAGGGAAACGGATATTTAGGTTTTAGTGTGTGCAAAGTTAACTATTTTTCTTGAAATGGCCATGTGTTTCGTCGATTTTTTGTATCTTTGCAAGCATATTTAATCATGAATGCTATGGCAAACAGAGAATGGAAAGAGATCAGGAAGTTCGAAGAGATATGCTTCGAAGAGTATAACGGCATTGCAAAGGTGACTATCAATCGGCCGCGCTATCGCAATGCCTTCACGCCAAAGACCACACTCGAGCTGAGCCAGGCCTTTGCCATGTGTCGAGAGTTGCAGCGCATCCGTGTGGTGCTGCTCACAGGCGCCATGTCAGAGGTGCCTGAGGGCAAACGCCTGGAGGATGTGAAGCATGCCTTCTGCAGCGGTGGCGATATGCACGTGAAGGGGCGTGGCGGCTATGTTGACGATGAAGGGGTGCCGCGCCTCTCGGTGCTTGATGTGCAGATGCAGATTCGCCGCCTGCCCAAGCCCGTCATCGCCATGGTCAATGGCTATGCCATCGGCGGAGGTCACGTGCTTCATCTGGTTTGTGATTTGACCATTGCCTCCGAGAATGCTGTCTTTGGGCAGACGGGCCCCAAGGTGGGCTCGTTTGATGCCGGCTTCGGTTCAAGCTATCTGGCTCGCATCGTGGGGCAGAAGAAGGCACGCGAGATATGGTTCCTCTGCCGTCAGTACACGGCGCGTGAAGCTGAGCAAATGGGCATGGTGAACAAGGTGGTGCCGCTGGCGCAGCTTGAGGACGAATGTGTAGAGTGGGCAGAAACGATGATGGAGCGTTCGCCCATAGCTCTGCGCATGATTAAGGCTGGGCTCAATGCCGAACTCGACGGACAGGCGGGCATACAGCAGCTGGCGGGCGACGCCACCATGCTTTATTACTTCCTCGACGAGGCCCAGGAAGGCGGTCATGCCTTCCTGGAAAAGCGTAAGCCCGATTTCGGGAAGTTCCCGCAGGTGCCTTGAACTGTGGAGAACGGATGAGAGAAGACTTGAGGCTAAGATGCAATATGCCGACAAAACGGCTGGCCAGGCTATTAGCTGATGTTTTCTTCTGCGCTATCTTTATTCGTCATCCTTTTCTTCTGAAGCTTCAGTTCAATGGTAAAGCTGATGAGCATGCCTATGCCCATGAAGGCGAGGATGGTCATCCAGAAGTAGATGCTATGCTTTGGGGTCATGCCGGCCAAGGCGCAGGTAAGGGCACCTAAGCCTGCGCCTAATAAAATGCAGCCCCAGCGCAGCATGCTGAAGGGGTTCTTCCTCTCTCCCTGCTCCTTGATGAGCAGTTTGATACTGTCTGCATCCACGTGGTTCTCTATGATGGCCTTGCGCAGCTCCGTCTCGCGGTTCTTCTTCTTGATGGCTACGAAGAAACTGCCGGCGATGGCCACGAGGGGGATGGAGAGTGTTAAGACGATGGCAAAAATGCCTTCTAAGCTTTCATAATTCATATCATATACGTTTTATGGGTTAAACTTCATTATTACGACAGCCTGACGAGCTGATTATTACACATTGTCGATGGAAAACTCCTTCACCGTCTGCCCGCTGACGCCAATTATGGCTGTGGCCGAGAGTGCCAGCCCGACGACGATGGCAGGATGCATCGGCAATGTTGTGCAGATGTTATAAACGCTATAAGCAAAGCACGTCAGTACCGTAGGAACACCGAAGGCGAAGGCTGCCATGCGTCCCCAGCGGCGCAGCCAGGCCCGCCGGGCCTGACGGCGCACATCAGTCATGACGCTTCGGTTGATTTGTTCGAGCAGTTCTTCGCGCTCGAACGATGCGCTGATAAGCGCGTCCAGTTCCTTTTCATTCATCTCTTTCATTTCCTATCTGTTTCTTGAGTCGTTCACGTATGCGGTGCAGGCGCACCAAGACGTTCGATTGCGTGAGCCCTGTGCGTCGGGCTATCTCGTCGGTCTTTACCTTATGATAATAGAAGAGGCGTATCAGTTCGCGGTCGTCGGGTGCCAGCTTGGCGATGGCCTGCTCTATCAGGGCCAGGCGCTCCTCGTGCTCTGCCGAGTATTCCTCACTGGGCTGCTCCAAGCGGCTTGCGTCAATAGTACGTCGTTGTCGTTTCTCTTTCTCCAGATGATTAATCGACAGGTGGCAGGCGATGGCCGTGATCCATGGCCCCAGTTCTACGCCTCGCCAGTCGGCGAGTCGCTGGTAGACGCGTATGAACGTCTGCTGCGTCACCTCGCGTGCAGTCTCGCCTTGTTTGGTGATGCTCAGGACTCTTGAGTAGACCTTTGCCTCATATTTTTTGACGATGTGGCTAAAGGCTTGCGTCTTCTTGTCTTTCAGTATGCTGGTGACCAGTTCTCTGTCTTCCATTCTCGCGTTTTCTTTTATCTGTTTGACAGTCAGTCGACGTTTTTATTACATTTTGTTCAAAACTTTTTTGCAAAGGTACATATTTTTAAAGAATTATTTTGTATCTTTGCAACGATAAAGGTTACTATTATGAAGATAAACATTGAGGAGCGAGTGCTCCATTTTAAACAACCGGCCGGCACTTCAAGAGGCGTCTATACTGTGCGCCGCAGCTGGTTTATTACGATCAGAGATGGCGATCGTAGCGGGGTTGGCGAGTGTGCCCCGCTGCCAGATCTGAGTTGCGATGCGATTCCTGACTACGCCAGCGTGCTGCGTCGTTTCTGCGACGACGTGTGCCGCACAGGAGTCATCAACTATGAGGCCATGCGCGACTATCCGTCGATGCTTTTTGGCTTGGAAACAGCCATGCTTGCTTTGCGCTCACCGTTGCTTTTCGATACTCCCTTCAGTCGCGGTGAGCAAGGCATTCCCATCAATGGCTTGGTATGGATGGGTTCATACGAGGAGATGCTCAGGCGTATTGAGCAGAAGCTGGAGCAAGGTTTTCGCTGTGTGAAGCTGAAGGTGGGAGCCATAGACTTCGGCCGAGAGCTGGACCTGGTGAAACGCATTCGCGAGCGCTTCTCGCCGCGCGAGATAGAGCTGCGGCTCGATGCCAACGGAGGGTTCTCATTCAAAGAGGCTCTCTACAAGCTGGAGCTGCTCTCGCAGTTTGCCATCCACAGCATCGAGCAGCCCATTGCGTCGATGCAGTGGGGTAACATGGCCGAGTTGTGCCGCTATGCGCCGTTACCTATTGCACTTGACGAGGAGCTCATCGGCGTGAACGACCCTGATCAGAAGCGCCAGTTGCTGAGAATCATCAAGCCTGATTACATCATTCTGAAACCATCGCTGCACGGCGGAATGATGGGGTGTCGTGAGTGGATAAGAATTGCGCAGGAGCAAGGCATTGGCTCCTGGATGACTTCGGCGCTTGAGAGTAATGTGGGGCTGAGTGCTATTGCCCGCTTCTGCAGCTCTGTCTACGGCGACAAGATTACCATGCCGCAGGGACTGGGCACGGGACAGCTCTTCGTCGACAATATTCCTATGCCGCTTGAAATAAGAGGAGACAAATTATGGATCTCGGCGCGTTCTTAGCAGAATGGCACAACGCGGACGACCGCGTTCTGGTACACACCAGTGGCAGCACCGGGCAGCCTAAGCCGCTTTGGGTTGAGAAGCGGCGTATGGAGGCATCTGCCCGCATCACGTGTCGCTTTCTGGGGCTGAAGCCCGGCGACACAGCATTGCTATGCATGCCGCTCGACTACATTGCCGGTAAGATGATGGTTGTCAGATCGCTGACGTGCGGTCTGCACCTGCTGAGCGTTGACCCCAGTGGACACCCGCTGAGCAACCCTTCGCTATGGCGTGAGGCTCTGCCTCAGAATACTTCTCTTTGGGATGGTGAGAGTGACGTCAGTCTCTCTTTTGCCGCCATGGTACCCATGCAGGTGTATAACTCGTTGAGGGTGCCCGAAGAGCGCAACCGGCTTATGCAGATACGCCATCTGATTATTGGCGGAGGAGCTGTCGATGAAGAGATGGCTCGTGAGTTGCGTCCGTTCCCGAACGCCGTGTGGAGCACGTATGGCATGACTGAGACGCTCTCGCATATAGCGCTGCGCAGACTGAGCGGTCCTGAAGCCAGCGAGTGGTACACGCCTTTTGAGTCGGTGAAGGTTGGCCTGACCGATGAGGGGTGTCTGACTATAGAAGCCCCTGCAGTGTGCGATGGCCTGCTCGTCACCAACGACTTGGCAGAAGTGTGCGACGGACGTTTCCGCATTCTGGGCCGACGCGACAATGTGATTTGTTCTGGTGGGGTGAAAATACAGATAGAAGACGTTGAGCGCGTGCTGCGGCAGTTCACCCACGTGCCCTTTTTCATAAGTAAAAGAAAAGACAATAAATTTGGAGAAGTGGTAGTGATGCTGACTACTTCCGGTGATTTGGCAGCTATGCGCCAACTCTGTGAAAAGCATCTTCCTAAATATTGGCAGCCGAGGCATTATGTGAACGTTGATACTCTTCCGTTCACTGAGACTGGCAAGCCCGCCCGGCGGGAAGCCGAGAAGTTGGCTTCAGCCCATTGATTCTTTCTTTATTACTTTTTTGCCACAACAGCGAAGCTATGGTCCTGTCAGTTGAGAAAACAGGCCGCCAGATTTCGCCGCCTGCTGTCGACAGCATATCTCATCGCTCCCAGCGATGTGGCCTAACGCTACCCACGATATGACCTGACGCCAGAAGCGCGGTCACGCCTCTCGGTAAAAGTCGAGTGCTTCTTTTATCTCATCCTCGGTGGCGGTCTGATTGATTCTCACGTCGCCGATGTCGGCCAGCAGCGTGAAATTGATGTGACCGACAGTGTTTTTCTTGTCGTGAGTCATCAGTTGCAGCAGGGTGGGGTAGTCGTTGCAAGTGATGACAAGACAGCCGTAGTTCTCTCGAATGAATCTGACGGTCTGACGCATCGCGTCTACCGGAAAAGAACTCTTTATGGTACTCAGGTAGAGTTCTACAACCATGCCATAGGCCACGGCATAGCCATGAAGAACGGGCTTGCAGGAAGGACTGAGCATTGAGAACGACTCGAAGGCATGGCCTGCGGTATGACCGAAGTTGAGCGCTTTGCGCAAGCCCCGCTCCAAGGGATCTGCGCTGACGAGGCGCTGCTTGATCTGTATGCTTTCTGCAATTTGCGGACCGAGCATGTCTGCCCAGTTGTCGCTGAGAATATCATCGGCAAGCAGATGTGCCCACGTCTGGCGGTCGCTGATAAGCCCATGCTTCAGCATCTCTGCATAGCCAGAGAGTAAATTCTGTTGGTCGAGTGTTTTCAGAAATCGTGTGTCGACAATAACTCTGTCGGCCTGGCGGAATACACCTATTTCATTCTTCAACCCTTCGAAGTTGATGCCTGTCTTACCGCCTGCCGAAGCATCAACCATGGCGAGCAGCGTGGTGGGAATGTTAATGAAGTGCATGCCCCGCTTGAAAGTGGCTGCCGCAAAGCTGCCCAAGTCGCACACCATGCCACCCCCCAGGTTGATGACAAGCGAATGGCGCGTGGCTCCCATGTGCTGCAACTCTTGCCAGACATGCACTGCCGAGTTAAGCGTTTTGTATTCTTCGCCGGCAGGAATGCTGATGTGGTGTGCGTCGGCCATACAGTTGAAATGGCTCACCAGGGGCAGACAGCACTGACGTGTAGACGCATCGGTCAGTACAAAGAGCCTGTCGGGGCGTATGTCGGCTATGGCATGGTCCAGGTGCTGCTCCAGTTGTCGGGTCACTATGATATTCTGCTTCTTCATGTGTGAATAAGGGAAGAATAAAAGAGGAGTCTTCCCCATGTTGGGGTTAACTCCTCTTGCTGTGTTCAGAATTTCCACCAAGGCTTCTTCTTGGGGTGGAGTTCCTCGTAGGGAGTAAGGGTGGCACTCTGCACTTCTTCTATCATCAAGTCGTGCCACGTCTTGTGATGGCTTATCATGCGATAGATGGTGCCCCAGTCGGGTAGGCCGCCCAGGTTGCGGTCATCAATGAACAGGTCTACCTTGAGCTTCCGGCTGAAGTGCTGGTTCTTCTCTTTTTCCTCCTCCGGATAGTCGCGGTTGATGGCATAGAACTCTACGCCGCGCTCGCGGCACCAGTTGATGGCTTGTTCGAGCAGCTCGCCCTCACGTACCGACCAGAGTATGAGCCGGTGATGATCCTTGATGAGCATCTTCAGCGTTTCAGTGGCAAAAGGAATCTCTGGCCCTATCTCGGGATAGCGATGCTCAACGATGGTGCCGTCGAAATCTACTGCTATTAGCATATGCTTTATTATCGCTTGATTGAGTTGTCGTCTTTCTTGCCATAGTGGCTCTCTGCATAGTTGCCATAGGCGCCGTAGCTGCCGTAGCCGTAACCGTAGCCATAGCGGCCGTACTTGCCATATTTGCCGTAGCCGTAGTAGTAGCCGTATTTCTTCTTCGACATGTCGACACCATTGATGATGACGCACATGTTGGGCAGTTTCTTCTCGTTGGAAAGCTGGTTGACCATGGTAAAGCTGCTCTTGGGCGTATAGTCGGCGCGGCAGACAAATGCCGTCACGTCGGCATACTTGCCAATCTGCAGGGTGTCGGTCACCAGGCCCACAGGAGCCGTATCGAGGATGATGTAGTCATACTTCTCGCGCAGTATGCTAATTACGTCACCCAGATTCTTGCGGGCCAGCAGCTCGGTGGGGTTGGGAGGCGTAGGACCTGCCATAAGCATGTCGAGGTTGGCATTGATGCCTGAGTTGCGAATCTGCGACATCACGTCGTCTGTCGTTACCACATCGCGGACGAGCAGCGTGGTGACACCTGCCTGGCGGTCGGCAATATTGAACAGGCGTCCCAAGGCAGGCTTACGAATGTCGAGACCCACCAGCACCACCTTTCGGCCGAGCAGGGCAAAGCTCACTGCCAGGTTGGCGGCGTTGAACGTCTTACCTTCGCCAGACGTCGACGAAGTGAACATGATGACCTTTTGGTCGCCCTTCATCATGAACTGGATATTGGTACGCATTGAGCGGAATATCTCATCAATCTGGTTATTCTTGTTCTCGTGCACCACGATACCGGCAGCCGTCTTGACGGAGTCGCTGGCCACGGCCACATCGGCCACAATGGGCAGGCGGGTGAGTTTCTGTACATCGTCGTGGCCTTCAATCTTGTAGCGCAGAAGCTGCAGCAGGTAGGTGAAAAGCAGGGGGAAGGCAAAGCCTATGACGATGGCCGACAGCATGATAATCGACTTCTTGGGGCTCACCTTGCCACCAAACGTGGGGTCGTCGATGAGCTTGCCCTTGTCGGCTGTGGCAGCCAGTGAGATGGAGTTCTCCTCACGCTTCTGCAGAAGCATCAGGTAGAGGCCCGACTTCACTTCCTGCTGGCGACCAATCTGGGTGAGCACGCGCTCCTGCTCAGGCGTGTTTTCCACACGCGACTGATAGGTCTGATACTGCTGCTGTATGTTCTGGCGCTGAATGTCGGCCGTGCGGCGGGCCTGGTTGAGAGCCTCGCGGATACTCTGCTGCAAGTGGTCGAGGGTGTTCGTAATCTGTATCACCTGCGGTGAGTTCTCTGAAGCTGAGGCCAGCATGCGGTTGCGTTCCTGCACGTTAGTGTTGAACTGGTTGATGAGCGAAGCCGAGACGGGGTCGCTGAGACCCACGTTCGACGGGATAATCTGATACTTATTGCTGCCCATGTTGACGTATTCGCGCAGATAGTCGAGCAGCTGCAGTTGTGTGTTGGCATCAGCCAGCTGCGATGAATACTGATTGGCCTGTGCCATGGTCTGTGTGGCGTCAAGGCGCAGCTGCGTCAGGTTGTGGCGGCGCTTATAGTCTTCCAGTTCGCTTTCCGTTGAGCCCAGCTCTGCGTTGATCTTCTCCAGACGGTCATTGATGAACATCTCCGTCTTGTAGGCAATCTCATTTTTGTCGGCGTTGGCCTGGCGGTTGTATACCACGGCCAGTTGCTTCAGGTAGTCGAAGGCACGCTCGCGGTTCTGGTCCTTGATAGTGAGCAGTGCGATTGACGTCATCTTCGAGGTAGGCTCGACCGACAGAGCTCTGGCATAGCCTGTTGCTACGGCGACAGGCGAATAGATGGTGACGAGCACACTCTGCTTGTTGGCCATTTCCTTGCTGCCGTTTTTCGTGAACATGATGGTGCCGTAGGGGGTCTTCATCATGGCGGGCATGGTTTTGAACGTACCTTTAAACTCCTTGTTCATCTCTTCCACCAGGTATTTATCGCCGTCTTTCGTTATCTTGAAGCGGAACCCGGAGCGTGTCTTGTCGAGTTCAGCCAGATGATCTGCGTCGAGGTCTACCGAGATGGGCTGCGACTTGTAGAGCAAGCTCTTCTTCACCTTGCCGTCGCCTCTGTACTCCACATAGAGCTTCAGGTCTTTCACAGCATCAAGTGCCAATATGCGCGACTTGAGAATTTCCACCTCGTTCTCAATACCTGCCGAATTAGAGATAAAGCCAAAGTCCTGCATGTTGGCGAGCATCTGGTTGCCTCGTCTGTTGTTGGTCTCCTCCTTGATAAGCATTTTGGCAGATACCTGATATACAGGCGATTTGTAGCGCAGATAGATAAGCGCCCCGCACACACAGATGAATAGTGAGAGCAGGAACCACTGCCAGTTGAGCACGATAAGCGTGAAAATGGTCTTTATATCAAATGTAGATTCCTCTTTCTGAACCAAGGCATCTGCATTTTCAACGCTCGACTCCAAAATTTTGTTGTCTTCCATTTTTATATTAAGTAATGTGTTAACAGGTGATTATTCTCCTAACCATTGTTGGCCAGTTGTAGAAGGTATTGCCCATAGTCGTTCTTCTGCATGGGCTTGGCAGTGTCAAGTAGTTTTTCGCGCGAAATCCATCCGTTGGTGAAGGCAATCTCCTCCAGACAGGCTATCTTCAGTCCCTGGCGCTTTTCTATTACCTCTATAAAGGTACTCGCTTCGGCCAGCGAGTCGTGGGTGCCGGTGTCGAGCCAGGCAAATCCGCGCTGCAGCGTCTGCACATGAAGCTGCTCGCGCTCCAGATAGACCTGGTTGACGGAGGTGATTTCCAGCTCGCCCCGGGCGCTCGGTTTGATGGTCTTGGCAATGTCTACCACGCTGTTTGGATAGAAGTAGAGCCCCACGACGGCATAGTTCGACTTTGGGTGCTGCGGTTTCTCCTCAATGCTGAGGCACTTGCCGTCGGCATCAAACTCGGCCACGCCATAGCGCTCAGGGTCGTTGACGTAGTAGCCAAACACCGTGGCCTGCTCTTTCTCCTCAGCGTTTTTCACGCTTTGGCGGAGCATCTCTGTGAAACCGGCACCATGGAAAATGTTGTCGCCTAAAACGAGGCAGACACAATCGGTGCCGATAAACTGTTCGCCGATGATGAAGGCCTGGGCCAGTCCGTCGGGGGAGGGCTGCTCGGCATACTCAAACTTCACTCCAAGGTCGCTTCCGTCGCCTAGCAGACGACGGAAACCCGGCAGATCGTAGGGCGTGGATATGATGAGTATCTCGCGGATACCTGCCAGCATGAGCGCCGAGATGGGGTAGTAGATCATCGGCTTGTCGAAAATAGGTATCAGCTGCTTGCTGATTCCTTTGGTGATAGGATAGAGGCGTGTGCCGCTTCCACCTGCTAAAACGATACCTTTCATGTGTTATATATAGCTATACAGGGTGCAAAGGTACTAAAAAAAATCACATATTCCATCTTTTTAATTCGAAAAATGTGTGAATGTGGAGAAAAAAGTGTAACTTTGCAGGCGAATTTTTTATAACTATGGGAATATTGTCAAAAATACTTGGCCGGCAGACAGCTGGCAATAATGAAATGAAAATCGGTGGCATGGAAGATTTCATGACACTCATCCGCGTGTATTTCCAGGCAGTGATGGCTGCCGATCTGAACATTACCAATCTTGCGGCCCTGCCTGACTTGCGCGTGTTTAAGACATCGCTGCGGGTGCCTACGCAGGGTGGCAAACTGGGCATCGGCGAGAAAGCCCGCTGCAAAAAGATGCTCAAGGAGATGTACGACATGGACGACCAGTTCTTCAAGGAGATTGACCAAAGCATTGGCCGCAGGTGCAAGCGTATTCAAGATGTGCAAGCATACCTGCTTCAGTTTCAGGCATTTATACAAGATGTAATGATGCTCACTGGCAATCTGATGAAGTTTAAGCTTCGGCTGCCCAGCTTCTTCAAGAAGGCTATTCGCACCATGACGGAGAAAACCGTACACGACATCTTCACGAAGAACGACTACACCGATGCCGGCGTTATGAAGACGGTGGTGGCAGTACGTGAGTATAACAAGCGCCTTAATTTTTCAGAGAAATGGGTCACCGACTTTGTCTACCGTGTAGTGATGCTTGCCAAGAAGGAAAAACAGCCACAAAGCGGCGAATAAAGTTTAATAAATATTAAATATCTGGCACGAAGGCAGGCAGTTATGAGAAATTTGCCTACCTTTGTAAAGAAATAGCGTAGTCATGGATCAGAGCGAAAAGACACTGTTGACGTTTCAGACCCGGGTAAGGCAGATGATTCTCCAGTTTCAGAAACTGAAAAAGGAGAACGACGAGCTTTATGCCGAGCTGGAAAAGTACGACCAGCGCATTCGTGAGCTTGAGGCGAAGACAGCCAAGGTTGAGCATGACTACCAGACGTTGAAGATGGCCAAGATGCTGCAGATAACCAACGGCGACCTGCAAGGAGCCAAGGATCGGATAGCACATCTGATACGCGATGTTAATAAGTGCATTGCTGTCCTGAGCGACGAAAAGTAAAGAGGAGGCAGAAGCATGGCAGAAGTGAATAAGGAGAAATTCAATATAAGGTTGCATGTCTACGATGAAGATATCCATGTGTCGATAGACAGGGCCGACGAGGAATACTATCGGGCCGCAGCCAAGCTTGTCAGTGAGCGTTATGGAGCCTATGCCCAGGTGTTCACGGGGCGTAAGAGCGACCATTCCATTGCGTTGATGACGCTCATTGAGATAGCCTTGCGCTACGAGAAAGAACTTGAGCGCAACGATACTTCTCCTTATGATAATGTTCTCGCAAAGCTTACTTCCGAAATCGAGGATGCGCTGAAATAGTGTCGCGGAAATAGACTAAGAGAATATTTACTTTATATATAAGTTTATGATAAGTACAATTTTAGCAATTATTATTGCCGTAGCTGCTCTTGCCATAGGAGTGGCAGGCGGATATTTCGTTTTTCTCAAAGTAGTAAAGGGAAAATATAACGAGATGATTGATTCGGCAAACAAGGAGGCCGAAGTGATTAAGGAGAAGAAACTGCTTGAGGTGAAAGAGAAATTCCTCAACAAGAAAAGTGAGTTGGAGAAGGAGGTGCAGCAGCGCAATCAGCAAATTCAGCAGAACGAGAACCGGCTCAAACAGCGTGAGATTTCGCTCAATCAGCGTCAGGAAGATCTGGGGCGGCGGAAGAACGACCTCGACAATCAGCAGCAGCGCATTGATAATGAGAAGAAGTCGCTGGCCTTGAAGCAGGAGGAGCTGGGCAAGATGCAGCAGAAAGAGCGTGAGAAGCTGGAAGAGCTGTCGGGACTGAGTGCCGAGGAGGCTCGCAACCGCTTGGTGGAGGCCATGAAGGACGAGGCTAAGACACAAGCAGCCAGCTATATCAATGAAATCATGGACGAGGCAAAGCTCAACGCCAATGCACAGGCCAAGAAAATCGTGATTCAAACCATCCAGCGCGTGGCTACGGAGACGGCGATAGAAAACTCTGTGTCGGTGTTCCACATTGACAACGACGAGGTGAAGGGCCGCATCATTGGCCGTGAAGGCCGAAATATCCGGGCCTTGGAGGCTGCCTGCGGTGTGGAGATTGTGGTCGATGATACACCTGAGGCCATCGTCATCTCCGGTTTTGACCCTGTGCGCCGCGAGACATGTCGCCTGGCGCTGCACCAGCTCGTCAGCGACGGCCGCATCCATCCTGCCCGCATCGAGGAAGTGGTGCAGAAAGTGAAGAAGCAGCTCGACAACGAGATTATTGAGACTGGCAAGCGCACGGCTATCGATCTGGGTATTCATGGCTTGCATCCGGAGCTGGTGCGCATCATCGGTAAGATGAAATATCGCTCGAGCTACGGCCAGAACCTGCTGCAGCACGCCCGCGAGACGGCCAACCTCTGTGCTGTGATGGCTGCCGAACTGGGGCTGAACCCCAAGAAAGCCAAGCGTGCCGGTTTGCTCCACGACATCGGAAAAGTGCCTGATGAAGAGAGTGAGATGCCGCATGCACTCTATGGCGCAAAGATTGCAGAGAAGTATAAGGAGAAGCCCGACATCTGCAATGCCATTGGTGCTCACCACGATGAGATGGAGATGCAGACCCTGCTGGCTCCTATCGTGCAGGTGTGTGATGCCATCAGTGGTGCCCGTCCGGGTGCCCGTCGTGAGATTGTGGAGGCTTACATCAAGCGTCTGAATGATCTTGAGGCTATTGCCATGAGCTATCCTGGCGTGACCAAGACTTATGCCATACAGGCTGGCCGTGAACTGCGCGTCATTGTCGGTGCAGACAAGATGGACGATGCCGAGACCGAGGCACTGAGCGGCGAGATTGCCACAAAGATTCAGAATGAGATGACCTATCCAGGGCAAGTGAAGATCACCGTCATACGCGAGACGCGTTCGGTGGCTTACGCCAAATAATTCAAAACATTTTTGCAACTGAAGAAAAGGTTGTGGCATAGAAGCTGCAACCTTTTTTTAGTGTGAAGCAAAGAACACGGGTTTCTTAATAGTTTCAACGATATAGAAATCCGTGTTCTTTGCTATTTGTTTGTGAGTATTCCGCGCTTGCGGTCATTCACCTTCGGCTATCCAATGGTCGATGAGACGACGGGCTATTGACAGCTTTTCAGGCAGTTTAGGCAGTTTGGAGCGGTGAAACCAGCTGGCGGTCTTCAGCTCCTCATGCTGCAGGTGGAGCTGGCCGCCGGCATAGTCGGCCGTGAAGCCCACCATCAGCCCGCTGGGATAGGGCCATGGCTGCGAGTCGAAATAGCGTATGTTGGTGATGCTCAACCCCGTTTCTTCCTTCACTTCGCGCTCTACGGCCTGCTCCAGCGTCTCGCCTGTTTCCACGAAGCCGGCAATGAGGCCGTAGAAGTCGCTCTTGAAGTTGCGCCCGCGGGCCAGAAGGGCTTCGTCGGCGCCTCTTCTTATCAGCACAATGACGGCCGTGGCCAACTGGGGCCACACCTCTTTGCCGCAGTGCTCGCAGCGTTTTGAGATGTTGGTGTGGAATTTCATCGGCCCACCGCATACGCCGCAGAAACGTGTGTTGCGGTCCCAGTAGAGCAGTTCGGCACACTTGCCGGCCGTCAGGTAGAGTTTCTCGTCGAGCTTATAGTAGCTTTGTCTCAGGGGGCACATCTCGTAGCGCGCATTGCCGGCCACGGGTGTGTCGATGGCATAGGCTTTCACGCTGACGCCGTCAATCTGCGTCACGTTGAGCATTGGTGTCCATGGTTTCGTCTCCGTAGGAGGCAGACAGCCCAAAGGTATGGTGAATGTGCCGTCGGGGCATCGCTCCAGCAGCAGGTCGTCTTTGCAGAATACAAAGTAGTAGCAATCTTGTGTCATGTCCAGCCAGTATTTATTCTCCAAACACCAGTTTTCGGTCGCGTTTGCCTGCGTCCACGGTCCACTCTTCTGGTACGAACCTCCAGTTGCTGTTGGCTTTGGGGTTTACGTTGCCCATACGCTTAATTTCCTCCATCAGATAGTAGCGCAGGTCAAGAGGCGACTGATAGACGATGCGGCTGTCGATGTCTTTCTTTCTGATGCCGGCGCCCTTGGTGAGCAGTTCGCCGCCGCCGTAGGCTCGATAGCTGTTCATCACCACCTTGTAGGTCTTGTTTTCATCGAAGGCCGTGCCGTCAGACATCTGTAGAATCTTCACTTTCTGTCCGTCGGGCTTGGTCACGTCTACGATGTAGTCGATGCCGGCGGCCGAGTCGAAGTTGAATGTATAGTTGCGGAAGCCCATGCGCTGCTGGTCGCCCTTTGATTCGTCGTTGAGCAGCAGCAGGTGGTCGTCGGCGCTTTTCATGGTGTTCACCCATCGGTCGTAGCTCTCTTCCAGATGTCCTCTTATCTCGCGTCCGGTCATGTTGAGTATGTATAGCTGGTTCTCAAAGCGGTAGAGCTTAAACATGTCGGCCACGGTGATGTCGCCGGCCTCAATCTTGCTGTCGAACGACAAGGGGGCGTTGAACGAGATGTCGGCTTTCGATATCTGCAGCTGCAGGTTATGTACGAAGTCGGTGAAGGCTGAGTTGCCGAAGTAGCAGTCGCGTGTGCGTGCCGTGGTCTCAAAGTGTCCGATGCGTTGGTTCACGTAGTCCTTGATGCGCTGCATCTGTGGCTCAAAGTGAGCCACCATCTGCTCGTCGACCTGCTCGTCTCTCACGCTGACAATGTCGCCTTTGATGTCTTTCTTCACCAGTTTACCACCTTTGAAAGTAAGTTCAATGGTGGCATCGGCCACGTTGAGCGCCCAGCACGAAGGGTCGAGCATGAGCACTTTCTCTCCGGCAGTGTTGGTCACCCAGTCGTTGTGCTGCATGTGGTCGTGACCGAAGAAGATGATGTCGAAGCCCGGCACCTCGCGGGCCACTCTCTCTGAGGCGTCTTCCTCAATGCCGCCCTCCATGGATATGCCTCCTGCCTTGCCACTGTGGAAAAGGCCTATGATGAGGTCGGCATGCTCCACCTCTTTTATGTGCTTCACCCATTGGCGTGCACAGCTTACCATCTCCTGAAATTCCAGCCCTCTCCACAGGCTTTCGTTGAGCCAGCAGGGTATGGTGGGTGTCAGCATGCCCAGCACGGCAATCTTCACACCGTCGCGCACGAAGACGGTATAGGGTGCGACGTAAGGCTTGCCCGTCTGCTTGTCGATGATGTTGGCGCCCAGCATGGGGCAGTTCACCTCACGTACCCATTTGTCGTAGACGGCATGGCCCGTCTCTACGTCGTGGTTGCCGAAGGTTTCGGCGTCGTATTTCATGTAGTTGATTACCGATGCTGCAATGTTCTCTTCGCTGGTGGCCACATAGTTAGACCAGTAGCAAGTGGGCTGGCCCTGCAGAATGTCACCGTTGTCGATGAGCAGCAGGCGGTCGCCGTATTCGCTGCGCAGCCGGTTGACGTAGGTGTTGACGCGTGTGAGCGTGCCTTGCAGAGGTTCGCCTTCCACAAAGTCGTAAGGAAAGAAGTGACCGTGCACGTCGCTTGTCTCGACAACGCGCAGCTTTACGGTTTTTGTCTGTCCCATAGCAGGTGTTAAGGTGAGGCATAATGCTGCTATGCCTGTGGTTAAAAGTTTTTTCATAATAGTGGTTTCTTCAAGAAATTTGGTGCAAAGATACAAAAAACGGTAGAAACATGCAAAAGAAACCGTGCCGTTTTTGTCATATAGCCTCTTTCGGCACGAAAATTGCTGCTTTTTTAGTGAAAAGAAAGGAGACTGGAGATATGGCATTTATTGACTATTATAAGATTTTAGGCGTCGACAAGACGATTGCTCAGAAAGACGTGAAGAAGGCCTACTTGAAGCGCGCTAAGCAGTTTCATCCAGACCTTCATCCCGATGACCCGAAGGCGAAGGCTAAGTTTCAGGCCCTCAATGAGGCTTACGACGTGATAGGCGACCCTGAGAAGCGCCGCAAGTACGACCAGTATGGCGAGCAGTGGCGCGAAGCTGAGGCCTTCGGCGGTGGCGGCGGTTTCCATGCGTCGGGTGGGGGCTCGCCCTTCGAGGGCTTCGACTTTTCCAACTTCAAGGGTGGCGGTGGCTTCAGCTCGTTCTTCCAAGACCTCTTCGGCGGCGGTGGTGGCTTCGGTCACAGGATGCAGGAGCCGGCTGAGACCAATGCCTCGATGAATATCGACATGTACACGGCATTGCTTGGGGGTGATGTCATCGTGGGGCTGTCAGGTGGGCAGAAGCTGAAGCTGAAGGTGAAGCCTGGCACCCAGCCTGGCGCCAAAGTACGTCTGCGCGGCAAGGGGCAGAACGGCACAGACCTGATTATCACCTACAACGTGGTGTTACCCACGTCGCTTTCCGAGCGCCAGAAGGAGTTGCTTCGCCAGATGCGGGGCTGACAGACTGATACAAGGCGGCCCCGCGCCGGCAGCATGGCTATTGCGTGCTGCCGGCGCGGGGCCGCTTTGCTATGGGTATCAGCTATATTTGCTGTACTTTCGCTCTGAATTATTGCCGGAATTCTTTCTCAATTCCCTTACCTCAAGGCCAAATCACCTTATGGTGGCCCGTAGAGAGCGTGCTTTTGGCTTACTGCATGTTTTGCAGAAACGCCTCGGCACGCTTTAGGTCGTCGGGCGTGTCGATGCCCACGGTCTCCGCATTGGTCAGTCCCACACGTATGCGGTAGCCGTTTTGCAGCCATCGAAGCTGCTCCAGGCTTTCGGCTTTCTCTAATGAACTCTGCGGCAACTGGGTGATTTCGGCCAGCACCTGGCGCCGGTAGGCGTAGAGGCCAATGTGCTTCAGAAAGGGGAAGGCATCCATCCACTCGGCCGTATCCCTGCCCCTGACATAGGGTATGATGCTGCGGCTGAAGTAGAGCGCATAGCCCCTCACGTCGCATACTATCTTAGGCGAGTTGGGGTTCATGGCTGCTTCAAGTGTGTCGAAAGGCTTGCCCAGTGTGCATATCTGGGCTTCGTCGTCATCGAAGAGCTGCTTCACGGTCTCAATCTGTTCCCGACGGATGAATGGTTCGTCGCCTTGCACATTGATAACCACGTCAGCGTCGGTGTGGATGATGCTGGCAGCTTCTTCAATGCGGTCGGTGCCGCTCTTGTGATGGGCTGACGTCATCACGGCCTTGCCGCCGAATTGCTCCACGGCAGAAAAGATGCGCTCGTCGTCGGTGGCCACATACGTCTCGTCGAGCACTGCAGCCACCTGTTCGTACACACGCCGGATGACCGGTTTTCCGCCGAGCATGGCCAGCGGCTTGCCCGGGAAGCGCGTCGATGCGTAGCGCGCCGGTATGATTCCTATAAACTTCATAGTCATATTGTGGGTTGAATTTCGGCTGCAAAGTTACTAATTATTTGCCAATCTGGCAAAGGCAGCGGCAGCCTTTTTGCCTGCTTTGTGTGCAAAAACAGACTCTGCCGGCTTCTGCGGCTGGAGAGACAACGGCTAAAAGTGGCAGGCACTGCTGAATGTGTGAGGTTACAAATATTTCTTAATTCTTAATCGTAAAATCTTAAAATCTTTGTCTGTGTGACAATTTTTTTGTACTTTTGGGACTTCAAAGCATTATCTGATATGAGTATTTGTAAACATATTTTATATATCATGCTACTTGCCATGCCCACCATGGCAACGGCACAGAAGATTACGTTGGGATCGTGTGCTACCCACGACGGAGGCAACTACAATGGTGAGATGGCTGTGGGAAAACCGCACGGCAAAGGTAAGACAACTTGGAAAAACGGTAACACCTACGAGGGGGAGTATGTGAAGGGAAAACGTCAGGGTTACGGCGTCTACCAATTCTCTGACGGTGAGCGCTACGAGGGACAGTGGATGCAAGACCAGCAGCATGGACAAGGCACCTATTATTTTCAGAACAACAATAAGTATGTGGGGCTCTGGTATCGCGACTATCAGCAGGGGCAGGGCACGATGTATTACTTCAATGGCGACGTATATAAGGGCAACTGGCGTGAAGACAAACGCGAGGGTAAGGGCCTCTACACTTTTGCAAGTGGAGCCTATTACAATGGCGACTGGAAACAGGACAAGAAGCACGGACAGGGCTTCTTCGACTGGGCCGACGGCTCTACCTACGACGGACAGTGGCTGGCCGACCAGCGCAGCGGCAAAGGTACGTTTAAGTATGCTAACGGCGATGTGTACATAGGACAGTGGCTGGCCGACCGCATGCACGGGCGTGGCATCTACAGGTTTCAGAACGGTGACATCTACGAAGGCGACTATGAGAAAGGCATGCGCACGGGCACTGGCATCTTCAAGTATGCCAACGGCGACAAGTACAGCGGCCAGTTTCTCAACGGCGACAAGCACGGACAGGGTACTCTCGTGTGGAAAAACGGCAATACCTACGTAGGCCAGTGGCAGTATGACGTGCCAAACGGCAAGGGACGTCTGACCACCAAGCAGGGCGACCTCGTGGAAGGTGAGTTTAAAAACGGACTGCCGGAAGGCGAGTGTATTGGGCATATGGCTGATGGGTCGCGCTTCAAGGCGAAGTTTAAAGACGGATTGCGCAACGGGGCCGCCATCGAGGAGACGAAAGACGGACTGCGCTTTGAGGGCAGCTACGTCGACGGAAAGCGCGACGGAGCCTTCGTTGAAAAAGACCGCAACGGCAACGTGACGGCACGTGGCACCTACACTCGTGGGCACAGGAAGACGAACTGAGTAAGGCTTGTGATTGCCTAACACCAAATTACTAAAAGAAATAAAGGTAGCAGAGTATGATCATCGACACACTTGAGAATCTCGTTAAGTACGAGTCGCTTCATCCGCTATTTAAAGAGGTGGTGGCGTTTATTGACCAGCATCCACTCAGTCAGTTGGCTGAGGGCAAGCATGTAATCAAGGAGGGTGAGCTCTTTGTAAATATACAGACGGCGAAGGGCAAAACGCCCGATGAGGCCGTCATCGAGACTCACCGCCGAATGATTGATATACAAATACCGCTCGACAGCACCGAGACTTATGGCTATACGCCATTATGTAACCTACCAGCGACACCTTATAATGAGGAGAAAGACATCACGAAATATCCTAACCTGATAGCCGAGAGCTTCATTGAATGCCAGCCGGGCATGTTTGCCGTCTTCTTCCCACAAGACGGACATGCACCTTGCATTGCTGCGGTTCCGGAGATAAGGAAAGCTATTTTTAAAGTGAAAGTATAAATAGACAGACAATGACGAAGAAAAACAATAAAGAGCAGAAGACTGAGCACATCGGCTTGGTGAAGAACGACATGTGGCTCGAGCCTTATGAGGATGCCATCAGGGGCAGGCACGAGCACGCGCTGTGGAAAATCAAACAACTGACGCGTGGCGGCAGAAAGACGCTGTCTGACTTTGCTACCGGACATCTGTACTACGGTCTGCACAAACTGGTGCGCGGCTGGGTGTTCAGGGAATGGGCCCCCAATGCCACTGAAATATATCTCATAGGCGACTTCAACGACTGGAAGGAGGACGAACGCTACAAGCTGAAACGCATTGAGGGCACTGGCAACTGGGAACTGAAGCTGCGCGAGCGCGACATGAAGCACGGACAGCTCTATAAGATGAAGGTGCGCTGGAATGGCGGCGAAGGCGAGCGTATCCCGGCATGGGTGCGCAGGGTGGTGCAGGATGAGCAGACAAAGATATTCTCGGCTCAAGTGTGGAATCCGGCACGGAAATATGACTTCAAGAAAAAAAACTTCAAACCGCGTAGGTCGCCGCTACTTATCTACGAGTGCCACGTGGGAATGAGTCAGGATGCCGAGAAGGTTGGCACATACAATGAGTTTCGCGAAAATGTGTTGCCGCGCGTTGCTGCCGATGGGTATAACTGCATACAAGTGATGGCTATCCAGGAGCATCCTTATTATGGATCGTTCGGATATCATGTATCGTCGTTTTTTGCGCCGAGCAGCCGATTCGGCACGCCTGAGGAACTTAAGCAGCTCATCGACGAGGCGCATCGGCTGGGCATCAGTGTCATCATGGACATCGTGCACAGCCATGCCGTGAAGAACGAAGTGGAGGGGCTTGGCAATCTGGCGGGCGACCCTAACCAGTTCTTCTATCCCGGCGAGCGACGTGAGCATCCCGCTTGGGACTCGCTCTGCTTCGACTATGGCAATGACGGCGTGCTGCACTTCCTGCTCTCCAATTGTAAATATTGGCTCGAAGAGTTCCACTTCGACGGATTCCGCTTCGACGGCGTCACGTCGATGCTCTACTACAGTCATGGCTTGGGGGAGGCCTTCACGGGCTATGGCGACTATTTCAATGGTGCTGAAGACGACAATGCCATCTGCTATCTCACACTGGCCAACAAGCTGATTCATGAAGTCAACCCGCAGGCTATCACAATCGCCGAGGAGGTGAGTGGCATGCCGGGATTGGCTGCCAAGTTTGAAGACGGCGGATTCGGGTTCGACTACCGCATGGCTATGAACATTCCCGACTATTGGATTAAGACAATCAAGGAGCTGCCCGATGAGGCATGGAAGCCAAGTAGTATTTTCTGGGAGGTGAAAAACAGACGACCTGACGAGAAAACCATTTCTTATTGCGAAAGCCACGACCAGGCTCTGGTGGGCGACAAGACTATCATATTCCGGCTGATTGATGCCGATATGTACTGGCACTTTAAGAAAGGCGACGAGAATGAAGTGGCACGCCGGGGCATTGCTCTGCACAAAATGATTCGTCTGGTGACCCTCGCGGCTATCAATGGCGGCTACTTGAACTTCATGGGCAATGAGTTCGGGCATCCGGAGTGGATCGACTTCCCGCGTGAGGGCAACGGATGGAGCCATAAGTATGCCAGAAGACAATGGAACCTGGTGGACAACCACGACCTGTGCTACCACTGGCTGGGCGATTTCGACCGCGAAATGCTGCGTGTGGTGAAGAGTATTCGCAACTTCCAGGACAAGGCGGTGGTTGAAATATGGCACAATGACGGCGATCAGATTCTGGCATTCATGCGCGGCGACTTGATTTTCGTGTTTAACTTCTCGCCTAATAAATCGTTTGCTGACTATGGTTTCCTTGTGCCTACCGGTTCCTATGAGGTGGTACTTAACACTGATGCCAAGGAGTTTGGCGGCAATGGGCTGGCCGATGATACCGTGACTCACTTTACTAACTATGACCCTCTCTATGTGAAAGAGCATAAGGAGTGGTTGAAACTGTATATTCCTGCCCGCTCGGCAGTTGTCTTGAAGAAAAACTGACCATGATGCTGCGTAAGAAAAACGGGTTGGCCTCTGTGCGTGGGGTCTGTGCTGTGATATTTATCCTCTTCTCGTTCCTGTGGCTTTATGAGTTTCAGGCCGATGTGCTGGCTGTTGCCCAGCATGTGCTCAGTCAGGGGCAGACTCATTATGACCGCACTATCGGGGCTGTGCTCATCACGGCGGTACTGATGCTGTTGCAGTTGTGTGTCTATGCCGTCACGCGACTGTCGCGGCGCACGCATGCGCTGACCTATCTGCCGTCGATGCTCGTTCTGGCTGTGATATCCGACGTGCCGTCCGACATCGACTACCACTTCTCTTTCGGAGCATGGGCATGGGTGATTCCTGTGGTGCTGATAGCGTGGGGCGGCGTGGTTTGGCTTGCCAAGCATGTGATGCCGTTTGAAAACGACGACAAGACGCCTACTGGTGTGTTCTCTCGCCGCATGTGGATTAATCTGCTCCAGATGGTGATAATGATGATTGTTGTTACCGTTGTCGGCAATACAAATGCCGTGTTTCATTTCACTGCCCACGCCGAGACGGCACTTCTGCGCAACGATGCTGAGAGCGCAACGCGGGTTGGTATACGGTCTGTAGAGACCGATGAATGCTTGTCGATGCTGCGTATTCATGCACTGGCACGGCAGGGACAACTTGCCGAACAGCTGTTCTGCTATCCCTTGAAGGGCAACAGCGCTGACATGTTGCCGTTGAAAGGGAGCCGTTCGCGTTTGCGCCTGTTGCCGGCTGACAGCATCTGGAAGGCTTTTGGCGCCAGGCCTGTCTATGCCATGACCACTAAGTTTTACCTGTCTGCTCTCGAGCGTGACACTGTCGAACATCCTATGGTGGCCGACTATGTGTTGTGCGGTTTGCTCATCGATCGCCAGCTCGACGACTTTGCCGAGGCTTTGCCCCGATACTATAGCATGGAGGAGGATTCGCTGCCACGTCATTATCGCGAGGCGCTCAGCCTGCGCAGGTTGTTGAGGCACCATGGCAGCAATATAGCTGCTGACAGCGTGGCTGACAATGTCTACTATAACTACTATAAGCAATAGTCAGCCGTTCAGGGTTTTGAATATTACAAAAAGAATCGCCACCGTCCCAAAAGGGCGGTGGCGATTCTTTTGTAGCGTAAGAAAACTGATTATTCGATAACCACAAGGGCGTCGTCTTCCATGACACTCTCACCGATTTTCACGCAGATGGCAGTCACCTTGCCGGCCTTTTCTGCCTGCAGGGCATTGGCCATCTTCATGGCTTCGAGCACGATGACTGTGTCGCCGGCCTGAACTTCGTCGCCTACAGCCACCTTGATGTCGGTGATGACACCAGGCAGAGGAGCCTTCACGGCGTTGTTCTTGTTCACTGCATCCTTGTTGGCTGCAGGAGCATCGTCGGCTGTGGCAGGAGCAGCAGCCTTACCCAGCACGGGCTTCTTCTTCTCGGGCTCCGGCTCCTTTTCCATTTCTACTTTATACTCTTCACCATTTACGGTGACGGTCACGATGTTCTCCTCGATGTCGCCAACGGCAACCTCGTACTTCGTTCCGTTGATTGTATATTTGTATTCTTTCATTTCTGTTTTGATTTAAGGATGAGCTGTCATGGTGAGGGCGTAACCATTCCACTGAGTGGGATGTTCCACGATGGTAATGAAGCCAGGCTCCACATCGTGAACGTTATTGCCGAGATGCTCGTGCAGCGCCAGAGCGATGGCAGCATATACTTCGTTCTTCATAGGTCTCTGTTTTTTAATTGTTACATCGGAATGTTGCCATGCTTCTTAGCGGGCAGTGCATCGCGCTTGGTAGCAAGCTGAGCCAGACCGCGGCAGATGCGGAAGCGAGTGTTGCGAGGTTCGATGACATCGTCGATGTAGCCATACTTGGCTGCCTGATAGGGGTTGGCAAAGAGCTCGTTGTACTCGTCCTCCTTCTCTGCAATGAAGGCCTTCACGTCTTCGCCGGCTTCCTTCTTGGCCTTGGCTTCCTTGGCATAGAGCACTGCGGCAGCACCTGAAGCACCCATCACGGCAATCTCGGCGGAGGGCCATGCATAGTTCAGGTCGGTGCGGAGCTGCTTGCAGCCCATCACGATGTGAGAACCGCCGTACGACTTGCGCAGCGTGACCGTGATCTTGGGCACGGTAGCTTCACCGTAAGCGTAAAGCAGCTGTGCGCCGTGCAGGATAACGGCGTTGTACTCCTGGCCGGTGCCGGGCAGGAATCCGGGAACGTCGACAAGAGAGACGATAGGAATGTTGAAAGCGTCGCAGAACCGAACGAAGCGCGAGCCTTTGCGCGATGCATTCACATCGAGCACACCGGCGTAGCACATAGGCTGGTTTGCAACGATACCTACACTCTGACCGTTGAAGCGTGCGAAACCGACGATGATGTTTTTGGCAAACTTGGGCTGAACTTCAAAGAATTCGCCATCGTCAACCACGGCACCAATCACCTTGTACATGTCGTAAGCCTCGTTGGGATTCTCGGGGATGATAGCGTTCAGGCTGTCTTCCATGCGGTTGATGGGGTCGTCGCACTTCTTGCGGGGAGCCACTTCCATGTTGTTAGAGGGAATGTAGCTCAGCAGCGTCTTAAGCATCTGGAGACCTTCCTCCTCGGTCTTTGCAGTGAAATGGGTTACGCCGCTCTTCGTAGCGTGAACCGATGCGCCGCCAAGGTGCTCCTGGTCGATATCTTCGCCCGTGACGGTCTTCACCACCTTCGGTCCGGTGAGGAACATGTATGAAGTGTTCTCCATCATGAGCGTGAAGTCGGTGAGGGCGGGAGAGTAGACAGCACCACCGGCGCAGGGACCGAAGATACCGCTGATCTGAGGGATGACACCCGAAGCCAGAATGTTGCGCTCGAAGATTTCAGCGTAGCCGGCCAGTGCGTTGATGCCTTCCTGGATACGTGCGCCACCCGAGTCGTTGATGCCGATGACGGGAGCGCCCATCTTCATGGCCATGTCCATCACCTTGCAGATCTTCTGGCTCATGGTCTCCGACAGCGAGCCGGCATGGACGGTGAAGTCCTGAGCGAAGATGAATACCAGACGGCCGTCGATGGTACCCGAACCGGCCACCACGCCGTCGCCAGGGAACTGCTTCTTCTCCATGCCGAAGTTGTGGCAACGGTGTTCCTTGAACATGTCATACTCCTCGAAAGAACCTTCGTCGAGAAGCATCTCGATACGCTCGCGAGCAGTGTATTTGCCGCGCTCGTGCTGCTTCTGTATTGCTTTTTCACCACCACCGAGACGGGCCTGTTCGCGCTTCTCGATGAGCTGCTTGATTTTCTCTAATTGCTTGGTCATATTATTTTATGTCTATGATTATCATTTAATACAGGTTTCTGTAGGTCTTGATTCTATGTTGTGCGCACATGGTCCAAAGTTGCTTTGGAGCCAATTAGTGCTCGCAAAGTTCGGTCAGGATGCCGCAGGTCGATTTCGGGTGCAGGAAAGCGATGTTCAGATTCTCTGCGCCTTTGCGGGGAGCCTGGTCGATAAGACGCACGCCCTTCTCGCTGACTTCTGCCAATGCGTTGGCCACGCCGTCCTCAATGCAGAAAGCCACATGGTGAACGCCCTTGTTGCCTTTGTCGAGCCACTTCTGGATGGTGCTCTCAGGTGATGTGGGCTCAAGAAGCTCGAGCTTCACCTCGCCGCACTTCAGAAAAGCGGTCTTTACTTTTTGGTCTGCAACTTCTTCAATGTTGTAACACTTCAGTCCCAGTACATTTTCAAAGTAAGGGAGTGATTCTTCGATGCTCTGGACGGCAATGCCCAGATGCTCAATGTGCGAAATTTTCATATTGTTTAAAGTTTAAAACATAAATTACTGCGCAAAGGTACGAAGTTTTTCCGTTTTGGCCAAATGTTTCGACACTTTTGTTTGTGAAACAGAATTAAAATTGTACAGAAAAAGCGTAAGACCTGTGGAAAAAGTGTTTCTACAGCAGGAATGAAGTGTGTATGACGTCTTTTGTGGCGATTGGGCGCAGTCTTCGCTGACACGGCATTTTGTTGATAAAGTTCATAATATTTTGCTGGCGTCGGCCGTTACATGGCGGTTTTGCCCATTGGCAAAAAGGCCTCAGTCCCTTCGGCCATGGTTTATAAAGGCTTTGGGAATGCGGCGTATTTATTTGCTATGCAGCAGATTATGACCGGTGGAAGGCTGTCTGTTCTTCAAAACTTCAGAACTCCACAATGACCCTTCCGTTGATTTGTCGGCCCGTGAGATAGTTAGGCACGGCCCATTGGCGGTTGGTCACATCGGTCACCCAGTAATAGCTGTTGACATTGGATATGCCGAAGAGGTTCAGACAGTCGAGGCCGAGCCACAGGTTTTTGATGCCTTTCTGCTTGTGGAGAGCCAGATAGCTCATGCCGATATCGGCTCGCTTGTAGGCAGGAGCACGGAAGTTTTGCGCCTCCAGTCCGCGGTGGGGGGCGCCAAAGGGCAGACCGTTGGCATAAGCCAGCCGTAGCGTCATCTTCCAGCGTTCGGTGCCGGGGAAGTAGTCAGTGAAGTGCAGATTGAGTGCAAAGCGCTGGTCGGTGGGCATGGGCACCCACTGGCCGTTGAACTTTTGCTGCGTGCTCATGAGCGATAGTGACACCCATGAGTCGGTGCCAGGCACGAATTCGCCATAGAGCTTCAGGTCCAGGCCGGCGGCATAGCCCGATGTGAGGTTTTGTCCGTAGTAGGTCACCTTCACGTTTTGCACGTTGTAGGGTATGAGGTTCGACAGCGACTTGAAGTAGGCTTCGGCAGTAAACTTATAGGGTCTCTCTTTCATCCTAAAGCGATAGTCCATGGCCGCAATGAATTGCAGCGACCGCTGGCTCTTGATGTTGCTGTTGAGTGTGGCTTTCGTGATGCCGGCCGTGGTGACCGTGTCGCGCAGTTCCTTGAAGAATGGCGCCTGATAGTAGATGCCTGTGGCCAGGCGGTAGGTGATGTCGGTGTTGTAGCCCGGCACGATGGCGAGCGAAACACGGGGCGATACGATGGTCTCTTTGGTGAACGACCAGTTGGCGAAGCGTACGCCGTAGTTGAGGGTGTAGAACGTCTCGCCTCGCTGCCATTTGTAGGTGTCCTGCAGGTATCCCTCCCAGCGTGTAGACTTCATGTTGTTTTTCGATGAGAGTGTGTAGATAAGATCCAGGCGGTTGCTGGTGTGAGGCACCGAATAGCCGCTGGAGTCGCGCATTTCGTATTCGCGGCTCTGCTCTTCTATGCGCTCCCATTTCACGGTGAGGCCTCCTTCAATGTCGTGGCGCTTCAGCTTCTTGTCAATTATCAGCTTCATGCTTTGCACCTTGGCCGTCAGGTAGTTGCGTGCGTGCTCGGCATAAGTGCCTACTCCCAGCTGCTGCGCGCTCTCGGTGTCGCTGAGCCAGTATTGTCCTTGAATGTCGTAGCACTCTTGTTCCTTCGTGTAGAATCCCGACCACAGCAGTTTGATGTGCAGCGAGTCGCTGATATGGCGTGTGATTGAGGCCGTGCCGAAGAGCGTGCGGAAGATATCTTTTTCCTGTCCGTCGAAATATACTCTGAATGACTTCACGTCTTCCATCGTGCCGAATGAAGTCTCGCGGTCTTTAGGCTTGAAGTTATAGTGATTTTCCGATATGTTGCCGAGCACGTTGATGGTCCACCGCCGGTTAGGCTCGTAGGTGATGAAAGTCTGATAGTCGAGGAAATTCGGCTTATACTCGCCGGTTGTCTCCAGCGATCCCAGCAGATAGCGGTTGGTTTTGTAGCGCAGGCCGTGGCTCATGGAAAACTTCTTGCCTGCGATGCCCGCGTAGGCGCTGGCTCCGAGCAGCGAAGCCATGGCCGACGCTTCCGTCTTGCTGGGGCGCCGGTAGGTGATGTCGAGTGCCGACGACATCTTGTCGCCGTATTTGGCAGAGAATCCTCCGCTGGAGAATCCTACCTTTTCCACCATGTCAGAATTGATGATAGAGAGACCTTCCTGCTGTCCGCTTCTGACGAGCAGCGGGCGGTATATCTCAACGTTGTTGATGTAGACGGAGTTCTCGTCAAACGATCCGCCGCGCACGTTATACTGGCTCGACAGCTCGTTGTGGGTTGACACGCCGGCCTGCTGCTGTATGAGCTCTTCCACGGCGTTGCCCGTGGCCGAGGGCACGGTCTTCAGTTCCTTCAGGTCAAGCTGTTCCATCTGGTCGGTCTGGCGTCGTTTCTCGGTGACCACCACCTCGCCCAGCTGCTGGTCGGCCCGCAGCAGTATGCGCAGCGTCTGTGTGCCCTGTGGTTTATACAGTGTGCGCGTGCGTGTCCTGTAGCCCACCATCGAGAAGCGCACCACCACCGAGTCGGCCGTGTGGAGGGTCATTCTGTATTCGCCTTTCAGGTTGCTCATTGTCACCTTGCCCTGTGCCACGCATGCCACGGTGGCCAGTTCCAGCGGGTTGCCTTCATCGTCGGTCACCAGTCCTTTCAGCGTGAATGTCTGCGCCAGCAGGCTGAGTCGTGTTGCCAGAAGCAGCGCGAGCAGCGCTATATATCGTTTGCCGTTTGTTTTCATAACTTACTTAATAACGCAGGCAAGGCATTTTTATTATGTCGCCTTCTGATTAAATTGATATATGTATTCGGCTGCCAACCTGTGCTGGCGCAGACACGCATGTGTGATATCTGAGGCGAATTTTGGCCAAGATTTGCAGCCGACATGCCTTCAGAACAGGCTATATAGACATGTCAGTCGGTGCTGTTGGGGGGGGCGGGCAGCGTCAGTCGCGATAAAGCCACGACAAGACGCAGTTAATCCATCTGATGGAGCAGCGGAACCATCTGTAGGTAGACACGGGCTTGCCGCCGAAGCGCAGAATAAAGTCGCGGAACGTGTTTTTGCGGTATGGCAGCCCGACGTCCATGAAGTAAATATGCTCGCAGCCCTGGCGGTGAGCATCCTTGATGGCATGCCAGATGGTAAGTATGTCGGGGTGAATGAAGGCATACGACTTGCGCCTGTAGGCGGCATACCACAGATAGGCCTGACGGTGGCTGTAGACTACGGCCGAGCATCCCACCACATGGTCGTGATAACGCGTCAGGCTGAGCTGGCCGTTGCCTTGCTCCATGAGGCCCCTGAAAAACTGCTCGTCGGGTATGTATCGCTTTGGCTTGAGCCAGTTGTGGTGCTTCAGCAGTCGCATGAATTCCCTGAAGTCTTCCTCGCCGCCCACCTGGGCGGTGACGACGCCGCGCTCGTAGGCTGTGTTGATGCGCTCCAGCATGCGGCTGCTGATGCGCTCCTCGGGCGTGCGGGAGTGCAGCGAGTTGTGGATGCTCATCCATCTGACGGGGAAGAAGCCCCTGTCGCGCAGCTGTCGGTAGCCGAACATCTTCTGGCTGAGGTGGCTCACCTCTATGTAGAGTGTCCACCGTCCCAGCTTCGAGGTGATGGCCTGCAGCATGATGCCGAAGAGCTCGCCTGAGTCTGATGCGCCGTCGGCATAGACACCTTCGCCCAGAATGAGGCAGTGGCGATAGAGATAGGGAGGAAAGAGCGACGAGCGATAGCGCACCAGCGCCAGCATCTGGGCCGCCACTTCGCCGCCGTCGGTCTCCAGGGTGACGAGGTAGGGCTTCAGTCTGGGTGTGGCCTGCGCAAGATAGAACAGCTGGCGTCCGTGGAAGAAGTTGGTTTCGGCCAGCCGGTCGGGCAGGGTGTTGCCGCTGGTGTATATCTGCGTCTTCATGCTGCTTGTCGACTAATTATCGGCAAAGATAATAAAAAAGGATGAAAAATAATGACGAAGTCTAAAAAAAAAGTGCACGAAGCACGATTTATTAAGTATTATTTCGTATCTTTGCACCTAATTAAGTGTTATAAAATACGACAAGACATATGGCTGATTTTAAGACTTTAGTGCAGCGCCGGCGTTCCTGCCGACAGTTCACGGGCGAGGAGATTGATGCCGAACAGGTGGGGCTCATCCTGAGAGCCGCCCTCATGTCGCCTACGTCGCGCAACAGGAGGGAGTGGCAGTTTGTGGTGGTCGACGATAAACTTGATTTAGAGAAGCTGTCGGATGCCAAGGAGCATGGTGCTCAGCTCATCAAGGGAGCCGCGATGGCCATCGTTGTACTGGGCGACCCCCTGCACAACGACTGCTGGATTGAAGACGGTGCGCTGGCAGCTTTGTCAATGCAATATCAGGCTGAAGAGCTGGGGCTGGGCTCATGCTGGGTGCAGATGCGCGGGCGGGGGCTTGCCGATGCCACTTCGGCCGACACTGTCATACGCGGCGTGCTCGACATCCCAGAGAGTTACTCCGTGCTCTGCGTGGTCGCTTTCGGCCATAAGGCCGAGAGTCGTGAGCCGCACGATGAAGAGACGCTGAAGTGGGAAAACGTTCATCTCAATAAGTTCTGATGAAGATTGTGTTTGCAGGGGCAGGCAGGCTTGCCACTAATTTCGCGCTTGCTTTGAGCCAGGCCGGCCATCAGATAGCGGCCGTTTATAGTCGTACCATGGCGTCGGCTGAAGGGCTTGCCCGCCTTGTAGGTAGCGAGGCTACCGACGATATTGGCTCTTTGCCGCATGAGGCCGATGCTTTCATCATCTCAGTGAAAGACGATGCGCTGGCGTCGGTGGCCGGCCGGCTGGCCGTGGGGCGGCAGAACCAGGTGTTTCTCCACACGTCGGGAGCAGTGCCCATGGCGGCTGTCGGCACAGTGGGGCATCACGGAGTGATATATCCGCTGCAGACTTTCTCAAAGGAGAGGCAGGTTGATTTTTCGCGCGTACCTTTTTTTATTGAGGGCAGCGACGCTGTTGCGCAAGAGGCGGCGCACAGCATAGCCACATCGCTGAGCAGCCGGGTGCAGGTGCTGGCTTCTGCCGACCGCCGCCGTCTGCATCTGGCTGCAGTGTTTGCCTGCAATTTTTCAAACCACTGCTATGCCCTGGCGGCCGAAGTGCTCGGCAAGTGCGGACTGACATTCGATGTGCTGCTGCCTCTCATCGACGAGACAACGGCAAAGGTGCACCACATGAGTCCGCGCGACGCACAGACGGGGCCGGCTGTACGTTACGATGAGAATGTCATTCGCGCCCACGAACAGCTGCTGGCCGACGACCCACAGCTGCAGGCCGTCTATTCGGAACTGAGCAGAAGTATACACCAATTATACCAAAGACAATGATAAACTACGATCTGAAGAAAATAAAAGCCATCATCTTCGATGTCGATGGTGTGCTCTCTTGCGAAACCATCACACTGCCTGCCGAAGGCGTGCCCCTGCGCACGGTGAACATCAAAGACGGCTATGCCATACAGCTGGCCATGAAGCTGGGGCTGCGCATCGTCGTCATGACGGGGGCCACGGTCGATGCCATCAAGCATCGCTACGAGGGGCTGGGGATGGAAGATATCTATATGAGCTGTTCGGTGAAGATAAAGACCTATGAATCCTTTCTGCAGAAATACGGACTGGCCGACGAAAACATCATGTATATGGGCGACGACATACCCGACTTGGAGGTGATGCGGCGCGTAGGGTGCCCTGTTTGCCCGAAAGATGCCTGCCCGGAAGTGCGCGAGGCAAGCATCTACGTGAGCCATCGCAATGGTGGCTGCGGCTGCGCACGCGACGTCATAGAGCAGACGCTCAGGGCACAAGGACTCTGGCAGATGAATGCCACTGCCTTTGGCTGGTAGAAACGAAAAGAAAATAAGGAACTGAAGAGATAAGGAGACTCCTGTTATGTTAGACAATCTGAAAAACTATCACATCATTTTGGCAAGCAATTCTCCACGCCGCAAGCAGTTGTTGTCGGGGCTCGGCTTCGACTTCGACGTGAAAGTGCTGCCGTTTATCAACGAAGACTACCCCGACGGCATCCCCGCCGAGGACATAGCCGAATATATTGCGCGCAAGAAAGCTGATGCCTACAGAAGGGTGATGCTGGCCGATAACCTGATTATTACGGCCGACACAGTAGTCGTTGTGGGGGGGCAGGCGTTGGGAAAGCCCGTTGATGCGGCGGATGCTCACCGCATGTTGCGCATGTTGAGCGGTCGCACACACCAGGTAGTCACGGGAGTATGTCTCACCACATTTGAGCAGCAGCGCCACTTTTCCGTGTCGACTGACGTCACGTTCAAACAGCTGTCTGACGAAGAAATATCCTATTACATTGAGACTTATCGTCCCTTCGACAAGGCTGGAGCCTACGGCATTCAGGAGTGGATTGGCTATATTGGCGTGACGGGGCTCAATGGGAGCTATTTCAACGTCATGGGACTGCCGGTGCAAAGAATATACACAGAGCTGGCTGCCTTCTAAAAACAAATTGCCCGAAAGACATTGTCCTTCCGGAAATGGCAGCTGACACTGCGACTTATTATTCAACAGAATAATTAATACTCGCCATTCGGCAAACTTTACGTTGCGAGGCGGCCTGTGCAGGTCGCCTCGCAACGTAAAGTGATGCTACTCATCAGTATATTCTGACAGGTTCTCGGCCTCCTCATCGGGATCGTCGCTGCCCAAGTCCATCATGGTCGAGTAGTTGTCCTCGGTGATTTCGTCGTCGTTCGGCCCGTCTATCTCGATGTCCTCCTCGTCCTGCTTGTAGTAGTTGTCTTCGATTTCAACATCCTCGTCGTTGTCCTCGTCGTTGCCGCCGTAGGTGTTGAACTTCATTCTTGGCTTCTCAGCCTCAGGCTTAGCCTTGGCAAAGATAGCCTCCACCCATGTGCCTTTGGCCACCTCGAGCACCTCATAGCCGTCTTCCACCTTCTTCTCATACATACCGCCCTTTTTGTGCAGACGGTCTTTGGGAAGCGTGGTAGTTGAGATGTCGAAGCCGTTCTCGATGATATCTTTTATCGACTGTGAAAGCGAATCCCATCCGCCGCCGAAGTTTCTGTCAAGCACTTCTATGAGTTTTGCTGCCGAGATATGGCGAATATTCTCATAAGTAAGATCGGTCACCCGCATGATGGGGCGCTTCTTGATGGCCAGCGTCATCTTTTGGTTCTCGTCAATCTTTACAGTTCCTACCTTGTAGCCTTGCTTCTCATATTTCGTGCGTGCAATCTGCGAGTCGGTGGTCACCTCTTCAATCATGAAGGCCGACCGGATGATGTCGATATAGTGGCGCATGTTTTCTTTCATCTCTGCGTCTTTGTCGGCAGCATCCCACATGCGGAAAATGTCATTTTCCTGCACATCCCACACCGTACTCTTGGTGAGGGTCTTCAGTGTCAATGTTTTCTTTTCTGTCCCTTGTTCCATATTGTTATGCTTTATTTTGTGTGCAAAGATACGAAATAATGCTTAATTCTTAGTGGATAACGCTTAATTTTTTTCGCTTTGTCGCAAATTTCCGCTTTTTTTTCATTATCTTTGCCAGATAAAAATGAATATTATCCAAATATGTCGCAACCATTAGCAGAAAGACTGCGCCCGCACACACTCGACGACTACATAGGCCAGCAGCATCTGGTCGGCGAGGGTGCTGTACTGAGACGCATGATTGATTCGGGCCGCATATCGTCATTCATTCTCTGGGGGCCGCCGGGGGTGGGTAAAACGACGCTGGCCCACATCATTGCCAGCAAACTGGAGATTCCCTTCTACACGCTCTCTGCAGTGACCAGTGGCGTGAAAGACGTGCGTGATGTCATTGAGAAAGCCCAGAAAGGGCGCTTTTTCAACGAGGCGTCGCCCATCTTGTTCATTGACGAGATACACCGTTTCTCGAAGTCGCAGCAAGACTCCTTGCTCGGCGCCGTGGAGCGTGGCATCGTCACGCTGATAGGTGCCACGACGGAGAACCCCTCGTTTGAGGTGATTCGTCCGCTGCTGTCGCGCTGCCAGCTTTATGTGCTGAAGCCCTTGGAGGCTGATGACCTGATGAAGCTGCTGCATAGGGCCATTACAACCGATGTGGAGCTGCGTGAGCGGCACATAGAGCTGAAGGAGACGGGCGCATTGATGCGCTTTAGCGGCGGTGATGCGCGCAAGCTGCTCAACATACTTGAGCTGGTGGTAGAGTCGGAGAGCGGCGATGTGGTTATCACCGACGAGCTGGTTGTGGCGCGCCTGCAGCAGAACCCGCTGGCCTACGACAAGGACGGCGAGATGCACTACGACATCATCTCTGCCTTTATCAAGAGCATCCGAGGCAGTGACCCTGATGCTGCCCTCTATTGGATGGCGCGTATGATAGAAGGCGGTGAAGACCCGCAGTTCATAGCTCGCAGAATGGTGATTTCGGCCTCAGAAGACATTGGGCTGGCCAATCCCAACGCATTGTTGCTGGCCAATGCCGCCTTCGACACGGTGATGAAGATAGGTTGGCCCGAGGCACGCATTGCGCTGGCGGAGACCGCCGTCTATTTGGCCACGTCGCCAAAGAGCAACTCTGCCTACCTTGGCATCGACGCAGCCCTTAGTCTGGTCAGGCAGACGGGGAATCTCCCCGTACCTCTTCATATAAGAAATGCCCCGACGCAGCTGATGAAAAACCTCGGCTACAGCGACGGCTACAAGTATCCTCACGACTTCCCCGGCCATTTTGTGGCCCAGCAATATCTGCCGGACGCCATCAAGGACCAGCGTTTCTGGCACGGTCAGCATAGCCCCAGCGAAGAAAAGCTATATCAGCGCATGGTGAGCTATTGGGGAAAAAGATTTGAGGATTGAGGAAAGGAGGCTGATACGGAAAGAGGGGCAGATGCAGCAAGCGCAGCATCTGCCCCTCTTTCCGCGTGTTGCAGCCGCAAGCAGCTTATTTGTTTACCACGTTTACCGGACTGCCGGCAATGAAGGCTTTGACGTTGTCGGTGGCAATCTGCATCAGGCGCACGCGGGCCTCGTAAGTAGCCCATGCGATGTGAGGCGTCAGGTAGGCATTAGGGCATGCGAGCAGGGGATTGTCGGCTGCAGGAGGCTCTTGCGACATGACGTCGGCTCCATAGGCCATCAGGTGGCCAGACTGCAAGGCCTGGGCCACGGCGGCTTCGTCTACCAGCGGTCCTCTGCCGGTGTTGATGAGAATGGCTCCTTGCTTCATCCGGCTGAGCGTCTCCTGATTGATGAGATGGCGCGTTTGCGGGGTCAGAGGGCAATGCAGGGTGAGCACGTCGCTGACAGCCAGCAGTCCGTCGAGCGTCGTCTTCTGTATTCCTTGAGGCAGGTCGCTTGAGTTCTTGCTTGTCATGGCGAAGATGTCCATGCCCAGCTGGCGTCCTATGTTAGCCACCTTCATGCCAATGCTTCCCAGTCCCACAATGCCGAGCGTCTTGCCTGCGAGTTCAAAGAGCGGAGTGTCCCAGTAGCAGAAGTCTTTGTTGCTGCTCCAGACACCCTGCCGGTTCAGTTGAGCATAGTGAGCCACGCGGTTTGAAATGTTGAGAATGTGGGCAAACGTAAGTTGCGCCACGCTATCGGAACTGTAAGAGGGAATGTTGGTGACCACGATGCCCTTCAGTCGGGCTGCCTCGGTGTCAACCACGTTGTAGCCGGTGGCCAGCACTCCGATATATTTCAGGTGCGGCAGCTTGCTGATAATGTCGGCCGTGAGCACCACTTTGTTGGTGAGCACGATGTCGGCCTCCTGACTTCGTGTGATTACTTCTTCTGCAGGTGTGCGGTCGTAGACCGTAAGTTGTCCCAGTTCTTTCATGGCGTCCCACGAGAGGTCGCCAGGGTTGGCGGCATAGCCGTCGAGTACTACAATATTCATCATATCGCTAATGTTTTTTGGAGTTTATGTCAGGCATTGGCGGCTTTGCGGGGCGGTGAAAATCTCGCCGGGAGCTCCCCAATGCCGATGCAAAGGTAAGAAAAATATTGGAAAACGCGAAGAAAAGAGTGGAATTATTTTGTGCGCAGCCATACGCATCGGGTTGTGGACGGCGCCTTTTCAGGCTGCAAGGGTGGAAAGGTTCGCCCTGCAAGGTGGCACGCCGAGTGGAAATTTTGGCCGGAATTCAACAGATTTTGGCCAAAATCGATTAAATTTTGGCCAAAATCATGTTGCTCTCTGGCTGTTTCATTGGTCGGTGGTAGTCTTGCTGCGGCTTATGTCGCTGCTCTGCCGGTCGGATTCTCTGAATATTTCGATTTGCTGGCGCACTGATTCTGCATGGATACACTCAAACATCTTAGCCACGAAATGTGCCGACAGCTTGCACTGCGCCCCTTCGGCCAGTCTCAGCGAGAGCATGTCACTATAGCGTGATGGCTGCAGCACGGTCATGTTGTGTTCGCGTTTGTAGCGACCTATTTCGCGACAGATGCTCATGCGCTGTGCAAGCGTGTCCATCAGCTGGTCGTCGAGCTCGTCGATTTCGTTGCGCAACTGCCTGATGTCTTCGGCCGAGGCCGTCACGTCGCGTATGGTCAGTGAGCCAAGCAGATGTCTAAGCGACTCAGGCGTAAGCTGTTGTGCCGCATCGCTCCAAGCCTGCTGAGGGTTGCAGTGGCTCTCGATGATTAGTCCGTCGAAGCCCAGATCCATGGCTTGCTGTGCGAGCGGCTCCACCAGGTCTCGCCGTCCGGCAATGTGAGAAGGGTCGCAGATGATGGGCAGTGCGGGCAGCCGGCGATGCAGCTCGATGGGAATCTGCCACATGGGCTTGTTGCGGTAGATCTTCTCTTCGTAGGAGGCAAATCCTCGGTGAATGGCGGCGAGCTGCGTGATGCCTGCCTGGTTGAGGCGTTCCAGGGCGCCAATCCACAGCTCGAGGTCGGGTGCTGTGGGGTTTTTCACGAGAATCGGCCTTGGGAAATCTTTCAGGGCATCGGCCAAAGCCTGCATGGCAAAGGGGTTGGCCGTGGTGCGCGCTCCTATCCACAGTAGGTCGATTTGGTGCTCGAGGGCTTGCTTCACGTGCTCAGGCGTGGCCACTTCGGTGGCTACGAGCATGCCCGTCTCCGCCTTCACACGTTGTAGCCAGGGCAGGGCCAGTGCGCCTTGTCCTTCAAATCCGCCGGGTTTGGTGCGTGGCTTCCATGCGCCGGCCCTGAATATTCTGACGCCCATGTGGGCCAGCTGGTGTGCTGTGGTGAGCACCTGCTCTTCAGTCTCGGCGGCACATGGCCCCGCAATGATGAGGGGTTGCCCGTCGGATATGGGCAGCTGGAGCGGAGAGAGATGTAGTTCCATGTCTTAAAGTGTTATCGCTGTCATGAAAAGTCGTCGGCTTATGACGCGAAAGGGTTCAGTGCGTCGTTGCCGCGCTTCATCATTTGCTCCACGCTCTCCGGCTCTCCGTTCGCCGGCGTTTCGTCGGGCATCAACTCATGCAGATGCTCCATGTCTTCCAGCGCCCCGGCCGGGTCGCCCGTTTCCGTGCGCAGCTTGGCCCGTTCGCGGTAGGCATCGGCATTGAAGGGGTTGGCTTCGGTCACATTGTTGTAATAATTGAGGGCATCGTCGTAGCGTTTCTGCCTGACGGCCAGACGCGCAGCAAGCAGGAGCACGTCTTCGTTGTCGGCCGTATTGTCCAGCAGCCAATCTGCATCGGCCAGCGCATCGTCAATATTGCCAGCGGCCATGCAGGTCTGCGCCCTGAGCAGCCGTGCGTCGGCACGGCTCTCGTCGAGTTTCACGGCCGTGGTGAGCCGGTCTATGGCAGTGGCATAGTCGCCCGTGCCCAGAGCTGCCTGGGCTGCCATATAGTAGGCATGCGGGTTGCTGTCGTCGGCCTCAGCGGCTTGGTTGGCTATGTCGGCCAGCCGGCCGTAGTCTTCCATCATATAGGCTATGTGGCCCATGCGCGCCATCAGTGCGCGGCTGGACTGTCCGCTCAGTCGCATTTCCTCAAGCGACTGCAGGGCCTCTTCAAGTTGCCCGGTGTGTATGAGAGCCTGCGAGAGATAGTCGCGCGTCTCCAGGTCGTCGCTTATTCTCAAGGCTTCCTGAAAGCACTTCACGGCATAGTCGGCCTTGCCCATGCGCAGAGCTTTCACGCCGTCGTATTTCAGCAGGTCGAAGTTGCGTGTCTCATTGTTTTTCTTCTCTTCCTCAGGCGAAGTGTTACCGCCGAAGAGGGCTTTCCAAAAACTCATAGTCGTTGATGTTTTCTTGTTTACAATATGTATGTTTACGGAGCGCAAAGTTACGAAAAAAAAAGCAGATAGCCATCTGTTGTGTCCTTTTTATTGCCTTTTTTTGCAAAAGAGCGAGGCTCGTGTTGTTATATTCAATTTTTTTTGTAATTTTGCAACAGAAACATAGTTATTACTTTGAATAGAGACACCAAACAATAAATGAATATGACAGAACTGAATGTAATGCTGCTCCTTGGTCTTGGAGGCCAGGAAGTGCTGCTCATAGCCTTGGTAGTGCTGCTGCTTTTCGGGGGATCGAAGATTCCCGAGCTGATGCGCGGCCTGGGCAAGGGCGTGAAAAGTTTCAAGGAGGGAATGAAGGATATTGACGATGAGGTGAAGGGCGATGACTGACGGACAGGGCACGTTCTGGGAACATCTCGACGAGTTGCGGGCCGTCATTCTGCGGTCGCTGTGCGTGGTGTTAGTGCTCGCTGTGGTAGCGTTCTGCCTGAAAGACAGTTTGTTTGCCGTGGTGCTGGCCCCCCGCTCGAGCGATTTCTTTGTCTATCGTCTTATGCACGCAGAACCTTTCAGCCTGCATCTGATGAACACGGGACTGACCGAGCAGTTTATGACCCACATGCGTGTCGCCGTCTATGCAGGCCTGCTTTTCGGCCTGCCCTACGTGCTGTGTCAACTCATGCGCTTTGTCTCTCCCGGCCTTTACCAGAGCGAACGTAAGGTCGCCGTGCGGGTGGTGGTGGCGTCGTATGTCATGTTTGCCGTCGGCACGCTGGTCTGCTATTTCGTCATCTTCCCGCTTACGGTGCGCTTCTTAGGCACCTATCAGGTGAGCCCCGACGTAGACAATATGCTGACCCTGCAGAGCTATGTAGATACGCTTATCTCAATGAATCTGGTGATGGGCGTGGTGTTCGAGCTTCCGGTGGTCTGCGCCATCTTAAGCCGTATGGGGTTCATCAACAGGCGGCTGATGCGCTATTACCGTCGTCATGCCCTGGTGGCTATCCTCGTGGTGGCGGCCGTCATTACCCCCACAACCGATGTGTTTACGCTCTTGGTTGTGGCATTGCCCATTTGGCTGCTCTATGAAGGCAGCATGCTGGTAGTGAAAGTTTAATTTAAGAATAGTGATATAATCAAGTATGATGCTTAGAAGAATAAGAATTCTGTTGGCAAGCGTGTTCTTCATCGGAATCACGTTGTTGTTTCTCGATTTCACGGGTGTGCTTCATGTTTGGCTGGGATGGATGGCCAAGGTGCAGTTCTTGCCGGCCGTCATGGCCCTTAACTTCATAGTGGTGGCGGCTTTGGCGGCGCTGACGCTCGTCTTCGGACGTATCTATTGCTCCGTGATATGTCCGCTGGGGGTGATGCAGGACCTCATTGCGTGGTTTGGCAAGAAGAAACGAAAGAACCGGTACACCTTCTCACGCGCCATCTCCTGGCTGCGCTATTTGGTTCTTGGCGTCTTCGTCGTCGCCTTGGAAGCCGGTGTGGGCTCGCTGGTTGAGCTGCTGGCTCCCTACAGTGCCTTCGGCCGTATTGCAACCATGATTTTCCAGCCGCTATGGAAACTGGGCAATAACGTGCTTGCCATGCTGGCAGAACGGGCAGACAGCTATGCTTTTTATTCGGTCGACGTATGGATGAAGTCGCTGCCGGTGCTTGTTATTGCTGTAGTTACGCTCGTGGTGCTCGCGGTGCTTGCATGGCGTGGCGGGCGTACTTATTGCAACACCATATGTCCTGTGGGCACGCTGCTTTCGTTCTTCTCGCGTTTCTCTTTGCTGAAAGTCAGGTTTCAGACCGACAAGTGTCGCTCGTGTTCGCTCTGCACGAAGAACTGTAAGGCCTCCTGCATCGACTTTAAGTCGCACACGGTCGACTATTCGCGCTGTGTGGTCTGCGGCGATTGCATCAGCAAATGCAAGTTCGGAGCCCTCAGTTACTCTCTTCCCCGCAAGTCGTCGGCGACAGGAACCGGCCGCCCAGACCCGGGAAAACGTTCATTCCTCGTGGCCTCTGCCATGGTAGCTACAGCTGCTTTGGCGCAGGAGAAGAAAAAAGTGGATGGCGGTCTGGCGGAGTTGGAAGACAAGCGCGCTCCAAAGCGCAAGACGCCCCTGACGCCTCCGGGCTCGTTGTCGGCCAAGAATATGGCGACACGCTGCACGGGATGTCAGCTCTGTGTGTCAGAGTGTCCCAACGATGTGCTGCGTCCCTCTACTGACTTGCTTCATCTGATGCAGCCGGTGATGAGTTATGAGCGTGGCTATTGTCGCCCGGAGTGCACCCGCTGCTCGGAGGTCTGCCCTGCCGGTGCCATCAAGCCGATAGACAAAGAAGAGAAGACAGCCATACAGATAGGTCACGCTGTCGTGTCATTAGACCACTGTCTTTCGGCTCAAGGCAACACCGAGTGCGGCAACTGCGCCCGCCATTGTCCTGCTGGAGCCATTGAAATGGTGCCCTCTGATCCCGACGACGACCTGTCACCCTATGTGCCTGTCGTCAATGAGGAAGCATGCATCGGCTGCGGTGCCTGCGAGCATCTGTGTCCTGTCAGGCCGTTTTCGGCCATCTTTGTAGAAGGTCACGAAGTACATCGCAATATTTAATCCAAAGAACAGAGAAAAGACTATGACCGATAATAAGAGTATTTCACGCCGTTCCTTCCTTAAGCTGATGGGAGCAGGTTCGGTGGCAGCATTGGCTGCTTGTGCAGGCAAGGGCAACAGCGGAGAGGAATCGCTGGTGGAACCGCCTGTGGGACAAATGACTTATCGCAAGAATCCTAAAACAGGAGAGTCCGTCTCGCTGCTTGGCTATGGTATGATGCGCCTGCCTACGTTGCCTAACAGTGAGGAATATGACCAGGACATGATCAACCGCCAGGTGGACTATGCCATTGAACACGGGCTGAACTATTTCGATACGTCGCCTGCGTACTGCCGCGGACTCTCGGAGCACTGCACGGGCATCGCCTTGAAGCGTCATCCGCGCAATAAGTTCTTCATTGCCACGAAGCTCTCAAACTTCGACCCCTCGACTCAGACGCGTGAGGCCTCTATCCAGATGTATCGCAACTCGATGAAAGAGCTTCAGGTAGACTATATCGACTATTATCTGATGCATGGCATCGGGATGGGGGGCATGAGGGCACTGAAAGCCCGCTACATAGACAATGGCCTGCTCGACTTTATGCTAAAGGAACGCGAGGCCGGACGCATCAAGAACCTTGGCTTCTCGTATCATGGCGAGATTGAGGTGTTCGACTATCTGCTTTCCGAGAATGATAAGTACCACTGGGACTTCGTGCAAATAGAGCTGAACTACCTCGACTGGAACTATGCCGACGAAATCAACGAGAGAAACACCGATGCCTCTTATCTCTATGAAGAGCTGCACAAGCGCAACATTCCGGCCGTCATCATGGAGCCGCTGCTTGGCGGGCGCCTGGCCAAGGTGCCCCAGTATGTGGTCAGCGAGCTGAAGCAGCGCGAACCGCAGCGCAGTGTGGCGTCGTGGGCTTTCCGGTATGCAGGCACTCCTGAGGGTGTGCTCACGGTGCTCAGCGGCATGACGTTTATGGAGCACCTGAAAGACAACCTGCTTTCCTATTGTCCGCTGGTGCCTCTCACTGAAGAGGAGCAGCGATTCCTCGACACAACTATTGCCCATCAGATGATGGAGGAGGATAACATACCCTGCAATGACTGTAAATACTGCATGCCATGTCCTTACGGGATTGACATACCCGGCATCTTCGTGCACTACAACAAGATGAAGATAGAGGGTCGGCTGCCCGACGATGCGGGCGACGCCGGCTATCGGGCCAACCGCCGACGCTATCTTATCAGCCTTGACCGCGCCGTGGCACGCGACCGTCAGCCCGACCATTGCATACAGTGTGGGCAGTGTATGCCGCATTGTCCGCAGAACATACGCATCCCGATGGAGCTGCAGCGCATAGGTCAGTTCATCGAAGAGCTGAAGCAGAACGCATAGATCTGCCGACGGCGATAAAAGAAATTGGCACTAATGTCAGGAGGGCGACTCCGGCATTAGTGCCAATTGTGTTATGGTTTGCAGAGCGTATTATCCGCAGTGGAAGTACTGCTCCACGAGCTTAAGAATCTCCTCGGGCTTGTCGGCAATGTCGGCACGGAGCGTTGTGTCGTTGAAGGCACGCAGCTGGGCAATGATTCCGTCGATCATGGCAGGGCTGAACACGTCGTACTCCTCAAAGACGTGGCGCAGCTTCTCGAGGCATGCAGCCGAAGCAACGCACGAGTCGGGCAGCTGTGCCAGCTGAGCCAGGCGGTCGGCGTTCTTGGCATCGTGAATATTCACGTTCACATAGTTGCGCTCTGCCACCTCGAGAGCATTGTCCATCTCAAAGCCATGACGGCAAGCCACGCACAGTCCGGCCAGCAGCTGATACAGGTCGGCGCTGCCGTCGGGCGAGCGCATCTCCACGGTCTGCTTGCCGCTCATGTCGCGATTCATCTTCTCTTCCAGCGGATTAGCCACGGCCGACATGTCGACGCCGGCAGCCCAGCCTAAGGGCACACGCACCAGCACCGAACGGTTGCGGTCGCCCCAGCATACGTTCGTGGGAGCTTCCTGGTGAGGCACCAGACGGAAGTAACTTGTGGGGTTCTTGTTGCCGAAGGCCGTGATGGCGGGAGCAAGCTCCATCATGCCTGCAATCATCTTGCGGGCGCTTTCCGAGAGCACGCCATTCTCGAGCATCTGGTTGTGCCCGTCTTTCGTCATGCGCATGTGGATGTGGAGACCGCTGCCGGCTTTTCCTGATGTAATCTTCGGTGCGAAGGTCACATCGTAGCCCTCTTCGTAGGCCAGGTTGCGAATCACCCACTTGGCAAGCATCAGCTGGTCGGCAGCCTGCTCCACGGGAACGGGCAGGAATTCAATCTCGTTCTGCTCGTAGGTCATACCTTCGAGCGTGAAGTTACCCACTTCCGAGTGGCCATATTTAATCTGACCGCCGGTCTGGGCGATGTATTGCATGCACTTGGTACGGAAAGCATTGGTCTTGGCATAGGGAGAAGACTCATGGTATCCGTGCTGGTCGATGGCAGGGAACACCTCCTCGTCGGCAGAAATGACGTAGTATTCCAGCTCACCCATGGCTTCAAACTGCATGCCGGTGACCTTCTTGAATGCCTCCGAGGCCTTGCGCAGCGTCTGCTCTGGTGCGCTGGCCAGCGGCTGGCCGTCTTTGTCGAAGAACGAGCACAGCATTGACAGGGTGGGAATCTCGGCAAACGGGTCGAGGAATGCGGTGCGGAAACGCGGCAGCACATAGAGGTCGCTCGAGCCGGCCTGGATGAAAGAGAAAAGGCTGCTGCCGTCGACACGCTCGCCGCAGGTGAGAATAGTGTCGAGATATTGTAGGTTGGTGATGACAAAGTTCAGCGTTTTGAGCTTGCCGTCGCCGCCGGGATACATGAAGTTAATCATGCGAATGTCATTCTCGCGGACATATTTAATAATGTCTGCCTTTGTCAGTGCCTCTGCAGGCTTCTGAAGAAATGCCACCACAGGGTTGGCATTCATCGTCAGGATGTCATTGTTCATAAAAGTAGTGTCTTGTATTAATCAGATTTAAATGTCCGGCAAAGGTAAGCAAATTTATTGAATAAACAACCTTGGTTATTGTTTTTTTTTGATGGAATATTAAAAAATCGTGAAAATGTGTCGCATTACACTCAGAGACTCAGATTTTTACACTACCTTTGCAATCGGAAACGACAACAGAATCTGTAATAATATGAAGAAAAATCTCATACTCGCTGTTTGTGCAGTGATGCTTGCAGGCTGCCAGGAGTCTCTTGAAGAGCGCACGGCTCAGCAAGCAAAGAAGTTTACGGCAGAGCGTTGCCCCATGCAGATAGGCATGCAGGTGCTCGACAGCATGGTGTTTGATGTGCCCACCCGCACGCTGAAGCGCTACTTCCGCCTCACGGGTGATGCCGACCACGATGGTCTGGATTTCGACCTGCTGAGATCCAGCCTTATCGACGAGCTGAAAAACGAGCCTACCTATAGAGTATATCGCGAGCACGGCTACAGCTTCAGCTACGAATACAGGTCGGAGAAGAATCCCGACGTGGTGCTCTTCGAGGCGCTACTTACGAAAGACGATTATGGCAACTGACAGAACAACGACATAGAAGAAAAATGAAAATAGGAGATAAAGTAAGATTTCTGAGTGAGGTGGGAGGCGGCCGCGTGGCAGGATTCCAGGCCAAAGACATTGTGCTGGTGGAAGATGAAGACGGCTTCCAGGTGCCTATGCGAATAAGCGAAGTGGTGGTTGTGGGCAACGAAGACTATGACACATCGCATGTGGTGGAAGTAAAGCAGCGCATGAGTAAGCCCGCCGAGCGTGAATTGGAGCCTGCCGACCGGCCTGTCACATTCAAGGCCAAGCCGCAAGACCGCAAGGGCGGCGACCAGCTGTCGGCCTATCTGGCCTTTGTGCCCATCGACGTGAAGGAACTATCGCAGACACGCTTTGAAACCTACTTCGTCAACGACTCCAACTACTACATGCGCTTCACCTACATGACAGCCGAGGGCGCCGGCTGGCGGCTGCGCGAGACGGCCGAGGTGGAGCCCAACATGCAGGTGTTTCTGGAAGAGTTCGGGCGTGAGGATCTCAACTCGATGGAGCGTGTGGCCGTACAGATATTAGCCTATAAGCGCGAGAAAACATACCTCATGAAACCGGTTGTTGACGTGCAGCTGCGCCTCGACCCCGTGAAGTTCTATAAGCTTCACACCTTCCAGCCCAGCGTGTATTTTGAGCAGCCGGCCCTCGTCTATACTATCATTGAGAACGACAGGCCCGCCCGTTCGCTCAACATCGATGCGCAGCAGCTGAAGGCAAGCATGTATCAGAAGAGTGACGAGCCTGCCAAACGGCCGATGGTTACGCCCTCGCGCAACCCTGGCGACCCAGTGGTGGTAGACCTGCACGCCGCCGAGCTGCTTGAAACGACGGCAGGCATGTCGGCCTCAGACATCCTTAACTACCAGCTCGACGTGTTTCGCAAGACGCTGAAGGAGCATGAGAAGAAACACGGCACGAAGATTGTGTTTATCCACGGCAAGGGCGAAGGCGTGCTCCGCAAGGCCCTGGTCAACGAGCTGCAGTATCGCTACAAGCAATACACCTATCAGGACGCCTCGTTCCGCGAATATGGCTACGGGGCAACCCAGGTGACCATACGCTGACAACAAACCGCTTCAACCAATTTACACTATGAAATACGGACTGATAAAGGTGGCCGCCGCGATACCGGGTGTGCGGGTGGCTGATGTGAACTACAATGTAGAGCAGATGGAAAGCCTCATTGCCCAGGCCGAGGGCCGCGGCGTGGAGCTGCTCGTTTTTCCCGAACTGAGCCTTACGGGCTACACCTGCCAGGATTTGTTCCGCCTGCAGATGCTTACAGACAAGGCAGAGGAGGGCCTGCTCAAGCTGCTCGACTTTACGCGGAAGCTCGACGTCATCTCGGTGGTAGGCCTCCCTGTGCGCGTCGGTTCGCTGCTCTACAACTGTGCCGCAGTGGTGCAGCGCGGCTGCCTGCTCGGCATTGTAGCTAAGACATATCTCCCGAACTACAACGAGTTCTACGAGAAACGCTGGTTTGCCTCTGCCACCGACCTGCAGGAACAGGACTTCTATATAGCCGGCACGCCTGTGCATATATCGTCGGAACCGCAGATTTTCCGTACGTGCGACGGGGTATGCTTCGGCATAGAGATATGTGAAGACGTGTGGGCTCCGCTGCCACCGAGCAATAACTTGGCTCTGGCCGGAGCCGACATCGTGGTCAACCTCTCGGCCTCCGACGAGCTGATAGGCAAGCACGACTATCTCTTCTCGCTGCTGGCCCAGCAGAGCGCCCGCATGATATGCGGCTACGTCTACGCAAGCTGTGGTTTCGGCGAGTCGACGCAAGACGTGGTCTACGGCGGCAATGCCATGATCTTCGAGAACGGCCGCTGTCTGGCCGAGGGACGGCGCTTCGACGTCGGCGCACAGATGCAGATACAGCAGATTGACGTGGAGCGCCTGCGGCTGGAGCGCCAGAATAACACCACCTTCCGCACGGCCCAAGACGGGGCCCACGCCAAGGTGGTGGAGACGAAACTCGTGGAGCCTCGCGACTTCGAATTGCTGCGCCCGGTCAGTCCCCACCCGTTTATTCCGCAGGGCACTCAGATGGAGTCGAGCTGCGAGGAGATACTCAACATACAGACCATGGGCCTCTGCAAGCGGCTGCAGCACACCCACTGCGACAAGGCCGTCATTGGCATCAGCGGCGGGCTGGACTCCACGCTCGCACTGCTCGTGGTGGTGAGGGCCTTCGACAAGCTGGCGCTTTCGCGCAAGGGCATCATCGGCATCACCATGCCGGGCTTCGGCACCACCGACCGCACGCACGACAATGCCGTCAGCCTGATGCAGACGCTGGGCATCACCCAGCGGGAAATCAGCATTGCCAAAGCCGTCACGCAGCATTTCGAGGATATCGGCCATGACGGACAGAGTCATGACGTGACCTACGAGAACTCGCAGGCTCGTGAGCGCACCCAGATACTGATGGACGTGGCCAACCAGGTGGGAGGTATGGTCATCGGCACGGGCGACCTGTCGGAGCTGGCCTTGGGCTGGTGCACCTACAACGGCGACCACATGTCGATGTACGGCGTCAACAGCGGTGTGCCCAAGACGCTTGTGCAGTATCTGATACGCTATGCTGCCCAGCTGCCTGACTTCGAGGCTCAGCGAGCTGTGCTCATCGATGTTGTAGACACGCCGATTTCGCCAGAACTGACGCCTGCCGATGCCGATGGCAACATTGCCCAGAAGACTGAAGACCTCGTGGGGCCCTACGAGTTGCACGACTTCTTTCTCTACTATCATCTGCGCGCGGGCTTCCGTCCGTCAAAGATATTCATGCTGGCGCAGCATGCCTTCGGTGGCAAATACGGAGACGAGACCATCAAGAAGTGGCTCACCACATTCTTCCGACGCTTCTTCAACCAGCAGTTTAAGCGCAGCTGTCTGCCCGACGGCCCGAAGGTGGGCAGCGTGAGCCTGTCGCCGCGGGGCGACTGGCGCATGCCCAGCGATGCTTCTGGTGCTCTTTGGCTGAAGGAGTGCGAAGAGTTATGATGACGAAACGTGCGACTTGCTGATGAATAACGGCCGAAATTGAAGCTATTTCGGCCGTTTTTTTTAAAATTCCGGCCAAAATTACGATGCGGCGGAGCGACTCAGAATCATGGTAGCTAAAGCCTCCGGCAGGCAAGGTGACGGGTGCAATGAAGCAACGGCACCGAAGACTGTCGTCGATGAGCCACATCACCCATGGCAAAGGGGCACATCTCTGCCAAAGATGTGCCCCTTTGCTATGAGCGTTCGGCCACGTTGTTGTCACGCACGAGCCTTGTCTGTCTGCCGAAATCAAATCTCCCAACCTACGGCCGAGGCGCCGAGCACGGCAGCCGACGAGCCGTCGAGCACGCTGACAAGGAACTTGGCCTTGCCCTTGAAAATCTTCAGCACGTTCTCTTCATAGCTCTCGCGGATGGGCTTCATGATGAGCTCGCCGGCCTTCGTCATGCCGCCGAAGAAGATGAATGCCTCGGGGCTGGAGAAGGCAGCGAAGTTGGCGCAAGCCTCGCCGAGCATGTGGCCGGTGAATTCGTATATCTCGTTGGCCAGCTCATCGCCCTTGCCGGCAGCAATCGACACGTCGAGCGACGTGATGTCTTCAGGCTTCATGTCGCGCAGCAGCGATGGGCGGTCGGTGGTAGCAAGCAGCTCGCGTGCCGTGCGAGCCACGCCGGTGGCCGAGCAGTAGGCTTCCAGGCAGCCCTTGCGCCCACAGCCGCACGGGCGGCCGTTTTTCTCCACGATGACGTGGCCCAGCTCGCCGGCAAAACCGTCGCAGCCGTAGAGCAGCTGTCCGTTGACCACGATGCCCGAGCCTACACCCGTGCCGAGTGTGATGACGATGAAGTTCTTCATGCCGCGTGCCACACCATAGACCATCTCGCCGATGGCGGCTGCGTTGGCGTCGTTGGTCAGCGCCACAGGCACGCCCAGCTTGTCGCTGAACATCTTGGCCAGAGGCACTACGCCGTTGTGAGCCCAGGGCAGGTTGGGGGCAAACTCGATGGTGCCATTATAATAGTTGCCGTTAGGCGCGCCAATGCCCATGGCTTTGATAGTGTCAATGCCGCCCACTTCCTCGATGATGGGCATCAGGGCATTCACCGAGGCATCCACATATTCGTCTACCGTCTTGTAGAGCCCCGTCTTGATGGCCGTAGTGGCTTTTATCTCGCCACGCGAGTCGACAATGCCGAACACAGAGTTCGTGCCTCCCAAGTCCAAGCCAATCACGTATGGCTTTATCACAGTCTGTTCGTTCATAATAAAATGGTTTTTGTAGTTATCGTTATTTCTTGCAAAGGTACTGAAAAAAAAACAGTAGGCTGATGCTGCGGCTTGATAATTCTGCTTATTTAACATTATTTATGCGCAGGCAAAAAAAAGTTAGTCGCACAGAGCCCAACTCTCGTTTTTTATTTGTACCTTTGCAGGCACTATGCATTTCGAGGTCCCTAACATATTGGATTTTATCTTTAAAGGCATGCTCATTGGGGTGATAGCTTCGGCTCCGATGGGGCCCGTAGGCGTGCTCTGCGTGCAGCGCACACTCAACAAAGGGCGCTGGTATGGCTTCGTGACGGGCTGCGGCGCTGCGCTCAGCGACATCATCTATGCCGGCGTCACCGGGCTGGGCATGAGTCTGGTGGTGGACTTTGTCGACGACAAGCAGCACCGCTTCTACCTGCAGATCATCGGCAGTCTGATGCTTCTGGCCTTCGGCTGCTACACCTATCGCACTGATCCAACGAAGAACATGCATAGGTCGGGGCACCAGAAGGGCACGCTGATGCACAACGGGCTGACGGCTTTCCTGGTGACCCTGTCGAACCCGCTCATCATCTTTCTTTTCCTTGCCCTCTATGCGCAGTTTGCATTCGTCATCAGCGACCATCCGTTTGAGATGGTGGTGGGCTTCCTCAGCATCGTGGCAGGCGCTCTGCTGTGGTGGTGGGGGCTGACATGGCTGGTGGACAAGATCAGAACAAAGTTTGACGAAAACGGCATACGCATCATCAACCAGGCCATAGGTGTGGCCGTCATCATCGGCTCGCTCATCATGCTGGTGGGCACCGTGACCAATCTCTATCGTATTTTTTAGACCGCCATCAGTATGTTTATTGCACAAGAGCTACGTAAATCGAACATAGCAGAATACCTGCTCTATATGTGGCAGGTGGAAGACACCATCAGAGCCTTCGGCTGTTCACTCGGGCGAATAAAGAGAGAATATATCGACCGCTTTGACTACACCGACGAGCAGAAGGAAGACGAGGCCGACTGGTATGGCAACCTCATCAGGATGATGAACGAAGAAGGCTGCCGAGAGCACGGCCACCTGCAGATTAACAAGGTGACGCTGCAGCTGCTGGAAGACCTTCACAGCCAGTTGCTGGCATCGCCGAAGTATCCTTTCTACAATGCGGCTTACTACAAAGTGCTGCCCTTCATTGTAGAGTTGCGCAACCGCGGGGCCAGCAAAGACGAGAACGAAATAGAGACATGTCTGAACTCACTCTATGGCGTCATGCTGCTGCGGCTGCAGAAGAAAGAGGTGTCTACCAACACACAGCATGCCGTAGAGGAGATATCCACATTCATAGGCATGCTGAGCGACTATTACAAAAAAGACAAAGAGGAACCACTTGAATTCTGAACCCCATGAATATTCTTATCACAGGCTGCAACGGCCAGCTGGGCAACGAGATGCAGGTGTTGCAGAAGCAACATCCGCGCCATACCTTTTTCAATACAGACGTGCAGGAGCTCGACATCACCGATGCTACCGCCATCGGGCGCTTTGTGGCCGACAACGCCATCGATGGAATAGTGAACTGCGCGGCCTATACCGCCGTAGACAAGGCAGAGTCTAACGAAGAGCTCTGCCGGCTGCTGAATGCTGTTGCTCCGGGCTATCTGGCCGAGGCTATTGCCGACCGCGGAGGCTGGATGATTCAGGTGTCGACCGACTATGTCTTCGACGGCACCAATCATCGGCCCTATGTGGAGACCGACCCCGTCTGCCCCAACTCTGTGTATGGCCGTACGAAGCTCGAGGGCGAGCGCCGGGTCAGTAAGCTGTGCCCCAACTCGATGATAATACGCACGGCCTGGCTCTACAGTACCTACGGGGCCAACTTCGTGAAGACCATGATGCGGCTCGGCAGGGAGAAAGAGCAGCTGGGGGTCATCTTCGACCAGGTGGGCACACCCACTTATGCGCGTGATTTGGCCGTGGCCATCTTTGCCGCTGTAGAGAAGGGCATCGTGCCCGGCATTTATCACTTCAGCGATGAGGGCGTCATCTCGTGGTACGACTTCACCAAGGCCATCCACCGGCTGGCTCATATCGGCGGCTGCCAGGTGAGGCCGTTGCTCACGTCGGAGTATCCCACGCCTGCCAGCAGGCCCCACTACTCAGTGCTCGACAAATCGAAAATCAAGCAGACCTACGGCCTGGAGATTCCGTACTGGGAGGAGTCGCTGGCCGAATGTATCAAAAAACTGACTGAGGCATGACGCCAGCGGGGATGAAGCCCTCCCTCGGCAAATGACAAAACTGATAAACAACGTGTAATGAACCAAGAAATAGAACGTAGAAGGACTTTCGCGATTATATCGCACCCCGACGCAGGTAAGACCACGCTGACCGAGAAGTTCCTGCTCTTTGGCGGACAGATACAGGTGGCAGGCGCTGTGAAAAACAATAAAATAAAGAAGACGGCCACCAGCGACTGGATGGAGATAGAAAAGCAGCGCGGCATATCGGTGTCGACGTCGGTCATGGAGTTTGACTATACTCCCGACGGGAAAGACGTAGAATACAAGGTGAACATACTTGACACGCCGGGTCACCAGGACTTTGCTGAGGATACTTTCCGCACGCTGACAGCTGTCGACTCGGCCATCATCGTTGTCGATGGCGCCAAAGGTGTGGAGACGCAGACGCGCAAGCTCATGACGGTTTGCCGCATGCGCAAGACGCCGGTCATCATCTTCATCAACAAGATGGACCGTGAGGGCCGCGACCCCTTCGACTTGCTCGACGAACTGGAGCAGGAGCTCGAAATCAAGGTGCGCCCTCTCAGCTGGCCCATCAACCAGGGACAGAAATTTAAGGGCGTGTATAACATCTACGAGCAGAAGCTTGATTTGTTTACCCCCGACAAGCAACGCGTGACGGAGAAGGTGGAGGTGGACCTGATGAGCAGCGAGCTCGACGCAAGGGTGGGCGAGAGCGATGCCCAGAAGTTGCGCGACGACTTGGAACTTGTGGAAGGAGTCTATCCGGAGTTCGACGTCGATACCTACCGCGAGGCAGAGGTGGCACCCGTGTTCTTCGGTTCGGCCCTGAATAACTTCGGCGTGCAGGAGCTGCTCAACTGCTTCGTGGAGATAGCTCCCAGTCCGCGTCCGACAAAGGCCGAAGAGCGTATGGTCGACCCCGCTGAGGCCAAATTCACGGGGTTCATCTTCAAGATTACCGCCAACATCGACCCGAACCACCGTTCGTGCATCGCCTTCTGCAAGGTGTGCTCGGGCAAGTTTGTGCGCAACCAACCGTATCTGCATGTCAGACAGGGCAAAACGCTCCGTTTCTCAAGTCCCACACAGTTTATGGCGCAGCGTAAGTCTACTATCGACGAGGCCTGGCCGGGCGACATCGTGGGTCTGCCAGACAATGGCATCTTCAAGATTGGCGACACGCTGACGGAGGGCGAGCAGTTGCACTTCCGCGGCTTGCCCAGCTTCTCGCCAGAGCTGTTTAAGTATATTGAGAACGACGACCCCATGAAGGCCAAACAGCTGCAGAAGGGTATAGACCAGCTGATGGACGAAGGCGTGGCACAGCTGTTTGTCAACCAGTTTAACGGGCGCAAGATTGTTGGCACGGTCGGTCAGCTTCAGTTTGAGGTGATACAATATCGCCTGGAGAACGAGTATAATGCCAAATGCCGCTGGGAGCCTGTGCATCTCTACAAGGCTTGCTGGATAAGCAGCGACGACCCGCAGGAGCTGGATGCTTTCAAGAAGCGGAAATATCAGTATATGGCAAAGGATAAGGAAGGGCGCGACGTGTTTCTGGCTGATTCAGGCTACGTGCTGTCAATGGCCCAGCAGGATTTCAAGCATATTCAGTTCCATTTCACATCAGAGTTTTAGTTTTGACTACTATGAAACAGGAAGATGATATACGTCAGGCGGTGGAAGTGCTGCGCAAGGGTGGGGTGATTCTCTATCCCACCGACACCGTCTGGGGCATCGGCTGCGATGCAACCAATGCCGAGGCTGTGAAGCGTGTTTATCAAATCAAGCAGCGCGACGACTCGAAGGCGCTGATATGTCTGGTCGACTCTGATGCCAGGCTGCAGCGCTATGTGAGAAATGTGCCTGAAGTGGCGTGGCAGCTCATCGACTGTGCCGACACGCCTACTACGCTTATTCTCGACGGCGCCGTGAACTTGGCACCCAACCTCATTGCCGACGACGGGTCGATAGGCATACGCATCACCAAGGAGACTTTTTCTCGCGAGTTGTGCTTTAGGTTCCAGAAGGCTCTCGTGTCTACGTCGGCCAATATCAGCGGTGAGCCGGCGGCTCAGAACTACAGAGATATCGACCCGCGCATTGTGGAGCAGGTAGACTATGTCTGCTGGACTCGACGTCAGGAGCATCTGCCTCACCGGCCGTCGAGTATCATAAAGCTGAAGGAGAACGGCGAGGTTGAGATTATAAGGAAATAGAGGCAGTTAGTCACCTTATTTATATATATAAGTGAAGCGAGGCATCTGGCAGGGCAGATGTCTCGCTTCATTGTATGGAGTGCCGCGGCACGAACCGATTAGAGAGTCACAAGGCTTCATCGTCGGGGCGCTGCAACTTGCGCTTCACAGGCGGCTTGTGAGTCTTCTTGCGAAGATATGCCTCTTTGCGGGCCTCGTAGTCGAGCTGTCGTTTCTCTAAATATCCGTCAGCCATAAGTCATTCAGCTGTTATTTGAATCTTGCATAGACCACGCTGATCTTCACGGGGTCCGAGCCGCTACCACTGCCTCCCACAAGGCGGATGCTGTTGAGCGACATGTCGTGCTCAATGTTGGTGATGCTTCCCCCCGACGTGCTGGTGGTATAGGTGATGGGCACCAGCACCACCTTGTTCCAGTTGGGATGCTTGGCGGTCCAGTAAGGATCGGTCTTGTCAGGATTGTCAGGATCGGGGTGCTCACCTCGTTGCTTCGTCTCCCAGAGGTAAGTGATTAAGTTGGATATGTTGCTGAACATGTAGTAGTTGAAGTTGCTCACATAGCCGCTGGGCGTAGAACTGCTTGCTCCATCGTTGTAATTGGCATAGAACGACGTCTTGAAGTTGGGCACCTTACTGTTTTCGAAGAAACTGTACAGGCTGTCCTTCTCTATCAAGAGCAGGGTGGAGGGTATGCCCAGCAGGCGTTTGTCGGTGGAGAGGTTGTTGATGCGCTGCAGCACCATCTTGGCACCCACAAGCGAGTCGTTGGCGTGCGCCTGACTCTTAATCTCATCAACGGGGATGGTCAGCTCTGTGAACAGTCCGGCGGGGCTCTTGATATAGGTGTAGCCTGTCTCCTGTGCCATCGAGGCAATGACGTTTTGGTCGTTGACGACGTGTGTGGTCTGAAGCACTTCTTTGGTGCCGGCCAGCGTCAGTTGTGCTTTGTTGACCGTGCTGTCGCCCTGTACGCTGTAGAAGATGCGCAGGCCGATGTCAGTCACTTTCGCATGGAAGCCGAAACCGTCGGTAATCTCAAAGAAGAACCCGGGGCATACATTGTGGATGAATGCATAGGAATTGCGGAAATACTCCGGATGATTGAAGTATTGGCGCATGATGTATGTGCCGTAGTTGTTGTAGGTAGTCCCGTCATTAGCCACATAGGGCTTGGTGAGTGGTATCCTGATGTTGTCGAGATATTTGGATGTGGAGCGGACACTGTCGTTGTCGGTCAGGTTCCTATAGGTGAACATCTTGCTCTGCGAGATGCCGTTTTCGCGCAGCATGCCCAGTCGTCGCGGATCCAGGTTGGAGTAGTAGCGTTGCCCTTCCTCCATAGGGCGCGAAAGTTCTGTCACTCTCATCTTCATCGAAGTGAGACTGTCTGACGATAAAAAGGGCGATGAAATGTAGAGTATGATGTCGCACGAGTCAGCTGCTGGCAGTCCGTCATAGCGTCCTACTATCTTGTCGGCAGGAGAGATGTATGTATTCTCAAGAACATGAAATTGGGAAGTGAACTCGCTGGTCACATCAGCGCCAGTCTCAGGGTCTTTGATGCGTCCGAAATAGCAGTTGGTCGACATGGCAAGCACCGAGTCGGCTATGATGGTACGCGTGTAGGCATTGAAGGTCATGTCCGACAATTCCAGCTTGTCGCTTTCGTCGGTCAGGCTGTTGCCTATGTTCATTGATTCATCGTCGCAAGAACAAAAGGCTATTGACGCTATTGCGACAGCAGCCACATATCTGATAAGCTTCATGATTTCGTTTCTTCTCTGTTTATTTTGTGAAAAACCAAACAAGATAATCTACTCGGGATCTGGGCAAATCTGGTCGTAGAATGCTTCGTAGGCATCAGCAAAGTTGTCGCTGAACGGGAGCACGGGTATGCCTTTGTCGCGCGAGTATTTGAGCAGTTTCTTGTTGACTTCCTTCTCGGCCTGAATGATGCCGTCGCTGTAGTCGATGGCCAGCTTGCCAAGTTCTTCGAAGTCAAAGTTGTCTTTGTATGACGTCAGCAGCTCTGGCTTGGCATCACGAAACTCCAGGCACTTCTTGAAGTTCTGGCCCAAGTCTTTCTTCAGTGTCTTCGTGAAGAGCGACGACACCACCTTCGTGTCGGCAAACGAAGGCTCGTCGTGGTAGGCCGTCTTTATGTAGAGCGGCACCACTGCGCTCATCCAGCCTTGGCAGTGGATGATGTCGGGGACCCAGCGCAGCTTCTTTACCGTCTCAAGCACACCGCGTGCGAAGAAAATAGCGCGCTCACCGTTGTCTGGATAGTCCTCACCTTTCTCGTCTGCCTCCATCTGGCGCTTTGTAAAGTAGTCCTCGTTGTCGATGAAGTAGACTTGTACTCGCGTTGACTGTATGCTGGCCACTTTGATAATCAGTGGGTGGTCGGTGTCGTTGATGATGAGGTTCATGCCTGAGAGGCGAATGACTTCATGCAGCTGGCCACGGCGCTCGTTGATGTTGCCCCATTTGGGCATGAATGTGCGTATTTCATGATTACGCTCTTGCATAGCACGCGGCAGTTCACGCCCCATAATTGCCATACTCGTTTCTGGCACGTAGGGAGCAATCTCTTGATTGATGAACAGTATCTTCTTCTTTGCCATCTTTTTGGGGTTTTATCATTGCAAAGGTACGAAAATATCCTCATTTCAGAGAAGAAAATGTGCAATTTTAGGAAAAAGTGACATTTTATAGGCTTATTTTTAGTCTTTTTTTTCCTTATTTGAGAAAATTGTTGTTATTTTGCACCCCGAAATCAACTACTGATTGGAAAGGAATGAAAGTTTTTAGAAAGATTGTTGACCTGCAAAATGCCCTTTTCGAGGATCGCAAGCAGGGACAGAGTGTCGGTTTGGTACCCACGATGGGTGCTTTGCACGAAGGACATGCATCGCTTGTGCGGAGAAGTGTGAGCGAGAATGGTGTCACGGTGGTTTCGGTTTTTGTAAACCCGACTCAGTTTAATGACAAGAATGACCTGAAAAACTACCCAAGGGATTTAGAGGCTGACTGCCGTCTGCTTGAGGAATGCAAGGCTGACTATGTGTTTGCTCCTGAAGTGGATGAGATGTATCCGGTTCCTGATAATCGCTGTTTTGAGTATCCTCCTGTGTCTACTGTCATGGAGGGGGCTCATAGGCCAGGTCATTTCAATGGCGTGTGTCAGGTGGTGAGCCGACTTTTCTATATTACACGCCCCGACAGGGCATACTTCGGCGAGAAAGACTGGCAGCAGATTGCCGTTGTGAAGGCAATGGTGCGCCAGTTGGGCTTGGGGGTGCAGATTGTGGAGTGTCCGATAGTGCGCGATGCTGACGGACTGGCCCGCTCAAGCCGCAACACGTTGCTCTCGCCTGATGAGCGTGCCATTGCTCCCACCATTTTTGCTGCTTTGAAGGGGAGTCTTGATTACGCAAAGACTCATACGCTGAAGGAAACCCACGACAAGGTGGTCGGTGACATTAATGCTGTTGACGGGCTTGAGGTGGAGTATTTTGCCATCGTCGACGGTAACACACTGCAGGATGTCGCAGACTGGGAGGACTCGTCTTACATTGTGGGATGTATTACGGTTTACTGTGGAAAGACTCCTATCCGCTTGATCGACCATATCAAATATAAAGAGTCATGATGATTGAAGTGCTAAAGTCGAAACTCCATTGCGTTCAGGTGACAGAAGCAAACCTGAACTATATGGGAAGCATCACGATTGACGAAGACCTGATGGACGCTGCTAATATGATTGCCGGCGAGAAGGTTCAGATTGTGGACAATAATAATGGTGAGCGTTTCGAGACGTATATCATCAAGGGCGAGCGTGGCTCCGGATGTGTGTGCCTGAATGGCGCCGCAGCGCGCAAGGTGCAGGTCGGCGACACGGTAATCATTATATCCTATGCCCTGATGGACTTCGAGGAGGCAAAGTCGTTCAAGCCGATTGTTGTCTTCCCTCATGAGAACAAGCTGGGCTGACTGCAGCTGTTGAACAATTAAAAAAGATTCCAGACGACTTTTATGCCATCTGGAATCTTTTTTCGTTTTCTTGCGTTATTGTTTAATTGCCAAGTGTCTGTGTAGGAAAGTCTCCAACTCTTGTCCTCTCAGACCGCGTCTGAGGATGGTGCCGTTTTGGTCGAGCACAATGATGTGGGGAATAGTCTTCACCTGCAGTGCCTCGGCCGCTGCGCAATTCCAGCCTTTGAGGTCGGAGACCTGTGGCCAGTTCATGCCTTGCTTCTTGATAGCCTTCACCCAGCTCTCATGCTCCTCGTCGAGCGAGATGCCGATTATTTGAAGCCCCTGCTCGCGGTATTTCTCGTAGAGACTGACCATGAACGGCATCTCTTTGATACACGGCTGGCACCACGAGGCCCAGAAGTCGAGAATGGTGATTTGGTTCTTCCTCACTTCCGACATGATGCTCATCTCTTCGCCATCTGGCGTCAGGAGCACGAAGTCGCCAACCTTCTGTCCGGCCTCTGCGGCTTCTGCCGATGCCAGCGTGCTTTCAAGCTCTTTTATCTGCGGCCGGCGGCGAAACCGTTCTGGCATCTTGTCTATCAGACTGCGCACCTTGCCTGGCTCCATATGCGGAACTAAGTTGGTGATGGCAAAGAATCCAAACTCATTGTCGATATTCTTTTCAGCAGCTCGATAAAACAGGTGAGTCAGCTCTTTTTGTATCTTGGTGTACTCACTCACGATGGCTTGGCGTTTCGCGTCATTCAGCATCGTATCAATGAAAGCCTCGCTGAGCCTCAGGATGCGTGCCTCGTATTCATTGACTTGGCTGGTCAGCTCCTGCATACCGTCGTTGGCTGCAGTCCCTGAGACGTGTGAGGTCGCAGGATTGTCGGTGAGCGTCAGCATGATGGTGCCGGGCTCCTTGAAGAACAGCACTGCATCGTTAGGGTTCTTTTGCGAAAAGATGATACTCAACTCTACACTGTCGGCCCTGCCTTTCAGCTTGAACTTGCCGTCCTTGACGATGATGGTGTCGGTGGGGTTTGCATCAACGTCGCTCATGTACAGCGTGTCGCCGTCTTGGTATCCCTCGGCCGTGCCAAGGATTTTGAAGCTGTTCTGCTGGCAACTGGCAAAAGCGACGGCGGCGATGGCCAGCGCCATGACTTTCTTCATAGCTGCGCTTTACACAAGATACTGGTCGCTGATGCTCTCGTTGTTGATGACTCGGCGAATGGTCTCTGCAAACATGTCGGCCACGCTGATCTGCTTCACTTTGGCGCAGCGCTGAGTGTATGGAATAGAGTCGGTGAACACAATCTCTTCCAGAGCCGATTCCTGCACGCGGTCGCTGGCAGGACCGCTCATCACGCAGTGAGAAGCGCAGGCACGCACGCTCTTTGCTCCCTCTTTGATCATTAGGTCGGCAGCCTTGGTGATAGTTCCGGCGGTATCTACCATGTCATCGACGATGACGACGTTCTTGCCTGCCACGTCGCCGATAATCTGCATTGACTCCACCACGTTTGCACGGGCACGGGTCTTGTTGCACATCACCAGCGGGCAGCCCAGATACTTGGCATACGTGTTGGCGCGCTTCGAACCGCCTACGTCGGGCGAGGCAATGACGAGCTCGTCGAGCTTGAGGCTCTGCAGATAGGGCAGCAGCACGCCCGAGGCATAGAGGTGGTCGACGGGGACATCGAAGAAACCCTGTATCTGGTCGGCATGCAGGTCCATGGTGATGAGGCGGTTGATGCCTGCTGCGCTCAGCAGGTCGGCCACGAGCTTGGCGCCAATAGACACGCGCGGTTTGTCTTTACGGTCTTGGCGTGCCCATCCGAAATATGGTATGACGGCGTTGATTGAACGTGCAGAGGCGCGTTTGGCAGCATCAATCATGAGCAGCAGCTCCATGAGGTTGTCGCTTGTGGGGAAAGTGCTCTGTACGAGGAAGATGTCGCGTCCGCGTATAGATTCTTCGTATGACACGGCAAACTCCCCGTCGGAGAATTTCGTCATTTGCATTTTGCCTAAGGGACATCCCAGGCTTTGGCAGATTTTTTCTGCAAGGTATCTCGTGGCTGTACCCGAGAAAACCATGTAAGATGTGTATGTACTCATTGTCCAGATTTGTTTATTGGTAACATTTGGTTTGAATTTGTTCAGTTCACTGCTTTCTGAAGTTTCTGGAAGTGGCTGATGAGGTCTTTGAAGTCCAGCCCGTGGTGTATGCTGAACCTGTTCCACAAGTCGCCGCACATCACTACGCCGCCGAATCCCAGGTCTTTCATCATGCGGATGTTGTCGAGGTTGATGCCTCCCAGGGCATACACTTTGCGGTCGACGAGCCCTTGCCGGGCAGCGGCTTTCAGTTCCTCATAGCTGAAAGACTGTTTGTCGGCTGGATTGCTTTGGCTGTCGAAGATGTTTTTCAGAAATACATAGTTGGATTTTTTCTTGGCCTCCCGCAGTTCACTGATGTCGTGGCACGTGCGGCTTACGTTGCCTCTGTAGCCGTAGGGAAGCTCGCTCTCGGCTGTGTCGAGGTGTATGCCTCTCAGACCATATTCTTCTTTCAGATAGAAATGGTCGTGTACAGTGATCTTCTTGTAGTAGTCGTCAGGAAGGAGGGTGAGCAGTCGTTCGGAGTAGACGGGCTCCGAATTCGGCTTATATAAGTGCAGATTCTCGAGCCCTTCTTCAAAAAGGGTAGTCAGAATCTTGTCTTCTTCCACGAAAAACGTGGCCTTTGTCATGATGATAAGTTTCATCTGCCAGGACTTTTTAATGACAAAGCCCCATCTTCGTAAGAATAAGGGGCTTTTTTAAAAGAAGTGATTCGGTTGGGGCTCGAACCCAAGACCTACTGCTTAGAAGGCAGTTGCTCTATCCAGCTGAGCTACCGAACCAATCCAAGTTACAACCTCTCTCATTGAAATCGAGTGCAAAGGTAGTTATTTTTTATGAATTCTCCAAATTTTTTAGACCTTAAATCTGATGTACGCTCTGTCATCGAATGAATTATTGCCTTTCATGAATGCTTTTGTGGCTTTGAACTGCCCGATATTCAGCGGATCGTTGTCTTTTTGCCATTGGAGTTTCTGCTCTGACTCTTCGAGGGTGGGGCACAGGCAGGGGTAGCCGTCAGACGCAAGCACTATCTCCCACGGATGGAAGTCGAGTGTGATGATTCGCACTTTCTCTTCGGGAATGGGAAACCCGTCGATGACGGCGTAAGTCTTGTTCTGCTCTTTCATGGCCTCGAGCATTCTGGGTATGATGTGCTGCCTGGCGGTGTCGTCGGTGAGGAAAGTTTCTTGCGGCAAGTTGCTTGATGCTATATAGTCTGCTCGCAACTCGGCCAGTTCTTGTTCGTAGGGCTTGGGGTTGTCGTAGTACTGCCCGCCTATCAGGCATTGGCAGTCGCCGACCATCCATACCTCCCTGTTCAGTCGGCTGAAGACGATGGCCGATGCCGTGAGTCGCTCCTCGGGATAAAGAGCCAGCCGGGGCAGCTGCGACTTTTTGTATTGTTTCAGAATATAGGCCGATACGCCGACGCAGAACTCGTGGCAAGTGGTGGCTTTTGGCATGCCTTTGATGTATTTACTCACCAGTCTCATGGCATGCTCCCCGTTGGAGTGGAACAAGCTGTATCGGCGTTCGGTTTTCGATGTGGAGCCGTCGATGACGGCAATGAAGTCATCGGTCACGACGATTCCGTCTTCGCTTTTCTTCTGCAGGTTTTTCGGGACGATTGTTTGTTCTATGATTTCCATGCTGATTAGTCTTATTTTGCTTTTGTTGGTGTGGCTGAGCCGTGATTTTGCTGCCGAAGAGCTTGCTTATCAGGTCTTGGCGGCCTATGCGCCGCAGGCTCTGCTCGATGCCCCGGCGCTCTTCGGGCTTATACCAGAAGAAGTATTGGCGTTGTGCCTGTTTCTCCTGGGGCGACTTTGCTGAGAACACAGGCTCAAGCGTATAAGGGTCGTAGCCCGTGTACCATGTCTCTGTGGCCACGGTCATCGGGGTGGGCGTGAAGTCTTGCACCTGCTCAAGCTGGAAGTCCATGCTCTTGGTCAGCACGGCCAGTTCTGCCATGTCCTCTTCGCGACAGCCCGGATGTGAACTGATGAAGTAGGGTATGATTTGCTGCCTGAGATTCTCTTCCCGGTTTATCTGGTCGAAGATGCGTTTGAAGTCGCCGAAGAGGCGGAACGACGGTTTGCGCATGAGCCTGAGCACGCTGTCAGACGTGTGCTCAGGCGCCACCTTCAGTCTGCCGCTCACATGTCGGCAGATAAGTTCGCGTGTGTATTCCTCGGCAGCGCGGTTGGCTTCTTCGTCTTTGCCGCGGTGCAGCAGCAGGTCGTAGCGCACACCGCTTCCAATGAAGCTCTTCTTGATGCCGGGCAGTGCGTCTACGGCCCTGTAGATGTCGAGCAGCTTGGCATGGCTGGTGTTCAGGTTGGGACATATCTGCGGATGTATACAGCTGGGCCGCTTGCAGTGCTCGCAGGCCTTGATGTTGCGGCCGTGCATGCCATACATGTTAGCTGACGGCCCCCCCAGGTCGCTGAGATATCCTTTGAAGCCATCCATCTGTGTGACCTGCCTAACTTCATTGAGAATGCTGCGTTTCGACCTGCATGATATGAACTTGCCCTGATGGGCCGAAATCGTGCAGAAGGCGCACCCGCCGAAGCATCCCCGGTGGATATTCACCGAAAACTTGATCATGTCGAAGGCAGGAATGCGCTTACCCTTGTATTTCGGGTGAGGCAGACGCGTGTAGGGCAGGTCGAACGATGCATCGAGCTCCTCGGTGGTCATGGGCGGAAAGGGCGGGTTCACCACCACGTAGCGCTGTCCTACCTGCTGCAGTAGCCGCTGGGCGTGCATCATGTTCGACTGCTCCTCGATGTGGCGGAAGTTCTCGGCCTGTGCCCTTTTGTCGTGCAGACACTGCTCGTGCGAGTGCAAGACGATATCGTCGGCGCTGATGCCTCCTGCAATCGTGTCCTTTGTTGCCAGATATACCGTCTGTGGCAGGTCGGTAATAGCGTCTATCGGCTCTCCGGCCTTTATCCTGTCGGCCAGTTCCAAGATGGGTTTCTCGCCCATTCCGTAGATGATGATGTCGGCTCCGCTGTCGCACAGGATGCAGGGCCGCAGCTGGTCTTTCCAGTAGTCGTAGTGGGTCACTCGGCGCAGCGAGGCCTCGATGCCTCCCAGCACGACGGGTACGTCGGGGAAGAGCCGTTTCAGTATGTGCGTATAGACGATGGTGGGGTATTCAGGGCGCATGTCGTGCCGGCCGTCGGGCGAATAGGCGTCTTCAGAGCGCAGGCGCCGTGCAGCCGTATATTTGTTGACCATAGAGTCCATGCAGCCGGGGGCAATGCCGAAGAACAGGCGCGGGCGTCCCAGCTTCTTGAAGTCGCGGAAGTCGCCGTGCCAGTCAGGCTGTGGCACAATGGCCACGCGGTAGCCTGCAGCTTCAAGCGTGCGCCCGATGACGGCTGCGCCGAACGAAGGATGGTCCACATAGGCATCAGCCGAGAATAGGATGACGTCTACTTCATCCCATCCCCGCAACTCGAGTTCCTTTTTTGTAGTAGGCAGGAAGTCAGTCAGCCGATACTCCATTCTCTTCTCTCTGTTTCACCCATTCTACGTAGAGTTGCACCAGATTCTGCAGCCCCAGCGCCTTCATGTTGGGATGATAGACCACGTCGAGACATAAGTCGAGCAGCTCCTTGTCGCAGCCCGATTGCGACTCCAGAAGCGAGCGTATGTTCAGTTTCAGCTTGTCGAGCACCTGCTCGTCAACAAAGCCGCTTGAATCGATGAGGTCGCGCAGCAGCTGATAGCGTTCAATGGTGGCCAGGTGTGATTCGCTCACCTCAATGCTTCTGCTTCCAGAGGCGTTAGTTACAATTGTTGCCATGTCATTGTTTATTTATTGATTAAGAAGTTCAGAATGCCGCTCATAATCTGGGCGCGCATCTGCTCATCGGTGATACATTCAAAAGGAAATCCCATGGTGAACGCGTTGTAGTCCACCCCTTGGTAGGCCACGGCAGCACTCGTCTGACTGCCTTGGTAGACCATGGCTGGGAAAGCGATGCCTACAGGCGCCAGCACATCGGTGTGGGTGGCGGCATAGTGGCGCTCGTTGAGTTGACGCACGATGGAGAAGTCAGAGCCCAGACCGCTGACGACGTAGTCATCTCTCCTGCTGTTGCCTGCGGGCGCCGCCTTCAGCACGTCGGCCAGCCACTGCTTTTCAGCCTCGGTGGTCTGGTCGCTGGCCACGTAGGCGCCGCTCACCATCAGCCGTCCGCCAGCCGACGTGTAGTCGTCGAGGGCCGCCCTCATCAGGGGCCTCAGCGTCTTGTAGCTGCCCAGGCTGTAGCCGTCGTCTTTCTCCAGTCCGAGCAGAAGGTCTACTGCCGCATACGGCGAGAGCGTCACGCTGCCGTTCTCTACGGCCTGCGCCGAACAGCTTACGATGTTGAATCGGCCAGTGGCCTGAATGGCTTTTGCGTGCGTGCGAACATTATTGAAACTATTGCCCGCTATAAACATGCCCGCAAGCTCGTCGGTGGAGTAGCCCAGCCCCGTAGAGTCTTCTATGTCTATCTTTTGCGGGTCAAACACCTGCTGGCGGCCCAGCAGTCCGGCCGTGGGGCCGTAGCTTACGCCCGCATCTTCGTCAATGTCGAATCCCTGGCCGAAGCGGCTTACGGCCGGTGATGCTAACCGGTGGAAGCCGTTGACCACCATGACGGTGTGCTGTGCCGTGGGATTGTAGAGCGCAGACAGCGTCTCGGTGGGAAAACTCTGACCGCCGTCGTTGACCGCCGTCACTTTGAAATTGTAGAGCACACCCGGAATGAGACTCACGGAGCACGACGTGCCCCGCAGTGGCGTGCCGTTGTCGAAGTCAGACCCGTCGGTGGCAATATACAGGATATAGCCTGTGGGCGTCGACGTGGGCTCCTGCCCGTCAACGAGTCCTTGCCAGCTGATTCTTACCTCTCCCGGCCGCCGGTCCATCTCGATGTGGAAATTGTCGGGCGGCAGGGGCTGCACGACGCATTTCTCCCCGTGGCGGCTGGTGATGTAGCGCAGCAGCGTCTTGTAGATGGAGCGAGCCAGCGTGAAGCGGAAGTTTGGGTCCTGTCCATAGCGCATGTCGCCGAAGTTTTGGTGCGACATGGTTTCCAGTATGGCGCTGGGCACAACGGGCAGGCGCGTCTCCGAGTAGTTGCGGTCGTAGAGCGTGCGCTGGGTCCATTCGCCATAGCGATACTGCAGGTCGGCTGTGGTGTTGTTGAGCAGGTCGGTGGCCAGCTCCAGCGAGGCCTGCCGGCTCATGCCTGTGGCCAAAGTCGGGTCGCCGTGGCCGGTGGTGCAGATGGTGAGCGTGCCGTAGACGCCCAGGCCGGTGTCGGTGTGGCCGGCATCGCTGTGCACGGCCAGCGACAGCTCTATGGGCACGCGCCGTCCGACCGAGTCGGGAGCATAGCAAGAGCCGCCCGTCAGCAGGTTGGTCATCAGTGACCGTGCGTTGATATCGTCGGCATAGTCGTTGACGCCGTTCTTCGAGCTGTATACGCTGTAGGGCATTCCGGCCCACTGGGCATAGTAGCGGGCGCCCTCCAGACAGCGCGGATAGCCGCTGCACGTACCGCCGCGCTCAATGTTGCCCATGCCTCCGCCAAACCTGACGGCATCGGTGGTCACCACGCCGTTGCGGTGCGAGCTTTTGTTGGTCAGCTCCACACGGTTGCGCTCGCTGCATCCTTTGTCAAACTCGAAGGTGCCCAGATACACCCAGGTGCTGCCTCCCATCTGTTGGTTCACCTTGAAGTCGGTGCGCTGGCCTTTGTGCCACACGGTGTAGGCCGCGTCGTCGATGCTTCCCTCCACAGTCTGATAGCTCACGTAGACGGCATAGCGACCTTCTTCTGGAATGTCGGGCTGGTAGTTGACGGTGCTCAGCTTCGATTTGCTGCGCGTGGTGGCTGCCATGCGGGCACTTCCGGCTGCAAAGGGGTTCTCTTGGTCGTGGTAGGGCCCCTCGTGAAAGGCAAAGCCGGGAGCGGGCGCCGTGGCCCATGGGTGAAGTAGTGAGTTCTCGCGATAGAACACCAGCGAGCGGCGGTCGTCGTTGTCTACCACCACTTCATGGCGCTGCCAGTCGCGCTCGCGAGGCGTGAAGACCACTGCGCCGGCATTTTCGAGCATGGGGATGAGATAGGGCACCACGATGGTCTGCGTGTAGAGGTCTTCGTTGGTGCAGAAGAGTGAGGGGCGCTGCCACTTCCACGTGTCTTTGGTCTGGTCGAAGTAGCGCCCGTGGCTGGCCCACACCGAGAGATGGCGCCCCTCCAGTCCGTTTTCTATGCTGAAAGGGCGCGAGCTGTTTTTCACCCAAGGCTCTCCCTTGTGGTCGGTCTTACCCCATGTTGTCTGAGCCGGTGCCGCCGCATTCCATCCAAAGGCTGCCAGCAGCACCGCCGTTCTCATTGCCCGTCTCCAAGTTGTCATTTTGTGTCGTTCCTCTGTTGTTCTTCCTGTCGCTCTGCAGCCAGACTGCCCACGCTGAAGTTCTCCGGCCTACGCCCTTTGAAGTCTTTGAAGTAGAGCTTTATCTGGCGCATGTCGGCCTCTACGTCGCCTGTCGGTACGATGGTCTTTGTGCACTCTATGAGGCGCCGCTCGTAGTCGAGCCCGTAGAGCAGTATGGGTATCTGTGCCTTTAGTGCCACGTAGTAGAAGCCGCGTTTCCATTGCTCCACTCTTGAGCGTGTGCCCTCAGGCGTTATGCAGAGGCGGAACAGCTTTTCGTCGTGGGCAGCCTGGGCCAGGGCGTCGGTCATGCTGCCGTGGCGCCGCCTGTCCACGGGAATGCCTCCCAGCCTGCGGAACAGGGGCCCCAGCGGCCAGAAGAACCACTCTCGCTTCATCAGGAAGCCTATTTTCATGCCGCTTGCGCTGCAATAGAGCTGGCCCATGGCAAAGTCCCAGTTGCTGGTGTGCGGAGCCAGACAGATGATAAACTTGTCGGGGTGGGGCTGGTCTACGCGGATGGTCCATCCCAGTTGCTTGGTCAGCAGCCACTCAGAAAACCTTTTCCACATTTACAGATTGTTTATATGGTCAACAATCTCACTTGCCTGCGCGGCAAATTTGCTACGCAGGTCGTTGTAGTACTTCCGGGGCGACATGCCCGGCTCGGGATGCGATACGCGTGCCATGCTGTTGGCTTGTGTCTTGATGATGGTGGCCATCAGTGCTTCGGCGTTTTCAGCTTGTGCATGGTCACCGTAGAGCGAAGCAGCCACACACTCGGTGAGCAGTTCGTTGCAGATGGCATGGATAGCTTTTTTCAGACTTCTTTTGTTTGCCATGATTCAGTGGTCTTTAGTTCTTTTTTCCCAATTAATATTGTGCCCAAGGCATAACTTCTGCATATGCCGTCGAGATGCTTCATTGGTGCAAAGGTAATAAAAAATAATGTAACTGCAAAAAAAATACCGATATATCGTTGAAAGTTTATTAATTCTTTTTGAATAAAACCTGTGTGGCGTTGCCCAAAGTGGCATTATATGCCAAATATTGGCCGAAATTGTTATGATTCTGGCCGGAATGTGCAGAATAACGGCCAAAATTCAAACGAGCAGAGCGGCGCTCCCCGTCGGGTGCGCCGCTCTGTCTGATGTCATGTCGGCATATTGCTGCCGCTATGCGGGTCGGAATGCTACATCCACCGTGCGTCGCCCAGTTTCGAGAGGTCGACGCCCGGCACCTTGCCCTTGATGCCGAAGTCGCCGCCGGCGGGCTTGTTCCAGAGCTCGGTCTCGCTGATGCCCAGGTCGGTCAGACCCTCGATGGGGTAAATCTTCGGTTCGTCGGCGCCCAGCTCAGTCCACTGGAAGTTGGTCTTGTAGCTCTGCTCAACCACAGAGTTGCCGAGCGTGCCGTTCAGGAAGATGGAGCCTGCCGTGCCGGCTACGTTCATGTGCACATCGCCGCCGGCGCTCTCGCTCGATGCCATGGCCGGACCGAAGAGCGTGTTCTTCAGGTTGAGCGACACGTTGCCCGAGCCCAGTCGCAGCAGTGGCGTGTTGGCATTGGCCGTGGTCTCGATGGGGGCGTAGCAGAAGGTGCAGTTTTCGATGTTCAGCTGGAGGTGGTTGGTGACCATGCGCAGGTCGCACAACATCACGATGTTGGTCACCGTGCAGTTGGTCATGGTGATGCTGCGCCAGTCGCCACTCTTGTTGTTGGTGGCGAATACGCCCTGGTCGCCAAGCCCGTTGAGGTAGCATCCGTCGAGCACGATGTTGTTGATGTTGTCGCCGTCCTGCTGCGAGCGTACCATGGCGCGGTAGCCCTGCACGGAGCAGTTCTTGAACGTGAGGTTCTTCACCGTGCCTTTTACACCATTGAGGTTAAACACCTGTCGGCCGCCAAAGTTCTTGCTGGTGTTGCCGGGCAGCTCGTTGTCGCCGCCTGGCATAGCCTTGTCGCTGATGAAGTCGATTTTCTCGAAGTTGAGAGCCTCCACCTCAGCGCCAGAAGCCAGCGTGATGCCGCCGCCCGAGCGGAAGACGGCATTGCCGGCCAGCGTGAGCCCCGTGACGAAGGTGATAGACTTGTCGGTGCTGGGGATGGCTGTGCCGCCGGATATCTTGTAGGTGGTGCCGCCTTCCAGCACGTAGACGATGTCTTCGCCCTGGTTGTCGCTCACGTCGGCAGCTATCTGGTCGGTGCTGATGTATGTAGCACCGTCTTCCATGCCGCGCAGGTCGATGACGTGGCCCTCGTAGTTCTCTGGTGCCACGGTCGAGAAGAGCTTCTTGCCGCGGTAGTTGCCTTCCTGATAGGCTTCCACGCGATAGGTGGTCTTAGGTTTCAGATTCTTGAAGATGAACACCTTGGCGTCGATGGCGCTCGTGTTGAGCGTCGTGTCGGCCACCAGCGAGTCGGTGGCGTTTACATAGAGTTTCAGCTCGTCATACATGGTCTCGTCACCAGTCCAGTGCACGCGGGCCTGCGTGTCGATGACATCGCTTGCCCCGAGTGTAGCCAGACGGGTGGGGTAGTCGAGCGATGTGGTGGTGAGCGTGAAGGGCTTCGACGTGAGTCCCGTCAGCGTGTTGGCCGACGAGATGCTGATGTTGTACTCTTTGTCGTACTGCAGGTTGTCGAAGCGCACGGTGAGCTCCGAGGTCTTCACCTCGCGTGTGTCGCTGCCGTCGTTGGCTTCAATCCTGATGGTGTACTCGTTGGCGTTGGTGTAGTTGTCCCACTTGATAATCATGTAGGGAGCATTGTTTGCGTCGAGTCCGTGCTCAATGTTGTCGGTCTCCGAGATGATGGGCCGGAAGAGAGCGTCGGCTGCCGGCAGGTCGTCGTCGCTGCAGCTGACGAGCGTACCCGTTGCCATTGTTACTGCTGAGAGCAGCAGCAGTGATTTCAGTATCTTTTTCATAATTTCTGCGCTGTTAATAGTTTTCTTCAATGATGGTAGCAATCTCCACGTTGATGCCTTCGCCCATGTTGGTTGTAGCGAAGCAGTAGCCGTCGTTGTTGAGCACGGAGCTGGCATTGATGGTGGTGGTGTTGATGGGGATGAGGTAAGGCACGATGCCGTTGCCCGTGAGTGCTCCGTTGGAGTAGCCGCGGTAGAGGCGTGTGGCATAGTCGCTGGCCTTATACACATCGGTGCGCGTCACGCCCGAGGGCTGGCCTTGCTGCACGGTGAACTCGATGTTAGCGGGTGCGGTGCCCAGACTGTAGGTCACGGAGCCGTCGTCGTTGGTCTTCTTCGAGCCGGTAGAACCGTAGTTCTTGCCCTGATACTCGTAGGTGCGCTCGCGCTTGATGAGCTGCGAGCCCCAGTTGACTGATTGCCATCCATCGGCCTGCAGTGTGGCGTCGTCTTCAGCCACCTGATACTTTTTGTTATACCATCTGATGTCTTCCTTGCGGTTTTTCTTGCCAGCCTTCATGTACCACAGCTTGTTGGCCCATGTGGCATAGTCGGCATAGTCGGGATATTCCGTCTGCACGTAGCTCATAGCGGCATCGTCCTTCTGAATGTCGCTGATGTAGTGGTTAATGCCCCACAGGAGCATGGTGCGCATGGCCTGCTCTATCTTCTGGGCGTAGATGTTCCATCGCACCAGGTCGAACTTGCGCAGCCCTTCGCCGCCGAACTCCCAGGCACGCTCGTCGACGATGGCGTTGAAGAAGGCATCCTTCGAACTGAGACTGGCCACGTAGTCGGTGACGTTGGCGGCGTAGTTTTCGCTGTTGGCGAAGGCACGTGCGCGCACTGCGGTAAGTGCGTCCTTGGCCACCTGTGTGGGGCCGTTGAGCTCGTTCTCGGCTTCAGCCAGCATGAGGAGCACGTCAGAGTATCGCATGAGCGGGTAGTTGATGCCCGTGCCCTTCGACGATGTGGCGCCCAGGTTCTTGGTAGCCAGTGCGCGGTCCCACTTGCCCACCTTGATGCTGGTGGCAGCTGCGGCGGCCACAGTGTCGTTGGCATGGGAATAGTTGGCGCAGGTGACGTCGCGGCGCTGGTCGCCATCGGCAAATGACATGTAGTAGGTTGGCACTAAACCCACTTGGCAGGTGGTGTTGCCGTTGGTGCAAGAGCCTGTGTTTGGCACACCGATGCTCCAGCCCACATCGCCGCCGTAGCCCTCGGCAAAGGCTATCTCGTAGAGCACCTCGGCGCTGTTCTCGTGGGTGTAGTTCATCTCGTTCTCAAACGGTGTGTAGAAGTTGGGATAGAGCTGGCGGGGCTTCAGCTGCATGAGCTTCAGGCAGTAGTCCTTAGCCATCTGGTAGAACTCTTTCGACGTGTGGGCCGTTTTCTGCGCCCCGTTGAGGTCGGTGTAGCTGACGCTGAGCTCTTCCGTATTCACGTCGAGATAGTCTTCGGCGCGCTTCATCTGGTTGTCTGCGGTGAGTGCATAGCCAGCGCGGAATAGGGCCAGGCGGGCTATCAGGCCGATGGCGAAGTCGCGGCTCATGCGCTCGATGCCGCCGGTGTTGACGTCTGACCACTTCATGTTGGGCTCGATGTCAACCATCTGCTGCAGCACGCGGCTGTAAATGATGAACTTGTCGGTGCGCGGCTTGTCAATCTCGTCGCCCCATTTGGCGGCCTCGTCATAGTAGGGCACGTCGCCGAAGACGTTGCACATGATGTAGTAGCGGAAAGCCTTCAGACAGGTGGCCTCGCCTTTTATCTGCTGCATCTCGGGGTCACGCCCTATGCTGCTCTTGTCGATGCCGGCGCGCACCTGGTTGGCTCGCTCTATGGCCTGCAGACTGTGGTTCCACACGTTGTAGACGTCGTTGAAGCCCGTCAGGGCAGGACCTTGGAGTGACCACACGGCACGTCGGTCGCTGGCAGGCACGCCGGCCGAGGGCACCTCGGCCTCCACGTCGGTATTCTGCATCCATACACCGCAGAGGCGTGAGGTGTAGGAGTCTTCGCAGAAGAGCACATATACGCCGTTGATGGCGTTGGTGGCAAACTCGGTTGACGAGTAGCTCATGGTCTGGTCCATCTGCGACGGTGACTCGACATCGAGCACGTCGTTGCAGGCCGTCAGGGCCAGCGATGCCACGGCTGCTAAAGCTAAATGTTTATTATTCAGTTTCATATTGAGTCTTATGTTTTTTCTATTAGTCACTTGTTTTTCTCTTTCCTCCATTTAAAGCGTCACGTTGAGACCGAAGGTGAACGCACGGCTCTTGGGATATGACGAGAAGTCGATGCCGGGGGTGAGGCCCGAGTAGCTGGAGTTGCGCACGTAGGAACTCACTTCGGGGTCGTAGCCGGGATAGCTGGTGATGACAAACAGGTTGGTGCCAGTGGCATAGACGCGCAGACGCTGCACACCGAACTTGGTGGTTAGTGCATGGGGCAGCGTGTAGCCTATGGTGAGGCTCTGCAGGCGCAGGAACGAGGCATCGTCGAGGGCCCAGTCGGTGGGCACTACGATGGCATCGCCTGTGGAGAATGGGCTCCACATCGCCTTGGCGCGTGGCCCTTCGTTCCATTGTGCCAGCTCTTCGAGGGTGCGCAGCAGTTGTCCCGTCTCCGGATTGACATACGAGTAGGCGTTGCTGGGGCGCATGTCGTCGCGCATGTTGGGCCATGTGCCTGCGCGGTAGCGCGACGAGGTCTGTATCTTGTTGGCGTTGTATATCTCGTTGCCCACGGTGTAGGTGAAGTTGATGTTGAAGTCGAAGTCGTAGAGCGTGCCGTTGAATCCGAAACCGCCGGCGAAGTCGGCATTGGTGTCGCCGATGACGGTGATGTCCTTGGTGTCTACCACGCCGTCGCCGTTGAGGTCTTGCAGCTTCATTGTGCCGGGGCGTATGCCGATGCGCCCGCCGAGCAGTGCCGTGGTGGGCACGCCTTCCTTCAGCTCATAGGTGTTGGTGGCGGGGTCATAGCCCTTGAAGTCGCTTGTGGTATAGTAGCCGTCAGACTTCCAGCCGTAGACGAGTCCGATGGGGTCGCCCACGCGCACAATATAGTCTTGCTGGTTCTTGTTGTCGGTGCTGGCCCATCCTGAGGGGAACGTCATCTGCTCAATGCCGTTGGCCAGGCTCTTCACGTCTGACTTGTCGAAGCCTATGTTGAAGTTGGCATTCAGCGTGAAGTTCTTCTTCTGCACCAGGGCGGCATTGAGGGTCAGCTCAACACCCTTGTTGCTGGTCGAGGCAGAGTTCTCGTAGACCGAGGTGTAGCCAGGGGCAGCAATGGCGTGGTTGATGAGCAGGTCGTCGGTGTTGTTCCAATAGAAATCAAGATTACCGCTCAGTCGCTCGTTGAAGAACCCGAAGTCGAGACCGAGGTTGCGCGTAGTGCGCTTCTCCCATGTAATATTGGGGTTGGCCAGCACGTTGCTCACGGCCAGTGCGGTGTTGGCCTGGTCGCCCACGCCGTAGCTCTTGTTGACGACGGCCTGGTAGAGCTGCTGGAAGGTGTTGCTTGCAATGCGGTTGTTACCCACCTTGCCGTAAGAGAAGCGCAGCTTCAGGTTCGAGAGCCAGTTGTGTGTGCTCTCCATCCATGGCTCCTCGATGATGCGCCACGAGGCGGCGGCGGCAGGGAAGAAACCCCACTGGTGGCCGGGTGCGAACTTCGAGCTGCCGTCCTCGCGGAAGGTGAGGGTGAGCAGGTAGCGGTCGAGCAGCGTGTAGTTGATACGTCCGAAGAACGAGACGGTGTTGTCGTCGGGATTGAAGTAGGTGCGTGTGGCCACAACGTCATATTCTCCCTTGTCCATGTTGGCCATCACCTGTTCTGGCGTGTAGGCTTCGCTGTAGTGCGTGCCAGAGATGGTGCTGTAGTCGCTGCGCACGGAGCGATACTCCTGGCCCACCATCACGTTGAAGTGGTGAATGTTCCCGAACTTCTTGTCGTATGAGATGTTCACACTCTCGCGGATGTTCTTCTGGTTGGTCTTCTGCCAGTCGGCAATGGGCAGACCGCCTTTGTAGGTGACGGTCTGTGTGGTTGGGCCAAACCAGTTTTTCATCTCGTTGAAGCCATAGCCGTAACCGGCCTCGGCGTGTGCCTTGAGCTCTTTGAGAATGGTCCAGTCGAGGGCGGCGTTGAAGTTGAAGCCGCGATTGTTGCGGCGGCGCCAGTACTGTGCCGACTGGTCGGCCAGCGACATGTTCGACTTCCGCCACTCGTTGATTTCATCGTCAGACATGGTCGAGAAGTCGGGCGTGATCATCTCAGAGAGTCCCTTGGTGGCCACACCGTAGATGGCGTTCTCCGTGCGCACCTTGTAGGTGCCGCCCTGAGTGCCCTGTCCGTTGGCTACCTGGTCGTTGACGCGTGCCGTCATTGAGAACTTGAGCTTCTTGTTGATTTCGTGGTTGAGCTTAAGCATGAACGAATAGCGGCTGAAGTTGTTGTCTTTCATCAGGCCGCCGTTGTAGTCGTAGGTACCCGAGAGCGAGAACTTCGTCTTCTCCGTGCCGCCGTTGAGGCTCACGTTGTGGCTCTGCGAGAGCACGTTCGAGCCGAAGAGGTCGTCTTGCCAGTCGATGGGCTCGATGCTCTTGTAGAGGTAGAGGTCGTCGAAGACGCCAAACTGCTTGTAGAACGAGTTGAGGCTCGACTCGCCGCCCAGCAGGGCGTATTCGTAGTTCGACATCACGTAGTCGTAGGTGTCCATCGGACTGAGACGCTTCGACACCTTCTTGGTCTGCAGGAAGCCGTTGTAGTTGATGACGGTCTTCCCTCCCTTGGCGCTCTTGGTGGTGATGAGAATCACACCATTGGCACCCTGTGCACCGTAGATGGCCGTCGACGAGGCGTCTTTCAGCACCGTGATGTCTTCAATGTCGTTAGGCGAGATGTCGCTGATGGAACTCACCTGGAATCCGTCGACCACGTAGAGGGGTGAGTTGTCGCCGGTGATAGAGCCGCCGCCGCGCACCCTGACAAGAATTTCGGCATCGGGTGAGCCGTCGGTAGTGGTGATGTTCACACCGGCCATCTTACCCGTCAGTGCCTCGCTCACGTTAGCCACGGGCACCTTCACCAGGTCTTGTCCGCTCACAGTGGCCACCGAGCCAGTGAGGTCTTTCTTGCGCACTGCGCCGTAGCCGATGACCACCAGCTCGTTGAGCGTGGTGTTGTCGTCTTCCATCACAATGTCGATGGACGTTCTGCCTTTCGGGTCGACAGTCTGCGCCTTCATGCCGATATACGACACCATAATCGGCTTGCCTGTCGATTTGAGGGTGACATTACCGTCGAAGTCGGTGATGCCGCCGTTCTGGGTGCCTTTCTCTACGACACTTGCTCCGATGACAGCCTCACCGCTCGAGTCTTTCACGTTGACCTTGATGGTCTGCGCCTGTATGCTCCCTACTATGAGGAGGAAGACCAGCACGAGCGCCGTTCGAATACTCTTCATTTTAGAATTCATAAAAAAAATATTTTAATTAAACTGATTTGTTGTTAGCAGTTAAGTAGTTTCAGTTGGCATATTATATAATATTGTGTGCAAAAATAATAATAATTCCTTTAAAAACATTTTTTTCACACATTATTTTTTCCTTTTTCTGTGAAAAAAGCGCTTTTTCTTCGTTCTGTTTATCGTAATTCAGCAAAAACAATTAACTTTGCACCCCAAAAGTCATGAAAAAAGTGTAGCTGAAAATTGTTTCCTGTGGTTGGTATGTCGTTGATAGAAGTCATAGCGCTTGCCGTTGCCTTGGCCATGGACTGCCTGACGGTGGCCGTGGTCAGCGGTGTGTTGTTGGGGCGCATGGAGTGGGTCACTGCGCTGCGCATGAGCGTGTTGTTCGGTGCCTTTCAGGCGTTGATGCCGCTGGCGGGGTGGCTGCTGATGAGTTTCTTCGCCATGCAGGTAGAGTGGGCAGGCCACTACGTCGCCTTTGTCTTGTTGGCCTTTGTGGGCGGTAAGATGGTGAGGGAGTCGCTCCAGCCGGCCGGCGTGCAGCACTTCAATCCCCGCCGTCTTCTCACGCAGCTGCTGCTGGCCGTGGCCACCAGCATCGATGCGCTTGCCGTGGGCGTGTCGCTCGCCGTGGTGGGCTATCGCTCCGCGTCGCAACTGTTGCTGCCGCTGGCGGTGATAGGCCTGACGTCACTGCTGTTCGGCATAGCGGGCTGGCTGTTGGGAGCTCGCCTCGGATGCACCTTCAGCCGCCGTTTCAATCCTGAGTTCGTCGGTGGCATGTTGCTCATTGCCCTTGGCGTGAAGATGCTCGTCGTGGCGTGAGGCTCCGACGGAAGGCTTACCCTTGCAGCAAGTCGGGCCTCAGGCGCCGGGTGCGCTCCATGGCTTGCTCCAGTTCCCAGTTGCGAATCTTCGCCTCGTTGCCTGAAAGCAGAATCTCTGGCACCTTCCATCCCTTGTAGTCGGCAGGCCGGGTGTAGATGGGGGCTGCCAGCAGGTTGTCCTGGAAACAGTCGGACAGGGCGCTCTGCTCGTCGCCTATGACGCCGGGCACCACGCGCACCACGGCGTCGGCAATCATGGCAGCCACCAGCTCGCCGCCCGTCAGGACGAAGTCGCCGATGCTTATCTCGCGTGTGATGAGATGGTCGCGTATGCGCTGGTCTATACCTTTGTAGTGACCTGCCAGTATGATGAGGTTGCCCATGAGCGACAGCTCGTTGGCCATGTGCTGCGTGAAGCGTTCGCCGTCGGGCGAGGTGAATATCACTTCGTCGTAGTCTCTCTCTGCTTTCAGCGCAGTGATGCAGCGGTCTATGGGCTCGCACTGCATCACCATGCCTGCCGACCCGCCGTAGGGGTAGTCGTCTACCCGTCGCCATTTGTCGAGCGTGTAGTCACGCAGGTTGTGCAGGCATATCTTTGCCAGTCCTTTCTTCTCGGCCCTGGCCAATATCGATTCGTGAACGAAGCCCTCAAGCATCTCGGGCAATACGGTGATGATGTCAATTCTCATATATATTATTAATTATTGTTCCTTCATAAAACGGATGATGTCGGCCATGCGTCGCTTGCCTTCGGCCACGCCTATGTCGTAGACCTGCTGCATGGCATCTGCATCGTGCGACAGGTGGGCAATCTTTATAGGCTCTGGCGGGCTTATCACCAGACAACGCCCCTGTTGCTCAGCCTCGCTGACGTAGCTAAGTTGCTGGTTGTACATCACGTGGCGTCGTGCCAGGGCGTCGGCCATCTGTGGATAGTGCCGCAAGGCCAGGCGCAGCAGGGGCATAAAGGGCGTGGGCTGCTTGACGAAGCCTCTCGGCTGGGTGAGTATCACCACGTTGCGGCGGTAGCCCTGTTGCTCCATATACTGCAGCGGGATGCTGTCGGCTGCGCCGCCGTCGAGCAGTTTCATACCCTCCAGTTCCACCACGCGCGACACCAGCGGCATCGATGCCGAGGCACGTATCCAGTCGAAGGCGTCGTCGGTGGGGTGGGGCAGTTCCTTGTACACCGCCTCGCCCGTGGCGGCATTGGTGCACACCACGATGAAACGCATGGGGTTGGCTTCGTAGGTTGCCGTATCGAACACGTCGAGCTGCCGCGGCATGGTGTGGTAGGCAAACTCAGCGTTGAAGTAGTTGCCGGTGGTCAGCAGCGAGCGCCATCCGCTGTAGCGCCCGTCGTGGGCAAAACGCTTGTTGTAGCGCAGGGCCCTCCCCGGCTGCCGCGATTTGTAGTTGCAGCCAAAGGCGGCACCGGCCGACACGCCCACCAGCGCTTCGGGCCACAGGTCGTGCTGCATCATCATGTCGCAGACGCCCATCGTGAAGAGCCCGCGGAAGGCGCCACCCTCCAGCACGAGGCCGCATCCGCTTGTTCCCGTTTCCGCATTCATTGGTTTTCTGTTTTTTTGTTGTTGCTTCCCGCTTGCCCTGTCGCTTGATAGGCTTTGAGCCTTTGCCGTGGCGACATAGCGGCCCATTGGCGCCATTCTGTGGCGGGCTGGTTAAGATAGTCGGCCTCGTACATGTGGCGGTAGGCCTCCATTTCGAAAGGGTTGAGCAGGTAGGCAGCCTGGCGCAGATGTCGGTTCATAGGCAGTGCGCGCAGATAGTAGCATAGGTAGAGGAAATAAAAGCGCAGCCACGAGTTGCCCGTGGTCTGCGCTTGTCTCAGATGGATGAGCTCATGCCGCTTGAGGGCTGTCATGCCGGCATTCATGCGCTCTGCATCAGCCTGCGAGGCAGTGACGATGACGCCAAAAAACGTCATGGCCTGATAGCCATGACGAAGCCACGAGGCATTCTTCACGGCAGGCATGTCTGCAATGGCCGACGGTCTGTGGGCATGCCACATGAGGCGCAGCAGCGCCAGCAGTCCGGTACGCTTCAATCAAGCCTCGCTGAACTGGTCCTTACCAACGCCACAGAGGGGGCACACCCAGTCTTCGGGCAGGTCTTCAAAGGCCGTGCCAGGTGCAATGCCGTTGTCGGGATCGCCCACTTCGGGGTCGTACTCATAGCCACATACGTCGCATACATACTTTTTCATAATCGTGCAGTTTTTTTGTGTTAATAAAAAATCGGTGTGCAAAGATAGCAATAAAAAATGAGATAGCGGCAGCTTTCGCGGAAAAAGTTGATTGTTTGAACGCCGTTTTCGATTTTTCTTTGTATCTTTGCAGCATCTTTTCTGAATGTATAGAGTCCATGAACGAGAAAGAACGTATTTTGCAGTTGCGCAGCCAACTGCATGAACATAACCGCCGATACTACGTGATGAACCAGCCTGCCATCAGCGACCAGGAATTTGATATGCTGATGCGCGAGCTGCAGCAGTTGGAAGAGCGCCATCCAGAGTTGGCTGACCCTTACTCGCCTACACAGCGTGTGGGCAGCGACCTGCAGGAGGGCTTCACGCAGGTGGCCCACCGCTATCCCATGCTTTCGCTGGCCAACACTTACAGCGAGCAAGATGTGCGCGACTGGTACGACTCGGTGAGCCGGGGGCTGGGTGGCGAGCCTTTTGAGGTGTGCTGCGAACTGAAGTACGACGGCCTGTCGATATCGCTCACCTACGAAGACGGGCGTCTGGTGAGGGCCGTCACGCGTGGCGACGGCGTGCACGGCGATGATGTAACGCTCAACGTGCGCACCATCAAGAGCATACCGTTGGTGGTGGGAGCCGAGGCACCGCGCCAGTTTGAAATCCGCGGCGAGATACTCATGCCGTGGGCCTCGTTTGAACGCCTTAACCGAGAGCGTGAGGCGGCCGAGGAGCCCCTGTTTGCCAACCCGCGCAATGCTGCCAGCGGCACGCTGAAGAGTCTTGATGCCAGAGTAGTGGCAGCCCGTGGGCTCGATGCCTATCTCTATTACTTGCTGGGCGAGGAACTGCCGGCCGAGGGACATTTTGAGAATCTGCAGGCGGCACGTCAGTGGGGCTTTAAAATAAGCGAGGGTATGCGTAAGGTGACGTCGGTGGAACAGATTGCCGACTTCATTAACTATTGGGACACGGAGCGGCGCAATCTGCCCGTTGCTACTGACGGTATTGTGCTGAAAGTCAACTCGCTGCGTCAGCAACGTTCGTTAGGATTCACGGCCAAGAGTCCGCGTTGGGCCATCGCCTATAAATTCAAGGCGGAGCGCGAGCAGACCCGTCTGTTGGAGGTCACTTATCAGGTGGGCCGCACGGGAGCTGTTACTCCCGTGGCAAATATGGAGCCGGTGCAGCTGGCGGGCACCACGGTGCGCCGCGCCACGCTCAACAACGAGGACTTCATCAAGAGTTTCGACCTGCACATCGGCGATATGGTCTATGTGGAGAAGGGCGGCGAGATTATTCCGAAGATAGTAGGCGTTAATATTGACGAGCGCCCTGTCGTGGCACAGCCTGTGTCCTTCGTCAGACGCTGTCCTGAGTGTGGCACACCCCTGGTGCGCTACGACGGCGAGGCCGTGTGGTATTGCCCTAACGACACCGGCTGTCCGCCCCAGATCAAAGGTCGCATCGAGCATTTCATTGCCCGCAAGGCCATGAATATCGATTCTCTCGGTCCGGAGACGGTCGATGAGTACTACCGTCGGGGCTTAATAAAGAATGTGGCTGATCTCTACGACATCGACGTGCAACAGATCAACGGCGACGGCAGTCGCACTAAGTCGGCCCAACGCATTGTCGCCGGCATCGCCAAGTCGCGTGAGGTGCCTTTCGAACGTGTGGTCTTTGCCCTCGGCATACGCTTCGTCGGCGAGACGTCGGCGCGCTTGCTGGCCCGCCATTTCAAAACCATGGACGCACTGATGCAGGCCTCGCTGCAAGAGCTGCAGGAGGTCGACGGCATTGGTGAGGTGATGGCTGCCAGTATTGTAGCCTATTTCCACAACGCCGACAACCTGCGTATCGTGGAACGGCTGCGTGCCTGTGGTCTGCAGTTTGCCCTCAGTCAGGAGCAAACGGCTGCCGCGAGCGACAAGCTGTCGGGCAAGTCTATTGTCATTAGCGGCGTGTTTCAGCATCACAGTCGCGATGAATATAAGCTCATCATCGAGCAGAATGGCGGCAAGAATGTGGGTAGCATCAGCGGGAAAACCTCCTTCGTGCTGGCCGGTGACAATATGGGTCCTGCAAAGTTGGAAAAGGCTCAGAAGCTGGGCGTGCAGATTGTGACAGAAGACGAGTTCCTGGGAATGTTGGGAAGTTGAGAATTTGTAACGCTATGAAGATTATTGTTTCCGATCAGATTGAAAGTGTATGCCCCGAGTTTGTGGGGGCATGTGTAGAGGCAAACGTGCAGAACACCCCTTATTGTGAAGCGCTGTGGGACGAGATTCACCGTATGGGCAATCGCTTCCGCAGCGAACTGACCATCGAGAGTCTGAAAGACATACCCTCTATCGCGGCCACCCGGCGGGTCTATAAGGCCTGCGGCAAAGACCCCTCACGCTATCGGCCTGCCAGCGAAGCCCTTATCCGGCGCATGCTACAAGGGAAAGAACTCTACCAGATTGACACGCTCGTCGACCTTGTCAACGTGGCTTCCATTGCCTATGGCTATAGCATCGGCGGCTTCGACGCCGACTGCTTCGAGGGCAACGTGCTGACGCTGGGGGTGGGACGCGAAGGCGAGCCCTACGAGGGCATCGGCCGCGGCATGCTCAACATCGCCGGACTGCCTGTCTACCGCGACGCCATAGGCGGCGTAGGTACACCAACCAGCGACAACGAGCGCACTAAGATAACCCTCTCTACCACCCATCTCGTCGTGTTGGTCAACGGCTACGACGGCAATGAGGAGCGCGTGCTCGACAACGCCCGCTTCATTCAGCGCCTGCTCGAAGCTTATGCCGCTGGCACCGGTGTCACCATCACGCTCTATAGGTAGCCATCCGCAGGCGCCCTCGATATTTTGTCATCATGTTTGTAAATCACAAAAAAGCAGTAAACTGGATGAAGAAGTTTTTTATTGCCGCCACGATTCTTGTTGTCTGTCAGCTCACTGTCCTGGCACAGTCGTGGACAGCCGACAACGGTAACGGCACCTACACCAATCCCTTGTTCTACGATGAGTTTAGCGACCCCGACATTCTGCGTGTGGGCGACGACTACTATCTGGCCGGCACCACTATGCATGCTGTGCCCGGACTGGTCATCCTGCACTCACGCGATTTGGTCAACTGGGAGTTCGCGTCCTATTGCTTCGACCGCTTCGACTTTGCCGACGACGCCTTCTCTCTGAAAAATGGCAAGGAAATCTACGGACAGGGCATCTGGGCGCCGTGCATACGCTATGTCAACGGCCAGTTCTATGTATTCTCCAATGTCAACGGCCAGGGACTGCAGTGCTACACCTCCACCGACATCCGTGGGCCGTGGAAGCATCATAACATGCAAGGACGTATCTACGACCTGAGCGTGCTTTTCGACGACGACGGTAAGATTTATGCCATCCACGGCTATGGCGAGGTGCATTGCACCGAGCTGAAGGGCGACATGAGTGGTCCGCTGGACCATACTGATCGCGTCATCATTCCGCAGGGCTCTGCGGTAGGCGAGGGGCATCACATGTATAAAATCAATGGCATGTATTACCTCATCTCTACCGACTATAAACCTAACGGACGCACACTCTGCTCGCGCTCAAAGTCGATATGGGGACCTTATGAGACGTGCGTCATCACGGCCGATGAAACCTTTGGATATCACGCAGCCTCGCTGACACAGGTGAAAGGGCGCATCGTGCCTGATGGTACATATTTTGGCCAACCGGACCCCGACCGCGATGCAACGGCCTGCACCAACATCCATCAAGGCGGTATCGTAGAAGACCAGAACGGACAGTGGTGGGCTTTGCTCATGATGGACTTCCACTCCATCGGGCGCACCGTCACGTTGGCGCCTGTGACGTGGAAGGACGGCTGGCCCTACGTGGGGCTGGAGGGCAATCTGGGCCGTGCCCCGCGCACCTGGACGAAGCCGGCCATCCCGGCAGCCGTCGACGCCAGACCGTCGGCACCTTATGTGCGCAGCGGGTTCACGGCTGCTCCGAAGCAGAAGGGTAGAGAAGTGCTCTCGCCCGTGTGGCAGTGGAACCACAACCCCGACGACGGCATGTGGAGCTTAAAGAACGGTCGGCTGCGGTTGCATGCCCTGCCTGCCGAACAGCTCATGTGGGCCCGCAACACGTTGACTCAGCGCGTGATAGGGCCTCAGAGCGTAGCTACGGTAGAACTCTCTGTGGGCGGAATGCGCGATGGCGATGTGTGCGGATTAGGCAACATCAATGTGCCTTGTTCGTGGATAGGTGTCGTGAAAGATGACCGCCGCCTGGTGTTGCGCTGCTTCGACCAGGCCGGCAACGATACCGTTGATGTCGACCTGTCTTCCCGCTTCTCTTCAGTACCACGCAAAATATGGCTGCGCATGACGGGCGACTATGACCGCGACAGGGCCCACTATGAGTGGTCGCTCGACGGCAGTCACTTCCAGCCGTTAGGCCATGAGATGGTGCTGAGCTACCAGCTCATCACTTTCCAGGGGTCGCGTCATGCGCTCTTCGCTTTCAACAGCAAGGGACACCGAGGCGGCTATGCTGACTTTGAGAACTTCATCGTCGAAGAAACTAAGGCAGACCGCAGCGGCAACATACCTTACGGCAAGACGTTCCGTATCATCAACCTGGCCACGGGTAAACCCATGCATGCCCAACCCCATGGACTGATGCATGACACTCAGCCGGAAGACCGTTCTCCCCAGACCCTCTTCCGCCTCGTCGACCGTGGTCAGGGCAAAGTGGTGCTTCAGTGCGCAGACGGGCGCTATGTGTGGGTGTCGGGACTTGGCCTGCCAGGCGACGTGCGCCTCACAGCTGACAGCACCAAAGCCGAGGTGTTTATGTGGCAGGATTATCTCGACCGCCAGTTTATGCTTATGTCGGTGCGCACCCATCGCTACATAGGCAAGAGCCCCACCACGGGCAGCCCTTATTCTATGGATTTCACCGGCGCCGACCCTGCGCGGCGTGGAGGTGCTGTGATGCGATGGGAAGAGATGAAACCTGCCTTCTGACGTTAAAAATGATTAAGAATAGAATAATAACTCTCTCCTCTTGCCGTGTAACTCTTAACTTATTCGTATCTTTGCACATTAAAAGAACAGATATATCTGAATGATATCAGTAGAAGGACTGAAAGTTGAGTTTGGAGTGCGGCCTCTTTTCAGTGAGGTCAGCTTTGTCATAAACAGTCGCGACCGCATCGCCTTGGTCGGAAAGAACGGAGCGGGCAAGTCGACCCTGCTGAAGATTTTATGTGGTCAGGAACGACCGTCTTCCGGCAATGTGGCAGTGGCGCAGGACGTCGCCATCGGCTATCTGCCACAGGTCATGAACCTGCAGGACTCTACTACCGTCAGGGAGGAAGCCCAGAAGGCTTATGGCGACATCAGGCAGTTGCAACGGCGCCTGGAGCAGATGCAGCAGCAGATGGCTGAGCGCAACGACTATGAGAGTGACAGCTATATGCAGCTGGTAGAGCGCTTTACGCAAGAACATGAGCGCTATCTGATGATGGCCCCCGAGGCCCAGGAGGCCGATATGGAGCGCACGCTCGTCGGCCTGGGCTTTGAGCGTGCCGACCTTGACCGCCCCACACGTGAGTTCAGCGGCGGCTGGCGCATGCGTATCGAGCTGGCGAAGATTCTGCTCCGTCGGCCCGACGTGTTGCTGCTCGACGAGCCTACCAACCACCTCGACATCGAGTCGATACAGTGGCTCGAGCAGCTGCTTGCCACATGGAGCGGCGCCGTGGTGCTGGTCAGCCACGACAGGGCGTTCATCAACAACGTGTCGAACCGCACGCTCGAGATTACCTGCGGCCATGTGGAAGACTATCGGGTGAAGTACGATGAGTACGTCGTGCTTCGCCGTGAGCGCCGTGAGCAGCAGCAGCGTGCCTACGAGAATCAGCAGAAGGAGATACAGGACATGCGCCAGTTCATCGAGCGCTTCCGCTATCAGGCCACCAAGGCTGTGCAGGTGCAGCAGAAGGTGAAGCAGTTGGAGAAGGTGGTGCCCATCGAGGTCGACGAGCTCGATAATGCCGCCATGCACCTGAAGTTCCCGCCATGTCTGCGCTCTGGCGACTATCCCATCATCTGCGACGAGGTGAGCAAGGCCTACAACCATTTGGTCTTCGACCATGTCAACCTGACCATCAAGCGCGGCGAGAAAGTGGCCTTCGTGGGCAAGAACGGCGAAGGAAAGTCGACGCTCGTGAAGTGTATCATGGGTGAGATACCCTTTGGAGGAACGCTCAAGGTGGGTCACAACGTGCAGATAGGCTATTTCGCTCAAAACCAGGCGCAGCTGCTCGACGAGAGTCTCACGGTACACCAGACCATCGATCGTGTGGCACGCGGCGAGATACGGCTGCGCATCAACGATATCTTAGGTGCCTTCATGTTTGGCGGCGAGGCGTCCGACAAGAAGGTGAAGGTGCTCAGCGGCGGCGAGCGCAGTCGGTTGGCCATGATTCGCCTGCTGCTTGAACCTGTCAACCTGCTTATCCTCGACGAGCCCACCAATCACCTCGACATGGCGTCGAAAGATGTGCTCAAGGAGGCCATCAAGGCATTCGACGGCACTGCTATCATTGTCAGCCACGACCGTGAGTTCCTCGACGGCCTTGTCTCCAAGGTGTTTGAGTTTGGCGGCGGCCAGGTGCGTGAGCATATCGGCGGCATCTACGACTTCCTGCAAAGTAAAAAAATGCAGGAGTTGAACGAGCTGGAGAGGAGCCGGAAGACTGCGGCACCCGCAGAGGCTCCCCGCAAATCAAAGGATGCTGCTCCGACGGCCGAGGCCGCTCCTGCGGGAGCCAGTGCCTATGCCGCTCACAAAGAGCAGCAGAAGCAAATCAGGAAGGCCGAGCGTGCCGTGGAGGAGAGCGAGAAGAAGATAGCCAAGATGGAACAAAGGCTGAAAGAGCTCGACGAGCTGCTCATGGTGCCGGCGAACGCCTCTGACATGACGCTTGTCGGTGAATATACCAGCACAAAAGAAGCTTTAGACGAGGAAGTGGAACGCTGGGAACAACTGTCGGAATCGCTTGAACAACTTACATCATAATATAAACCTTAAAAACAAAAATGAAAACAAAACTCATGATTGCTGTTGCATCACTGGCCCTGGCTGCCTGTAGCAACAATGCCTTGAAGTCGGGCATCGACCCTCAAAACATGGACACCACCGTGAAGGCTGGTGAAGACTTCTATCAGTATGCTTGCGGCGGCTGGATGGCAAAGAATCCGCTGCCCGCTGCCTATTCACGCTATGGCAGCTTCGATGTGCTGGCTGAAGACAACAACAAGCGTATCAATGGCATCCTCGACGAGCTGTTGAAGAAAAACTTCGAGAAGGGCACGCCCGAGCAGAAGCTCAGCGACCTCTACAAACTGGCTATGGACAGCACCAAGCGCGACCAGGATGGCGTGGCTCCTGCCATGGACATCATCAACAAGCTGGAGGCTGCCAAGACGAAGGACGCCCTCTTCCAGGTGCAGCTGGATATGGCCTCTTACGGCGACTCTGAGTTCTTCGGAGCCGGCATCGGCGCCGACGAAAAGGACGCCACGACCAACATCCTCGGCATCAGTCAGGGCGGTCTGGCCCTGGGTCAGAAAGACTATTATCTTGAGAACGACTCTGCCACGGCCAAAATTCGTGAGGAATACAAGAATCACATCGTGCGTATGTTCAAGCTCTTTGGCTTCACCGACGAGCAGGCCCAGCAGAAGCGCGACAACATCATGAAGCTGGAGACGGCGCTGGCCAAGGTGTCGCGTTCGCGCACCGAGCTTCGTGATCCCCAGAAGAACTACAACAAGATGTCGCTGCAGGATTTTGCAAAGTCTTATCCTAACCTCCAGCTGGAGAAGGTGATGAATGCCAAGGGCATCGACAGCAAGTACTTCCAGACGCTTGTCGTCGGTCAGCCTGAGTTCCTGGCCGGTGCCGATAAGGTGGTGGCCTCGATGAGTGCCGATGAGTATCGCGACTACATGGAGTGGGGCCAGATTCTGGGCGCCGCCGGCCTGCTGAGCTCTGAGGTTCAGAAGGCCAACTTCGAGTTCTTCGGCAAGGTGATGTCGGGCCGTCAGGAAGATCATCCCCTGTGGCGCCGCTCTGTCAACCAGGTGGAGCGTATGATGGGTGAGGCCCTCGGCAAGCTTTACGTTGAGAAGTACTTCCCTGCAGAGGCTAAGGAGCGCATGGTGAAGCTCATCGACAACCTGCAGAAGGCTCTGGCCGAGCGCATCCAGGCACAAGACTGGATGAGCGACTCCACCAAGCAGAATGCTCTTGACAAACTGTCTACCTTCTATGTAAAGGTGGGCTATCCCGATAAGTGGACCGACTTGAGCGACCTCAACATCGATCCTGAGAAGTCGTATTATGAGAATATGCAGGAGTGCAACCGCTTCTGGAACAAGTGGGACATCGAGAAGCATGCAGGTAAGCCCGTCGACAAAGACGAGTGGTTCATGTTCCCGCAGACGGTGAACGCCTACTACAACCCCACCACCAACGAGATATGCTTCCCCGCCGGTATCCTGCAGAAGCCCTTCTTCGACATGGAGGCCGATGATGCCTTCAACTATGGTGCCATCGGTGTCGTCATCGGCCATGAGATGACCCACGGTTTCGACGACCAGGGCCGTCAGTATGACAAGAACGGCAACATGCACGACTGGTGGACAGAGCAGGACGGCAAGAACTTCCAGGAGCGTACCGATAAGTATGCCGACTTCTTCTCGGCCATCGAGGTGCTGCCCGGTCTGAATGCCAACGGTCGACTCACGCTGGGTGAGAACCTGGCCGACCACGGAGGTCTGCAGGTAGCTTTCACTGCTTTCCAGAATGCCACGAAAGAGAGCCCGCTGGCCGATGTTGACGGTCTGACTCCCGAGCAGCGTTTCTTCTTGGCCTATGCAGGCGTGTGGGCTGGCAATATCAACGACGAAGAAATTCGCAATCGCACGAAGAGTGATCCTCACTCCCTGGGACGCTGGCGTGTGAATGGTGCCCTGCCTCACATCGATGCCTGGTACGAAGCCTTCAACATCACCCCCGAGGACAAGATGTACATTCCTAAGGAAGAGCGTCTCCCCCTCTGGTAACCCATCTGACTCAAAAAGTTTAACTTCCCAAGAAGTCCCAACCCTTCCCAAGAAGTTAAACTCAATGTAGACAAAAACACCCGAGCTGGGGCGTCCGTCCCGCGGACGCCCCAGCTCCCTTATATCTCCCCTCATAAAAATTCTCATTACTCAATGAAGCACCCTCTCGAACTCCTTGCCCCCGCCAAAAATCTTGAGTGCGGCATGGCGGCCATCGACCACGGCGCCGATGCGGTGTACATCGGAGCCCAGCGCTTCGGAGCGCGTGCCGCTGCCGGCAACAGCGTTGCCGACATTGCGCAGCTGTGTGGCTATGCCCACCGCTACGGAGCCAGGGTCTATGTCACGGTCAATACCATCGTCTACGATGAAGAGCTGGCCGACACCCGCAGCCTCCTGCTCCAGTTGGCCGAGGCGAAGGTTGACGCTATCCTGGTGCAGGATATGGCCGTGAGAGCCATGGCAGCCGACGTCGGTCTCGCCATCCATGCCTCCACGCAGACCGACAACCGCACGGCGCAGAAGGTGGCGTGGCTCGCGTCGCAAGGGTTCAGCCGTGTGGTGCTGGCACGCGAGCTGTCGGTGGAAGAAGTGGCCGCTATCCATCGGGAGGTGCCCGGCGTCGAGCTCGAAGTTTTTGTCCATGGAGCTCTGTGTGTCAGCTATTCCGGTCTCTGCTATGCCTCACAGCACTGTTTCGGACGCAGCGCCAACCGCGGCGAGTGCGCCCAGTTCTGCCGGATGAAGTTCAACTTGCTTGATGCTGACGGCCGTGTCGTTGAGCGCCAACGCTACCTGCTCTCGCTGAAAGACATGAACCAGTTGGACAATCTGGAGCGGCTGGCTCAGGCAGGTGCCACCTCCTTTAAGATAGAGGGACGACTGAAAGATGTGGGCTATGTGAAAAACGTGACGGCAGCCTACAGCGAGCGGCTCAACCAGATAGTGAGGCGCCATCCCGACCTGTATGAACGTGCTTCCCGCGGAACCGTCACCTATAGCTTCCGCCCCGACCTTAACAAAACCTTCAACCGAGGCTACACCACCTACTTCGCCAATGGGCGCCAGCAGGCTATTGCCTCGTTCGACACCCCTAAGGCCATGGGCGAGTTCGTGGGCACGGTGAAAGAGCTGCGCGCCATGTCGTTCAACGTGTCGGGCACGGCCTCTTTCGCCAACGGCGACGGCCTCTGCTTCATCAACGACCGCAAGGAGCTGGAAGGCTTCAGGGTGAACCGCGTGGAAGGCAACCGGCTCTTCCCCCAGCGCATGCCGTCAGGGCTGCGTCCGGGCCTGCGGCTCTATCGCAACAATGACCAGGAGCTGGAGCGCCTGCTCTCGAAACCCAGTGCCGAGCGCCACATCAAGGTGCATCTCTCACTCAAGGCTACAGCCGACGGTTTTGCCTTACGCATGGACGATGTGGAAGTGACCGTGGCCCTTGAGCATCAGACGGCCCAGAAGTCGCAGCGCGACAATATTGTCAGACAGCTCACAAAGCTGGGTGGCACCCCCTATGAGAGCGACGACGTAGAGATGGCCCCCGACTTCAACTACTTCCTGCCCAGCAGCGTCTTGGCCGATATGCGCCGTCGCGCCGTATCGCTTAAGATGCAGCAGTCAGACACTCTGCGGTCGCCAGCGTCTCCATCGGCAGCCAGTGTCGCCGAGCCCGCCCTGCCGCTCTATACCCCCTCATATCTTCACAACGTGGCCAACAGCGAGGCCCGCGACTTCTATCGCCGGCAGGGCATAGACACCGCACCGGCCTTTGAGCTCGCAGAGCCGGCCGAGGCCCTCATCATGCAGTGTCGCCATTGCCTGCGCTATGCCTTGGGCTTCTGCGTGAAGCATGGCGGACGGCGCCCCACATGGCGCGAGCCCCTCTCCCTCGAGCTTGGCGACGGTCGTCGCTTCAGGTTAGAATTTGATTGCAGTCACTGTCAGATGAATATATATACCCATGCGTAAGAACGTCATATCCCTGCTGTTGCTGCTCATGACGCTCACGTCATGCTACAGGCAGGAGGTTCAAACCTCCGACGCCTGGACGCTGACCGAAGAGCAGCTCGACTCCATCTCGTTCTACACCACCCACCACTACACCCAAAACTACAACTTCCTCGTCACGGCCGACTCCCTGCAGCTCATTGTCCAGCTGCCGTCGGAAGCCGTTAGCGGCATGCTGGTAGACACCATCTCCGTCTACGATGGCAACCGCATCGTCGTGGCCGACATCGTTACCCTTTCCAGTGACAGCATCGACTCCGTATGGGTGCAGGTGGCCCGCGACGCCTACACCATGGGCTGGATTCACGAGAGCGAGATGCTGCCTGGCGTGGCTCCCGACAACCCCATCTCGCTGTTCATCGATTTCTTCTCCGACACCCACCTGCTCATCATCCTTGCCCTTCTGGTGCTCATAGGAGCGGCCCTCATCATCCGGCGTCTCTATCGTCATAAGGCCAAGGTGGTGCATTTCAACGACATTGCCTCTTTCTACCCGGCGCTGCTGGCAGTCCTCGTGGCCGCCACTGCCGTCTTCTACAGCTCCATCCAACTGTTCAACCCCGACTCTTGGCGCCATTATTATTATCATCCCACGCTCAACCCCTTCGGCGTACCGCTCCATTTAGGTCTTTTCATCGCATCGGTGTGGGCCATGCTGATTGTCGCCATTGCCGCCTTCGACGACATTCGTCGGCAGCTCAATGCCGCCGATGCCTTTTTCTATTATCTTGGGCTCATTGGCATCTGCTCGGTCAACTATGTAGTATTCAGTGTCTCAACCCTCTATTATGTAGGCTACGTGCTGCTGGCCGCCTATGTAACCTGGGCCGTGTGGCGCTATGTCAAGAACAGCCGTACCACCTACATCTGCGGCCACTGTGGCGAGCCCCTCAGAGAAAAGGGCATCTGTCCCCGCTGCGGCACCCTCAATGAATAATAAGTTCACTCAGTTTTCTCAAGTTGAGGAGTTAGGAGGTAGGCAGCAAGAACCTGTGAAAACCGAAAAAAAAAGAAAAGTCCCCCCTCCTTTTTGGGGGGTAGGGGTAGGCTGGGGGCAGGCCTTAAATCCATATAAATAATGATTTCCCAGTCCCTCAGAAATCCTTACCTTTGCAGCCGAAAATAAACACATTTATGAAAAAAACAGTCTTATTGCTTACTCTCTACGCGTCGCTCTCGGCATCAGCCGCTGACGGCGTGGTCAACCCTTCGCTCGTCGGCGACACCTCGCGTGTGGTAGACCTCGACGAAGTGGTCATCGTGAAAGAAACCTACAGCCTGCGCCGCCAGCCCATGAGCACTGCCACGCTATCGGCCGACGATCTGACGCGGCTCAACGTGAAAGACCTGCGCGACATGTCGCAGTATGTGCCCGCATTCGTCATGCCCAACTATGGCTCGCGCTACACCTCTTCTATGTATGTGCGTGGCATAGGGTCGCGCGTCAACAACCCCGCTGTAGGCATCTATGTCGATAATATCCCGGTGCTCAACAAGAGCATGTCTAATTTCCATATCTACGACCTTCAGCGGGCCGACCTGCTGCGTGGGCCGCAGGGCACGCTTTACGGACAGAACACTGAGGGCGGCCTGGTGCGCCTCTACACGCGCTCGCCGCTGAAATATCAGGGCACTGATGTCAAGCTGAGTGGCGGCACGGCTCTTTATCGCAGTGCCGAGGTGTCACACCACCAGAAACTCGGCCAAAAAAGCGGCCTCTCGCTGGCAGCCTTCTATCAGGGGCAGGACGGTTTCTTCGAGAACTATACGACCGGTGATAAGGCCGACCAGATGAACGAGGCAGGCGCCAAGGCCCGTCTGCAGTGGCAGCCCACCGACCGCCTGCAGCTGTCGCTGCTGGCCGACTATCAGTGGGTGAAGCAAAACGCCTTCCCCTATGGCCAGCTCGACCTCCAGTCGGGCAAAGCCGCCGAACCATCGACCAACCGCCAGGGCGACTATCGTCGCCACATGCTCACCACGGGTCTTGACCTCCACTATCTTGGCGATAATGCTGAGGTAGGCTATGTGGCCAGTTGGCAGTATCTCAACGACGATATGCTGATGGATATCGATTACCGTCCACTCGACTATATGCACCTGGAACAGAGCCAGTTGCAGAATGCACTTACACAAGAACTCACGGTGAAGAACCGTACGACGGGCCCCTGGCACTGGACCACCGGCGCCGCCATCACCTACCAGGCGCTGAAGACTGACGCTCCCGTCTATTTCGACGCAGAGATGAACAACTTCCTCTCGAAGACCATCGAAGACTATGCCTACTACGGCATGCTCAATGCCATGGCCAAGCGCATGGGCGTAGAGGCAGCAGCACTCATGATAGAGCGGGCCGGCGGCTGCCACATACGGCTCGACATGGAGACCATCCCCGGCCTCTTCCGCACCCCCACCACCAACTACGGCATCTTCCACGAGTCGAACATCGAGCTGACGCCACGCCTCACCGCCACCCTCGGCCTGCGCTACGATCTCAGCCACACCAGCATCGACTACCGCACCACGGGCACCATGCACCTCGACGAGCGCGTCATGGGCACCACGGTCAAGGCCGACGTCGTGTCGCTGCTGAGCCACAAGGAGAACAGCACCTTCGACCAGTGGCTGCCCAAGGTGGCCCTTTCCTATCGGCTCGACAACCACGGCAGCAATGTCTATGCCCTGGTGGCCAAAGGCTACCGCGCCGGCGGCTTCAACATACAGATGTTTAGCGACATTCTCCAGAACGAGTTGCAGGGCGTGGCCCAGACAGCCCGCGGCAGTATCGACATCATGCACGACGAGACAGCCTATCGCAACATCCGCGAGACCATCGCCTATAAGCCTGAGGAATCGTGGAACTACGAAGTTGGAACCCACCTGAACCTCTTCGACGGCAAGCTGCATGCCGACCTGGCAGCCTTCTATATGGAGATACGCAACCAGCAGCTCTCCGTCATGGCAGGCAACTATGGCTTCGGCCGTATGATGGTCAATGCCGGTCGTAGCTTCAGCTGCGGCATGGAGGCCTCGCTGCGCGGCAGCCTGTTCGACAACCACCTCACCTGGGCCGTCAACTACGGCCTGACCCATGCGCAGTTTAAGGAGTACGTCGACAGCCTGAGTGCCTATCAGCTCGACCCCACCTCTGCCGCCACTGGCAACGTTGCCTTCAACTACAAGGACAAGAAGGTGCCATTCGTGCCGATGCACACTCTCTCGGCCAGTGCCGACTACCGCATCGACATGGGGCGCACCCTGCGCTCGCTCACGCTTGGTGCCAACCTCTATGCTCGCGGCAAGACCTATTGGGATGAGATGAACACCTACGCCCAGAACTTCTATGCCGTGCTTGGCGCCCATGTAGATGCCGACTTCGGTCACTTTGGCGTCAGCCTCTGGGGGCGCAATCTCACCGACACCAACTACAACACCTTCGTCGTCGACAGCCCGATGGCCGGCACGCTGAACCACTACGCCCAGCGCGGCAACCCGCTGCAGCTTGGTGTCGACCTCAGAATGCACTTCTGACCCTCTTGTTCATAGCGATAGACCTTGTTTCTCATAGCGTCGGGGCTCTGTACTCATAGTGCGGAGCCCCGACGCGTATCCTGCCAAGATGTGGCACGTGGGGAAAGCCATGCCATGCAGCCTCCCCCTTCGCCGCCTCCAGATTCTGGCCGAAATTCAGTCAATTCCGGCCAAAAATCACTTAATTCCGGCCAAAATATTCTTTCAGGCAGTCGTTATGTGTGCCGTATCTATATGTCACTCAACCACAGACAGCTTGCAAAAGCACCTCAATTTTTTCTCCTTTTTCTTGCACATGTCACATTAATTCATTATTTTTGCACGCGAAATCATTTTGAAAAATTAAACACTAAAGAAACAACATGAAAAAACTATTGATGATTGCTATGATGGCAATGGCTGGCATGGGCTTGCAGGCCCAGAATGTGGTGACTGTGCAGGATGCTTCAAACATGACGTCCAAGGAGCTGAAGAAGGCCGCCAAAGAGCAGGCTAAAAAGGAAGCTGCCGTGAAGGAGTATGAGAAGGCCAAGGCTGCTGTGGCCAAAGCCGAGAAGGCTCAGATGAAGGCTGAACAGGCTGCCCAAAAAGCAATGCAGAAGGCCCAGAGCGCACAGAATGCCGCCGACAAGGCCCGCACGAAGGCTGAGGATGCTGCCCGTGCTTTCGACAAGGCTAAAGATAAGGCTGCTGACCTGAAAAAGACGGCAGAGAAGATGCTTGGCATGCCGTTGGCTGAGGAGAAATAACTGACATTGTGGCAAACGAGAAAAAGCGGGCCTCCGGCTGCATACCCTATGCAGCCGGAGGCCCGCTTTGTTATTAGGTGCCCTCTCACGCCTATTCTATCATCTGAAGAGCCGTGGCTGTGAGATAGGGCCTTATCTTGTCGTAAGGAATGGTGAATGAAGGCAAGCCTGCTGCGTAGGGCGCTATTTCATATTGCTGGTAGCAGAAGGCGACGCCCTCGGCAGTGAGGTAGGGAGGATACTGCGGCAGGGGCAGATAGTCTACCGGCGATTCGACGAGGAGCATGTCCTTCAGCATCTCGTCGGTGATCTGCGTGTCGTCCGTGGCATCGGCGAAATAGCTCTTCACCCCTTCTTTCAGCAGAAGGTGAAAGGCCTCGCTGTCGGTGTCGTGCAGCATGTGGGCATCGAAGCGGCGTCCATCGCTCTTGCGGAAGGTGACGGCTCTGGATATCCATGAGCCGTGGGCACCGCCAAGGTAGACTTCTTCGCCTGCAGTGTAAGTTACGTACTTGTCGGTCTCGTTAAGCTTCTGTATGCCAATGGAGTGGCTCAGCGTGGGGGCCTCGTCGCTCTCGAATTCGTCGGAGAGCTTGTTCAGCTCTTTCTGCGCTTCGTTCACATAGTGCCTTACCATGGCGTCGGCATCTGACAGGTCGCCCATGTACGAGCCGCCCATCTCTTCGCTGATGAACTCGCGGATGGCGTTGACAAGAATGGCATTGCCTCCCTTGGGGAAGTCGGCCCACATATTTACGATGGCTTTCTTCGTCTCCAGCCCAAAGCCTACGGAGTCTGTGGTGAAGCGACTGTTGTCGGCACCGTCGGTCAGCTCTTGGCTGACTTCAGCCTGCTGGCTGTTGTCGGCAGGCTTACTCTCCTGCTTGTTGCCGCATGCGAACATGCAGGCAACAAGAGGGAGCATGAGCAATGTGTTTTTCTTCATGATATGCCCATTGTGTTAATGGTTACTCGCCCTTGATGGCAGCCACGCCAGGCAACACTTTACCTTCGATGGCCTCAAGCAAGGCGCCGCCGCCAGTGGAGATGTAGCTCACCTTGTCGGCCATGCCAAACTTGTTGATGCAGGCCACCGAGTCGCCGCCGCCGATGAGCGAGAAGGCACCGTCGGCCGTGGCTTTCGCAATGGCATCGGCAATGGCTTTCGAACCACCGATGAAGTTGTCGAACTCAAACACTCCTGCAGGACCGTTCCATAGTATGGTCTTGGCATTCTCGATGGCCTTGGCGAAGGCTTTGCGCGTCTCAGGACCAGCGTCGAGTCCCTGCCAGCCCTCGGGGATGGCATTGGAGGGGCACACCTGGGTGTTGGCATCGTTGGCAAACTTGTCGGCTGCGATGCAGTCGGTGCCCAACACGAGGTTGACGCCGTTTTCCTTGGCTTTCTTCATCACGTCGAGAGCCACGTCGAGTTTGTCAAGCTCCACGATAGAACTGCCAATCTCGCCTCCCTGAGCCTTGGCGAAGGTGAAGGTCATGCCGCCGCAGAGAATGAGGTTGTCCACCTTGCCCAGCAGGTTCTCGATGATGCCAATTTTGGTAGACACCTTCGAGCCGCCCATGATGGCCGTGAAGGGGCGCTTGATGTTCTTGAGTATGTTGTCGACGGCCGTCACTTCTTTCTCCATGAGCAGGCCCAGCATTTTGTGGTCCTGGTCGAAGTAGTCGGCGATGACGGCCGTAGAGGCGTGTTTGCGGTGAGCCGTGCCGAAGGCATCCATCACGTAGACGTCGGCATACGAGGCCAGCGTCTTGGCAAAGTCCTTTTGGCGGCTCTTCATCTCTTTCTTGGCGTCGTCGTAGGCAGGGTCTTCCTTGTCGATGCCTACGGGCTTGCCTTCTTCCTCAGGATAGAAGCGCAGGTTCTCGAGCAGCAGGGCCTCGCCCATCTTCAGGGCCTCGGCCTGCTCTTTGGCTTTGGCGCAGTCGGGAGCAAATGCCACGGGAACGCCCAAAGCCTTCTCGACGGCCTCGCGAATCTGGCCGAGCGACAGCTTGGGGTTGACCTTGCCCTTAGGTTTGCCCATGTGGCTCATGATGATGACGGCACCGCCGTCAGCCAGAATCTTCTTCAGCGTGGGCAGGGCACCGCGGATGCGGGTGTCGTCGGTTATTTTACCATTCTCATCGAGGGGCACGTTGAAGTCAACGCGCACGATTGCCTTCTTACCGGCAAAGTTCATTTCATTGATTGTCATAATCTTATTACCTTTTTTGTTTTGAATACTATGATTTTCTTGCTTGTTATGTCTTGGCGCATGCAAAGTTATAAATAATTCTCCTGATTCATTCCTTGTATGCTTATTATTTAAAACTTTTTTGCGCTTCCCACCTTCTTCTTCAGCTTCACCTGCTTGCGCTGCGACAGTTCGCCGGGGTTTGTGCCGGGTTGGCCTTCAGGCACGTGGAGTCCGCGGCGGGCATAAAACTGCGTCCAATAGTCGGTGATGCGGCCCGTGGCGTCGTGAAACGACATGGGGATGGGGCTGAACAGCGGCCGGCTCCGGCGGTCGACAAAAGCAAGCTGCACCAGTTCTGAACAGTAGATATCGTCGTTGTCGGGCAGATAGAGATAGTCGTAGGCACGGCCCAGGTAGGCCCGGGCGTTGGCCAGCGACTGCCTACGGTCAACGCCGCGAACGCGAGCGTGGATGTAGTAGCCGGCTTCGCGCTGCAGCACAGAGTCGAGTGGGGTGGTGACCACGCCGCGGCCGATGGCCTCGACGACGGAGTCGGGCCCCAGGCAGATGGCCACATGGTCAATCATGCCGGGCGTCACGTCGGTAATCTGGTTGGACGTAGCGGCCACGTGGAAAAGCAAGTCGCAAGGCGCGAGGCCCTGCGACTGGCATCCTGCGAGCAGCATGCTACTGCTGAGCAGGTATTCAGCGAATCGCTTTCTTGCCATTCTTGATGATGAGAGAGCGGTGCGACGTCGTGTTGCGGGTCTGTCGGCCGTCAAGCGTGTAGGCACGCTCATTAGTCATTGATTCCGTCCATGTATCGGCAATGCCTTGAGCGGTGTTGGCGGCAGGCATGAAGATGACCTCGCCCAGCTTCTGGTCGTCGTTCTTGTGGAAGATGACGCTCTCAATCTGCTCCTCTGTCTGCTCGCTGACGTTCCATGTGTTGTTCTGGGCGTAGATGGTCAGGTCGGAGTTGTTGTAGAGGTCGTAGAGCTCGCCGCCGTTGCCGTTGTCCTTGAACGTGTTGCCGCCGGGGCTCTGTATGTCGGTGGCCGAGGGCTGCCCGAGGTTGACGTCTTTGCAGCCGATGACGGTGACGCCCCACAGCGAGCCCTCGATGTGGTTGCCGGCGATGACGGCCGTCGTTGTGCGACTGGAGACGTCGTAGAGGCTGATGCCCGAGCCGCCGTTCATGGGGTTCGTCTCGTGGCAGTTGTTCACGAGCGTATTATTCTCAATGCGTATGTCTGACGTGCCGGTCAGGCCGATGCCGTAGCGGTTCTCACGGATGTCGCAGTTTTTGATGACGATGTGGGTGTTGCCCTTGCCGTAGAAGTTGGAGATGCCGATGCCGCCCACTTTCGTCTTTGTGGGGTCGCCCTCGATGGTGCAGTCGCTGATGGTCACCAGGCTGGCCACAGTGAGGTTCAGCTGCGGCGTGTTGCCGTTGTTCTGTCCGTTGTGGCGGAAGGTGCAGTTAGTGATGCTCACAGGCGTGAAGTAGTTGGCGGCACTGGCAATGGCTGCCTTGGCGTTGGCTTCGAAGGTGCAGTCGTCGACGGTGAACTGGGCCTCCCCGCTGTTCATAATCAGGGCAGCCTGGCCGATGGCACCATTATTATTATAGAAGGCGCAATGCTTCAGACTGACACTCTTGACGGCTGCAGCCCTGAGGCCGACGTAGTAGAACAGGCAGTTTTCAAACGCCACCTCGTCTTGCGTGCTGTTCACATAGATGCCCACGGGGCGCACATAGTCGGCATCCTCGAAGGCAGAGTTGAACGTGGAACCTTTGGCCAGGCGGAAGTCGGCCTCGCCCTCGATGACCAGTGCAACATCGTCGTCGAACTGCACGGTGACGCCGTCTTCCATCACGAAGCGGTCGCCGGCGGCGATGGTGTCTGTTTCGTAAATCTGGTAAATCACTTCGCCATCATCTTCGTCGACATACCTGTAGATGTTGGCTTCTTCGATTTCAGAAAGCTTCTGCAAAGAGTAGGTGGTGCCGTCGCCTGCGGTCTTGAAAGCGCTGGCGTTAACAGCCGTCATTATCATGGCGGCCATGATGACATTTCTTGATGTTCTCATTTTGTTAAAAATATTATTTATAATGTTTCTAAAAACGGCTGCAAAGTTACAATTTTTTTCTTTAAAACTTGCACAATTTGGAGAATCTTATTATCTTTGCAAAGCATTTTATTTTTTTACAAATACTTTAAGAACAAATTTATGAAGAAAAGGTTTATTTGCGCCGTTTGTGGTTATATCTACGAAGGCGAAGCAGCTCCAGAGAAATGCCCTATCTGCAAGGCTCCGGCCTCGAAGTTCAGTGAGCTGAAAGACGACCAGGAGATGACCTATGCCACTGTTCACAAGATTGGCGACGGCAAGCCTGAGGGCGTCAGTGAGGAGATGATAGAAGATCTGCGCAATCACTTCAACGGTGAGTGCGGCGAGGTGGGTATGTATCTGGCCATGGCCCGCCAGGCCGACCGCGAGGGCTATCCAGAGATTGCCGAGGCTTTCAAGCGCTATGCCTTTGAGGAGGCCGACCATGCCAGTCGCTTTGCCGAACTGCTGGGCGAGTGCGTGTGGGACACGAAGACCAACCTTGAGAAGCGTGCTGCCGCCGAAGCTGGTGCCTGCGAGGACAAATTCCGCATTGCCAAGAACGCCAAGGCTGCCGGTTTCGACGCCATTCACGACACCGTGCATGAGATGGCTAAGGACGAGGCCCGCCATGGCGCTGGTTTCGCCGGTCTGCTGAAGCGCTACTTCGGTGAGTAGAATTACTTTGCACAGAGTACAATAAAAAACAAAAAAGTCCGTTTCTCTCTATGTATGATGAAACGGACTTTTTTATATTTGGCATATCTCTGTGTGGCTGCGTTCATGCAGGTCACACTTTTCACGGCTTGTTCCGACAATGACTCGTTTACAACAAGCAGCACGGCCCTGCTCTCGTTTTCTGCCGACTCGGTGAAGATGGACACGATATTCTCAACCGTCGGCTCGCGTACTTACGACTTCTGGGTATATAATCATTCACGCGACGGGATAAGGCTTCAGAGCGTCAGACTGAGAAATGGCAACCAGACGGGATTCCGCGTCAATGTGGACGGCAGCTATCTCGACAATGCCCTGGGCAGCATCGTCACAGATCTTGAAGTGAGGAAAAACGACAGCATACGTGTGTTTGTGGAACTGACAGCACCAACCAACCAGCAGCTCACGCCGCAGATGATAGAAGACGACCTGATTTTCCGTCTGGAGAGCGGGGTGGAGCAGAAGGTCTGTCTGCAGGGGTGGTCGTGGGATGCAGTGCTGCTGCACGATGTGGTTGTGTCAGCCGACTCCGTCATACAGAGTCAGAAGCCCATTGTCATCTATGGTGGCTTGCGTGTAGACAGTGCAGCCACGCTTACCATACAGGGCACTACGCTCTATTTTCACGACCAGGCGGGCATCGATGTGTATGGCACGCTGAATACCGATGGCGTCTTGCTGCGCGGCGACCGGCTCGACCGCATGTTCGACTATTTGCCGTACGACCGGGTCAGCGGACAGTGGCGGGGTGTGACCATTCATTCTTCGTCATTCGGCAATCGCTTGGTTGATACTGAGATACGTAACGCGGAGCAAGGTCTTGTGTGCGACTCGGCCGCCTTCTATGGGCCTGAGATGCAGCGCCTCTATATGGAGCGGTCGGTCATTCATAATTGCAAAGGGCCGGGCCTGCTGGCTTTCAATAGTTATATCGGTCTGCAGCGGTGTCAGTTTACCAATGTCCTGGGCGACTGCATAGCTGTCTATGGCGGGGCCGTATTCATAGACCACTGCACGTTGGCTCAGTTTTATCCTTTCTCTGCCGACCGGGGTGCCGCACTGCGTTTTGCCAACTACTATGGCGGCTACTCTTATCCGCTTGACACACTTGCGGTGACGAGTACCATCGTCACCGGCTACGCCGACGATGTGGTGATGGGAGAGACTAACCCAGACGACTCGCTGGCAGCCTTCCGCTATTACTTTGAAAACTGTCTGCTTCGCACTCCTGCCGTGGAAAACGACTCCCTGCGCTTTGTAAACATCCATTGGGAGACGCCTGACGATTCGGTTCAAGGTAAGCAACACTTTGTGCTCATCGACGAGGACAATTTGAGGTACGACTTCCATCTTGACTCGTTGAGCACGGCCAAAGGCAAGGGTTGCTATGACTATGGGGAGTAGGAGTATGAAGACGGCGGGTGAATCAGAATATCCACACGTCTTCTAAATGCTCTATTCTGGGCATGGAGCCCGGAGTGCCGATAACGGCAATGACGTCGAACCGGATGTCTGTGTCTACTTCGTGCATCTTTACGTAGCTGTTGATGGCTTTGCGTAAGTTCTGCCGTTTCTGGTAGTCGACGGCTTTGACTGCCTCGACAAGTCGTTCGTCAGCTCGCGTCTTAACTTCGACGAACACGGTCAGGTCGTCTTTGCGCGCCACGAGGTCAATGTCGCGGTGGCCTGACCGCCAGTCGTGCTCTAAGATGATATAGCCTTTCTCCTGCAGGTAGGCCGCAGCCATGCCTTCGCCCCATTTCCCTGTTTCGTTGTGTTGTGCCATGGTGTTCTGATTGGTTGTATTCTGTTATTTAAAAAACGGTGCTTGTACACCCGATGATATCTTTCACCACCTCTCCACCTATAATCAGTCCGGCGGCGGCCGGCACGAAGGCATTGGAGGCAGGTGTCTTGCGGTCGCCTGACTTCTGCGGCTCTTCTTCGCTGAATACTACCTTCACGCCTTTTATGCCCTCTTTGCGCAGTTTCTTTCTGATCACCTTAGCCAGCGGGTCGACGGAGGTCTTTTCTATATCGGCCACGCGAAATGCGGTGGCATCGAACTTGTTGGCAGCCCCCATCGACGAAATCAGTTTCACGCCTAATTCGTGGCATCGGCGGATAAGTTCAAGTTTAGCGGAAACGGTATCGATGCAGTCTACGACATAATCAAAGGAACCGAGGTCTATCTCATTGGCATTTTCGGGCAGATAGAACATTTTGTGGGTAACAACGTCGCAGCAGGGGTTGATGTCGTGTATGCGATGCTTGGCCACGTCGACCTTATATTGCCCGATGGTGGAGTGGAGTGCCACAATCTGGCGGTTGAGGTTGGTGATGTTCACGATGTCGTTGTCAATCAGGTGAATACATCCCACACCGCTTCTTGCCAATACTTCCACGGCATAGCCGCCCACGCCGCCCACGCCGAAGACGGCAACGCGGCTCTTGCTCAGCGCGCTTACTGCTTCGCTGCCGAACAACATGCGGGTTCTTGAGAATTGATCTTCCTCCATGTTCAGATGTTTTTTTTGAGTATATACGAAAAAAGCCCCTCGCTAAGAGTGGGCTTCTTGAGGTTTTCTTAAGTAGTCGGTAAGGGAATCGAACCCTTATGCCAAGATTGAGAATCTTGTATCCTAACCGTTAGATGAACCGACCGTCAGATAACTTGTAGAAAAGAGTGAGAAAAGTAGTCGGTAAGGGAATCGAACCCTTATGCCAAGATTGAGAATCTTGTATCCTAACCGTTAGATGAACCGACCATTTCTGCGGAAGCTGGGGGATTCGAACCCCCGGTACGGGAACCCGTACGGCAGTTTAGCAAACTGCTGGTTTCAGCCACTCACCCAAACTTCCCCGGATTTTCCCTTAATGGGGCTCCGAATGGCACTTCCTCTGAAATGCGGATGCAAAGGTACGAACTTTTTTTGATACCGCCAAATTTTTCTTGCATTTTTTTTGAATTGCCATGAAAAGTTGCTTTCAGAAATGTTCATTTATGTCTCTTGTTGAAGTTTTCTGCGGCAAAAACATTTTCAGCAGACTGTCATCTTGTCTCACGCTCGGGTGCAGTTGGGCGCCGCAGTTGCCAGAAAGCCACGGCGGCGGCAGCAGCCACGTTGAGCGAATCAACGCCATGCGACATCGGGATGCGTACTACGTAGTCGGCCTCTGCTATCGTGGTATGTGGCAGGCCGTCGCCTTCTGTTCCCATGATGATGGCCAGGCGTTGCTCTTGGGCCAATAGCGGGTGGTCGATGGGTATTGAAGCATCGGTCAGCGCCATGGCTGCCGTCTTGAAGCCCCATTGGTGGAGGGTGGTGAGTGGCGAGTCAATCCATGCCCATGGAACAAGAAAAACGCTACCCATGGAGACACGTACAGAACGGCGGTTGAGAGGGTCGCAAGAGTCGCGTGTCAGCAGCACGCCATCGATGCCCAATGCTGCGGCAGAACGGAAGATGGCCCCGATGTTGGTGGTGTCGACAACGCCTTTAATGACGACAATGCGTCTCGCCTCGCGGCATACGTTGTCGACGGATTTTGGCTGTGGTCTCTGCATGGCGCAGAGCACGCCGCGCGTGAGGGTATAGCCCGTCAGTTGTGCCAGGAGGTCGCGCTGCCCGGTGTATATGGGGATGTCGCCACATCGGCTGATGATGCTGCTGGCATCGCCCGTGATGTGTTTTTGCTCGCAGAGCAGCGCTATGGGCGTGTAGCCGGCATCAAGGGCAACAGCAATGACCTTGGGACTCTCGGCAATGAATATGCCTTTAGCCGGGTCGAGCTTGTTGCGCAGTTGTGCTTCGGTAAGCGTGGCAAACAGTTCAACGGCAGGATGCGATAGCGACTCTATCTGTATGATGTTCATGAGCTGGATGTCTTATTCGTAGTGTCTGATTCTGACGTCGATGTTGTCGTCTTTAAGCAGAGCAGGTAGCTGCCTCACGTCTGTCTGTCCGTAGTGATAGGGAAACAGCACGCTTGGCTTGATGATGCGTGCGGCTCTGACGAGCTGGTCGGGCGTCATGGTATAAGGTTGGTTGCAGGGCAGGAAAGCGATGTCGATGTGCCCGAATTCTGCCATTTCATCGATGTCCTCGGTGTCGCCTGCTATATAAATGCGCAGGCCGTCGATGTCAATGATGAAGCCGTTGTCGCGCCCTTTGGGATGAAACTGTGTGCGTCCTTCCGTGACGTTGTAAGCCGGCACGGCTTCCACGGTGAAGTTGTCGGCCAGGGCCATCTTGTCGCCGTTGGCCATGACGTGTCCGTAGCCGATGATGTCGGCGCACCGTTTGTTGGTAATGAGCAAAGTAGTGTCGGACGTGAGCAACTTGATGGCTTGCTGGTCGAAGTGGTCGAAATGCTCGTGCGTGACAAAGATGTAGTCGGCCTTGGGTATGGCTGAATAGTCGGTGGTGCGCTCGCCTAACTGACCTACGGGATCTATCTCAATCTCCTTATTGTCGTAGACGATGCGGATGCTGGCATGCATGAGCGTATGGAATGCGACGTTTTTCCCACTCTTGGTGGTGAATACGTCTACCTCTTTTCCTTCCATGTCGTTGTCGGTGGTGACAGGCATGCTGTCGGCCTGCCATGCCATGATGCCGCCTTTCAGGTTGACTACTTTAAACCCTTCTGCTGCCAGCATCTGGGCTGCAGAGACTGAGCGACGACCGCTGCGGCAGTAGACGGCCACGGGTTTTCCAGGGGCAAGCAGCTGTGCTGCGCGCGTCGGGAAGTCGGCTTGCTTCACGTCGCAAAGCATGGCGCCGGCAATGTGGCCTTCGGCATATTCTTCAGCCGTGCGCACGTCGAGCACTTGCACGTCGGGAGTATTGATAAACACAGCAAATGTGCTGACATCGGCATCTTCGTAAGTATGCTGTCCGCAGGCCGAAGTGCAGTGCAACCCCAGCATCGTGAGGAGAAAAGTCATCATTTTTTTCATATTGGTTATTTTGTTTGGTTGTTGTTCTCAATCCATTTCATCAAGCCTTGGCAGCCTTCCTCTACATCGCGCCACGTAGCTCCGAAGTCGCGGGTGTACCAAGGGTCGGCCACATCGCCAGGTCGCGACGTGAAGTCCATCAGCAAGTGTAGTTTCCCATAAGGGTCGCCGCCGCAGGTGCGCTTCATGTCGCGCATATTCCAACGATCCATGCCGATGATGAGGTCGTAGCGGCAGTAATCGTCGGCCGTCATCTGACGGGCCGTCTTTCCTTTAGCCGAGATGCCGTGTTCTGCCAGCTTCTGTTTGGCTGGCGGGTAGACCTCGTTGCCGATTTCTTCTGCCGACGTGGCAGCCGACTCAATGAAGTATCTGTCGGCCATGCCGGCCTTTGCCACCATGTCTTTCATTACAAACTCAGCCATGGGACTTCGGCAGATGTTTCCGTGGCATACGAAGAGAATTCTGTTTTGTTTCACTGTGTTTGCATTTATTGTTGTAGAAGATGTTTCAGAAACCGGTCCAGGTCTGTCGCCAGAATGTGCGTGCCATCTCGTCCCATCTCATGATGGTGGCCCCGAAGAAGTCGGCCGTATAACCATTGAGCATTTGCCGGGCTTTGTCAGCTGACAGCTCGTTTGTCGTTTTCCAGCTCTGCTCTACGAAAGGCAGTTCACGGAAAGCCTTTTCGATGAAATAGTCGCGCATGGGCTCGAGCGTCTTGCGGTAGGTGCCCCAGCGCACGGTGGCCAGCCGGTTGGCTTTCCTGTAGTGCCATAATGCCGCATCATCGCGGTCGGTGTGTTGTCCGCAGACAGCCAATAGGCGCGGTAGCTCCGTCGTGCCGGAGAAGACTGGGAACCTCGGACTCTCGCCGGGGTTGTCGAGGGCAATCCATGCCACGCCGCCAATTTCGTCAGGCAGCCATGAGCGCAACTGAATAACGGTGCTATAGGCACACCAGGGCACGCTGACGGTTCGGATGTTTTTCATGACCGAGTCGCCCATGGCGTAGTACATATTGATTTCATCGGGTCTCATCCAGGGGTTGGAGAAAGGAGACACGATGCTGTCAGGCTCTGCCTCTCCGTCGGTGTTCTTCTTTTTATTAGGTATCTTGTGGCGCCCGCTGAGGTTTTTGTCAGTGCCCTCATAATAGCTGCCTAACAGGCGCATCACTTGTTCGGGACTGACCTTGCTGTCGGGCTTGACACTTAGCGGGAGCTGCTCAATGGTGTCGCTCAGATGAAGTGACGGAGCGAGCGCATTCATTATATAATGTTCGCGAACGCTATAGTTTTTCTTCTCGCCAAAATAATTCCCGCCGCTGAATATCTTCCAGAAGCAGAATTCTTCTTTGCCATCCCATAGTTTCAGTTTGCGTGCCACGTCGCGCACATTGTCTGACACCATGTAGTTTTCAGGGTCGTTGAAGTCGATTTGTCCGATACGCGAGATGTTTGCCGAGACGGCAATTTCGTCATCAGGAATGCGCACCGCAGCCCATACTCCGCCTATTTTCTTTGGCCCCTCGCCGAAAATCTCGAAAATCCAGACTTCGTCTTTGTCGGCAATGGTGAGGCACTCGCCGCTGTCGCCATAGCCGTATGTCTTGACGAGCTGCCCCATCAGTCTGATGGCGTCGCGTGCGGTGGAGCACCGTTCTAACGCGATGCGCTCAAGCTCTTCGATAAGAAAAAGTCCCTTTTTGTTCTGAAGCGTGTCGCGTCCGGAGATGGTCGTCTCGCCCATAGCCAGTTGTTTCTCGTTGAGGCAGGGGTAGGCCGTGTCGAGGTATCTGAAGGTGTGTCTTACCTGCGGGATGACTCCCCGGCGGTGCATCTTCGTGCTGTCTTGGGCCGACTGGGTGTGCATGCGCCCGTCGTAGATAGCAGTGACGGTGTCTCGTGCGTAGTCTTTTGACGGTACGATTTGCATCCATGTGCGATACCAGGAGTCGCAAGTGTGCGATGTGATGACTGACCCGTCGGTGGATGCTTTTTTGCCCACCATGATGCTGGTGCATGATAATGGGGTGTGCTCGTCGGCAAGGAATTCGTTGTCTTGTGAGAATGCAGGCATGGCACAGCCCAAAATGCCAGTTAGGATGATTGACTGTAAAGTAATGTTCATTATTCTGATTGATATAAAAAACTTTTTTCTCTTGATTTCAGCGGTCTTGCAGTCGCGATCCGTTGAGCCGTTTCGGACAGATGCTCTCTAATTCGCATTTGTCGCAATGCGGTTTGCGTGAGGTACATACATAGCGCCCGTGGAGCAGCAGCCAATGGTGTGCCTTGGGAATATCGGCCTCTGGAATACGCTTCAGCAGTGCCTGCTCAACCTTATATGGAGTGTCGTCGTTTTTTGAAACCAAGCCAAGCCGGTGGCTGACACGGTAGACGTGGGTGTCGACGGCCATGGCCGACCGGCCGAAGGCCACAGCCTGGATGACGTTGGCAGTCTTGCGTCCCACTCCGGGTAAGTCGAGCAGCTGGTTCATGTCGGAAGGCACCTCGCCCCCGTGTCGCTCCATCAAGGCTCGCGCCATATCTGCCAGATGGCGGGCCTTGGAGTTAGGGTAGCTGACGCTTTTCACATACTCCAGAATGTCTTCGGGCTCGGCCTTGGCCATAGAGGCTGCGTCAGGGTAATGCCTGAATAGCTCCGGCGTCACCTGGTTGATGCGTTTATCGGTGCATTGGGCACTGAGTATGACAGCCACCAAAAGCTGGAAAACGCTGGAAAACTCTAATTCTGTGTTCACCTCGGGCATCTGCTGCCTGAAATGGTTGAGCACGAAATCAAATCTTTCTTTCTGGTTCATAGGATGCAAAAGTACAGAAAAAATTTGATTTTGCAGATTTTTTTTATTAATTTTGCACAGAAAAAGGATAAAAATCATGAATGCAGAGAAAATCATTTACTTTTTACAGCAAGTAATGGCAAATAATAACCGCGAGTGGTTTCATGCTCATCGCGACGAATATGATGAAGCCCGGCAGGAATGGGAGAGGGGAGTGGCTCAGGCAATGGCTAAAATTCTGTCCTTTGATACTTCTGTCGCCCACCTGCAGGTGAAAGACTGTGTGTATCGTTTCTATCGCGACACGCGCTTCTCGCCGGACAAGTCGCCGTACAAGAATCATTTCGGCGCATACATCAATGCACATGGCAAGAAAGCCTTGCGTGGGGGCTACTATATGCATATTGAGCCCGGGCAGTGTATGGTGGCCGTGGGCAACTATTGGCTTCCCACCAATATCCTGACTGCTTGCCGTAACGAAATCATGAGCAATGAGACTGAGTGGATCAGCGCGGTGGAGTCACGTGGTTTCAAGCGCTACTATGGTGCCGGCGAAGACGCAAACTGGGACAGCCCGCAAGGTTTCGGCCTGACGAAACTAAAGACATGTCCAGCCGGCTTTCCACGTGATTACAAGCATGTTAAGTATCTTCGGATGAAGGACTACTGCGCGTGGCATCGGGTGCCCGACTCTTTCTTCAGTGGTGATGCGTGGCTCGATGAAATGGCCAGGATGTTTCGTGCGGCAAAGCCTATGATGGACTTTGTGAATGCCGTGGTCGACGATTATGAATAACCATTCAAGAGCAGCCGCATTCTCCGTCTTTGCCAAAGACAGCTAAAACAGCGCTGTTGGCTTGTTGAAAGATAAAGAGTGATAAAGAATGTTTATTCTCTTTGGCATTTCAAAAAAAAGTAGTACTTTTGCGCTCGAATTTAAAGAAAAAAGAATGGGTTTATTTGGATTTTTTACAAAGAAGAAGCAGGAAACACTTGACAAAGGGCTTGAGAAGACAAAAACGTCGGTTTTTGACAAGCTGGCCCGTGCAGTGGCTGGAAAGTCGAAAGTAGACGATGATGTGCTTGATAATCTCGAGGAAGTGTTGATTACCAGCGATGTCGGTGTTGATACGACGCTGAAGATTATCAACAGGATAGAAGAAAGAGTGGCACGCGACAAGTATGTGTCGACAAGTGAACTCAACATTATTTTGCGTGAGGAAATAGCTTCGCTCCTGGCCGAAAACCATAGCGAAGACTTGGAAGACTGGGACCTCCCGTCAGACCATAAGCCATACGTCATACTTGTGGTGGGCGTCAATGGCGTCGGGAAGACCACGACCATAGGAAAGCTGGCATGGCAGTTTAAGCAGGCCGGCAAGAAAGTTTATCTGGGTGCTGCCGACACTTTCAGGGCAGCAGCCGTGGAACAGCTCTGCATCTGGGGCGAGCGTGTGGGAGTGCCCGTCGTGAAGCAGCAAATGGGCAGCGACCCCGCCTCGGTGGCCTTCGATACGCTGCAAAGCGCCAAGGCGAACGGTGCCGACGTGGTCATCATTGATACGGCCGGCCGACTCCACAACAAGATAGGGCTGATGAATGAGTTGAAAAAGATTAAGGAAGTCATGAAGAAGGTGCTGCCGGAAGCTCCTGACGAGGTGATGCTCGTGCTCGACGGCTCGACGGGACAGAACGCGTTTGAGCAGGCCCGGCAGTTTGCTGCCGTTACGCAAATCACATCGCTGGCCATCACCAAGCTTGACGGTACGGCCAAGGGCGGCGTGGTGATAGGCATCTCAGACCAGCTGAAGGTGCCAGTGAAATATATTGGCCTTGGCGAAGGGATGGAAGACCTCCAGCTGTTTAACAAGCGTGAGTTTGTAGATAGCTTGTTCAAGAGTTAAACCGTGTTTGCAGCGGATAAAGAAAAAGCATTTGAGATGCAAAAGAAGACGGTAGATTTCATATCCCTCGGCTGTTCGAAGAATCTGGTTGACAGCGAGCGGCTGATGGGGCTCTTTGAAGCGCATGGCTATCATGTGACACACGACAGCGAGAATCCGCAGGGAGATGCCGTTGTGATAAACACCTGTGGCTTTATTGCTGACGCAAAGGAAGAAAGCATAAATACCATTCTTGAGTTTGTGGCGGCGAAAAGTGAGGGCCGGCTGAGACATATCTACGTCATGGGCTGTCTGTCGGAGCGTTATCTGGCAGATCTTGAACAAGAAATACCTGAGGTTGACGGATGGTATGGCAAGTTTAATTATGAGCAGTTGCTGGCTGACATGCAAAAGGCTGACGCAGAGGGTGGGAGCCCGGTGCGGGAGTCTTCTCTGCCGGCAGAAGTCATCAGGTATGCTGACTCTAAAGGTGGCCTTCAATATCGTCATCTCACTACTCCTCGCCATTATGCATATTTGAAAATCAGCGAGGGGTGCGACCGACATTGCGCCTATTGCGCCATACCGCTCATCACAGGGCATCACCAGAGCCGTCCGATGGAGGACATTCTTGAAGAGGTGAGGAAGTTGGTGGCTATAGGGGTCAGCGAGTTTCAGGTGATTGCCCAGGAACTTACTTATTATGGCGTTGACCTGTATGGCGAGCAGCGCATAGCAAGCCTCGTAGAGCAAATGGCTGACATTGACGGAGTGAAATGGATCAGGCTCCATTATGCTTATCCGACTCATTTTCCATGGGAGCTTCTGCGGGTGATACGTGAGAAGAAAAATGTGTGCCGCTATCTTGACATAGCGCTTCAGCATATCTCTGACCACATGCTTTCCCGCATGCGGCGCAATATCACCGAGAAAGAAACGCGTGAGTTTATTACGCGCATCAGAAAGGAAGTACCGGGCATACATTTGCGCACGACGCTTATGGTGGGATTTCCCGGCGAAACTGACGAAGACTTCCAGAAATTGCTCGATTTCACACGGTGGGCACGCTTTGAGCGGATGGGTGCTTTTGCCTATTCAGAAGAAGACGGCACCTACTCGGCTCTCCATTATGAGGACGACGTGCCCGAGGACGTGAAGCAACGTCGGTTGGATAAGCTGATGCGACTTCAGCAAAACATCAGTGCTGAGATTGAAGAAGAGAAAGTAGGACAGACGTTGAAGGTGGTCGTGGACAGAAAGGAGGGCGACTACTACGTGGGAAGAACAGAGTTCTGCTCGCCGGAGGTAGACCCCGAAGTGCTGATTCCGGCTACCATGCCTCTTACGCCGGGAGCTTTCTACGATGTGAAGATAACAGAGGCCGAGGAATTCGACCTCTATGGTGAAATAACTACACAGAGCGTATGAACAACAAAGAATTTATAGCTGAGCTTGCGAATAGGACAGGCATGAAAGCTGACGAAACACAAAAACTGATAAACACCGTTTTGGGGGCTATGGGAGATTGCTTCCAAGAGGGCAATGCTGTGCAGTTGCCAACCTTCGGGTTGTTTGAGGTGAAAAAAAAACTGGAGCGTGTCATGGTCAATCCTACCACGGGGCAACGCATGCTCGTTCCCCCGAAACTTGTGTTGGCTTTCAAGCCTAATGTGACATGGAAAGACAAGATTAAGAAAGGAGGAAGTGAGTGATGGGAAAGGTTATGATGAGCCAGCTCGCATCTGTCTTGATGGAGAAGCATGGCTTAGACAAACGCACGGCTCAGCGCTTCCTTTCGGCTGTGGTTGAGGTGATTCAGTATGGTATAACCACCGACCGGCTGGTAAAGATAAAGGGGCTTGGTACTTATAAGGTCATTGAAGTGGGAGCACGCGAAAGCGTCAACGTCAATACCGGTGAACGTGTTGTCATCGACGGGCATTCGAAGTTGACATTCACGCCCGATAATGCCATGAAGGATCTTGTAAACAAACCGTTCTCGCAATTTGAAACCGTGATACTGAATGATGGGGTAGAGTTTGATGACATGCCTCAAGATGAAGAGATAAACACGCAGGAGGGAGATACGCCTGCTGCTGTGGAATACAGTGAGCCTGAGCAGGCTCCTCTGACATCCGAGTTCTTGGCAGGTGCTGTGGATTCTGATGACGTAGCACCGATTTCCGAAAAAGACGCTCTGCAAGATGATGTCTCTTCCGAAACGGAGGATAAGGCGATTGAAAGACTCGAAGCCGACCAGAATATGGCTGAAGACAACGGGGAAAATGCTGACTCTGGCAGCATGGAGGAGCAAAAGGACGAGATAAGCTCGGAGGATGAAGCGCCAGCCGCTGATTCTGATACTGAGGCCCTTGAGGACACCGCCGACGTGGCTCAGCTAGAGAATGACGAAGAGGAAGGGGAAGCTGCGGCAGCCCTGGCCGCAATGCCGGAGCAGAATACCGAGCACATGGCCGACCGCCGGCAGACGGACAGTAGGCGCTCCTTCCCGTGGCTCTGGGTTCTTGCCTGTCTCCTGTCAGGAATATTCGGATATCTGCTCGGGCGCTCTGCTGTGGGTGGTTTCGGGGAAGATACGACGCAAACGGCTATAGCAGCCAAGGAGACGGCAGACACCACTGATGTGGCAGACCGGCATGATACGGTAAGCGTAGTCACTGGGGCGGAAGAACTTGCCGCAGGCAATTCTGCCCAGATGACATCTACGGATGTTCAGCCTGACTCTGACGAATACAAGAAATATGAGGCCATGGATGCCCGCGTGCGGCTTGGAGCATACCGGATAATCGGCGTGCAGGAAATTGCAAAGGCACGGGCGGGTGAAAGCGTAAAACAGATTTCGCACCGATATCTGGGACCTGATATGGAGTGCTACGTAGAAGTGCTCAATGGCTTGAAGGCGACTGATGTGCTGAAGGCAGGACAAGACGTCAAGATTCCGAAGCTGGAGTGGAAAAAGAACTTAAGAAAAAACAGAAAATAAATAAACATACAAAAAGACAATGGCAGAAAATATTGATATCCGAGAACTAAACATACGGATTGAACAGCAGAGTGCCTTCGTCACGAATCTGACAACAGGCATGGACCGCGTTATCGTGGGGCAGAAGCATTTGGTAGACTCACTTCTCATAGGACTCCTGAGTGACGGCAACATCTTGCTTGAAGGTGTGCCCGGACTGGCCAAGACGTTGGCTATCAAGACACTTGCCCAACTTATCGATGCCAAGTACAGTCGTATCCAGTTTACCCCCGACCTCTTGCCGGCCGACGTGACGGGTACGATGATTTATTCCCAAAAAGACGAGCGCTTCTTGACGAAGAAAGGCCCCGTCTTTGCCAACTTCGTGCTGGCCGACGAAATAAACCGTGCGCCGGCCAAGGTGCAAAGCGCTTTGCTGGAAGCTATGCAGGAGAAGCAGGTCACCATTGGTAGCGACACGTTCGAATTGCCCAGTCCTTTCCTTGTGATGGCTACCCAGAACCCCATTGAGCAAGAGGGCACCTATCCGTTGCCTGAGGCTCAGGTTGACCGCTTTATGCTGAAAGTGGTAATCGACTATCCTTCAATCGAGGAAGAGAAAAAAATCATTCGTGAGAACATCGGGGGCGGTCTCCCCCAAGTGTCGCCCGTCACTTCTGCCAACGAAATACTGAAGGCACGCGAGGTGGTGCGCGAGGTGTATATCGACGAGAAAATTGAACAGTATATTGCTGATATCGTCTTTGCTACACGTTATCCCGACCGCTATGGCCTGAAAGAGTTGAAAGACATGATTTCCTTCGGCGGTTCGCCACGCGCCTCTATTAATCTGGCCAAGGCTGCGCGTGCCTATGCTTTTATCAAGCGTCGTGGCTATGTGGTGCCCGAAGATGTACGTGCCGTGGCTCACGATGTGCTTCGTCATCGTATCGGACTCACTTATGAAGCTGAAGCCAGCAATGTGACGAGTGAGGAAATCGTATCAAAGATTATCAATAAAGTGGAAGTGCCCTGATGGAGACATCAGAAATCATAAAGAAAGTAAGAAAGATAGAAATCAAGGCCCGTGGCTTGAGTTCAAATATCTTTGCAGGCCAGTATCACTCGGCCTTCAAAGGGCGTGGCATGGCTTTTTCCGAGGTTCGCGAATATCAGTATGGCGATGACGTGCGTGGTATCGACTGGAATGTGACGGCACGCTTCAATAAGCCCTACGTGAAGGTTTTTGAAGAAGAGCGCGAACTCACAGTGATGCTCATGATTGACGTCAGCGGTTCGCTCGACTTTGGCACGCAGCGACAGATGAAGCGTGACATGGTGACAGAGATAGCAGCCACCTTGGCTTTTTCTGCCATACAGAATAACGACAAGATTGGTGTTGTCTTCTTCAGCGATAAGATAGAGAAATATATTCCGCCAAAGAAAGGACGCAAGCATATTCTCTATATCATACGCGAGATGCTCGACTTTCATGCCGACAGCCAGCGCACGGATGTGGCGCAGGCCATTGAGTTTCTGACCAGCGTATCGAAGCGCAGGTGTACTACGTTCATCATGAGCGACTTCTACACCCGGCAGGATTTCCTCCAGCAGCTGACCATAGCCAACCGCAAACATGACGTGGTGGCCATACAAGTTTACGACCGGCGCACAAAAGAGTTGCCCAATGTAGGACTGATGAAGGTGGTTGACGCGGAGACGGGGTTTGAGCAGTATGTCGATACTGGCAGCAAAAAGCTTCGGGAGTCATATTATCGCTCGTGGATGAAGCGCCAGCAAGGGCTTATGGAGGTGTTTGCAAAGAGCAACGTCGATAGTGTAACTATTTGCACGAGTGATGATTATGTGAAGTCACTCTTAGGACTATTTAAACAGAGAGGATGAGGGATTGCCAGATGAAACGCATTTTCTGTTTCCTGTTTTTGTGTGCTGCTTTCAGCATCAGCGCGGCTTCTCAGGTGAAAGTTGAGTCGAGCCTCAGTGCTGTGGAGATGCTCATAGGCCAGCAGGTGCAACTCACGGTGAAAGCCACGGCAAGTGCTGATGCCGATGTGCAGTTTCCAAAAGAAGCCCAGCTTCCGGTGGGGGTTGAGTTTCTTGGTGCTGTCGATATGCCAACTGAAAAGATGGCAGACGGCATGTGCTGCTATCAACGCGGCTATGTGCTGACGTCGTTTGACGACACTCTTTATTATCTGCCTCCTTTCAAGGTTACCATAGACGGCAAGGAGTTTGAGTGTAACAAGTTGGCTCTGAAAGTGCTGCCCGTCGAGATTGATACGACTTATGTGGATGAGTACAACGGACCGCGCTATTATGGGCCGAAGACGATTCAGGATAATCCATTCGAATGGGGTGACTGGAGTCTTATCTTCTGGCTGAGCACACTCATGCTTTTGCTTCTGGCGTTGTCGTATTACCTCTATCTGCGCTTGCGTGACAACAAGCCCGTCATAGCCAAGATTCGCATTGTAAAGCGGCTCCTGCCGCATCAGAAAGCCATGCAAGCCATTGAGGAGATAAAAGCCGACAAGATGGTCAGCTCGGAAGATCCAAAGGCGTATTACACGCGGCTGACCGATGCGTTGCGTCATTACATCGAGGAACGTTACGGCTTCAATGCGATGGAGATGACAAGCAGCGAGATTATCGGCAGACTCATGTCGACCGACGATCCCAAATCGCTTGACGAGCTGCGCCAGCTCTTCTTTACTGCCGACCTGGTGAAGTTTGCCAAATACTCTACGCTGATCAACGAGAATGACGCCAATTTGGTTAATGCCATTGAGTTTATCAACCAGACGAAGATCGAGGAGCCTCAGTCGGCTTCGGGTGAGCGCTCAGTAAAAGCAGAGCTGACAGCCGAGGAGAAGCGCTCGCAGTCCAGTCGCTTTATCTTAAAGACAGCCATAGGCGCCATCCTTGCCATGTGTGTCGTCTTGTTCGTCTATATTTCTTTTACTGTATATCAGCTATTGTAGGAAAACATGGAATTTGCCAATAAAGAATATCTGCTTCTTCTGCTGCTGGCCATACCTTATATAATATGGTATGTGATGTATCGCAAGAAAAGCGAGCCGACCATAAGGATGGCCGACACGTCGGTCTTTCGTTTCGCGCCGCGCAGCTGGCGGGTGACGCTCATGCCGCTGCAGCTGTTGCTGCGACTGCTGGCCTTCTCGTTGCTGGTGGTGGCCCTTGCGCGGCCGCAGACCCATAATTCGTGGAATAATGAAACGGTGGAGGGTATAGACATCATGTTGGCCATCGACGTGTCTACCTCAATGTTGGCTGAAGACTTGAAAGACCACTCGCAAGGCATTCAGAATCGTCTGGAGGCAGCCAAAGCCGTGGCGGCGTCGTTTATCGCCGACCGCCCGAATGACAACATCGGTCTGACAATCTTTGCGGGCGAAGCCTTTACCCAGTGCCCGATGACAATTGACCATGCCTCGCTGCTCTCCCTGCTGCAGAATGTGCGCACGGATATTGCTGCCAAAGGGCTCATTGAAGACGGCACCGCCATCGGCATGGGTTTGGCCAATGCCGTGAGCAGACTGAAAGACTCGAAGGCCAAGAGCCGTGTCGTCATATTGCTTACTGACGGCAGCAATAATCGCGGCGACATATCGCCGATGACGGCAGCAGAGATAGCTAAGAGCCTGGGTATTCGTGTCTATACTATCGGTGTGGGCACCAACGGCACAGCGCCTTATCCCATGCAGGTGGGAGGGGGCGTGCAATATATTCAACTGCCTGTAGAGATTGACACGAAGACTCTGAGCGACATAGCCCATGAGACGCAGGGGCAGTTCTACCGGGCCACTAATGCTGAAGAGCTGCGCAACATCTATCATGAGATTGACAAACTGGAGAAGTCGAAACTTAATGTGCATCGTGTCAGTCGCAAGTATGAGGCCTATCAGCCTTTTGCCTTGGCTGCACTTTTGGCACTTCTGCTCGAAATCCTATTCCGTATAACCTTGTTCAGGAGGATACCATAATGTTCAGATTCCACGACCCGCAATATCTATATCTTCTGATAGCTGTTATGCTTTTAGCAGTTATCCGACTGATTACATATAGTCGCCAGAAGCGCAGACTGAAGCAATTCGGCGATCCCGACCTCGTCAGACAACTGATGCCCAATGTGTCACGCTGGCGCCCCTCAGTGAAATTCTGGCTACTTGAGGCAGCTCTTGCCTTGCTCATTGTCATGCTGGCACGCCCTCAGGACGGACAGCGCATCAGTGAAGAGAAACGGTCGGGCATTGAGACCATCATTGCTATTGACATCAGCAATTCGATGCGTGCGAAGGATGTTGTGCCCAGCAGGTTGGACCGGGCGAAGATGATGGTTGAAAATCTTGTGGACAACTTCACCGACGACAAAATCGGTCTGGTTGTCTTTGCCGGCGACGCCTTTGTGCAGTTGCCGATTACGAGCGATTACGTGTCAGCTAAAATGTTCCTCAGCAGCATCGATCCCTCTATGATACTGAATCAGGGCACAGACCTCGCTGGTGCCATTTCGCTGGCTTCGCGCAGTTTCACGCAGCAGGAGAATGTGGGCAAGGCCATCATTGTGATTACTGATGGCGAAGACCATGAGGGCGGTGCCACCGATGCTGCCAAAGAGGCAAAAAATCAGGGGCGCAACATCTTCATTCTTGGTGTGGGCTCAACAAAGGGAGCTCCTGTGCCCGACCCGCAGACAGGAAGCTATCTGATTGACAATACTGGCGAAACGGTCATGTCGAAGCTCAATGAGGATATGTGCCGAGAGGTGGCAAAGGCCGGCGGAGGCTCCTACATACACGTGGAGAACAACTCCAAGGCGCAGCGGCTGCTTGATGAAGAGCTTGGCAAACTTCAGCATCAGGAGTCGACCGTATATAGTGAGTATGCAGAGCGATTCCAAGAGGCAGGCCTGCTGGCGCTGATATTGTTGATTGCTGAAATATGTATTTTAGACCGTAAGAATCCTCTGCTGAGGAAAATAAAACTGTTTAAGAAATGAGGCTGATTTGTATTTGCTGTACCATTATTCTCGTGATGAGCGGGGTGTCTGGAATAGATGCTCAGGTGGTTGACCGCCGGCAGGCAAGAAAGTTGGTGCGCCAGGGTAACCGTGAGTACCGTTCTGAGAAGCGTAATGAGGCTACCGTCACATATCTTAAGGCGCTGGCTGCCGACTCAACCTATGCGCCGGCTGTATATAATTATGCCACCTCACAGTTTCCTATGGACTGGATGAAAGTCGACCAGCAGACCCGTTCGAATATGATACCTTCGCTGATGAAGGCTGCTGCGGCCGAGCAGAACCCGCTGAGGAAAGCGCAGGCTTACCACAATGTGGGGGTGCTCTATCAGGGGGCGGGCGACTATCAAATGGCTATTGATGCTTATAAAGAGGCCCTTCGTAATAATCCGAATGACGACGAGAGCCGCTACAATCTTGCCGTCTGCAAAAAACAGCAGAAGGATCAGCCGCAAAACCAGAATCAGCAAGGGCACGACAAGGACCAAAGCGGCGATCAGCAGAAGAAAGACCAGCAGCAGAAGGAGCAGCAGAAGCAAGACGACCAGAAGGACCAGCAACAGCAGGAGCCGCCTATGAGCAGAGAGAACGCTGAACAGCTGTTGCAGGCGGCCATGCAGCAGGAGAAGAAGACCCAGGACAGGCTGAAAGATGCGCAGAAGCAGCCGCGCCGCCGCCGTATAGAGAAAAACTGGTAATCAAAAAAACGTAGAGAACGATGAAGAGAAACGAAAGTCATATAAGCCAATGTGGCATGGCGTGGAAGGCACTGCTGATTATTGCCGTATGGCTCACTTCTGCCAATATGGGACGCTGGGCTGCATGCGACGCCCAGGCCCTGACTGCCAATGCTCCCCAGCAAGTGGCTGTCGGTGAGCAGTTCCGGCTGACATATACTGTCAACTCACATGATGTAAGCGGTTTTCGTGTCGGCCAGATTCCCCAAGATGCTTTTGAGATATTGATGGGGCCCAGCACCTCCACCCAGTCCAGTTTCAGTATGGTCAACGGCAAGACGTCGCAGACTTCTACCGTGACCTATACCTACATACTCAGTGCGCTGAAAAACGGCACCTTCACGATTCCGGCAGCCTCCATCAGCGTAGGTGGTAAACACATCACATCGAATGTATTGAAGATTCATGTGTCGGGCACGTCTCAAGGCGGCGGTTCTGCCGGTCGGGGTGGTGCTTCGCGTCAGCAAGTTGACCCAAAGCCGGCAGGCACTCCTATATCAGGCAGCGATCTGTTTATCAAGGTCAGCGCATCGAAGCGTCGCGTCGTGGAGCAAGAGCCGGTGTTGCTCACTTATAAGGTCTACACACTGGTCAGCCTCACTCAACTTGAAGGCAAAATGCCCGACTTGAAAGGTTTCCACACCCAGGAGATACCTCTCCCGCAAGAGAAGAGCTTCAGGGTGGAGGAGTTTAATGGCAGGCAGTATAAGACTGTCACGTGGAGTCAATACGTCATGTTCCCTCAGATAACAGGAAAGCTTGAGATTCCCAGTATCACATTCAATGGCATCGTGGCTCAAATCAACCGCAATATCGATCCCTTCGAAGCGTTCTTCAACGGCGGTTCGAATTATGTGGAAGTAAAGAAGAAGATACAAGCCCCGAGTGTTGAGATACAGGTGGATCCGCTGCCCACGCGACCTGCAGGCTTCTCGGGGGCCGTAGGCCATTTTGCCGTGAAGGCCGAGATTGACAAGACGGAGGTGAAAGCCAATGACCCTATCACGTTGAAGGTGACTGTCAGCGGCACGGGCAACATGAAGCTTATCAAGCAACCGGAGGTGAAGTTTCCAAAGGACTTTGATGTGTATGACCCCAAAGTGACCGACAAGACCCGTCTGACGACGAATGGGGTGGAGGGCAGTATGATCTACGAGTTCTTGGCAGTACCGCGCCATCAGGGAAAGTTCGATATTCCTGCCCTTGAGTATATCTACTATGATACCCAAAGCCGGCAGTATAAGACTTTGACCACAGAGGGCTTCCATCTCGATGTGGCACAAGGTGAAGGCGGAGAAAGCAGTATGCAGGATTTCTCGCGCCAGGAAGACATACAGATGCTGGCAAAAGACATCCGCCATATTAAACTTGGCAGTGTCTCGCTCCACGAGCAGGGTAAGTATTTCTTCGGCTCCGCCGTCTATTGGGTGCTGATGGCCTTGCTTGTGCTGCTTTTCGCCACACTCTTTGTCGTGTTCCGCCACAGGGCCATCAGCAGGGCCGATGTAGTGAAGACGCGCGGAAAGAAGGCTAACAAAGTGGCCACCAAGCGACTGAAGAAAGCCTCACAACTGATGCACGACAACAAGCCCGGTGAATTCTACGATGAGGCTCTGCGAGCTCTGTGGGGCTATGTAGGCGACAAACTCAACATTGCTGTAGAGCAGTTGTCTCATGAGAATATCTCAGAGAAGCTGACAGAGCGCCAGGTTGATAGCGAAACCATCAGCCAGTTTATTGAAGCCCTCGATGAATGCGAGTTTGAGCGGTACGCTCCAGGTGATCCTAAAGGAAATATGAGCAAGGTGTACGAGAAAGCCATGACGGCAATAGAGAGAATAGAGGGTAACATGAAGCGTGAGGCAAAGCATGCAGGTAAGGCGATGACTGTGGGGCTGCTTCTTATGTTGCTGCCTTTGGGCTCGTCGGCCGCCGAGAAGGCCGATGCTGACAGCGCCTATGTGAAGGGCAACTATCAGCGTGCGGCAGCCATCTATGAAGAGCTGCTTGAAGGAGGCGACAGCTACCAGCTGTACTATAACTTAGGCAATTGCTATTATCGCATGGACGATATTACTCATGCCATCATAGCCTATGAGCGTGCCCTCATGTTGTCGCCAGGCGATGCCGATGTGCGTTTCAACCTGCAGCTGGCCCGTTCGAAGACGGTCGACAAGATTGTGCCTGAGTCGGAGATGTTTTTCTTCACTTGGTACAAGGCCCTTGTCAATCAGTCGAGTGTCGACGGCTGGGCACGCATGGCGTTGCTGACATTGGCTTTAGCCATCGTGCTCCTTCTCATCTACTTGTTCACAGAGCCTGTCTGGTTGAGAAAATTAGGCTTCTTCGGCGGACTGCTCATGCTGTCGGCCACGCTGCTTTGCAACGTGTTTGCATGGCAGCAGAAGCAGATGCTCTCGGAGCGCTCTGGGGCCATCATTCTCGAGTCGGCCGTACCTGTAAAGAGCACACCAGAGCCGAGCGGTACTGACCTCTTCATCCTTCATGAGGGCACAAAGGTGGAGATTGTCGACGGAAGCATGCGAGGATGGAGTGAAATACGCGTTCCCGATGGTAAGCAAGGCTGGGTGGAAACATCACAGATAGAAATAATATAAGCCGATGGATCTGACTACGCTCATAGAACTGGACAAGCAACTACTGCTGGCCGTCAATGGCAGCGACTCGCTTTTCCTTGATGGAGTGGTAAAGACACTTACCACTGCCTACACGTGGGTTCCGCTCTACCTGAGCCTGCTTTATGTCGTTGTTAAGAATAACGACAGCCTGCAGAAGGTTCTCGTCGTGGTGTCGGCAGCTCTGTTATGCGTGTTTCTGGCGGGTTCACTTGACGACATGTTTGTGAAGCCGCTGGTGGGTAGGCCGCGACCGACTCATGACGCCAGCATCGGCGCCCTTATTGATGTGGTCAATGGCTACCGGGGGGGCAGGTATGGCTTCTTCTCTGCCCATGCGTCAAACACATTTAGTCTGGCGGTTTTCTTCTCGCTGCTCATCCGGAGCCGCTATCTTACGTTGACACTTATCACCTGGTCGCTGCTCAACTGCTGGACACGCTTGTACCTTGGCGTACACTATCCCGGCGACATTTTGTGCGGCCTTATATGGGGCGGCTTTGTCGGCGTGGCCGTATGGTACGTGTATTGGCGCATTCACCGGCAAATGACGGGCGAGGGCGCGTTTGTGTCTACTCAATACACCTCTACCGGCTATCAGCATTCAGATGTAGATGCCGTCATCTGTGTCTTTTTGTTCACCCTGATATATGCTCTTCTGAGAGCCTGTTTTTATCTTTATTTTTAATACATGGAAACCAAGCATATTCATATTAGCGACTATAATTATGCGCTTCCTGATGAGCGAATTGCCAAATTCCCGCTATCTCAGCGCGACCATTCAAAACTGTTAGTCTATCGTCACGGGGCTGTGAGCGAAGACCTCTTCTATAATCTTCCCAACTATTTGCCGTCAGGAGCGTTGATGGTGTTCAACAACACGAAGGTCATTCAGGCCCGTCTGCATTTCCGCAAGCAGAGCACTGTTGACACTCAGCAGGGGGCGCTCATCGAGGTGTTCCTGTTGGAGCCGGCCATGCCCACTGATTACGAGCTGATGTTTCAGGCGCGTGGTCATTGTGCTTGGCTCTGCATGATAGGAAACCTGAAGAAATGGAAGCAGGGCGAACTGTCGCGCGAAGTGCAGGTTGGGAGCCGTTGTCTCCGACTGACTGCTGTCAGAGGGCGTGCCGTTGGTACCAGCCATTGGGTTGATTTTACGTGGGACGATGCCGACGTGTCGTTTGCTGAGATTCTTGAGGCCGTCGGAGAACTGCCCATCCCGCCTTATCTGAACCGTGAGACCCAAGAGAGCGACAAGACCACCTATCAGACCGTCTATTCCAAGATAAAAGGAAGTGTGGCAGCTCCCACTGCAGGACTTCATTTTACCGATGCAGTGCTGAAGGCACTCGACAGCCGCGGTGTTCATCGCGAGGAGCTGACACTTCATGTGGGAGCCGGCACCTTTAAACCTGTGAAGAGCAGTGAGATAGAGGGGCATGAGATGCACACGGAGTATGTGGCCGTGAAGCGCAGCACTATTGTCAGACTGTTGGAGCATCATTGCAGTGCGATAGCCGTCGGCACAACCAGCGTGCGTACTCTTGAGAGTCTCTATTACATGGGCCTTCACGTGCTTCGGCATCCTGACGCCGCAGAGGCAGATCTGCATGTGGCTCAGTGGGAGCCCTACGAACAGCCGGCGGGCTATAGCGTGGAGGAGTCGCTGCGTGCATTGGTAGACTGGCTCGACCGCAACAAGCTGCAGACTCTTCATTCCAGCACGCAGATCATCATCGCCCCGGGCTATGAATATAAGATTGTGAAAATGCTCATCACCAATTTCCATCAGCCGCAATCTACGTTGCTGTTGCTTGTCAGCGCTTTCGTGAAGGGCGACTGGCACACCATCTATGACTATGCCCTTGCTCACGACTTCCGTTTCTTGAGCTATGGCGACAGTTCGCTCCTCGTCCCTTAAGCTTTTTGTCATAAAGAATTAAAATATCACCTTGAATTATGGCCGGAATCACGTTGATTCTGGCCATAATTCATTTAATTTCGGCCGTTATTTTTTCCGTTCCCGCTTCTTTAGATATCATTGGCAGCCGAATCACACCACCGATAGTGCATAATTTTTAGTCGCTTTCAGAAAATCATGGTTTTATCTTTCGTTATTTCATTTTAATTTAGTAACTTTGCACCCGCTAAGAAGCGAACAATATTGTTATAACGTTAAATAATTTTATGAACTTCACTTTGTTAATCACCGTCATCCTGACGGCTATTACATTGGTGGCAGCGGCTTACGTTGTAGCCAAGCTTATAGGACCGCGGTCCTACGCTAAGGTAAAAGGCGAGCCGTATGAGAGTGGTATTCCCACGCGAGGCAGTTCTTGGCTGCCCGTATCTGTAGGATTCTATCTCTTCGCCATCCTTTTCCTCATGTTCGATGTGGAAACAGTGTTTCTGTATCCATGGGCAGTAGTAGTGAAGGACTTCGGTTCGATGGCTCTGCTGTCGATCGGGTTCTTCTTGTTAGTATTGGTATTTGGCCTGGCTTACGCCTGGCGGAAAGGAGACCTGGAATGGAAGTAAGAAAGCCTCACATCAAGAGTATCCCCTACGAGGAGTGGAAGGACAATGCCTCGCTGGAGAAAATTGTGGATGAGCTTCATGAGGGGGGCGTCAACGTGGTGACGGGCTCGCTCGACCAGCTCATCAACTGGGGCCGAAGCAACTCGCTCTGGTCACTCACCTTCGCCACCTCTTGCTGTGGCATTGAGTTCATGGCCTGCGGTTGCGCCCGCTATGACTTCGCCCGCTTTGGCTTCGAGGTGACCCGAAACTCTCCCCGTCAGGCCGACCTGATTATGTGCGCTGGCACCATTACCCATAAGATGGCTCCGGCCTTGAAGCGCCTCTACGATGAGATGGCTGAGCCTAAGTATGTGGTCGCCGTTGGCGGATGCGCCATCTCGGGCGGTCCGTTCAAGTCGAGCTATCATGTGGTGAAAGGCATCGAGGAGATTGTTCCCGTCGATGTGTTCATCCCTGGCTGTCCCCCGCGCCCAGAGGCTATCCTGTATGGCATGATGCAGTTGCAGCGCAAGGTGAAAATCGAGAAATTCTTTGGTGGTGCCAACCACAAGCAGAACGCCGAGGAGCGTGAGTTGGGCGTGTCAAACGAGGAGCTGGTGGCCCGCCGCTTGGGCGACCATCGCCGCGAGCCCATCGTAGTGACCGATGTGCCCAAAGAGTTTGTTGAAGAATTAAAGGAAAATAAGGAGGAGCAGGCATGAAATTAGAGTTCTTATCATTCGACTTTGACAAGTTCGCTAAGGAAATGCAGAACTTGAAAGAAAAGAAAGGCTTCGACTATCTTGTCACCATTGTGGGCGAGGACTTCGGCGCAGAGGAAGGTCTGGGGTGTATCTACATTTTAGAGAACACCAAGAACCACGAGCGCTGCAGCGTGAAGATGCTCGCTAAGGTGGTCGATGGCGAGAGCGTCATCCCCACGGTTGTCAACATCTGGAAAGTGGCCGACCTGCTGGAGCGTGAGGTCTTCGACTTCTATGGCATACTCTTCCTGGGGCATCCCGACATGCGCCGCCTTTTCCTGCGCAACGACTTCAAGGGACACCCCTTCCGCAAAGACTGGAAAGGCGACGACAAATACTCGCTTGAGGATGATGTAGAGCCCGACTACGGTATGGAGTACTGGCTCGACAGAGATGGACATCTGCAGAAAAAGCAGAACCGCCTCTTCGATGCCGACGACTACGTCATCAATATCGGCCCGCAGCATCCCGCTACCCACGGCGTGCTCCGCTTGCAGACCGTGCTCGACGGTGAGACCGTGAAGCGAATCTATCCGCACCTCGGCTATATACACCGTGCTATTGAGAAGATATGGGAGAACATGACGTATCCCCAGACGCTTGCTTTAACGGATCGTCTTAACTATCTGGGAGCCATGCAGCATCGCCACGCTTTGGTGGGCGTCATTGAGGAAGGCATGGGTGTGGAACTCACCGACCGAATCAAGTATATTCGCACCATCATGGACGAGCTACAGCGTCTCGACTCGCACCTGCTCTATACCTCGTGCGTGGCTCAGGACCTGGGCGCCCTGACGGCTTTCCTCTATGGCATGCGCGATCGCGAGCACGTGCTCAACGTGATGGAAGAGACTACCGGCGGCCGTCTGATTCAGAACTATTATAGAATCGGTGGACTGCAGGACGACATAGACCCCAACTTCGTGAAGAATGTGAAGGAGCTGGTGAAATATCTGCGCCCCATGATTCAGGAGTATATGGATGTGTTTGGCGACAACGTCATCACCCACAACCGCCTGGAGAAATGCGGCTCGATGAGCCTCGAAGATTGCGTCAGCTACGCCGTGACCGGTCCTGCCGGACGTGCTTCAGGCTGGAAGAATGACGTGCGCAAGAATCATCCCTACGACATGTACGACAAGGTGGAGTGGGAGCAGTGCACACTCACCGGCTGCGACTCTATGGACCGCTACCTTGTTCACATCAACGAGATGTACCAGAGCCTGAACATCATCGAGCAGCTTATCGACAACATTCCCGAGGGCGACTTCTATGTGAAGCAGAAGCCTATCATCAAGGTGCCCGAGGGACAGTGGTACTACTCTGTTGAAGGCGTGGCCGGCGAGTTCGGCGTGTATCTCGACTCTCGTGGCGACAAGAGTCCCTATCGCATGAAAATGCGTCCCATGGGCCTCTCGCTCGTCGGTGCTTTCGACCCGATGCTGCGCGGCCAGAAGATTGCCGACCTAATTGCGACGTGTGCCGCCATTGATGTGGTGATTCCCGATATCGACAGATAATTAAAGTAGGATGAAAAGAAGAAAGAAACTGAGCGACATCATTGATACAGTCCTCAATTATTTATCTTGGATTCTCGTATTTATTTAAGTAAACAACGTTATGTTTGATTTTAGTATAGTATCACAATGGATTGACCAGCTTTTGCGCCAGACATGCGGTTTGGGCGACTTCTGGACGATACTGATAGAGTGTGTGTTGGTGGGCGTGCTCGTGTTGACGGGCTATGCGCTCATCGCTATCGCACTGATTTTCATGGAGCGCAAGGTGTGCGCCTACTTCCAGTGCCGCCTGGGCCCCATGCGCGTAGGCCCCTGGGGATTGCTGCAGGTGTTTGCCGACGTGCTGAAGATGCTCATCAAGGAAATCTTCATCGTCGACAAGGCCGATAAGTTCCTCTATATCGTTGCACCCTTCCTGGTGCTTATCGGTTCGGTGGGTGCCTTTGCCTTCCTGCCTTGGAACAATGGTGCTGTTATCCTCGACTTCAATGTGGGTCTCTTCCTGCTCACGGCTATTTCGTCAATCGGCGTCATCGGCATCTTCCTGGCCGGCTGGAGTTCCAACAACAAGTACTCCGTCGTGTCGGCCATGCGTGCCGCCGTGCAGATGATTTCGTATGAAATGTCGCTCTGCCTCTGCCTTATCACTGCAGTTGTCCTGACGGGCACCATGCAGGTCAGCGGCATCGTCGATTTCCAGACGGGTCCCTGGAACTGGCTCATTGTCAAGGGTCACATCCCCGCCATCATCGCTTTCATCATCTTCATGATTGCCGGTAATGCTGAGGCCAACCGTGGCCCGTTTGATATGGCTGAGGCTGAGAGCGAGCTTACAGCCGGCCATCACACCGAGTATTCGGGTATGGGCTTCGGCTTCTTCTATCTGGCTGAGTTCCTCAACATGTTTATCATTGCCGGTATTGCCACGATGGTGTTTCTCGGCGGCTGGGCTCCTATTAATATAGGTATAGGTGCTTTCGACACCGTGATGAACTACATCCCTGGCATCGTCTGGTTCATGGGCAAGGCTTTTGCTGTGGTGTGGCTGATGATGTGGATTAAGTGGACGTTCCCCCGTCTGCGTATCGACCAGATTCTGAAACTCGAGTGGAAATACCTGATGCCTCTGGCTCTTGTCAACCTTGTGCTGATGACCGTGGTAGTGGCACTGGGACTTTATCTGTAATTAGTACTGAGTATTGAGCAATGAGTAATTATGACTGCCTTCAACGCTTTGAGCCGATGGGGCGTCCCGCTGCAGTGACGTGTGGTGGCAGAACTGTCATGACTACTAATTGCTAATTCCTAATTAATCATTGAAATGGAAAACAATCAATCATATTTCGGAGAAATCGGGCACGGCATCAAGACACTTGCCACCGGAATGAAGACCACCTGGAAGGAATACTTCAAGGACTTCTTCACCAACAAGTCGACCGAGCAGTATCCCGAAAACCGCAAGACCACGCTCCACGTGGCCAAGCGTCATCGTGGCCGTCTGGTGTTCACGCGCACCGAGGATGGTGACTACAAGTGCACGGCCTGCACCCTGTGCGAGAAGGCCTGTCCCAACGGCACCATCAAGATAACCTCTCACATGGAGGAAGACCCCGAGACGGGCAAGAAGAAAAAGGTGCTCGACGACTACCGCTACGACTTGGGCGACTGCATGTTCTGCCAGCTTTGCACCAATGCCTGCAACTTCGGGGCCATCGAGTTCGTCAACGACTTTGAGAATGCCGTGTTCGACCGCGGCCAGCTGGTGCTTCATCTTAACAAGGAGGTCTATAAGGGTGGCTCGCTGCCTAATCTCATTGATGGCGGCGCCGATTGGAAGCCCGGCACGTTTAACACCAAAACGAAGTAAGCACTATGGCAAATACAGTTATGTTTATTATTCTGGCGCTCGTCATTCTGGGCTCGGCCCTGCTTTGTGTGACGACGACGCGCATCATGCGAGCCGCAACATTCATGTTGTTTGTGCTCTTTGGCGTGGCAGGCATCTATTTCCTGCTCGACTATACGTTCCTGGGCGCTGCACAGATTGCCGTTTACGCCGGTGGCGTGACGATGATCTATGTCTTCGCTATCCAGCTCGTCTCTAAGCGTACCCTGCAGGGCATGGTCGAAAAAATCAAGGCCAGCCGTCTCATCGGCTATGGCCTGGTGGTTCTGGTCAGCCTCGTGGTGGTGAGCCTTATTCTGCTGAAGACGGGCTTCTATTCCAACTTCGACGCTGTGGCCGATACAGAACTTTCGATGAAGGCCATCGGAACAGCCCTTGTTGGTAGTGAGAAGTATCAGTACGTGCTGCCCTTCGAGTTTATCTCGTTGTTCCTGCTGGCATGTATCATTGGTGGACTGGTTGTTGCAAGAAAGGAGGAGGATTAAGCTATGATACCTGTTGAATGCTATTTCGTGCTCAGCGCACTGCTGTTCTTCATCGGCGTCTATGGTTTCGTCACCCGCCGCAACCTGATTGCCATGCTTATCTCGGTAGAGCTGGTGCTCAATGCTGTCGACATCAATTTCGCAGCCATCAACCGCCTGCTCTATCCGCAGGGCATGGAGGGCATGTTTATGACGCTCTTCGTCATCGGTATCGCCGCTGCCGAGAGTGCCGTTGCCATCGCCATCATCATCAACGTTTATCGCAACTTCAGGAGCGACAACGTGGAAAGTATCACTAACATGAAAGGATAAAAAAGACTATGGGATACGAATATACAGCTTTTATTCTCCTTCTGCCGCTTCTGTCCTTCCTCGTGTTAGGACTCGCTGGCATGAAGATGCAGCATAAGGTGGCCGGACTCATTGGCACCTGTTCGCTCGCAGTCGTCACCATCCTGTCGTACACCGCTGCCTTCCAGTATTTCACGGCTGACCGCGTGAACGGCATCTATCAGACGATTGTGCCTTATAACTTCACTTGGTTGCCCCTTGGCAATCTGCACTTCGACATGGGTATCTTGCTCGACCCCATCTCGGTAATGATGCTTGTCGTCATCTCCACGGTGTCGCTCATGGTGCACATCTACTCGTTCGGCTATATGCACGGTGAGAAAGGTTTCCAGCGCTACTATGCTTTCCTTTCGCTCTTCACCATGTCAATGCTGGGTCTGGTGCTGGCCACCAACATCTTCCAGATGTATATGTTCTGGGAGCTCGTCGGTGTTTCTTCTTATCTGCTTATCGGCTTCTACTATCCGCTGAAGCCCGCCATCGCAGCTTCGAAGAAGGCCTTCATCGTCACCCGCTTTGCCGATATGTTCTTCCTTATCGGTATCTTGACCTTCGGCTACTTCACTGATTCGTTTAGCTTCTCATTTGCTGGCGACATTGTGATGGGTGAGGGCACTACGCCCTTCATCGCCGGCAATGTGGCTAAGGCCATGACGGCAGGTGCCTGCATCATTCCGACGGCTTTGGTGCTGATGTTCATCGGTGGCGCCGGTAAGAGTGCCATGTTCCCCTTGCACATCTGGCTGCCCGATGCCATGGAGGGCCCGACACCTGTGTCGGCTCTGATTCATGCTGCCACGATGGTTGTGGCTGGTGTGTTCCAGATTGCCCGCATGTTCCCCCTCTGGATTGAGTACGCCCCGCAGGCTATGTCTATTGTGGTGTGGGTGGGTGTCTTCACCGCATTCTATGCTGCTGCCGTGGCCTGTGCCCAGAGCGACATCAAGCGCGTGTTGGCCTTCTCCACCATCTCGCAGATTGCCTTCATGATGGTGGCTCTCGGCGTCTGTCTGCCCGGCCATGAGGCTGTGCTCGACAATCACGCTCAGCTGGGTTATATGGCTTCGATGTTCCACCTGTTCACGCATGCCATGTTTAAGGCTTGCCTGTTCCTTGGCGCCGGCTGCATCATCCATGCAGTTCATTCCAACGAGATGGCCCTCATGGGTGGCTTGCGCAAGTATATGCCCATCACGCATATCACGTTCCTCATTTCGTGTCTTGCCATTGCAGGTATTCCCTTCTTCTCGGGTTTCAGCTCGAAGGATGAGATTATTACTGCCTGCATGCAGTACAGTCCCGTGGTTGGCTGGATTATGACCGGTATTGCCGCCATGACCGCTTTCTACATGTTCCGTCTGTACTACGGCATCTTCTGGGGCACGGAGAACAAGGAGGCACACGAGCATCACACGCCTCATGAGGCACCTCTGTCGATGACCATTCCCCTCATCGTGCTTTGTTGCATTACCGTCGGCGTAGGCGTCTACACCACACTCGGCGGATTCCTTGGATGGGGTGGCTCGTTCGGCTCGTTCGTGTCGGCTGCCGGCACCGATTACACCATCCACTTCAACACACAGATAGCTGCTACGTCGACGATTATCGCCATTCTGAGCATCTGCCTGGCCACCTATATATATAAAGGTGAGAGCCAGCCCATCGCCGACCGCCTGTATAAGACGTTCCCGAAGCTGCACCGGGCAGCTTACAAGCGCTTCTATCAGGACGAGATTTGGCAGTATGTCACCCACAAGATTATCTTCCGTTGCGTCTCCACGCCCATTGCTTGGTTCGACCGCCACGTTGTTGATGGCACGTTTAACTTCCTGGCATGGGGAGCCAACGAGGCCGGCGAGAGCATTCGCCCCTGGCAGAGTGGCGACGTGCGCCAGTATGCCGTGTGGTTCCTCACAGGTTCTGTGGCATTGACGCTCGTGCTGCTTGCGCTGTGACGTTCGGATAGCGTAATGTCGTAATAACGAAATAACGTAGTAACGTAATAACGAAAAAACGAAAAATGAATATATTAAGTCTGTTCGTAGTTATTCCCGCCCTGATGCTATTGGGATTGTGGGCTGCCCGCAGCCTCAACCAGGTGCGTGGTGTGATGGTGACGGGTGCTTCGTGCCTGCTGGCCTTGTCGATTTGGCTCACCATCTATTTCATTCAGGAGCGTGCAGGCGGCAACACCGACCAAATGTTGCTTGTGGCCTCTACGCCTTGGTTTAAACCTCTGAATATTGCTTATTCTGTGGGCGTCGACGGTATCTCGGTGGTCATGCTGCTGCTTTCGAGCATTATCGTGTTCACCGGTACGTTTGCCTCATGGCAGCTGAAGCCTCTCACCAAGGAGTATTTCCTGTGGTTCACCCTGCTCTCCACGGGTGTGTTCGGCTTCTTCATCTGCACCGACATGTTCACCATGTTCATGTTCTACGAGGTGGCCCTGATTCCTATGTACCTTCTCATCGGTGTATGGGGCTCCGGCCACAAGGAGTATTCGGCCATGAAGCTGACGCTCATGCTGATGGGAGGTTCTGCCCTGCTCATTCTGGGCATCCTTGGCATTTACTACTTCAGTGGCGCCACCACAATGAACGTCAACGAGATTGCTGCCATGCATAACATCCCTGTCGACATGCAGAAGGTGTTCTTCCCCTTCATCTTCATCGGCTTTGGTGTGCTGGGTGCCTTGTTCCCCTTCCACACATGGAGCCCCGATGGTCATGCTTCAGCCCCTACGGCAGTGTCGATGCTTCACGCCGGTGTGCTGATGAAGCTTGGCGGCTATGGCTGCTTCCGCGTGGCCATGTATCTGCTGCCCGAGGCCGCTCAGGAACTGTCGTGGATATTCCTCATCCTGACCACTATTTCTGTGGTCTATGGCGCCCTCTCGGCTTGCGTGCAGACCGACCTGAAGTATATCAACGCTTATTCGTCGGTGTCGCACTGCGGTCTGGTGCTTTTCGCCCTGCTCATGATGAGTCAGACAGCCTGCACCGGTGCTATCCTGCAGATGCTCTCCCACGGCCTGATGACGGCCCTCTTCTTCGCCCTTATTGGTATGATCTACGGCCGCACCCACACCCGCGACATCCGTGAGCTGGCCGGTCTGATGAAGATTATGCCTTTCCTGGCTGTAGGATACGTCATTGCAGGTCTGGCCAATCTTGGTCTGCCTGGCTTCTCGGGCTTCATTGCTGAGATGACCATCTTTGTCGGTTCGTTTGGTGCTGAGCCCCTCTCGGGCGATCCCAACACGTCGTTCCGTATGGTGGCCACCATCATTGCATGTACGTCGATTGTTGTCACGGCAGTCTACATCCTGCGTGTCGTGGGTAAGATTCTTTATGGCAATGTCGAGAACAAACACTTCCTGGAGCTGACCGATGCCACCTGGGACGAGCGTTTTGCCGTAATCTGCCTCATTTTCTGTGTGGCAGGCTTGGGCACGTTCCCCTTCTGGGTGAGCAACGTCATCTCGCCTGCTACGGGTAACATCCTGCAGTCGATAGGCGTTATGTAATTAGTAATTAGTAATGAGTAGGGTTAGTAATTATGATAAGTTTAAGCCATTCTGCCGTTTGTCTTAATAGTCATCTGCGGGCATCCGCCACAGGTGTTATCATAATTACTCATTACTAATTGCTCATTACTCATTAAAAAAGAAAAGATATGAACTATAGTCAATTTCTAAATATGATTCCCGAGGCAACGCTGGTGCTTGCCTTGATAATAGTTTTCTGTGCCGACTTTGCATTGCATCGCAGCGAGCGCAAAGGCTTTGTGCTCGGTGTGCTCACAGGCGCACTGCTGATCTGTCAGATGGTGTCATGCCTGCTGGCAGAACCTGCCACGGCTTTCGGAGGTCTGTATGTGACGACGCCGATAGTCAGCGTGATGAAGGCCATTCTTACGGCCGGTTCTTTTATCGTCATCGTGATGGCTCAGGAGTGGCTCAAGACCACACGCTACCAGGGCGAGTTCTACTTGCTTGTCATCTCCACCCTGCTCGGTATGTATATGATGATGTCGAGTGGTTCGTTCCTCATGTTCTTCCTTGGTCTCGAGATGGCCTCAGTGCCCTTGTCGTGCCTTGTGGCCTTCGATAAGAAGAAAAAGGAGTCGGCCGAGGCAGCCGCCAAGTATATCCTTGTGGCCACCTTCTCCAGCGGTGTCATGCTGTTTGGCATCTCGTTCGTCTATGCTGCCACGGGCACACTCTATTTCGATGACGTCGCCCGGCAGCTCATAGCCACGCCACTGGCCATTATGGGCATGGTGTTCTTCTTTAGCGGCCTGGGCTTCAAGATTTCGCTTGTGCCTTTCCACTTTTGGACGGCCGACACCTATCAGGGGGCTCCCACGCCTGTTACCGGTTATCTGAGCGTAGTCTCTAAAGGAGCTGCTGCGCTCACGCTGGCCGTCATCCTGATGAAGGTGTTCACGTTTATGACCGATTACTGGCAGCCCATGCTCTATATCGTCATTGTGCTCAGCATTACCATTGCAAACCTTTTCGCCATCCGACAGAAGGAGCTGAAGCGCTTCATGGCTTTCTCCTCCATCTCGCAGGCTGGCTACATCATGCTGGCCGTCATCGGCAACTCTGCTGCCGGCATAGCAGCCCTCACGTTCTATGTGCTCGTCTATGTTGTGGCCAACATGTCGGTATTCACTGTCATCAGTGCTGTCGAACAGAATGGCGGCTCTACGCAGATGTCGGCATACAACGGACTTTATCAGACCAATCCTAAGCTCTCGCTTCTCATGACGATTGCCTTGTTCTCATTGGCTGGTATTCCCCCGTTTGCTGGCATGTTCTCAAAGTTCTTTGTATTCATGGCAGGAGTCGGCGGACACGAGCAGGCTCCCTTCTGGCCCTACTTCGTTGTGTTCATCGCTTTGGTCAACACGGTGGTAAGCCTTTACTACTACTTGCTCATTGTCAAGGCCATGTACATCACGAAAGAAGAGCATCCGCTGCCCACTTTCCGCAATGCCAAGAGCGTCAACCTGTCGCTGGCCATTTGCACTCTGGGCATCCTGCTTTGCGGCGTGTGCTCGTGTGTCTATGAGTGGATTTCATCGGCAGCAACGATGTAAAACTTTGCTGCGATAGAAAAGATTGGGGCCCGGTGGATATTCCATCGGGCCTTCTTTTATGTAGGAAAGGTAGGGCATGCTGAAAATGTCGACATTGCTGCTTGCAAAAACTGTTGTTTAAACGGCGTTTTTTCGTGGCTTTTGCAAAAAAGTAGAAAAATAATTTGGTGGAATCAAATAAATTGTGTACCTTTGCACCCGCAAAAAGACAAAGGATGCACCCGTAGCTCAGTTGGTAGAGCACCTGACTCTTAATCAGGGTGTCCAGGGTTCGAACCCCTGCGGGTGTACTAAAGATTTTCTGGTGAGAAGATTTTGTCTGAATTTGCTGCACCCGTAGCTCAGTTGGTAGAGCACCTGACTCTTAATCAGGGTGTCCAGGGTTCGAACCCCTGCGGGTGTACTAATAGTGAAGGCCGACATGGCTCAGTTGGTAGAGCAACGCATTCGTAATGCGTAGGTCCCCGGTTCGAGTCCGGGTGTCGGCTCATTCGAGTAGAAGGGATTAGCGTCCCTTTTTTGCTATTTGTAAAGCAATGCGGTAATAGCTCAGTTGGTAGAGCATTGGCTTCCCAAGCCGAGGGTCGCGGGTTCGAGTCCCGTTTACCGCTCAACGTTTTCCCTTCCACATATTTCCTCCTGATTTTTTTTTTGAGGATTGATTCGATTCAGTTGCGCTTGGTGCATTGGGTTTATAATCTTTTATGATAAAAGATTGTGTTACTTGTTTTCTTTTTTGTAACTTTGCAGAAAACTTAAGAGTAAATGACATTACGATTGTTTAATCCGGAACATGACATTGCCTTAGCTGCAAATCTGTCAAACTTCACTGCGCCGCACGCTGCGCGGCAGCTACGTCGCGACTTGGGATTCCTGCCGGTACTGTGGGCAAACCAGGGCGATGCAGTGTTGGTAGATGATGTTGTTTCATCATATAAGTCGCTGCAAAAGACGGCTGTAGCATTGAAGAGGTATTGTGGTGTCAGTTTGCCAGACATAGGCGGCATGCTTATAGATAAGCTGGGTGACAAAACACCTACGACTGTCAGCCCTTGGGGATGGGACAAGGCATTGAAGGCACAGCTGATAAGAAACGGAGTAAAAGAAGATATACTTCCGACAGACAATCAGCTTGACATAGTCCGAGCTCTTTCACATCGCCGTACTTCTTCAGTTGTATTGGCTCATCTTCAGATGGAAGGTACGGTAGGCGAATCGCATGAGTGTACTACTGTGGCAGGCGTGGAGGCATATGTAAAGACGTGTAACATGACGGTGCTGAAAGCCCCGTGGAGCTCCAGTGGCAGGGGATTGCGTTTTGTAGCGCGTCAAGAGGAAGGCAGGCTCTTGCCTTCAGTGGCAGGCTGGGTAAGAAATATCATCTCCACTCAGGGCTGCGTGATGGTCGAGCCATACTATAACAAAGTGAAAGATTTCGGCATGGAGTTTGTGGCTCATGGCGATGGACATGTCAGCTATGAGGGCCTGTCGTTGTTTCATACAGCCAATGGCGCCTACAAAGGCAATATATTGGCCACCGAGTCGTGGAAGCTGGCATCACTTGGAGCTTTTGTTCCCACAGAATTCATTTGCAAGATAAAAGACTGGTTGTGTCGGGAGCTGGAGCGTTGCCTGGCCGGCAGATATACCGGCCCGTTAGGCGTCGACATGATGGTGGTAGCAGATGCTGGCAGAGAGTGCTATCTGCTCCATCCCTGTGTGGAGATTAATTTGCGCAGAACCATGGGGCATGTGGCTCTTGCCATTTCGCCGACAGACGATGATATCCAGTCGGTGATGCGCATAGCGCTTATAGACAATATTTATAAACTTACAATATCGAGGCTATGAGACGAAACCTGACTCTTCTCCTCTTTGCCAGTGTTGCGCTGGTACTACAGGCCCAGTACCGTTCGGAAGTTTGGTCGCCCGACAACGGCGATGGGACCTATACGAACCCGGTGATCAATGCCGATTATAGCGACCCCGATGTCTGCGTGGGCGGTGACGGCGAGGATTACTACCTGACGGCATCTTCATTCCAGTGCATCCCGGGATTGCCGATTCTGCATTCGCGTGACTTGGTGAACTGGCAGATTGTGGGGCATGCCATTAGCGAACTGCTCCCGCATGAAGTGTTCAGAAGTCCTGCGCATGGCATGGGGGTCTGGGCGCCGTCTATCAGATACCACAACGGCGAATACTACATATACTGGGGCGACCCAGACTATGGCGTGATGATGGTGAAGTCATCTGACCCGTCTGGCCGGTGGAGCGAACCGGTGTGTGTGGTGGCAGGTAGGGGATTAATTGATGCTACACCTCTCTGGGACGACGACGGCCGGTGTTATCTGGTTAATGCATATGCCAACTCGAGGTCGAAATTCGCATCAGTCATAGCTGTGCGTGAACTTTCGCCTGACGGGACAAAAGCCATCAGCAAGCCGGTGATTGTGTTCGACGGCAATGGCACGGAGAACAGAACCTGCGAGGGCCCAAAGTTTTATAAGCGCGACGGATGGTACTGGATTATGTGTCCTGCAGGAGGTGTTCCAACAGGTTTCCAACTGGCCATGAGGAGCAAGTCGCCTTTTGGCCCCTACGAGCATAAGGTTGTGCTGAGTCAGGGAAAGACAACGGTGAATGGCCCGCACCAAGGGGCCTGGGTGCACACTAAATATGGCGAAGACTGGTTTCTGCATTTCCAGGACAAAGAAGCCTACGGTCGCGTGGTTCATCTACAGCCGGTGGACTGGTCGTCAGGATGGCCTATAATGGGCAAGAAGGGAACCCCAGTATTGAGGTGGAACAAGCCGCAGTCGTCATCGACGGTGGTAGTCAATCCTGTAGAAAGTGATGAATTCTCTGCGCCCACATTGGGCTTGCAGTGGCAGTGGCATGCCAATTACGACGAGACCTTTGGCATGCCCACGGCTTTGGGGGTGATGCGTGTGTTCACTTACAAGAGTGAGCATGCGGAGCAAACGCTTTGGGACGTGCCCAACTTGCTTCTGCAGAAGACACCGGCTGATTGCTTTGTGGCTACGGCTAAGTTGCGTATGACTGCGAAGGCAGAGGGCCAGATGGGCGGACTCATCATGATGGGACTTGACTACTCTGCCTTGGTGCTGAAAAGGGTGGGGCAGGAGTTCCAGCTATTGCAATTGACGTGCTGTCAGGCCGACAAGGGCAAGCCGCAGGATGCAAAGCTTATAGCCACACTAAAGCCAACTCATGTCGATGCGACAGACTATAAGCCGGCGATACATAAAGACATATACATGCGTATGAGGGTCGCCGATGGCAAGGTGCGCTTCTCGTGGAGTGCTGACGGCAAGAAATATGCAGACTGTGGTGATGTTTTCATGATGCGCGAAGGAAAGTGGATTGGTGCCAAATTTGGCTTTGTTGCAGTAGAGTCGTCAGTGACGTCAGACCGCGGCTGGGTCGACGCGGATTGGATTCGTGTTACGAGAGAGGACGCCTTGGATGAGAAATGAAGGACGAACGGTGAAAGAAGGAAAATATGATTGCTTTATGCGCCAATATCTCTGCTTGATACTGGCTTCTTGAATATTCTCACTGTAGTCATATTTTCCATCTTTCACCTTTCACTTCTCATTTATCATCTCTCTTGCTGTTTCTGCAGAGTGACAGGTAAGGACATTTCTGGCAGATGGTCAGGTCGTCGGTGGGAGAGAAAGGAACGTCGGGGCAGAACAGCTCGTTGACAATGTCGTGCAAACGCTTTTCGAAATCCTTGCGATAGTCTTCAACGTCGAGGATAAGCTCTTTGCCAAAAAGAAGGGTGGGGTCGTAGTCTGCAGCGCCAGCATGCTGGATGAAGAGCAATGCGGGCGAAACGGCAGTGTCGGGATGCTCGTTCTTCACGAGGCATGAGTAGAGGAACGTCTGCAGATAATAGTCGTTGTGGTCCTTGATTTTTGAGTGGTCGAAGATGTCGTCTACACCCGTTAATGCTTTGATTTTCTTTCCGCCCGTCTTATAGTCGATGACGCGTATGCGCTCGCCGTTCGCGTCGTTCACCTTATCTAAACGGTCGATTCTGCCGCCGATGACGGTGGTACGGTTTGTCCCGTTGGTCACGATATCGAAGCGACGCTTCACATCCTCTTCAAGTGCCAGAATGCTGAAGGGAGCCAGCTGGCAGTCGATGGAGAGCAACTGGCTGAGATAGTGGATGATGACCTCACGATTGATGAGTTGCAACCCGTTGAGTTCTGCATGGAAAGAAGTGACGGCATCCTGCACGTGAAACAACTCGGTGCGGAAAGCCTCATCGACAGCTCGCTCAATGTCTACCTTCGTCTTAAGAAGCATCTCCAGGGCTTCTCTCCTGATGAGAGGCCCTTTCTGCATCAGGCGCGAATAGATAAGTCTTGCTGCCTCGTGGAAGATGTTGCCGAAGAGTCTGTTGTCGATGCTGTCGTCGTCGGTGTCATCGGGTTCTCTGATGCTTTTCACATATTTGTAGTAGAAAGCTACCGGACAGCGCTGATACACATTGATGGCTGTCGGGGTGAGCAGAGGGTGGTCGGCTGGCTGGTCGTCGGCGATGATGAAACGGTCAGAGAGGGCCTTCATCACGGCGCTATCCTTAGTTACGGTCGGGGCTTTAAACGGACAGTAGTGCTGACTCGCCGTGATGGTCTTGAACTCAATCGGATGCCCGCTTTCTACCATTAGCTGCAACATGAATCTGCTCATTTCACTGCGTTGTCCGTCGTTGGTGGCGTTGTTATAAAGTATGGTGATGTCGTCGGCCCTCTGTAGCAGTCGGTGGAAGTAGTAACTGTATATTGACACCTTGTGGTCGATGGTGGTCAGGCCGAAAGCCTTTCTGATGGTATAGGGTATGAACGACGTGTCGCTGACGCCGCGTGGCATATTTCCCTCGTTGCACGACAGCAGCAGGACATGCTTGAAATCGATGTTGCGTGTTTCAAGAACTCCCATAATCTGAATGCCTTCGATGGGTTCGCCGTGGAAGGGAATGGTGGTAGACTGTATGATTTGTCCGATGACTCTCTGCAGCGTGATAATGTCAACGCACAGGTCGCCGGCATCCACAAGCCCCTTCAGACGGTTTAGGAGGGTGTAGGACCTGAAAACGGCTTCTTGAAAAAGCGGGACATTACGGACCACCTGCTCGCCATTTTTGGCCAGTAGCTGCATGACGTCGGTCAGCCACTGCAGGAGTTCGGCGTTAAACGTCTGGCTGTCGAAGGGATGGAACAGCAATGCCGTACCCTCATCGACAGAGAGTTGAGCAGATGCCGGGTAATAGGTCTTGTCGGTTTTCAGCTTGTCGAGCAAAGCCTGTGCCGATGGTGTGAGACAGGCGGTGTAGGGGTGGCGCAGCACGGCCTTCACATAGCGCAGTCTGAAGGTGCGCCGTGCGCTGGAGTATCCCGTCGTGCGCAGCGCAATGAGCTGACTGATGAGCGATGCCACGGGTGACTGGGCGAGCGGGTAGCCGGTGGTGACGTTGACCTTCTCCACCTCGTCGGGCAGACAGTGGATGAGGGTCTGCAGCAGCGCTTCGTTGCACATCACGACGGCCGTCTGCCGCCCTGCCTTATAGCGGTCTTCGTCGCGCAGCCACTGACTGGCGTAGCGAGCCTGTATATTCTCGGTGGGAGCAGAGACAAACCTCATTTGTTTCTTGCCCGAGAAGCAGTTGTAAATGTTGTCGTCGTCAAGACGGAGCTCGTTTGGAAACTGGTCGAGATAGAGCTTGATGAAGTGACCGGCCTCGTTGGTGTCTTTGTAGTAATAGTCAAAATCCCAATAGAAACGGGCTTTACCCTGATGCTTGATGCGCGCGAAGAGCTTCTTCTCCACTTCCTGCAAGAGATTGAAGCCAACGAAGAGGTATTGGTCGTAAGCGAAGTCGAGTTCCTGTTGCTGGGCCACCTGGCGGTAGAGCGCCCCTTCGTATGCCAGCATTTGTGTGCGCAGCGAGTCGTTGAAGTCGTGGTAGATGTTGCCCATGTGCGACCACAGCTTGATAAAGCGCTCTTTGAGAAGTGTGTTGTGGTCGTCAGAGAAGTTGCTGAAGAAGCGTTTTAAGGCCTCTTTCTGCTTCTCCGTGAGATAGTTGACGTTGTCGAACTCGCGTATGTCGCGCAGGTTGGCAAACACCTTGTCGGCATCGGCCATGTTTTTGTCGATATCGTCGAAGTCGGCAATGAGTAGCTGCCCCCAGCCGTAGAAGTGGTCGAGCGTCTCGTCGATGCCCGTCTGCCTGACAAAGCTCTTGTGGAGCTCACAAATCAGCTTGACGGGGTCGCCCACCGTGAGCTGCGAGTGGCTGCGAAAGAGGTCGCTGATGGTAATATACGCCGGACTCCAGACAGGTCTTCCAGCCTTTCTGGCTATATACTCGCTCAGGAAGAGCGAGGCGCGCTTGTTAGGAAACACCACGGCTGTGCGCGACAGGTTGGTGCCGTATTTGCTGAGAATGTCGTCAGCTACATATTCTAAGAATCCTTTCATTTCACTTCACTTCTATGATTTTGTTTGAGTAGACAAACCATAAATAACCTTCCACGTGGGGGTGCCCCATCTGGCGGAGCAGATTCATGTACTCTTCCACCTGGTCGTGATATTCTTTGCGCTCGCGTCCAAACTTGAAGTCGACGACAACGGTGCGTCCGCTGCGCATCATCACACGGTCAGGACGACGTTCGATGACCTCATTGGTGGCTGGGTCAACGCAGAGGATGTTACACTCGTTGAAGAGTTGCCACGTGGCACCCTGCTCGTCGGGGGTATTGCTGAACCACTCGGCCACACGCGGGTCGGTGAGGCGTTTGCGAATGAGTGACTCAATCTTCTGGCGGGTGACGTCTTCATTATAAATAATCCCTTCAAGCTCGAGTTCTTTTAGGGCTTTGTCAATGTCTTGCGTTGACTTGATGGTGGAAAACACCTGGTGGAGCACACTGCCCAGTTTGACGTAGCTCTCCTGGCGGTTCTCTTCGTCATCGTCGGCACGCGCAAAGTCGCGGCTTTTGTTGCTTTGCTTGAACTCCACCTTCTGCGTGTATGTCTTTATGCTGATTTCCACGGGCTGAGGTGTGGCAAGAAACGGGTTGGGCTGCGGCTCCGTAGTGTTGCTGCCCTTATGCTGCTCAACCTTTGTTTGACGCATACCGTAAGAGAAACTGAGAGGAAGCGATTTGTCGTCTACCCCCTCTACGATGGCGCCGGAGAGCCTGTCAGCCACCTCCGGCAGAATCTGCTCAATGAGCATCGAGCGTGAGCCGCCCGCTCCCCTCTTGCCGATGACCAGCAGACTTTCTGATGCTCTGGTGAAGGCCACATACAGCAGATTCAGGTTGTCGATGGTTGTCTGCTGGTGTTCCTTCTCATAGTCTTGTTCGTAGATGGTGCCTGCCATGCCGCTCTTCGAGAAGTCGATGGGCACGAGAGGCACTTGATTGAAGGGAGCCTCCTGCGGTTTGCACCATATAATATCTTTGTGTGAGAGAGGCCAGTCGCAAAACGGAATGACCACATAGTTGAACTCCAAGCCCTTCGACTTGTGAATGGATATGATTCTCACACCGCTTACTTCGGCGCTTTGTATGGCTTTTGAGCACAGGTTCGTATCCCACTCTTCCAGAAGCCCCTCCAGGTCAGCCGTCTGTTCGCTGACGAACGTGGCAACGGCATCGAAGAAGGTGCACAGATAGGCGCTTTGTCCCGCCATCTCGTTGAGCCGGAAAAGCTGGAACAGATGTTCGGCCATATCGTAGATAGGCTCTTGTAGCAAAGCCGGTGTAAAGTCGGAAGGCAGGCTGCCGTCGACCTCTCCGGAAAACGTCATGGCGAGATAGGCCTTGGCGATGTGGTCATCGGGATTGACCAGAAAGCGCATGGCATTGATGATGGTGGTGACGGCTGGCGAGGAATCAAGGCGGAAAGCCTCGTCGCTCACAATGCTGACATCGGGGCAGTGGGCCATGAAATAGTTGGCAATCAGAGGCATGTCTCTGTTAAAACGCACCAAGATAGCGATGTCAGTGGGCGACACACCGCTTTCCAGCAGGCCGCAGATGTGGTCTGACAGCCGGTGGAGCGTGTTGTCTCTGTAGTCTTCAGAGGGGAGCAACACAATGTTCACCTCGCCTTCGTTCCCTTTTTCCGAAGGCACCTTCTGCACCACGTCATCGTAGGCATCGACTTCTTCGGCGGCCGCAGCCGTCTCGAAGAAGGCATTGTTGAAGTTTATGATGTTGCGCATTGAGCGCCAGTTGGTGTTGAGAGGGCGGATGTCGATGAGTTTGTCGGCGTTAGGAAACTGGGTGCTGATGCCTGCCAGCAGGCGCCAGTCGCCGTTTCGCCATCGGTAGATGCTTTGTTTTACATCGCCTACGATGAGGTTCTCCGTGCCGTCGTGGCTCATAGTTTCTTGTAGCAGGATGCGGAAGTTCTTCCACTGCACCGTCGACGTATCTTGAAACTCGTCGATCATGATATGTTCTAATTGCGATCCGATCTTCTCAAAGATGAAAGGAGAGTCGCTCCCGTCAATAAGATCGTGCAGCAGTTGCTGAGTGTCGCTCAGCAGAAAGCGGTTGGCATCTTCGTTGAGACTACGCACTTTCTGTTCGATGCTGCTCAGCAGACGCAGTTGGTTGAGATGGCGCAGTGTGAGGTCGGCGCTCTTAAAGAGTTTCCATTGTGTGGGTCGCTCTTCCACGGCATATCGCAGAATGTCGCCGAGGGTGGTTTCGGCCAGATGGATGATGTGCTCGCGCTGGGGATGTGTTTTCTTGCTCCACGACGCCGGATTGACAAGTCCCTCTTCAATGCGCTTGCCCACGATGCTTTCATCGAAACTGCCTTCCTTCAATTTCTTGAAGAACCCCGGAATACCACTGTAGCCATAGTTGATGTCAGAGGGCGTCAGCCCTTCGGCTTCGAGCTCGGCAAAGAAAGACTCTGCTATCTCCTGCATTCGCTGCCGGGCCTTGGTGCGGGTTGTCTTCAGGAGGGCTGTATAGTTTTCGAAGAAGTCTTTCTCTCGGCTGATGTGATTGATGGCTTCGCTCTCGTTCTTGTAGAACTCGTTGAAGATGGTTTTCCCAAAGTGCTTGATTTGTCCGATGACGTTCCACGACTTGTCGTCGCTGATGTTTTCCATGATGTACTTCAACAGCCATTGTAGCAGTTTGTCGTGTACACTGAGTTCTTCAATCAGCTGGTCGACGGCCAGCTCCTCTATCTGCGAGTCGTTAAGACTGACGCGCATGTTGGCAGTGAGATCGAGCTCACGGGCCAGGTTGCGCAGCACGCTCTGGAAGAACGAGTCGATGGTTTCTACGCGAAAATAGCTGTAGTTGTGGAGCAGATTCCGCAAGGCAATACCAGCCTGCTGCCTGACGTATTCTGTCGGCATGCCGAGCTCTTCTGCCACCTTTTGGGCATATCTGTCGGAAGCGGGCAGACTTTGCGCAATGCCATATAGCTGGCTTAGTATGCGCATCTTCATCTCTTCAGTTGCTTTGTTGGTGAAGGTGACGGCTAATATATGTCTGTACGCCAGCGGGTTACAGACCACCAGCTTAATGTATTCTGTGGCCAGGGTGAAGGTCTTCCCGCTGCCTGCACTCGCCTTGTAGACGATGAGTGGTTTCTGGTGCTCGTTTTGCATGATGAGGCTTCTGTATATTGCTGATGTTTGTTAGTTCGTTTGCTTAATTTACCATCGTCTGAACAGCTCAAATGTGAATTTGCAACCCACCTCTTGGCGCCTCAGGGCAAGGAAGCTGGCAAATACTCCCATTGAGAAGTAGCGGCACGTGAAGCCGTAGCCCAGCTCGGAATAGAGGCGCGTGTCCTGGATGAGCAGACTGCTGATGTAGGCACGCTCGCGCTCTACGTATCTGCCCAGAAGGGGCGTCATCGAGGCCAGCAGCAGTGGCGACTCGTATGAGATGTTGCCCCGCACATAGTATGACGAGGCGTTGTAGAGCCGCGACGACAGCAGCTGGAAATTGCCCGACCAGTCGTCGTCCCATCCTTCGGGCAGATTCTCGTCGCGGAAGTTTGAGAAGTCCATGAAATAATTGTGGTCGCGTCGGGTATAGAGACCGCCGCCCAGGCGCATGTTGAACAGCTGCATGCGCGTCATGCGGTGCTTGATAGCCAGGTCGGCCTCCCAGCGCTCGTAGGCCAGGGCAGTGCGGTGACTTTTGAGTCCTCGTTCGTAGTCGATGGTGAGCAGTGGCGCGTTTTCATAGGGACGTATCTTGACGGATATCATGGGTGCGAAACTTCTGTATTTTGTAGGTTTCGCATAGTAGCGCATGGCCTGGCGGTTGACCGCATTGCGTTGGTGGAACACGAATCCCGGCTCGACGTTTAGCCAGCTGAGCGGACTGTAACTGGCCGACACGTTGAAGTAGAGGTCGTCAAAGAGGTCGAGTTGTTGGCCTTCGCCTTCTGTCTCATTGCCCGTCTCGGCGCGTATCTCATCGATGACAGACGAGTTGGAGATGCGGTTGCCGTTGCCCACTTCCATGTTGATGCGTCCGTCGCGATCGGGGTTGAACGTCAGTTGTAGGGGGGCCTTGTAGTACAGTTGGTGCAGCTTGAAATTGTAGCCCAGCGTAGGCCTGAAGTTCAAGCTCACATTCTCTGAAAAATTATATTGTGCGCCCAGTTTCAGCTTGTAGGAGAACCCCTTGCGCTGGCTATAGCTGATGTATTGGGGATTGATGAGGGGCGAGAGCTTCACATAGCCGTTGCCAGACTGGGCTTTCAGACTCTTAATCAGATTTTCGCCAATCATGTCCCAGCCTATTTCCTTCAGATAGTTGTGTCGGGGGGTGCGGGTGGGTAGTGTGTCGGGTGATGCGGTTGCGGCAGACTGCTGCGTGCCGACGGAATCGGCCATGTAGATGGTGGGTGTCGTAGCAGTGGCATGGTGGAGCGAGTCGTAGTAGTCGTAGATGGCCTGTTCCTTCTCGGTGAGACTGTAAGGACGCACGGAGTCGATGAGATGGCGGTCGCCTTTCACTGAGACTGAGTCGGGCAGGGTGATGGGGCAGTCGAAGACGGCTTCAAAGTGCGACGTGATATGGTTTCCCATGAAGTGGAAGTCGATGTCGGTGCGGTTCAGGCGTGGCAGCAGTGCGCGTGTGCCGTTGGTGCCCTGCATGGAGAAAGTCTTGAACTTGATCATGTCAAATTCACCGTTCATCTCCACCTGCATGATACGGCCTGTGGGTGTCTCCACGATGGCCTGCCCGCTCACCAGCTGCGTGTTGTTCACAAAGCGCGGGCGGAAGTAGAGACGGGCGTGGGCTTTCGTCAGAGGGACAATGCGGTAGCGGTAGAACACGCGGTTGCTGCGGTTGAAGGGCGAGAGGATGTGGTCGCCGTAGAGGGTGGGGTGGTAGAGGTTTGGGGTGAGAAACTCAAGCAGCACGGGCATAGTACGCCGGTGGCGGGGGATGGTGGTGTAGTACACTTGGCTGCGATTCTCATAGTTGTCGATGTCGTGGAATGTAAACTTGCTGTATTGCTCGCTGATGAAGGTGCGCTGGCCGCGGGCGATGGCATACATCGAAGGGACGACCCACAGTGCGGCATTGCGCTTGTGGGTCTGATAGACATGTTTGAAATACACATTGGTGGTGAAGCCGTCAATGCCTTTGGCGTAGTTCTGCTGATAGTTGAAGACGCGCAAGAGCACGAGCGAGTCTGAGCGGGTGGCCGCGCGTGTGGCAACCAGCATCAGCAGCATCATAATTATCAGCACCCCTTTCCGCTTCATAGCCACAAAGGTACGAAGTTTTTCTGAAATGACCAAACTTCAGCTGAATTTTGGCCGCAATCAGCTGAATAGCGGCCGCAATGCGCCGTATTTTGGCCAAAATTAGTTTCTGCTCTCACTACGTGGCGTGAGCAGATATGGCGCGACAACAGCAGACTGCATGACGACAGAGGAAAAGAAATACGGCCTCTGCTCGAAGCTGAGCAGAAACCGTAGACGATGTTGTTTTCTTAATATGTGAAATGATGGGACTATCCAAGATACTTCATCAGGATCTTGGCGTTGCCCGAATCGCGAAGTTTGGCGATGCTCTTCTCGCGAATCTGGCGTACACGCTCACGCGTCAAGCCCAGCTGGTCGCCTATTTCTTCGAGTCCTTTCTCATGGCAGCCAATGCCGAAACACTCGCGGATAATGGTTATCTCGCGTTCTTTCAGCACTTTGTTGAGCACGGTGTTCAGTTCCTGGGCCATCGATTCGTGATCTACCTGTCTGTCGGTACGGCTGTCTTCTCCACTGGCCATCACGTCGAGCATGCAGTTGTCTTCACCATCCTGGAACGGAGCATCGATTGACACATGGTGCCCGTCGGCCATCATCGACTGGCCGATTTTCTCTTCGTCCATCTCCGTCATCTCGGCTAGTTCGCTCACCGAGGGATGGCGCTGGTTCTCTTGCTCGAATTTGTTAATCTCGTGACTGATCCTGTTGAGTGAGCCTACCTGATTCAGCGGCAGGCGGACTATGCGGCTTTGCTCGGCAATGGCTTGCAAGATGCTCTGGCGAATCCACCACACGGCATAGCTGATAAACTTGAAACCACGTGTCTCGTCGAACTTCTGGGCTGCTTTTATCAGACCGATGTTGCCCTCGTCAATGAGGTCGGTGAGCGTCAGCCCCTGATGCTGATACTGCTTTGCTACGCTGACCACGAAACGAAGATTGGCGGTGACAAGTTTGTCCTTGGCTCGCTCGCCCTCAGGGCCGCCTTTGCGTATCTTCTGAGCTAATTCTATCTCTTCGTCGATACTGATAAGGGAAGCACGGCCTATCTCAACAAGATACTTGTCAAGAGCCTCACTCGAACGATTGGTGATGCTTTTCTGAATCTTTAGTTGTCTCATTCTTGTTACCTTAATATTTCCTTCTAACTACCTGTAAATTAGACTTATACGTATAAATTCCTTGAAAAGGCGCTGCAAAGTTACGAAAAAAAACTGAGATTGAGGTTATTTTGAAGGCAAAAAATGGTTAAATTACTGTAATTTGGTATCGGCAGGGCGTACTGCTGCTCATACCGCGTTGCTGTGTTCTGCGGTTATCTGAAGGGTGCAGGTCGTCTGGTTTGTTATGCGAAAGCGGTGGTCTATGCGACGTCCTAATACCCACACTATCTGACCGGCGGCATCGGTCACGACAAGCTGGCGGCGTTTGTCGCGGATGGATATATGCAGGTCGGTGAGAAAGTCGCTCAGCAGTTTGGTGCCGTTCAGCCCCAGTGGGCAGAACCGGTCGCCTGATTGCATGGGTCTGACAGTCAGCGGGAATATCACTTTTTCTGCATCTAAGCAGGCTGTTTGCTCATTGCGGATAATCTCGATTTCATCGGTGCGTGAAACGCGAATACGTGTGGTTTCATCGTAAATGTATAGTCCCGTCTCGGGCATGGTGATTGTCGGGCGCTCGGCCTCAATGGGCAGCAAGCAAAGCTGTCCTTGGTGAACGAGTAGCTCGTGGGTGCCCGACGTCCAGGAACGGCCGGGCTGCACGTCTGCCAGACGATGGCAGATGGCTTCTATGGTCGGCGGGGTGAATCCGTAGGGCGACAGCCATTCGTAGAGCAACGATTCGGGCGACGGTGTCTTCTCGAGTTGTGCAATGTCAATGCAGTCGCTGCATAGCAGATGCTCAAGTGATTTGCTGACCGCGTCGTCATAGACGCGGATGGCTTCCGCTATATGCCGTGAGGTATTTAAGATGCTGTCGGTGACGTGCGGCAATCTGCTGCGCAAGCGTGGAATGATTTCTATCCGAAGGAAATTGCGCATGATGTCAGGCACCAAATTGGTGCGGTCGGTCATGTAGTCCTGACCATTGGCTTCGAGCCATGCCTCAATTTCATGGCGCTCTACGCAGAGCAGTGGGCGTACAATATGGCCGTTGCGGGGCTTGATACCTTCAAGTCCTCGCAGACCGGTGCCGCGGAGCAGGTTCATCAAGATGGTCTCTGCCGAGTCGTCTTTGTGATGTGCCACGCACACGTCTTCTGCCCCGATATCTTGGCGCAGCTGTTCGAAATAGCGGTAGCGCAGTTCGCGCGCCGCCATCTCGATACTCACTTGATGGTTCTGAGCGTAAGTCTTTGTGTCGAAATGAATTAGGTGCGATTCTATGCAGAGCTTCTTACACAGGTCGACGACGAATTGCTCGTCACGCATGCTCTCTTCTTCCCTGAGGTTAAAGTTGCAGTGCACCACTTCTACGTCGTAGCCCAGACGGCGCAGCGCAAGCAGGAGAAACACACTGTCGGCTCCTCCGCTGACGGCTGCGAGATGGCGCTTGCCTCTGTCAAGCAGTCGGTTCTCTTCGATGAAACGGGCTATTCTATTCAACATAGAGCACTAATCCTTTCAGATATTCGCCTTCCGGGTGATATATATTGATGGGATGGTCGGCCGGTTGGTGCAACTGGTGGAGAATGCGGACTTTGCGTCCGGCCATGGCTGCTGCGGTGAAAACGGCATTTCTGAAGTGGTCTTTGGTGACCACCTGCGAGCACGAGAAGGTGAACAGGATGCCGCCTTTAGGCAGTTTCTCGAAAGCTTTCATGTTGAGGCGCGTGTAGCCTTTCAGGGCGTTGTGCAGGGCGCCTCTGTGCTTGGCGAAAGCAGGAGGGTCGAGAATAATCAGGTTGTATTGGTTGTCCATCTTCTCAAGATACTTAAATGCGTCTTCACAAAATGCTTCGTGGCGCTCATCGTTGGCAAAGTTGAGCTCCACGTTGCGTCGTGTCAGGTCGATGGCCTTTGCCGAGCTGTCTACCGAATGTACGAGCCTGGCTTGTCCTCGCATGGCATAGACGGAGAATCCGCCTGTGTAGCAAAACATGTTTAGCACGCTTTTGCCTCTGGCATACTGCTCCAGCAGCTGACGGTTGTCGCGCTGGTCGATGAAAAAACCGGTCTTCTGCCCTTTCAGCCAGTCTACGTGGAAGAGCAGGCCGTTCTCCATGGCAGTGTCCTCATGGCTTTCGCCAATGAGAAAGCCGTTTTCAGGCTCCATATACGGCAAGGTGGTCTCACTCTTGTAGTAGATGTGCCGTATTCTGCCGTCCATCACGGTCAGCAGGGCGTCAGCAATTTGTTTGCGGGCCATGTGCATGCCGATGCTATGGGCTTGCATGACGGCAGTTTCTCCATATACATCGATGACAAGGCCTGGCAGCAGGTCGCCCTCGCCATGAACTAAGCGATAGGTGTTGTTCGACGTGCGGTCGGCCATGCCGAGCGATATGCGCATGAGCAGAGCCGATTTTAGTCTGGAGTGCCAGAAATTGTCGTCTATTTCCACGTCTCGGAAAGAAAGCACTCTCACGGCTATTGAACCTAACTGGAAGTGACCAATGGCTATGAATTGCCCGTCGGAGGCAATCACTCTGACTACGTCGCCCTCGTTGAGACCTTCATCGGCATGGTGTATCGCACCCGAGAAAACCCACGGATGAAAACGTTTCAGACTTTCTTCTTTTCCTCTTTTCAGATAGATGTTCTTATACATCGGCTTATGCTTGTTTTGTTTTCTGTTCTTCTTTTATTACAAGCTTGTAATCGCTTGATTCTTTGAGCCTTATCAGCTCTTTGTAAATATTGATACAAGCCCATGCGTCTGTGGCTGCGTATATCTTCTGGCGTTCGCTCAGTGTGTCAGCCTCCCAGTTGCTGAGCTGCTGTCGCTTGCTGATTTTTTTGCCAAACAGGTTTGCGTAGATTTTCTGCAGACTCATATCTTCTATACCCAGTTCGTTGACATGCGACTGCACATCGATGAAATCGCCCGTTTGGAAGTCGCCTAATGCCCTCAGCGAGTTGACGTCATCGTGCCACGACAAACCGACTTTTTTCACAGTGCGGTCTTCCAGCAATTGCTTCAGCGCAGGTGTCAGTCCTGTGTGGTTGAGGCGGAAAAGAAAGCAGGTGTCCTCTGAGGCAACTTGCAGCAAAGCCACTTTGTGCTGGTGTCCTTTTTTAAATGAAGGCCTTGTCTCGGTGTCGAACCCGAGCAGAGGCTTTGAAAGGAGGTACCTGACGGCCTTTTCTGTTTCTCCGGCTGTCAGGATGACAATAATTCTTCCGCCGAACTCAACCACTGGCAGCGGCGTAATCATTTGCTTGTCGTACTTGTTATATATGATTTTAGACATGTTCTTACGTTTTCGAGGTGCAAAAATACAAAAAAAATGTGATTTTGTGATTATATCTGATTTTTTTCAGCTAATTTTGCAGAAGAATTAACTAACATGGAGAAAAAATGGCAAAGAAAAAGAAGAAAAGTGCCCGGCAGCGTGCATCGTTTGCAGAGTCTTTAGGGTTACACCATATAGTGAATTTTTTCCTCAACGAGAAAATGCACTTTATCCTTGGCTTGGTGCTGTTCGCATTGGCTGTGTGCATGATATGGTCGTTTGTGAGCTATTTTACCACGGGGCAGGCCGACCAGAGTCTGATAGAGCATTTGCGCGACGGAGAGCTGGCCAATGAGCAGCGCCAATTCCTCAATTCGTGTGGCTCTCTGGGGGCTTATACTGCTTTTTTCTTCATGAAGCGCTGTTTCGGACTGGCTGCCTTCATCGTGCCGGCTTTCCTTCTCATGTTGGCATTCCGTTTGATGCGGGCCTATAAGGCGTCATTGCTGAAGTGGTTTTTTGCGCTTGTGCTGCTCATGATATGGGCTTCTGTGACCTTTGCGAAGTTCCTTTCGCCACTCTTTGCAAACATGCACTTCGGTCCCGGCGGCGACCATGGCCTGTTTATCGGGCAGTGGATCGAAGGCTATGTGGGCAGTCCGGGCCTCATTGCGTTGCTGGCCATTGTGGCTTTGATATTCCTTGTCTTTGTCAGTTCGGAAACCATCTATTTTATCCGTAAGTTGCTCAATCCTAAGAAGTTCCTTGAAAAGGTAAAAATGGAGGTGCATAGCTATGAAGACGGCGAGGTGAGCCGTGAAGACTCGTATGTGAATCAGATAGAGACTGATGATGACGAGCGCTTGGTGTTTGACAATCCTGAGGCGCAGGTGGTGAGGTTTGATAAAGAAAGTGAACAGCCGGTTGATGGGCCGGCCAGTGAGAATACCGTGCATGCGCCTGCTGCGCCAGGTGAGGTGGAGTTTACTCTTGACGAGGCGAAGGACGAGGAGAAAGCTGCAGGCACGAATCTCGCGAACGCAGGCGACAAGGCAATGGAGCCATACGACCCCAAACGCGATTTGGAGAACTATAGGTATCCGACGCTTGACCTGCTGAAGACCTACGAAGATGATGGCAAGCCTTACATCGACATGGCAGAGCAGATGGCCAACAAGAATCGTATCATTGAAGTGCTGCGCAATTTCGGCATAGAGATATCTTCCATCAAAGCCACGGTCGGACCAACCATCACCTTATACGAAATCACGCCTGCCCAGGGCGTGCGCATAGCGAGGATACGTAATCTGGAAGACGATATTGCCTTGAGTCTGAAAGCACTCGGCATACGTATCATCGCGCCGATTCCCGGTAAGGGCACCATCGGCATTGAGGTGCCTAACGAGAAGAAGAACGTGGTGTCGATGCAAAGCGTGCTCAACTCGAAGGTGTTTCAGGAGACGACCATGGATCTGCCTTGCGCAATGGGAAAAACCATCACCAACGAGGTGTTCATGTTTGATCTGGCCAAGGCCCCTCACCTACTTGTGGCCGGTGCCACGGGCCAAGGTAAGTCGGTCGGCCTGAATGCCATCCTCACATCTTTATTATATAAGAAGCATCCTGCGGAGCTGAAGATAGTGCTTGTCGACCCCAAGATGGTAGAATTCTCTATCTACAGCAAGATTGCCAATCACTTTCTGGCAAAGGTGCCCGACGACGATGCGTCGCCCATCATCACCGACACGAAGAAGGTGGTGCGCACGCTTAACTCTCTCTGCGTGGAGATGGATGCGCGCTACGAATTGCTGATGGCTGCCGGCGAACGCAACATCAAGGACTACAACAGGAAGTTTATTGCACGCAAGCTCAATCCAGAGAAAGGACATAAGTTTATGCCTTATATCGTTGTCGTCATCGATGAGTACGGCGACCTGATCATGACGGCAGGAAAGGAGATTGAGCTCCCCATAGCACGCATCGCCCAAAAGGCACGCGCCGTAGGCATCCACATGATTATTGCCACTCAGCGCCCCACAACCAATATCATCACAGGCACGATTAAGGCCAACTTCCCGGCAAGAATAGCCTTCAAGGTGAGTCAGGGCATCGACTCGAAAACCATTCTCGACCGCATGGGAGCTCAGCAGCTGATAGGACGTGGCGACATGCTTTATCTGCAAGGCAACGACCCGATTCGCGTGCAGTGTGCCTTTGTTGATACGCCCGAGGTAGATGAAATTAACAAGTTTATTGCCGACCAGCAGGGGTATCCGGAGCCCTATGAGCTTCCAGAGCCCGTCATGGCCGATGAAGGCGACGGTGGCGGCAGTGAAGCCGACTTGTCGCATCTTGACCCCATGTTTGATGATGCGGCACGTCTTATCGTCTCCACCCAGCAGGGCTCTACGAGCCTTATCCAGCGTAAGTTCTCTATTGGATATAATCGCGCCGGGCGTCTGATGGATCAGCTTGAGAAAGCTGGCATCGTAGGGCAGGCCCATGGCTCGAAGCCACGTGAGGTGCTGATTCAAGACGAGGTGACGCTCGCCAATCTGCTGACTCAGCTTCGTTAAACCTTTTCTGTTTATTCATGTCAATATAAGAAAGATTTATTTTTATGATGATGAAAAAGATATTATTTGCTTTGACAATGCTCCTTACCGGAGCCAGTGTTTATGGACAGAGTGCGAAGGCCGTGCTCGACAAGTGTGCTGCCGTCGTGTCGGCTAAAAGCGGCGTAAAAGCCGACTTCAAGATGACGAGCGCCCAGTATGGCAATGCCACGGGCACGATAGCCGTGAAGGGTGCGAAGTTTAATGCTGCGACGAAGCAGACGACCATGTGGTTCGACGGCAAGACCTTGTGGACCTATATGGCAAAGAGTGATGAAGTGAATGTCACGACCCCGACCGAGGCCCAGCTGCAGGCCCTGAACCCCTATAACTTTATCAACCTCTACAAGCAGGGCTTCAAGTACACCATGACGAAGAGTAGCAAGACATACAACGTGCATCTGACGGCCACCGACTCAAAGCGTAAGATACGCGAACTCTTCATCGTCGTAGACAAGAAGACCTATCATCCCGTAGAAGTCAAGATGCTTCAGAATTCAAAGTGGACTACGTTTGTCGTTACGAATCTGAAGACCACCAAGCTGGCCGACAGCGTGTTCCGCTTCAATTCGAAGGATTTCCCGTCGGCAGAAGTCATTGATCTGAGATAAGCCATGACCCGACTGCAGCTCTTCCGTCTTATACGGCGTAACAACATCTTGGCTTTTCGTCGCAACCCAGCCTACGAGCAGAGTGTGGCTGCGCATGTGCTGATGGCTATCGGAGGCGGCATGATGGCCGTCTACCTCATTATGTTCGGCGTTTTCTTTGCCGTAGCAGCCAATGAAGACCATGAACCCGGAGCGTGGCTCTTGCTCATGCCCTTGCTGATGGCCATCGACTTCGGTTCCCGCTTTGGCGTTCAGCAGACCCCGTTTATGCTGGTCAAGCCCTATATGCTTCTACCGCTGCCGAGCAGGAGCATCATCGAGACCTTTCTGCTGACAGCCCTTTTGAGTCCTTACAACTGGATGTGGCTCTGTTTCTTCGTGCCTTACGCCTTCATCGTGTTTGCCGGAGGAGCGTCCCTCGGCGTTGTGCTGACCATCATTCTGAGCGGCATGCTCTTTGTGATGTTCAACAGCCAGTGGTATCTGCTTGTGCGTACGCTCACAGTCCGCTCGGTGTTTTGGTGGTTTTTGCCAGCAGCAGTCTATGCCATTTACTTCGTCCCAATCATATTCTTAAAAGATGGCCACCTCTCTCAGCTTTCCGATATAGCCGATTTCATCGTCATGGTTGGAGCGCAGTGGTGGCTTGTGCCGGTGGCTTTTGTGCTGCTCGCTGCCATCACCTTGGTCAATCGCCACATGCAGTTCCGCTATGTGTATGAAGAAATCTCACGTGAGCAGAAGCGCGGAGCGGCTTTGAAGTCGGTGAGCCAGTTCACCTTCCTTGAGCGGTTCGGGCAAACGGGCGAATACCTCAAGCTCGAGCTGAAGTCGGCCATGCGCAACAAAGCCATCCGCATGCGAGTCATCACCAGCCTGGTGCTCATCGCGGTCTTGTCGCTTCTTATAGCCTACACTGACATCTACGACAACAAGATGATGCTCAGTTTCTGGTGCTATTACTGCTTCTCGCTCTATGGCCTGACAACACTGGCCAAGGTGATGGGGCCGGAGGGAAACTACATCGACTTGTTGCTGACGCATCGTGAAAACATCCTTTCGCTACTCAAGGCGAAGTATTACTTCCATGTGGCCGTGCTTTTTGTTCCCTTATTGCTGATGCTTCCTGCAGTCATAGCCGGCAAGTTCTCCTTGCTGATGATGCTTGCCTACATCTTCATCACCAGTGGAGTGCTCTTCTTGGTGCTTTTCCAGTTGGCGGTCTACAACAAGCAGACGCTGCCGCTTGACCAGAAGCTGACGGGAAAAGGAAACGTGGAGAACGGCCTGCAGACCATCATCGTGCTCGTGTCGATGTTTGCTCCGCTGGCGCTGCTGTCGTTGCTCATTCTTCTGTTCGATGAGCACGCGGCCTACACCATACTCTTAGTCATCGGCCTGCTGTTCACTTTGGCCCATCCTTGGTGGCTGCGCAACATCTATGTGCGCATGATGAAAAGAAAGTATGTAAACCTGGAGGGCTTCCATGCCACGAGATAGCCACCGCCATCTGTATTGCTAAAAGTGGCGCGCGAACGAAACAGGGGCGTGCGGGGGCTATCTGAATACGACGTCCTGATAGCCCACCAGCCGCCATGTGCGTTCGCCCGTACCGCGGTAGTATACAAATGCCTGATAGCTGTTCTCCGTCTGAAAGAAGCATCCCTCCTGTGGCACTCTGTGCGTCTGTCCGTCGAGGTCGCTCATCAGAAGCTGGTAGTTATAGTAGCCCAGCTTCTGCAATATCACAGCATTATATGCCTGTTCTTCTTCGTCGTAGTCCATCACGTAGTTCTCTCTTGCCTCTGTAGTCCAGGCGCCGTCGATGAAAACGGTGGCATGGTCATATTTGCGGGGCGACAGCAGCTTATAGTGCACATAGACGTATTCTGACGTGTACTCCGGCTCGTAGTTGTCGCTGTTTCTCAGTATGAAAGCGCCGTTGGCATCCTGATCGTAGATGTAGTTGTGCTGTTCTTGGCATACAAAGGGGAAAGCATGGAAGCGGCGCTGCTCCTGGTCCCACGTCACATAGGCCAGTCCCATTGAGATATGGCTTGGGTCGAGCACCTCAAATTTATGATACTCGCTGCCACCCTCGAAGATCAGGCTCCGGCAGTGTTCCCATCTCAGCGCCAATGGCGTGACAGCAGTAGGGGCCACGTTGCTCCTCATATTGTCTTCGCGGCCGTTCTGCATGACGAAGGTCTGAATCTGTTCCTGCAGATTGGTCACCCTCACCGAGTTGAAGTTCACCGTCATGGCCACCTGCTGGTATCTGTCGTTCAAGTCCACGTCGGTGTTTGTGGTAATACTCATGCCCACGTTCATCAGTGGTTCAACCACCCTCAGCTCCACGGTGAGCACTTCCTGCTGGTCGTGGCAGTCGTCGATGACGGTCAGACGGTAGTTGCCGCTCATCTTCAGTTGCATTTGCTCATTAGGAATCTGAAACGAATAGTGTGTGTAGAGCACGTTGGTATTGATGGAGTTGGCATAGTTGTCGATAGGCAGGTCGTTGAATCCCTCAAGCCAGTCGCTTTCAAAGAGCCCCTCCGTCAGCGACCAGTCTGGCTCGCAGTGGTCAACCCTGTAGGTGAACCGGTGATAGTTGTGCGACAGTTCGTCGAAACTCACGGTCAGCACATCGTCGGTGCCCAGCTCCATCACCGGCACGGCCCCTTTCTGCCAGTCGGTGTTGACCATCACTTCCAGCGACTTCACGTTGGGCGATTTTATCTGATGGCGCCCCATGCAGGCGACGGAGGCTGTCAGGCATATCAGTATGAGAGCAGTCTTCTTCATTCTTCTTTTCGTTATATTTCAGTGTCTCCTCTCTCTACTCCTCAATATCGGTCAGCGATTTTGCGAAAGCAGAGAAAAGGTTGGTGATACTCTCCGACGGGTAGTAGCGGAAGTAGTGTGCCGACCGCTTGGCCTGCCATAGCATGGCTTTCGAGTTGCTGGTGTGCACGAAGATATCGTTGCCCTGCGAGAAGTGCAGGTTGCCGCTCTGCGGATGCTTGTTGCTGAAGATGTCGTCAGTCATGACCTCCACGGCTTTCTCGTCGTCGAGCATGGCGAAGGGCATCAGTTCAGCAGGCAGTCCCAGCAGCCTGTGCATCAGGGCGGCCTCAAGCTGGGCAATGTGTGTCATGTGCAGCTCGTCGCTCCATGCAGCCAGCTGATCATTGTCGATGCGGCTTTTTTCATCGCGAAGCAGATAGGCCGCTTCCACCATCGGCTGCAGATAGCGTCCGTCGTCCATCATGTGGCGCGTGGCCCGCAGCAGGGCTTTCAGCACCTCGAGCGTGGGCGACGTCGAGGCGGCCGTGCTGATGATTTTGTTCAGTCGGCGGTCGTTCAGTCTGTTGGTCAGTCGCAACTGCTGCTCAGCCTCGCCCGCCTCACTGCTGGCGTCGGCCTCTTGCCTCCACTTGTCGAGTTGTGCGTCGGGAATCTGCAGGAAGAACTGTCCCTGCAGCCGCTCGATACCACGATAGAGCAGCGGAGCCACCCGTTGGTCGACTGCCACCCTGTAGACCTGCTTCCACTTCCATGCTGACATGGGCTCTACAGTCTCGTTGCTGCCGAATGCCCCGGCGCGGAGCAGCCGGAAGAAATTACGTGCTATAATATTCATAGTATCCAGTGTTGACCGTCAGTGAGAGAGCGGTGTCAGTTCAAAGTGTTACGCCATTCTTGAAGATGGCAATCTCGCGGTAGCCGTTTTCCTCGTTGCGTGCCTTCTCGCCGCTGGCCACAGCCAGCACCTTGTCGATGAACAGCGGCACCAGCTCGCCCATGGCATGCCCCTCGATGAGCAGTCCGGCATTGAAGTCTACCCAGTTGGGCTTCCTCTTGGCCAGTGTCGGGTTGGTGACAATCTTCATGGTGGGCACGAAAGTGCCGAACGGCGTGCCCCGGCCCGTGGTGAACAGCACCAGATGGCATCCGCATGCCGCCAGTGCCGTGGCGGCCACGAGGTCGTTGCCCGGTGCCGACAGCAGGTTGAGACCTCGGTGTTGCAGGCGGTCGCCATACTCCATGACGCCGCTCACCGGTGCCCTTCCGCACTTCTGTGTGCAGCCCAGGGCCTTGTCTTCCAGCGTGGAGATGCCGCCGGCCTTGTTTCCGGGACTCGGGTTTTCTCCCACCGGCTCACCATGAGAAAGAAAATACTCCTTGAAGTTGTTAATCATCGCTACAGTCTGCTCGAAGAGCTCGCGTGTCTCGCAGCGGTTCATCAGTATGGTCTCGGCGCCAAACATCTCAGGCACCTCGGTCAGCACGCTGGTTCCTCCCTGCGCCACGAGCCAGTCGCTCAGCTCGCCCACCAGCGGATTGGCCGTGATACCGCTGAAGCCGTCGCTGCCGCCGCATTTCAGTCCGATGCGCAGCTTTTCCACTCCCACCTCCTGACGCCTGTCCTTGCGTGCTATCTCATACAGCTCACGCAATATTTTCATGCCTTCTTCCATCTCGTCGCCTTCCACCAGCTGCGTGACCATCAGCCTTATGCGGTCGTGGTCGTAGTCGCCCAGCATCTGCATGAACTGGTCGGGCTGGTTGTTCTCGCAGCCCAGCCCCAGCACGAGCACGGCGCCGGCATTGGGGTGCAGCACAATGTCGCGCAGCACCTTGCGCGTGTTCTCGTGATCGCCGCTCAGCTGCGAGCAGCCGAAGTTGTGGTGCCAGGCGCAGACGGCGTCGATGCCGTCGGTGCCCACTTCGTCGCGCAGCATGGCGGCCAGCCGCTCGGCTATGCCGTTGACGCATCCCACTGTGGGCACAATCCATATCTCGTTGCGCACGCCTACGTCGCCGTTCTTCCTTACATAGCCGCGGAAGGTGCGCCCCTCGCGTGGAATGCTGAGCCGCTCGCCCACAGGCTGATACGCATACTCAAGCGTTCCGCTGAGATTGGTCTTCAGGTTGTTCTCGTTCACCCAGTCGCCGGCCTTCAGGTCTTGCCCGGCGTGACCTATGGGGTAACCGTATTTGATGATGTTGTCTCCCTGCCTCACATCGGCAATCAGGATTTTATGGCCGGCAGGCGTGTCTTGGTTCACCACAATGTTGCGCCCGTCAATGCAGATGACGTCGCCTTTCTTCTGCGGCTGCAGACATACCACTACCGAGTCGGCCGGATTAATTTTTATGAAAGTAGTCTGTTTCATTTGTTTATATATACGTGTGACGTTATCCTATGTTCGTTCTGCAATAGAAATCAATGTTTTCCTTAGAGAGCAGCTCTATGGGCATGTAGTTCACGGGGGTCACCTCTTTTCTCAGCACGATGGCCTTGAAGAGTGTTTCCACGCAAGCATGCCCCTGCATGAAGGCGTGCTGTGCAATGAGAAACGAGATGCTTCCCTGGCGCACGCACTCCGCGTTCTTCTGCACCATGTCGTAGCCCATAATCTGAATGTCGCGCCTGTTGGTGCGCAGCAGAAACTGCCCCACGAGATGCGCCTTCGAGTTGAACGTGATGCCGTGGTGTATGTGCGGATGGGTAGAGAAGAAATCCTCGAGGATGCCGTTAAACTGCTCCTGCTTTCCACCCATGGGCAGGTTGACTTCAGTAATCTTGATGTGGGGGAAGTGGTCGCGCATGTAGTGGCGGAATCCCATTTCGCGGTTCGACTGCTGCTTGCTGCCAATATGCCCGTCTTTCAGCTGTTTCATGATGAATATCTCCTTTTCATCTGAAGCTATGAGCATCAGGATGCGGGCAGCGAAGAAGCCGCTCTGAAACGAGTCTTGCCCGAAAAAGGCCAGCGGCCTCAGGTCAGGCAGGTAAGAGTCGAGCAGTATGAAGGGGATGGCCTGCCGGTGCAGCTCGTCGGCGAAGGCCTTGGTCAGCTCAGGCTTTGCCGGCACCACGACCACTCCGTCGGGCCGTGCCTCCAGGCATGTCTGCGTAGCCTTTGTAAACGAAGCTTCGTTGAAGCGCTCATAGTAGAGCAGGCGCAGCGACACATGGAAGTCGCGCCGCTGCAGGGTGGCAGCCTCTACGCCTTCCTCTATCTCCTCCCAGTAGGCTTCGCTGTCGTGCTTGGGTATGATGCAGAAAAACGTGTAGTCTTTGTTGTAAGCCAAGGCCGAAGCATATACATTGGGCTGGTAGTCCATTTCAGCCAAAGCCTTCTCTACTTTTTCCCTGGCCGATTTCGACACGTTGGGTCTTTCGTGCAGCACGCGGTCCACAGTTCCCACCGAGACGCCGGCGCGAGCAGCAATGTCTTTTATTCTGATTTTTACTGAAGACATAAGTATTTATTTGTTCCTGCAAAGATAAGTAAAAGTTGTCAGACGGCAAAGAAAAAATCAAAAAAAGTGGCAAACGTGTTGTTTTGGGCTTGCAATGCACCTCATCGCTCATTCTGTTTGTTCCTTTTTTCTGCGTAAAATGTGCATTTCACTGAATAAAAACAATTGTTCACATGAATTTTCTTTGCAGTTTAATTTTTTTTACCTAACTTTGCACGCACAAAGACAAATAGACAACCCATGATCAATCTCCTGGCCAAGATAGACCCCATCTCCTTGCCCGACATGCAGTCGGTGAAGCTGATGAATCGCATGGACATCAAGTTTGTTACCACGATGCCTATGCTGATGCGTCTGCTGGAGATGGTGCGCTCCGACTATTACGTCCAGGAGATTAACGGCGAGCGAAACATGCTCTACGACACTACTTACTTCGACACCCCCGACTTCAGCATGTACAGCGACCATCTGCACGGCCATGTAAACCGGCAGAAGATGCGCTTCCGCACCTACGTAAACAGCCAGCTGCAGTTCATGGAGGTGAAGACGAAGAACAACCGTGGGCGCACCAAGAAGAAACGCATCGCCGTGAGCGACATGAATCTGGCCGACGAGGCCAAACGGGCTTTCCTCCAAAAGAACCTGAAGTTCGACGTCGACACGCTGGTGCCCCACATGCACAACTATTTCCACCGCGTCACGCTCGTCAACAAAGGGCGCACTGAGCGGGTGACCATCGACACCGACCTGAGCTTCCACAACCTGCTTACCGGCGGCATGCGTCATTTCGACGACCTTGTCATTATCGAGCTGAAGCGCGACGGCCATGTCAGCTCGCCCGTCCTCGGCATGCTTCGCCAGCTGAGGATTCACCCGCATGGGTTCAGCAAGTATTGCATGGGTGCTGCCATGACCAACCAGGCGCTGCCCATGAACAATTTCAAGCAGAAGCTGCGTGACGTGGATAAGATATTGGGTGGCATGTGAGCCGTTAATATAATACATTTCGTTCTGAATTTTGAATTTTAATTATGAATAGTTTTATAAGTCTTTTCACAGAGGAGTTTGACAATACGCTTGTCAGGTTCTGCATCTGTATGGTGGTCAACTGGATCATCATCGACAAACTCTATTATCGCAAGAGCAAACGCCGCGATTATTTCTTCACCTTCATGCTTATGTCGGTGGCCATCTTCTTCCTCGTCTATTTCATGATGGGCATTGAGCGAGGCAAGGCCACCATGGGCGTCGGTCTCGGACTCTTCGGCATCTTCTCTATCATGCGCTACCGCACTGATGCCATGCCTGTGCGCGAGATGACCTATCTCTTCCTCATCATCTGCCTGTCGGTGGTCCATGCCATGGCCTCAAGCTATGCCGAGCTGGCTGTTATCGACTTTATCGTCGTGATGGCCATCACAATCTGCGAGATGAAACTGAAGGTGAAGTCCACCAAACTCATACAGTATGACCGCATCGAACTGGTGAAGCCCGACCGCCGCGACGAGCTTATCGCCGACCTGGAAGAGCGCACCGGGCTGAAAATCGTCAGTGTCGACGTGGGAGGCATCAACTTCCTGAAAGATACCGCCGTGCTCCGAGTGACTTACGAGAGCAATGAGGCGGGTGCGAATGACGTCGACGGAATATTTAGAGTAACACGATCACAATGGAGAAACGAGTAATTATTTTAGCGGCCGTCGGCATGATGGCCTGTGGGGGCCTGCGTGCCCAGAGTGATGAATTTGGCATCTGGACAGAGCTGTCGGTCGAGAAGAAATTCTCGAAGACGCTCAGTGCCGCGGTGTCGGTGGAAAACCGTACGCGCAACAATCTGCAGAATGTCGACCGCTGGAGTGGGGCGGTGAGCGTCGACTATAAGATTGCCAAGTGGCTGAAGGCTGGTGTGGGCTACTCATACCTGTACGACTACAACCCCGAGCAATATACCTTCCGCGTGAAAAACGGCGAGACACAGCTCAACAAGCGCACCATGACCTACTTTGGTTCGCGCCACCGCTTCAGCGTCTCGCTGACGGCCAGCCACGACTTTGCATTCGTCACGGTGTCGCTGCGCGAGCGATGGCAGTACACCTACCGCCCGTCGGTGGCCGACAAGCGCATGGACTACCAGCACGAGGACCTGGGCTACTCCTATCCGGTGAAGGGCAAAGGCAAGAATGTGTGGCGCAACAGGCTGCAGCTGAAGTATAAGACCAAGGATATGCTGCGGCCCTATGTGAGCGTCGAGAGCTATGTGGCCCGCGGCCTCGACAAGATGCGCTACTCGGCTGGCACGGAAATCAAGCTCAGCAAACAGCATTCGCTGGATGCTGCCTATCTCTTCCAGAAGACCTACGACGACGACTGGAACGAGGGCAACCGCCACATCATTGCGCTTGGTTACACCTACAAGTTCTGAGAAAAGCCGTCTGTTTTGTTAAAGGATGTTAGAGGATGAAACTTTTTTGCATGTAAATGATGCCGTTTCACAAAAAAGTTGTACCTTTGCATCCGCAAACAGAAAAGCAGCCGACTGGTGCGTTAGTTCAGTAGGTTAGAATGCCTGCCTGTCACGCAGGAGGTCACGAGTTCGAATCTCGTACGCACCGCCACTTTTCTGAATGCACAACGACCAGGATTGGTGCGTTAGTTCAGTAGGTTAGAATGCCTGCCTGTCACGCAGGAGGTCACGAGTTCGAATCTCGTACGCACCGCCCAGAAATCTTTTAAGCCCATTGATTACTCGCTAATCAGTGGGCTTTTGTTTTACGCCTATACTTGCTTCATCGACAGGGCAATACGCTTGCGTCGCCTGTCCACCTCTATGACCTTCACGTCGACGTGCTGGTGCAGTTTCACCACATCAGTGGGGTGGGCAATACGCCGGTTGGCCATTTGCGATATGTGTACCAGTCCGTCTTGATGCACCCCGATGTCAACGAAAGCACCGAAGTTGGTGATGTTGGTCACGATGCCTGGCAGCACCATGCCCTCTTCCAGGTCGTCGATGGTCTGCACGCGACTGTCGAACTCAAACTCCTCCAGCTGTTCGCGCGGGTCGCGCCCGGGCTTCTCCAGCTCGTTCATGATGTCGGTCAGGGTGGGTATGCCCACCTCGGCCGTGACGTACCTATTTATATCTACGCGCGCGCGGAGCTCCCGCTGCGCAATAAGGTCGCCCACCGAACAGCCCTGGTCGTGGGCCATCTGCTCTACGATGGCGTAGCTCTCAGGATGCACGGCGCTGTTGTCGAGCGGGTTCTTCGCACCCGGTATGCGCAGGAAACCGGCGCACTGCTGAAAAGCCGACGGTCCCAGTCGCGGCACCTTCTTCAGCTGGGCGCGGCTGGCAAAGGGACCATGCTCCTTGCGGTAGTCCACAATGTTCTTCGCCAGCGCCGGCCCCAGTCCGCTGACGTATTGCAGCAGATGGCTCGACGCCGTGTTGAGGTTCACCCCCACCAGGTTCACGCAGCTCTCCACCGTCTGGTCGAGTTGGTGCTTCAGCTTCGTCTGGTCTACGTCGTGCTGATATTGTCCCACCCCAATGCTCTTAGGGTCAATTTTCACGAGCTCGGCCAGCGGGTCCATCAGTCGGCGGCCGATGCTCACGGCGCCGCGCACGGTGACGTCTTCGTCGGGAAACTCCTCGCGTGCCACTTTCGAGGCGGAATACACCGAAGCCCCGTCTTCGCTCACCACAAACAGCTTGATGTCTGGCTGCCGGACTGTGTCGGCCCGCATGGTGTGGAGCACATCTTCAGCAAAGCGCTTCGTCTCTCTCGATGCCGTGCCGTTGCCTATGGCGATAGCCTCTATCTGGTAGTCGGCTATCATCTGCTGCATGTGAATACTGGCTTGCATGCGTTTGTTGACGGGCGGGTGGGGGAAGATGGCCTCATGGTGCAGCAGGTTGCCCTGCGCATCGAGACACACCACCTTACAGCCCGTGCGGAAGCCGGGGTCGATGCCCATCACGCGCTTCTGGCCCAAGGGAGCGCCGAGCAGCAGCTGGCGCAGGTTCTCGGCAAAGACGTGGATGGCCTCTTCGTCGGCCGCCTCTTTGCTCAGGTTGCCGAACTCTGTCTCAATCGACGGCTTCAGCAGCCGTTTGTATGAGTCCTCGGCCGCCTCGGCCACCAGTCGCCCCGAGGCATTGCCGGAGCGCACCCACTGGCGCTGCAGCCTGTCAATACACTCCTGGTCGTCTGCGGGGTCGATGCTGATTCGCAGCATGCCCTCCGCCTCGCCTCGCCGCATGGCCAGCAGGCGGTGGCTGGAGCAGCGTCGCAGCGGCTCGTGCCAGTCAAAGTAGTCGCTGTATTTGGCCGCTTCCTCCGTGTCGGCTTTGGCTTTCACCACCTTCGATGTGATGATGGCCGTGCGCCGGAAGGCGCCGCGCAGCTGCTGGCGCGAGCGCTCGTCTTCGCTGATGGTCTCTGCTATGATGTCCTGTGCGCCGCGCAGGGCCGCAGCCACGTCAGCCACGTCGCCCACGGCAAAGCTCTTGGCCGCGCGCTCCGGGTTGGCCTCGCGCTGCAGCATGATGAGTTGTGCCAGAGGCTCCAGCCCCTGTTCGCGCGCCACCTGGGCACGTGTGCGCCGCCGCGGCTTATATGGCAGGTAGATGTCTTCCAGTTCGGTGGCATCCCAGCAGTTGTCTATGCGCAGCCGCAGCTCGGGCGTCATCTTCTGCAGGTCGGTGATGGTCTTTATCACCGTGTCCTTCCGCTTCTGAATCTCCTTCAGCCGCTGGCTCTCGTCACTGATGGCAGCTATCTGCACCTCGTCGAGGGCTCCGGTGCGCTCCTTCCTGTAGCGCGAGATGAAGGGTATGGTGCATCCCTCTTCGAGCAGGGCCAGCGTGTTGCCCACAGCCTCGATGCTCAGATTCAAGGCTTGCGCAATGAGTTTCGTGATGATGGTTGCTTCCATATTGTCGCGATGGGTTAGAATGTAGAGATAATCTTTCGGGCCTCCTCGATGGTGCTGTCGAAGGGTCCCGTGTGCTCCAGCTTCAGCGTACACATGGCTGCTGCCAGCCGTCCGGCCTCTTCGCAGGAGGCGCCGCGCGCCCGTGCATAGAGATAGCCGGCAGCGTAGGTGTCGCCGCACCCCGTGGCGTCGACGGTCTGGCGGGGCGGATAGCCGGGAATCTCATGAAAGCGGTCGTCGGCATAGATGAGCGAGCCGTAGCTGCCCAGGGTGACGAGCACCTCGCGCACGCCCCAGCCGGCTATCATGCGGGCGGCGCGGCGCAGGTCGCGCTCACCGTCGGTCAGCACGTCAATCTCGTGTTCGTTCACTTTCAGTATGTCGGTATGCTTCAGCACGCGCAGCTTGTCGCTCCAGTCTACGGCATAGACCCTGTGGTTGCTCACCTCGCGCAGGTAGCCCTGCACGTCGACGCACACACGTCCCTTCTCGGCAAGATGCTCCACCACTTCGGGCGCGAAGTCGTCTACGAGTAGCGTGCCTAAGTGAAACACCTCCGCCTCGGCATCCTTCAGCTGGTCTGCAGTGAAGGGTGCAGCCTTCGACATCACCCGCTGTCGGCGGTTGTTCATGTTGCGCCCATAGCTGTTTTCAAAGTATACGCTCGTCGGGCTGCCCAGGTCTTCAATGTCTACCCCGGCCTGGCGGAGCCTGTCTATTTCGTGTCTCAGGTCGTCGCCCACAGCCGTTATCACGCCGAAGCTGACGTCGTGCGGCATGTGATTCATGGCCCATGCCACATAGTAGGCCGTTCCGCCGGCACAGTCAATTCCCTCTGGAGTGGCAGGTGTTATGATTCTATCGTGTGTGATATGGCCTATACAGAGTATCTGTTTCTTCTCCATGATGTGTGTTGTTGCTTGTTATTAAACTATTGGTAGAGTGTCTGCGCTATCAGGCGGGCCACTTGCTGCAGGCCTTCAGCGTCAGTGTCGTCGAAGGTGGAGAGCTCGGTGGAGTCGATGTCGATGACGCCGGCCACGTCGCCGTTGCCGCGAAAGATGGGCACCACGATTTCCGACCTCGAAAGGGTGCTGCAGGCGATATGGCCCGGAAACTGCTCGACATCGTCTACCACAAGTGTCTGCCGCTGCTCCCAGGCAGTTCCGCAGACGCCGCGGCCGCGGGCAATGTGCATACAGGCCACCGGACCTTGGAAGGGCCCTACGCGCAGCTCGCCCTCGCGCACCAGGTAGAATCCCACCCAGAACCACCCGAAGTGGTCTTTCAGCAGGGCTGCCACGTTGGCCAGCACGCTCATTTCCTCGCTCTCTCCTCCGATGAGTGCTGCCATCTGAGGCAGCAGCTCCTCGTAAAGCTGTTTTTTCTTCATATCACCTGCAAAGATAATATATTTTTTCATGTTTTGCAAATTTTGTGGTCTGAAAGTAAATACTGCCCGCGAAATATGAAATATTTTAGATTATTCTTGCTCCATCAAAAAAAAAGTAGTAACTTTGCAGGCTGGTAAAGTATATATACAACTTATATAATATTACAACTATGTCAAACAACAGAGAGAAACTCTTCACCGAGTTTACCGCCCCTACCACCCAGGAGTGGCTGGACAAGATTCAGGTAGACTTGAAAGGTGCCGACTTTCAGAAGCGCCTTGTGTGGAGAACTAATGAAGGTTTTAATGTGCAGCCTTTCTATCGCCGTGAAGATCTGAAGGACCTGAAGACACCCGAGGCTATGCCCGGCGAATTCCCCTTCGTGCGTGGCAACAAGAAAGACTCTAACGCTTGGTATGTTCGTCAGAACATCAAAGTTGATGATCCTGTGGAGGCCAACAAGAAGGCCCTCGACATCCTCAACAAGGGTATCGACTCTATCGGTTTCCGCTTTGGCGGCGACATGGTGAGCGCAGAGTTCATCGAGAAGCTCCTCAAGGACATCCGTCTCGACATCGTGGAGGTGAGCTATCGCACCTGCCCCGGCCATGCCCTCGAGCTGGCCGACATCCTCGTGGCCTACTTCGAGAAGATGGGCTACGACAAGGAGAAGATTGTGGGCGGCCTGGGCTTCGACCCCATGGACAAGATGCTGCAGAAGGGTAAGGACACCACCGCCCTGCTGGCCGACATGCCCAAACTCGTGGAGAAGCTGAAGGATTATCCCAACCTGCGCTGCGTCATGGTCCACAGCGACACACTCAACAATGCCGGTGCTTACATCGTCCAGGAGCTGGGCTACGCCCTCGCCTGGGGTAACGAGTACCTGCAGCAGCTGGTCGATGCCGGCGTCGATGTCGACCTGGCCGCCAAGAGCATCAAGTTCTACATGGGTATCTCTGAGAACTACTTCATGGAGATAGCCAAGTTCCGTGCCGCTCGCATGCTGTGGGCACAGATTGTGAAGCAGTATGAGCCTAAGTGCGACTGCGCCTGCAAGATGGTAATCAACGCCTCCACCTCGACCTACAACCAGACGTTGTTCGACAGCTATGTCAACCTGCTCCGTTCGCAGACCGAGGCCATGAGTGCTGCCCTGGGTGGCATCCACTCGATGGTGGTCACGCCGTTTGATGCTCCCTATGAGAAGGCTACCGACTTCAGCGAGCGCATCGCCCGCAACCAGCAGCTGCTCATCAAGGAAGAGAGCCATTTCGACCGCATCGTCGACCCCTCGGCAGGTTCTTACTATATTGAGCACCTCACCGACGCTCTCGCACGCGAGGCATGGAAGCTGTTCCTCAAGGTTGAAGAAGAGGGCGGATTCCTCGAGGCTCTGAAGAAGGGCACCGTGCAGGATGACATCAACGCCACCAACGTGAAGCGCCACGGCGACGCCGCCAAGCGCAAGGAGTTCCTGCTGGGCACCAACCAGTTCCCCAACTTCACCGAGAAGAGCGAGGGCAAGCGTGCCATGGCTGCATGCTGCTGCTGCCACGCCGGCGAGGGCAACTGCGAGGCTCCCTTCAAGAAGCTGGAGACCTCTCGTCTGGCTGCCGACTTCGAGAACCTGCGCATCCACACCGAAGAGAAGAGGGTGCCCACGGCCTTCATGCTGACCATCGGCAACCTGGCCATGCGTCAGGCTCGTGCACAGTTCTCGTGCAACTTCCTGGCTTGCGCCGGCTATCAGGTGAAAGACAACCTCGGCTTCAAGACCGTCGAGGAAGGTGTCGACGCCGCTCTCGAGGCCAAGGCCGACATCGTGGTGCTCTGCTCGAGCGACGATGAATATGCTGAGTATGCCATCCCTGCCTTCAAGTATCTCAATGGCCGCGCCATGTTCGTCGTGGCAGGTGCTCCCGCCTGCATGGACGACCTGAAGGCTGCCGGCATCGAGAACTTCATCCACGTGAAGTGCAATGTGCTTGAGACCCTCAAAGAGTATAATGCTAAGTTAGGAATTTAGTTTTTATTTATTCACCACAGAGTCACAGAGACACAGAGTTTTATGGTTGACCAAGAGACACTCTCATACCTGAACAAAATCTCCAGTAAGATTATTGGGGCAGCAATAGAAGTCCATAAGGAATTAGGACCAGGACTTCTTGAGTCTGTTTATGAGGCATGTCTTTGTCATGAACTGAAAAAACAAGGAGTTTCTTTTGACTCTCAGGTTGACTTGCCCATTATTTATAAGGGTGAGATTACAGACAAGACCTATCGCGTTGATTTATTGGTTGAAAACTGCGTTATCGTTGAATTAAAAGCTGTAGATACTATAAGCCCTATTCATGAAGCACAGTTGTTTACATATATGAAACTGCTTAATATCAACCTTGGTTTGCTAATCAATTTTAATGTTGAAATCCTGAAGAACGGAATACGACGCAGGATTTTGGGTTAAGTAACTCTGTGTCTCTGTGTCTCTGTGGTGAGTTAAAAAATAACAAAGATGAGAAAAGATTTTAGTAAAATAGATATCTACGCTGGCATTCATGCTCAGGATGGTGCTAAGTGGATTGAAGAGAATAATATAAAGGCAGACTGGAAGACCCCCGAGCATATCGAGGTGCGCCCCGTCTACACGAAGGAAGACCTCGAGGGCATGGAGCATCTCGACTTCACGGCCGGTATTCCTCCCTACCTGCGTGGCCCGTACTCTATGATGTACCCGTTCCGCCCATGGACCATCCGTCAGTATGCCGGTTTCTCTACGGCTGAGGAGTCAAACGCCTTCTATCGCCGCAACCTGGCTTCCGGCCAGAAGGGCCTGTCGGTGGCATTCGACCTGCCCACACACCGTGGCTACGACCCCGACAACGCCCGTGTCGTAGGCGATGTGGGTAAGGCTGGTGTGTCAATCTGCAACGAGGAGAACATGAAGGTGCTGTTCTCGGGCATTCCCTTGAACAAGATGTCCGTCTCGATGACGATGAACGGCGCTGTGCTGCCCATCCTGGCCTTCTACATCGTGGCCGGTCTGGAGCAGGGTGCCAAGCTCGAGGAGATGGCCGGAACCATTCAGAACGATATCCTGAAGGAGTTCATGGTGCGCAACACCTACATCTATCCGCCTGCATTCTCGATGAAGATTATCGCCGACATCTTCGAGTATACCTCGCAGAAGATGCCTAAGTTCAACTCTATCTCTATCTCGGGCTACCACATGCAGGAAGCCGGTGCCACGGCCGACATCGAGCTGGCTTACACGCTGGCCGACGGTATGGACTACCTCCGCACGGGTGTCAACGCCGGTATCGACGTCGATGCCTTCGCTCCCCGCCTGTCGTTCTTCTGGGCCATCGGCATGAACCACTTCATGGAGATTGCCAAGATGCGCGCCGGTCGTCTGCTCTGGGCAAAGATTGTGAAGTCGTTCGGTGCCAAGAACCCCAAGTCGCTGGCTCTGCGCACCCACTGCCAGACCTCTGGCTGGTCGCTCACCGAGCAGGACCCCTTCAACAACGTGGGCCGCACCTGTATCGAGGCTATGGCTGCCGTGCTGGGTCACACCCAGTCGCTCCACACCAACGCCCTCGACGAGGCCATCGCCCTGCCTACCGACTTCTCGGCTCGTATCGCCCGCAACACTCAGATTTACATCCAGAACGAGACCAAGGTCTGCAAGCAGATTGACCCCTGGGCAGGTTCCTACTACGTCGAGACGCTCACCAACGAGCTGGTTCACAAGGCTTGGGAGCACATCCAGGAGATTGAGAAGCTCGGCGGCATGGCCAAGGCCATCGAGACCGGTCTGCCCAAGATGCGTATCGAGGAGGCTGCTGCCCGCACACAGGCCCGTATCGACTCGGGTGTGCAGACCATCGTAGGCACCAACAAGTATCGTCTGGAGCACGAGGATCCCATCGACATCCTCGAGGTCGACAACACCGCTGTGCGCAAGCAGCAGGAGGAGAGCCTCGCCCAGGTACGTGCCTCTCGCGACGAGGCTGCCTGCCAGGCCGCTCTGAAGGCTATCACCGAGTGCGTGCGCGACTTCAACGAGGGCCGCAAGTCGAAAGACAACCTGCTCGACCTCGCCGTCAAGGCAGCTCAGCTGCGTTGCACGCTGGGTGAGATTTCAGATGCCTGCGAGAAAATCGTGGGCCGTTATAAGGCAGTAATTAGAACTATTTCAGGCGTGTATAGCTCAGAATCAAAGAACGACAGCGAATTCGAACTGGCTTGCCAGCTCACCGAGAAGTTCGCACAGAAGGAGGGTCGTCGTCCGCGTATCTTCATCGCCAAGATGGGTCAGGACGGTCACGACCGTGGTGCAAAGGTAGTAGCAACGGGTTATGCCGACTGCGGCTTCGACGTCGATATGGGCCCGCTGTTCCAGACGCCTGCCGAGGCTGCCCGCGAGGCCGTCGAGAACGACGTCCATGTGGTGGGTGCTTCGTCGCTGGCCGCTGGTCACAAGACGCTCATCCCGCAGCTCATCGAAGAGCTGAAGAAGCTGGGTCGTGAGGATATCATGGTCATCGCCGGCGGTGTCATTCCCGCCCAGGACTACGACTACCTCTACAAGGCTGGCGTTGCTGCCATCTTCGGTCCTGGCACCAGCGTGGCCAAGGCTGCTGTTGAGATGATGAAGATTTTGCTTGACGAGGAGTAAGTCGTCAAAAAAAATAAGTCATGATACCGAAAGCGGTGCATCCCTGCAATAAGGATGCACCGCTTTTTTTTGTGTGCCCTCGTCGTTGCGGCCGGCTGCTGCGGCCGGCCTGGCCTGGTGTTGTACTCACCTGCCAAGCTCGGCAGTCAGAAACTGCGGGGTATATCCGCTGGTGCTCTTTGCCACCTCTTCGGGAGTTCCTGCCGACAATACCGTGCCGCCGTTGCGTCCCCCCTCGGGCCCCATGTCTATGATATAGTCGGCCTGGCATATCACGTCCATGTTGTGCTCTATGACGACCACTGTGTTGCCGCGGTCCACAAGGCGTTGCAGCACCTGCATCAGGATGCGTATATCTTCGAAGTGCAGTCCTGTTGTCGGCTCGTCGAGGATATAGAACGTGCGTCCGGTGTCACGTTTTGACAGCTCCGTGGCCAGCTTTATGCGCTGGCTCTCACCGCCCGAGAGCGTTGTCGACGGCTGCCCCAGTTTGATGTATCCGAGGCCCACATCCTGTATGGTCTTGATTTTGCGCAGAATCTCAGGCACATTCTCAAAGAACTCCACAGCCTGGTTGATGGTCATGTCGAGAACATCGGCTATAGACTTCCCCTTGTATCTCACCTCCAGCGTCTCCCTGTTGTACCTCTTTCCGTGGCACTCCTCGCAGGGCACCTGTATGTCGGGCAGGAAGTTCATCTCAATCGTCTTATAGCCGTTGCCCCCGCAAGTCTCGCAGCGGCCGCCTTTCACGTTGAATGAGAACCTGCCCGGCTTATACCCGCGTATCTTCGCCTCAGGCAGATTGACAAACAGCGACCGTATGTCGGCAAAGACGCCGGTGTAGGTGGCCGGGTTAGAGCGCGGCGTGCGGCCCAGCGGCGATTGGTCTACGTTCACCACCTTGTCAATCAGGTCGAGCCCCTCCACGCTGTCGTAAGGCATCGGGCGCTTCAGCGAGCGGTAGAAGTGCTGCGACAGGATAGGCTGCAGCGTCTCGTTGACAAGCGTAGACTTTCCCGAGCCCGACACGCCCGTCACCACGATGAGCAGTCCGAGCGGAAACACCGCGTCAATCTTCTTCAGGTTGTTGCCCCTGGCCCCATGCACAATGATGGCCTTGTCCGTGGGCTGGCGTCGCTGCCTGTCGCCGGTGTCCACCCTCTGCTGCCCGTTGAGATACTGGGCCGTAATCGTCGAGGTCTTCAGCATGTCAGCCGGCGTGCCCTGAAACATCACCTCTCCACCCTTTCTGCCCGCACGCGGCCCGATGTCGATGATATAGTCGGCAGCAAGCATCATGTCGCGGTCGTGCTCCACCACGATGACCGTGTTGCCCAGGTCGCGCAGCTCTTTCAGCGAGTGAATCAGCCGCTCGTTATCACGCTGGTGCAGACCGATTGACGGCTCGTCGAGGATGTAGAGCACGTTCACCAGTTGCGACCCAATCTGCGTAGCCAGTCTGATGCGCTGGCTCTCGCCACCCGACAGCGAGGCCGACTGCCTGTTCAGCGCCAGGTAGTCGAGTCCCACGTCCAGCAGGAAGTCGAGGCGCGTGGCAATCTCCTTCAGTATCTCCGTGGCAATCTGTTTCTGCTGACTGTCAAGATGACTCTCCACCTGGCTCACCCATTGCCTCAGCTCGGCAATATCCATCGACGCCAGTTCCGAGATGTTCTTGTCCCATATCTTGTAGCTCAGCGCCTCGCGGTTGAGGCGCTGTCCGTGGCACTCCGGACACTCCTGCACCGCCAGAAACTGGTCGGCCCATTTCTGTCCGCTGGCCGAGTCGTCGTTGTCCATCACGTCGCGCAGGTATTTCACGATGCCGTCGAACGCCACGAAATAGTCGCTCGACGTGCGAACCACCTCCTTGTCAATGCGCACACTCTCAAGCGAGCCATACAGTATCTCAGTCATGGCCTCCTCCGGAATGTCGTCTACGGGCGTCTTCAGCGTGCAGTCGTACTTCTTCAGAATGGCGTCAATCTGCCAGAAAATCATCTGGTTCTTATATTTCCCAAGCGGCATGATGGCCCCTTCGTATATAGAGCGCTTGCGGTCGGGAATCACTTTGCCGAGGTCAATCTCGTTGATGACCCCCAGCCCTTTGCAGCGCTGGCAGGCCCCTTGCGGAGAGTTAAACGAGAAGTTGTTGGGTGCCGGGTCGCTGTAGGAGATGCCCGTGGTAGGACACATGAGCCTCTTCGAGAAATGCTTCAGGGCATTCGTGTCCTTGTCGAGAATCATGATGAGCCCCTCGCCCTGCTTCATGGCAATGGCAATCGACTTCTTCAGCCGCTCGTCGGGCGCGGCCGTGTCTGCCGCAGCCTTCACCTGCAGCTTGTCGATGACCACCTCAATGTTGTGGTTCTTATAGCGGTCCACCTTCATACCCCTCACAATTTCCGTGAGCTCCCCGTCTACGCGCATGGTCAGGTAGCCCTTCCTGCGCATGGCCTCAAACAGCTCCCTGTAGTGTCCTTTGCGGCTGCGCACCAGCGGCGCGAGAATATAGATGCGCTTGCCGGCATAGTCGTGCTGAATCATCTCCAGCACCCGTTCCTCGGTGTATTTCACCATCGGCTCGCCGGTCATGTAGCTGTAGGCCTTGCCCGCCCGGGCAAAGAGCAGTCGCAGGTAGTCGTAAATCTCCGTCGTGGTGCCCACGGTCGAGCGTGGGTTTTTGTTGGTGGTCTTCTGCTCGATGCTGATGACGGGCGACAAGCCCGAAATCTTGTCCACGTCGGGCCGCTCCATGCCCCCCAAGAAGTTGCGGGCATAGGCCGAAAACGTTTCAATATACCGTCGCTGCCCCTCGGCAAAGATGGTGTCGAAGGCCAGCGACGATTTTCCGCTGCCGCTCAGTCCGGTGATGACCGTGAGCGACCTGCGTGGTATGTCTACATCGATATTCTTAAGGTTATGTACGCGCGCTCCGATGACGCTGATAGTTCCCTCGGTCGTCCTATTGTCTTCCACTCGTGTTGCCTCCTTCCGTGTATCCTCTCAGCAGATTGACATCCTTTCTGATGTGATATTCCTTCCCGTCGGCCCCTTTGGCAATCACCTGCACAAAGTAGACGCCTTCCTCCACGTCGCGCCCGTTGTATTTGCCGTCCCATTCGCCGGCGGGGTCATGCCATTCAAAGAGCTTCTGTCCCCAGCGGTTTACGATGATGCCCCTGAAGCTGACAATGCTCCTCCAGCCTTTCTTGGCCTTGTAGACGTCGTTGATGCCGTCGCCGTTGGGCGAGAAGGCATTGGGAAACTCCAGCTTGCTTTCCAGTATAGTGACAATGAGCGTGACCGAGTCGAGCTCGTTGCCCTTATCGTCAAGAAAAGTCTTGAGCACAATGTTGTAGGTGCCCGACTCGTTGAAGGTATATTGCGTGTCCTCCTCGTAGCGCACGAAGATTTCCTGCATGCCCTCCGTCGCGCTGAGCTTGCGGAAATGCCATTCGTACGAGGGCATATAGCCGTCCATGTGCTCCGGGTTGGCTCTGAAGGTGACGTCGAGCGGCGCTTGCCCCTCGTCAATGCTTCTCGTCTCCATGCTCATGCCGTCCTCATCGGTGTAGTAGGCCAGGGGGTTCACCGTGGGGTTCACGTCTTGTGCCGCGGCTCCCAGTGGCAGCAGCGCCATGATGCAGAGCCATACTATCATTTTCTTCTTCATACTCAGTCTGTGTATTGTATAGCGTTATAACGTGCAAAGTTACTAATTATTTCGCAATTCTCCAATAGCAGCCACCAAAATTGTGTTTTTTTATGTTTAATGCCGCAAGAGCCCTCCATATAAGATATGTACCCGTCAGAGAAACTTGCCAAATTAATGCTAAAGTCAATAAAAATTTGCTTATGATGCGCGGGTTTCATGAAAAAGTTGTAATTTTGTAGGCGAAAACAAAGCATACGATATAAATATGACAAAGATACTGCGATATTTTCTGCTGTCTGCGCTCCTCGCTTTCTGCTGTGTGGAAGCCGGCGCGCAGACCATGCAGACCTATAAGGTCAAGAAGAAAGAGACCATCTACGGCATAGCGCGCGACCATGGCATCAGCGTGGAAGACTTGATGCGGGCGAACCCCGGCATGGAGTCTCCCGACTACAAGCTCAAGAAGGGCAGCATCATCTATCTGCCCACAGCCACGTCGGCCGCTTCGGCTACAACGGCGGTCGTGCTGCCTAAGGCAGAGCCGGCGCCCCAGCCGTCTCATCAGTCCACCGATGTGCGTAAGCGTGAGATACGCTTAGGCGTGATGCTGCCCCTGCACAAGGTGAACAACGATGGGCGCCGCATGGTGGAGTACTACCGTGGCATCCTCATGGCCTGTGACTCGCTTAAGAAGGAGGGCATCTCCATCGACGTCCATGCCTGGAACCTGGCCGAAGACGGCCATGTCGACGAGATATTGAAGGACCCGGCGGCCGCGCGGTGCGACGTGATAATAGGCCCGCTCTACTCTAAGTTCGTGCCCGCCTTGTCCGACTTTGTCAAGAAGCACCGCCAGCATCTTGTCATCCCCTTTTCCATCAATGCCGGCCAGCAGCTGGCCTCCAATCCCCACATCTTCCAGGTCTACCAGGCCCCCGGTGCCCTCAACGACGTCACGGCGCGCCGGGCAGCCGACTGGTTCAAAGACTGCCATCCCGTCATCGTCGACTGTGGCGACACCACCAGCACGAAAGGGCCCTTCACTGCCGCACTGCGCAGAATCTACGAGGCGCGCGGCGTGCAGTACAGCCTCACCAGCTCCAAGTCGTCCGACACGCAGTTTGCCTATGCTTTCGTGAAAGACCGCCCCAACGTGGTGATACTCAACTCCTCAGGCAGTCGCGAGCTGAATGTCGTCTTCGGCAAGCTGAGCGCCCTCATAGCCCGCCACCCCGAGGTGCAGCTGGCCGTGTTCGGCTATACCGAGTGGATGATGTACACCCACTATCAGCAGCAGAATTTCTATCGCTATAATGTCTATGTCCCGGCCCCGTTCCACACCAACCTGCAGTCGCCGCTCACCGAGCGACTGATGCATAAGTACCGCTGGAATTTCCGCCAGGACATGATGAACACCTTCCCCCGCTTCGGCCTCACGGGCTTCGACCATGCTATGTTCTTCCTGCGTGGGCTCCACAAGTATGGCATGTCGTTCGACGGTGCCGCCGGTCGCTCCGGCTACCAGCCCTCGCAGACCCCGCTGAAGTTCGAGCGCGTCGGCGAAGGCGGCTATCAGAATCGGGCTTACCTCTTCATACACTACAAGCCCGACCACACCGTCGAGACGGTCAACTACTGATAAGCAGATGAACAGATTTGGGTTATATATTATATTTACCACAGCGTCACAGCGCGTCACAGAGGTCTGTTACGTGCTGTAGGAAGCACTGCGTCTCAGTGCCTCTGTGGTGAAACACTTCATATACGATGATGAAACGAATCCTCCTCATGCTCTCGCTCGCCGCGGCCCTCGCAGTGCCGTCGGCGGCCCAGGTCGGCGAGCATCGCGGCGAGCTGGCCATCGGTGCCGGCGCAGGCTATGTGATGAGCACCGTGGGCTTCACGCCCCGTGTGCCCCAGAGCCAGCATGGCGGCATGATGGCCGGTGTGGCGGCGCGCTATACCTCCGAGAAGTATTTCAACAGCATCTGTGCCATAACCGGCGAAGTCAATATCGCCCGTATCGGATGGAAGGAGAACATCCTCGACCGCAACGACAAGCATGTGGTGAATGCCCTCACCGGCGCCTACGAGCAGTATCAGCGCGACATGACCTACGTGCAGGTGCCCGTCTTTGCGCGCTTAGGGTGGGGGCGTGAGCGCAGCGGCTTCCAGTTCTTCTTCCAGGCAGGCCCGCAGATGGGCTTCTTCCTCAGCGAGAGCACCACAACCAACTTCGAGATAGAGCACCGCAGCAGCGAGCGCGTGTCGCAGATTGTGGCACAGGACTCCATGGCCGTAGAGCATAAGTTCGACTATGGCATCGCGGCGGGCTTAGGCGTGGAGTATTCTCACCGCCGCCTGGGCCACTTCATGCTCGAGGGGCGCTACTATTATGGTCTGGGCGACATCTACGGCAACACCAAGCGCGACTATTTCGCTCGTTCCAACTTCGGCAACATCGTCGTGAAGCTAACCTATCTGATAGACATACGGAAAACCATTAACCCTAAAATTAAATAACTATGTTTGAAGGACAACCAAAAGGTTTATTCGCGTTGGCACTGGCCAACACAGGTGAGCGATTCGGCTACTACACCATGATAGCCGTCTTCGCATTGTTTCTGAGAGCCAATTTCGGCCTTGACGCCGGCACGGCCGGCATTATCTACAGCATCTTCCTGGGACTGGTGTATTTCATGCCGCTCTTCGGAGGTGTGCTGGCCGACAAGTATGGCTTCGGCCGTATGGTGACCATTGGCATCATCATCATGTTTGCAGGCTACCTGCTGCTGTCAGTGCCCTTAGGCAGTGAGACGCCCGCCCTGATAGCCATGCTGGCATCGCTGCTGTTCATCAGTTTCGGCACGGGCCTCTTCAAGGGCAACCTGCAGGTGATGGTGGGCAACCTCTACGACGAGCCCCGCTATCGCGACAAGCGCGACTCAGGCTTCTCCATCTTCTACATGGCCATCAACATCGGTGCCCTCTTTGCACCCACCGCAGCCGTGAAGATTAAGGAGTGGGCCGAGCTGTCGCTGGGCTTCGACGGCAATGCCGCCTACCACTTCTCGTTTGCCGTGGCCTGCCTCTCGCTGGTGCTCTCCATCGCCATCTACTATGCCTTCCGTTCCACCTTCCGCCATGTAGAGGGCGGCGAGCGCAAGGCCGATGCCGCTGCCAAGGTCGAAGAGGAGCTGTCGCCCGCTGATACCAAGGCCCGCATCGTGGCCCTCTGCCTGGTGTTTGCCGTGGTCATCTTCTTCTGGATGGCATTCCATCAGAACGGTCTCTCGCTGACCTATTTCGCCGATGAGTTCACGGCCAAGAGTGCTTCCGGCGCCGGTGCCATGCCCTTCGACGTCATCAACCTGGTCATGGTTATCTTCATCGTCTATGCCCTCTTCTCGCTCTTCCAGAGCAAGACCGCCAAGGGCAAGGGCATCTCGGCCTGTGTCATTGTGCTGGCCCTGATTGTGCTGGCCGTGAAGTATGTCAATGCTGAAGGAAGTATCGACATCTCGGCACCTAAGTTCCAGCAGTTCAACCCCTTCTATGTCGTAGCCCTGACGCCCGTGTCGATGGCCATCTTCGGAGCCCTGGCAGCCAAGGGCAAGGAGCCCTCGGCACCCCGTAAGATTGCTTACGGCATGCTGGTGGCAGCCGTGGCATTCGCCGTGATGATGTTCTTCTCGTTCGGCCTGCCCATGCCTCAGACCGAGATGGGCCCCGACGGCAAGCCCGTGGCCGTGCATGTAGCCGACGTGACGCCCAACCTGCTCATCGGCACCTATCTCATCCTCACCTTTGCCGAGCTGCTGCTCTCGCCCATGGGCATCTCGTTCGTGTCGAAGGTGGCACCTCCCAAGTATAAGGGCATGATGATGGGTGGCTGGTTTGTAGCCACGGCCATCGGCAACCTGCTCGTCTCTGTGGGTGGTCTGCTCTGGGGCAGAGTGCCTATGTGGGGCGTGTGGGCCGTGTTCCTCGTGCTCTGCCTGCTCTCGGCCGCCTTCATGTTCGCCATGATGAAGCGCCTCGAAAAGGTAAGCTGATGCTTCTCACCCTGATTATATCGACCCTTCTCACGCTCGTAGAACTGAACTGTGAGAATCTCTTCGATACCCGTCACGACCCGTCGAAGCAGGACCTTGAGTTCCTGCCCGACGGGTCGCGTCATTGGACCCCCTATAAGTATTGGGAAAAGCTCAACGCCGTGGGCAAGGCGCTGCTGGCCAGCAGCGACGAGCTGCCCGACCTGGTGGCGCTCTGCGAGGTAGAGGGCGACACCGTGCTTCACGACCTGACGCGCCGCTCGCTGCTGCGCAATGCCGGCTACAGCTATCTGGTCACCGAGTCGCCCGATGTGCGCGGCATCGATGTGGCCTTGCTCTACCGGCCGGTGCGCTTCCGCCCCCTCTGCTACGACTACCTCACGGTGCCGCCCCTGCCCGGCATGCGCCCCACGCGCGACATCCTCTACGTGAAAGGGCGCGTCGTCAGCGGCGACACGCTGCACCTCTTTGTGGTCCATGCCCCCAGCCGCTATGGCGGCGAGCTGCCCACGCGCTCCCACCGGCTCCATGTAGCAGAGACGCTCAAGGCGGCGGTCGACTCCATCGGCATGAGCCATAACATCGTCATTGCCGGCGACTTCAACGACTATGCCGACAGTCCCTCGCTCCGCTACCTCTCCACCCACAGGCTTCGCAACGTCACGCGCCAGGCCAAGGGCCGCCACGGCGCCCGCGCCACCTATCGCTACGAAGGTCTCTGGGCGAGCATCGACCATATCCTGGCCACGCCGTCGATGGCCAGACGCGTGGCTGAGGTATACATAGGCGACGCCCCCTTCCTGCTCGAGACCGACGAGGAGTACGGCGGCCAGAAGCCCTTCCGCACCTTCTCCGGCTTCCGCTATCATGGCGGCACCAGCGACCACTTGCCCCTTGTGGCCCGCTTCCGCTTCTGACCTCCCCCATAGCATATTTCCCCTGTATTTCATGGCGCATCATATTGACGCGCCTCAGTGAAGTGCAAGCCTTCGTAGAGCGCCTGGTGGCCGTGGCGGCTCTCAGGGATAAGATGAATACGTACGCCGCGAATGTGGCGGTGTGGGTCGAAGTCGTCAGGTCGGTCCACCGGCTGCCCCTCAATCTCAAGTTTCAGCCTCCCGATGAAGTCGAGCTTCACGATGTCGCCGTTTTGCAGGAAGTCCCTCAGCACCACCTGCAGCTCACTCAGCACGGCGAGCACGTCACTGCGCTTCACCGTGCAGTTCTCCTGAATACGGTGGGCAATCATGTCAGTGTCAATCACGTCATTGTGTTGCACACGTGCCACAAACTTTCCCGCCGAAGGAAGAATGCGGCTTTTCTGTTTCTTCAATACATACTGCATCTCGTAATTATTTTATAAGGTTATAAGTTGTAAACTGATTCACCGAGTCACATATTCCCCTCTCCTCTGTGCCTCCGTGCCTCTGTGGTGAAGATTAGGGTACACAGAGACTCAGAGACTCAGAGTTTTTTTCTTTCCCATATCCCTTCTCCTCTGTGCCTCCGTGTCTCTGTGGTGAAGATTAGGGTACACAGAGACTCAGAGACACAGAGTTTTTTTCTTCCCATATCCCCTCTCTGTGCCTCTGTGTCTCTGTGGTGAAGATTAGGGTACACAGAGACTCAGAGACGCAGAGTTTTTTTCTTTCCACACCCCTCTCCTCTGTGCTTCCGTGCCTCTGTGGTGGAAAGGAGGTACGCAGAGTCATCGATATTTCCCTCCCCATAAACCCCTCTGTGCCTCTGCATCTCTGTGTACAAAAAATCAGATTTTGGCCACAATTTCCTCGATTCCGGCCACAATTTCCTCGATTCTGGCCAGAATTTTCGCCATTCCGCTTGCAAAGATACAACATCAGCACCTCATCTGCAAGCCTCAACAGGCGAGAAGATAGGCGAAAGAAAACAGCGAGAGCCACAACATACGAAGGTACTCCTCTTAAAAATGCGTAATTTTATGCTGCCCCACAAAAATAATCCCTCATCATTAAAAAGGCATAACAAATTTTTTAGTATCTTTGCATCCGAAATCTCGTACACATACATTCCGATGCCGCAGCAGACGAAGAGTTACGAGCCCACGCCGACGCCCAAGGATACAGCATATCCCAGCGGAGGCAGCCATAAAAGAGTTACAACCGGCATGGATGTCCCATCCATAAAAGACACGGTAGGAACTTCAGATTCTGGGCTTACCCCCAGAACTATCCCCGGAGGGTGCAGCGATGTACAAAATGGGGTGTCGGTAGAGTATGTGCCAGAAGAAAAGGCCGACCACGAGTGGTATGTCTTCCGCGCCAGTTACAGCCGCGAGGAAAAAGCCTCCGACCTCCTCAGCAGTCTGAATGCCACATCCTACGTCGCCCGTCACACCATCTACACCAAGACGAAGAGCGGCGTGAAGTCCGCCGTCAAAATCCTGCTGCCCAACCTCGTGTTTGCCTACCTGACGAAAGAAGAGTCAGAGCTGTTCGTCAAAGGCCCCGTCTTGCAAGAGGCGCTCTTCAAGTCAAAGACCGACGAAGAGAAGAAACGCATCCTGAAGCTGTCGGAAATCATCTCCTACTACTATAATCACTTCAAGACAGAAAACGGGAAGAACCCCCCGCTCACCATCCCCTACAAGGACATGGAGCGGTTCATCATCGCCACCGGCACGGCAAAAGACGTGATGCCCGTCGACGAGCGAGAGTTTGAGATAGGCGAGGAGGTAGAAGTCATCATGGGCGAGTTCAAGGGCCTCCGCGGAAAAGTGATGCGGAAGCAGTCGGGCAAGAAGAAGCTCATGGTGCAGCTGCACGACAACACCCCGCAGCCGCCCGTCCAAGGTGGCAAGCGGCGCCTCGTCTTCCAGCTGTCATGCCTCGGCTCCTTCTGTTCAGCCCTCATCCCCGCCGCCTATTTCCGCAAAGTAGAAAACGGAGAGTAGGGCAGGCCCCACTTCCCTCAGTCACACAAAATCGGCCGTTTCCGTGTGATTCGTGCAATCCGTGTTCAAAAAATAAATGTTTATTAAGGTTATGGGTGTATACGAAGAAAATATCATTCCAATTAAAATCTCGCATTTGGCGGAGTATGTATCCAGGGCGAAACGTATTTCGCTGGATGATGCCTTGGTGTACATCTATGTAAACCCGATGTACGAGCGGCTTTATGATGAGAAGGCCAAGTGGTGGTATTTGAGTACCGGAGCTCTTTACGATGAGTTTGAAAAGTGGCGCAACCGTCAGCGTAGGAATATTCCGAATGAGGTGTTCGAATTCTACACTTATTGCCTGGAGAACTACGCCACCCGTAAAGGTATAAGCGGAATGCGTGCGTGGCTCCGTTTCAAGGAGTTTGGAGCTGATGAGTATATCATTGATAACTATGACCTGCTTCATACGCAGGGGTTAGATTATATTTTGGATGACATTCAGAGGTATATAAATAGGAGAAAGAGATGATCAAACTGTATCATGGCTCTACAGTGGCAGTGAGGAAGCCCTCCCTTAGACCAGGTCGTCTGAATGCCGACTTTGGCAAGGGATTCTATACCACGAGTAACTACGAACAGGCCGTGCGCTGGGCACACATCAAGCAGGAGAGGGAAGAAGCCACAAGGGCGGTGGTCAGTGTCTATGAGTTCGACGAGACATTGCTTGACAATCCGGAGTTGAATATCCGCAAGTTCACCGGAGCCGATGAGCCTTGGCTCTATTTTGTGACCGATTGCCGTAAATCCCGTGGGCACAATTATGATTTGGTTCAGGGTCCTGTTGCTAATGATAAAGTATTTACTACTGTCAACCTGTTCGAAAGTGGTGTGCTGAGTGCCGAGGCTGCCATCCTGCAGTTGAAGGCATACAGAACATATGATCAGTTGTCTTTCCATAGTGAGCGCGTCATCGTGACGTTAAGGTTTGTGGAAGCAATTGAGGTTTGAAGTCCAACCAAAGCATGCCATATGAGGTTCGAATCAGTCATGGAGCTCGTGAAGACATGGCAGAATTTTAAGGCCATGATGACTGTGGAAGGCGCTATCCGCTATGCCAATAATCTGAAATCTCTAATGCCATACAAGCAAAGTGCCTCGTGTTCTGCGACCGCATCATCAAGCCCGACGGAATCATGTATCACGGCTTCTCGCTGAAGGTGGAGATACCTTCCAAGGTAGCTTTCCCAGATGAGCAACAGTGAACTTTGGATCCGGATAGAGTTTAACACTTATAACCAGTACGAAGGTGCTGATGAACTTATAAGTGATCTCAGGGAGATATGCCCTGTTCAGGCTCCAACGAGATGGTATCCCGCAGCATGTACCGGTCTGGAATTTGTTCTATCACTGAACCTTAATCTTTCACTGTCAGCATTTCTTAACAATGTGCTGATTCCTGGGGCTGAGTTTGCCGGTGTCTGCGCAGCAGCGAAGGCTGCATGGCGCTGTTTTGAAAGATTCTATAAGAAGAACGAAGCCATTGAGATAAAAGAACTAGAACTGACATTTGACGATGTAACAATCTTGGTAGAAGATGTTCTGAGCTATGGTGCTTTGCTTCAATTATATCGTGAATTCCCAGAGCACCTACGCCATTTGGAGAGCGAGGGAATAAAGAACATCAGTAAGATAAGGCTTCCGTATATTGAAAACACTGATGAAGACACAGGCAAGGTGTCGTATCGTGAGTGGAGTTTGAAAGATAGTGATGAAGAAATCTTCTGGAAAATAGTCTACGAACGCGGCCTTGAAATATGTTTTTACAACCCTCGAAAGAAGGAAGTGATCACATCCTGAAAACAGCAATGCTCATCGTAGAGTATTCGATATTTGTAGAGTGAAAACGTTTTTACAAAGAAGACTTACTCTTGTTATTGATTCAATATGACCAAAGAATCATTCCCTTGATTTGAGAAAGTAAGTGAAACTAAGCAACAAGGCGATATCGCTGTATTACGAATGATGAAGACCATAACAGAATACCAAAAAGGTTTTAAGTATACAGAAGAAATAAGAAATGCCGTTCTGTTTGGATACATGTATCGGAAAGAATCAGAAAGGTATGAAGATTCTAAAATACATTACAAAATAGGTGACATTTCTGAACCACTTCTATGGCTGGCAGGTGCAATTGCTAGTGGTTTAACCTGGGATTTTATAAAAGCCAATGTTAAGTTACTCTATCAACACCTAATCAAAAAGGGAGCATTAGATAAAATATCCGAGTTGGTGTTCACCGACGAAAAGCAATTGAAAGAGTTTTATAACGATATAAAAGAGTTCAATGAGCACAGCATGAATATTACCGAAAAGCAATTTGAGTATATTCGTGAGGAGATTGAAGCCAATGTCGTTGGTGAAGAATTAGGTAGAATATTCAGCCGTGAGAAGAGAGAACCTTCTGTTCAGGAGATTATGGAGGCTTATGGCAAAGCCCGAAAGAAATCAAATGAATTATTAGGGAGTTATCCTGCCACGACATAGGGATAGCCTTAATATTCAATGATCTGAGGAATGATAAACTATGACGCAACAATACAACATATAACCCGTTGGAGGATCCTCTGCTGAAAGCTTCCGTCAAGGAAGATTTATTCAATCGGGCACAGGCCCTACTTGGTCCATGGCGATGGCGATGATAACACAGATGCTAGTTGATAAAGGAATCAAAGTCATTTTTAACTAATTTCCGTGGTTTTGGAGTAAAAACAGTGGCAGGGACCTGCCAAGTCTCTCATAAGATGTCAAAAGACATAAGGTTCAATAATTGACAGCCCCGACTCACTATTTTCGAAAAAATATATAAACCATACGATATGAAAGGAATAGTATTAGCAGGCGGCTCTGGCACACGCCTTTACCCTATTACTAAGGGTGTTAGCAAGCAGTTGCTCCCTATTTATGACAAGCCGGTGGTGAATTATCATCAGCGCACTAATGCAGGCTGGGATTAGAGTATCTGAAACCATCCCCTTATTCCCAAATCAACCGAAGACGAATTCCGATTATTAGGAATATTTCCAGGTTAGTATGCTGAGGTTTATATGAATTGAAACGGTTGTATTAGTTGAAAATGTGAAAGAATTATAGCTGTATAGTTTAAAAACAAAATTCCAGCCATTACATAGAGATGGTGGTGAGGGGCAGAGGCCATCGGGTCTCTCATATATTAAGATTCAATAAGCTGATGGTTCTGTCCCTTTTAAGAATATGGTTTTGACACTAAATAATGAGTTCTAAGAAATAGACATGGAATATAAAAAGGAAAACATTAAGATAGGAAATCTATTATTTGCATTTGTTGTACTATTATTAGGCGCGGCAAGTCTTTTGCCATATATGGCAAATAACATTATTAGAATTGTACAAATTGGTTCAACAATTATTTTTTTTACTTATTTATTATTTTCAGGCAAATCATTGTATGCAAAAGAAATAACTTATGGACTAATTGGTTTTTATTCTTTAATACTATTGTACTGGTGGACTGGTTACTCTGATGCGAGCATTGGTAATTATTTTTACCAGATTACATTTTTCATACCTATTGCTGCGACATATTATTGTGCCAAGAAAATGCCACATAAACTTAATGTGACTATTATTATTGCTCTACTTATAATGATGTCGGTTCATTTGATTCGAGATATTTCAATTTGGAGAATGTATGGGGACCTGACCTTCCTGGAACTGCAAGAGTTAGGATCGTCCGTAATTTCTACATCTTTCAGCACAACATCCTTGATTGTCTTAAGTGTGTCTCTATTTGTGCTACTTAACACAAAAGAGTTGATAATAAAGCTCTTAAATGCATGCATTATTGTTTTAGCTTTTTATTTCATTGTGTTTTGCGGCCAACGGGGATCCGTTGTCATTTTAATGTTCTTTTCGGTGGTATTTATTATTTATGAACGCTTCTATCACAAGAGTAGTAAGAATAATTCGTCACGTTTGGTAGCATTAATAGTAGGTTTCCTTGTAATAGTGATTTTTGGCGATGAACTATTGGCTCTTCTGATTCGTTTGTCACCTAGTGAAAGATTAGCAGATCGCTTTATGGACTTGCAAGACACTTATAACAATGGCGTGTCTGATGAATCTTTTTCCGGTCGACTTTCTTTGGAAATTATGAGTCTTCAGACTTGGTTATCAGATATAGTCTCATTCTTTTTTGGCATAGGAGATCATCGAAATGAGATGAATACAGGATTACAGGGGTTCGTGTCATCTGGAATTGGCGGGCATTCAGAACTTATAGATTCTCTTGCTCGCTATGGAATTGTCGGGTTTGGGATGATTATATATCTATTTAAATATATATGGAAATTTATTCTTTCTTTATTTGAAGATACTGTACAAAAAAACCAGGTAAGGTCAATTCTCATTTTAAGTGTTTTAATTAGCTTGACAAAGGGGTTCTTCTTCCCAGAAATAGGAATTAGTTTACTATTGCTCTTACCACTATCTTCAGTATTATTGAATAAAACAAAAATATAATATGATTATTGGAACATGTGGATTTTGCTCTACCGGCTCAAGTGCGGTGAGCGATTATCTAAAAGAATTCGATGAAAATCAAGTTCTTGACCGTCTAGAATTTACAATGGTATATCTTCCAGACGGATTGGAAGACTTAGATTATCACCTTAATAAGAATATTAATAGGGATGACAATTGCTGTATTGCAATTCCACGTTTTAGACGTTTTATGCGAACATATGAACATATGCTTGCTGTTCATTCCGGTATACCTGAATCAGCAATAAAAGAAAAGACAGAAGATTTTCTCAATAGTTTGATTCAGATGAAATGGAAGTCAACTCGTCGATCAGACCGGTTGCTTTACCCTACATGGTTCTATTACAATTTTGGCCTTCGCATTATGGCAAAAAGAATTACACCAATTTTAAGGAAATGGTTGGGACAGAATATAAAACCGTATCCTAATAGGATGCTTGATGTTTGTATTCACCCCAATGATTTTATAGAGAAATGTCAGAATTTCGTGCGTTGGTATTTAGAAAGCTTCGGTGGAGACTATTCAAAAAATATTGTTTTAGATCAGGCGTTTATTGGCAATGATCCAGCAAAATCATTCAAATATTATGGAGATTCTAAAGCTATTGTCGTTGATAGAGATCCCCGTGATAATTATATTTTCACCAAAGAATTTCTTTCAAAAAAAGGAGGTTTTATGCCTTCCGGTTCTGTCCAAGAGTTTGTCACTTATTACAAATTGCTAAGAGACAATATGCCTTACAAGAAAGATAATGAGCGTATATTAAGACTACATTTTGAAGAAATGATATATGACTATGATAATGCGACATCAAAAGTTCGAAAATTTTGTGATTTGCCGGATAATCCACGTCCATTTTCAGTTTTTGACCCTAAATTGTCAGTCAATAACACTCAACTTGTTTTGAAATTCCCACAATATAAGGATGATGTAGCTTATATTGAGCGTGAACTTTCTGAGTATCTTTTTGATTTTAGTCGTTTCCCTAAGCCAGATAATTCTGGTGAGATGTTTATGGGAAAATCTCCGCTTAATAAGTAAATTTCAAATATATATGTATGAAAAAATATAGAATAGGATATACAACAGGTGTTTTTGACATGTTCCATATCGGACATTTGAATATCTTAAAAAAAGCAAAAGAGCAATGTGATTATCTTATAGTTGGCGTTAGCACTGATGAAAATGTTATAAGCTATAAGCATAAAACCCCTGTCATTCCATATGAACAGAGAGTGGCCATAGTAGAAGCGATCAAATATGTAGATATGGTCGTTCCTCAGACAAACATGGATAAATTTGAGGCATGGCAACGTCTACATTTTGATGTCATGTTCCATGGAAGTGACTGGAAAGGCTCATCCATGTTCAATGAGGTACAAAGGAAATTGGCTTCAGTTGGCTGTGATGTGGTTTTTTTACCTCATACTGATGGAGTTTCATCTACTATATTAAAGGAAGAAGTAGAAAAAGCAGTCAGGGAGAAATAAGTAAAGTGTTATGGATAATCACTATTGTCCGGTTAAATTTCACCAAAGCGAAAGCTGACGGTCATCTTCAGGATTTTGATTTATAATTGGTTTGTCAAAAAGCTCATTCAGCGGAGTCCTCTCAAAGAGAACCTGGCCGATGACATTAGAGAATATGTAAATATTTTGTTCGATATGATACATCTTCAGAGCAATAGTAAGCAGCAGGTAGTTGCAGATGGCAATCCATATCTGTGTGAAGACTGCATTTTGGGACGTCCCATAGAACGTCTTGATGTGCAGATGCTGCTTGGTCCATTTGAAAAATGTCTCGATAGTCCAGCGCTTTCGATACAGTTCTGCAATGGTAATTGCTTCAAGCGTGAAGTTATTCGTCAGATACAAAATCAAATCGAAAAATTTTAAAATTGCTGTATCTCATTGTATTTTAAACATTTAATAAACATTCGGAAGAATTTAATCGGACATTAGTGATGGATAATATAAAATTATTTTTTTTAGTTGTATATAGATCCCTAAAATCTTTGATATTCAATGTCTATCAATTACGAAAAGGGCAATATAAGAATGATATGATTCTGCAGATTGCTCATCGTTTGGAGAAGGGATTATGCATAGATAGTCCAAAGCCACTTTGGGGATGGGAAAAAGCACGTGTTTTAGCACAACTTTTATGTGATGAGTCTATAGGCTCCTTCGAAAAGAATACAGCCAATGCTGTATTACATGCATATCTTCAGAATAAGAGAAAGGCGGGAGTAGAAGACCAAAAAAAAGCACTACAATTTGAAGATGAATACCCACGGTTGAAGCAAAGTGATTATTATTCAGATTGCGGGGGTAGTATACATCTTCGTAAGGAGGACTTAGTTTGTGAAATGCCTCCGATTGAAAAACTTTTTAAATGTAGGCATAGTGTGCGTGATTTTGAAGAGAGCGAAGTTTCAATGGATAAGATTCTTAAAGCAATCAATATGGCAAATATGTGTCCAAGTGCATGTAATCGTCAGCCGACACACGTATATATTATCTCAAATAAAATTTGGAATAGATATACAAATGATCCGAATCAGGTTTATAATGCAAATAAGCATTTGTTGATAACTGCAAATCGAAGGGCATTCTCTATTGGAGAAATAAATGACTGGATTGTTAGTGCATCTATTTTTACGGGGTATTTAACATTAAGTTTGACTGCAATGGGGATTGGCTCGTGTGTTATAAAGAAAGGTCTTCTCAATGATGATGCATATATTCCATTAAAGAAACATTGTGGAATACTAGAAGAAGAGAAAATAATCATAGAAATTGCTATTGGAAATTACAAAAATGAGTTTAATGTACCTGTCTCAAATCGAAAGACAGTTCAACAAATAACAACCATTATTGGATAATTAAGTTCAAAATGACCTCTCGTTCTCGACAAGTAGCACTCAACGCGACGGCATCTCTTGCTACCCAATTTATAATGATAGCCCTCAATTTTATATCGAGGACTGTCTTTATAAAGACTTTAGGTGTTGACTATCTGGGCGTTAATGGCTTGTTTTCAAATGTGCTGCAAATCCTTTCTTTCGCAGAACTGGGCATTGGCAATGCAATTGTGTTCAGTATGTACAAACCATTAGCAGAGCATGATGAAGAAAGACTATGTTCTCTGATGCAGTTGTATAAGAAAGTTTATCTTGCAATATTCGGGATTGTTATGGTATTGGGATTGGCGATGATACCATTCCTGGACTTTATGATTAAAGGAGAACCTAATATAGAAGAAAATCTCATTGTTATCTATTTATTCTATTTATTAGATACATCCCTGTCATATCTTTATATCTATAAACAATCCATTATCACGGCTGATCAGAAACAATATGTTGTCACATCGGTTTTAACAATAGCAAGTATCTTGAGGGTGATAGGGCAAATAGTAATACTCTATTTAACCCACAATTTTATTCTTTTTCTAACAGTCAACCTGATTTTTAGGTTAGGGGGGAACATTTATTGCTCGCATGTAGCTGACAAGCGTTATCCGTATATAAAGAACAAACCAAAACCATTATCCCGTGATGATAAGAATAAAATATATGTCGATATAAAATCGATGGCTGCTTACAAATTTGGTAGTATTATCCTTAATAGTGCGGACACAATTATTATTTCTGCGATGGTAAGCATAACTACCGTTGGATTAGTATCTAATTATACAATGATAATACTTGCTTGCAAGAATATTTTGAATGGAATAACTCGTTCGTTTACAGCAAGCCTTGGGAATTTGAATGCAATCGGTACAGATGAACAGAAATATAATGTTTTTAACAAGATATTGCTTATAACAACATGGCTATATGGATTTGCTTCTATTGGTATAATTGTCGTATCAAAATCATTTATTGATGTATGGATAGGACCTGAGTTTGTAATGAGCAATTTCGTGGTATTAGCTCTTATCAGTGAATTTTACGTGTCGGGGGTTCACACGTTAGAAAGCCACTACCGTTACACGATGGGCTTTTTCGTGAAAGGTCGTATGGCACCGGCTTTAGCTGCTATTCTAAATATTGTTCTTTCCATCTGGTTTTGTCGAATGTGGGGGGTCGCAGGCGTTTTGATTGCAACATCGTTGTCTCGCATTATTGCCCTTGGAGTTATAGACAGCATTATCATTTTCAAAGATGGTTTTCATCGTAATCCTATTATTTATTTATACAAGAATACGATATATTTAGCCCTATTTGTAGTGATAGGATGCCTATGCTATTGGATTGTATCATATGTACATATTTCCTCTTGGCTCGGGGTGATTATTCAGGCATTAATCGTCTTCATCGTATATAATGGCATAATGGTTTTACTATTTCATAAGTCATCTGAATTTAATGAAATAACAAAAGCCTTTATGGCACTTTTGAATAAATAAATTACAACAAGTATGAATATCAAGTATTTTATTAAGAATCCCAAGCAAATAGCTATTCCTTTGGTAACACACTATCTTGGCTGGTTACCAGACAGGTTGTATCTAATCCTTCTGTATAGAGCTGTTATGGGGAAAAAGTTGAACTTAAAAAGCCCCAAGCTGTTCACCGAAAAAATACAATGGCTGAAACTTTATGATAGAAATCCAGAGTACACGAAAATGGTTGATAAGTATGCTGTTAAGGATTACGTGAAGGCTATTATTGGAGAAGAATATATTATTCCCACGCTTGGTGTTTGGAGTAGGCCGGAAGATATACAATGGGATATTTTGCCTGATCGTTTTGTTCTTAAAACCACTCATGGTGGAGGATCATCTGGTGTTGTCATTTGTAAAGATAAGACTACTTTTGACAAACAGGCTGCGATTGATAAGCTAAAGGCAGCAATGGACATAGATATTTATAAGATCGTTAGGGAATGGCCTTATAAAAATGTTCCAAAACGGATTATTGCAGAAGAGTATATAGACCCAACACCGAAAACAAATGATCTTTCTGATTACAAGTGGTATTGCTTTAATGGCGAGCCCAAATTTTGTCAAGTGATACAAAACCGCACTACAGAAGAAACAATAGACTTCTTTGATGTCAAATGGAATCACCAAGAATTTGTAGGGTTAAATCCTAATGCAGGGCCTGCTTTGAATCAACCCAAGAAACCAGAAAACCTTGATTTGCAGTTAAGAATCGCTTGTCAATTGAGCAAAGATATTCCCTTCTCTCGTATTGACCTTTACGAAACAGATAATAATACCTTCTTCGGAGAAGTGACATTCTATCCTGCTTCTGGCTTTGGTAAATTCTCTCCGGCCCAATATAATGAGTTGCTTGGGCAGATGATAAATATGCCCGGAGAAAAAACAGGGTGATTATTAGTTAGTTACATAATGATAGGATCTCGGTAACAGTTCCGGATTTACCAGACTACAAGTTTTTCTGTTTTAACGGAAAAGTCAAAATGATGTTTGTCGCAACTGAGCGTCAGAATCCGAATGATGATGTAAAATTCGATTTCTTTGATGCCGACTACAATCATCTACCATTCAAACAGGGACATGAAAACTCTGAAGTTACCCCAGCCAAACCACAATCATTTGAGTTAATGAAAACATTAGCCGAGAAACTCTCAAGTGGAATCCCACAGGTTCGAGTTGATTTTATGAGGTAGATAAGCACCCAATGTTTGGAGAGATGACATTTTATCATTTCAGTGGCTTAAAACCAATTGACCCCGAATCGTGGGATGAAGCTATTGGAAAACTCTTGGATTTGAACAATCATAAAAAACGCATACAGTAATCTGTTATTATAATCGTCTAATGAATAAAGAGATAATACTGGCTGGCTCAATTTTAGGGCAAGGTGGAGTTGGTAAAATTCTTAGTTTCGTGGCTGATAATCTATTGAAAAATGGATTCACAGTAACAGTCTTGTCATTAAGAAATGAAGAACGTCCATCTTTTTTGCCCGATAAAGCGCATTTCATTTCATTACAGAAAGAAAAATCAAACAATCGCCTATTAAGGAGAGCGGAAGAATTATGTAATCTTAGGAAATGCCTTAGAAAATACAAACCGTTTGTGATTTGCACTTTCGGTTCCGAACCTTCCGTTATGGTACGGCTGGCAACTGTCGGTTTTAAGAATACAACAGTAATCTCTGCCGAACGCTCGGATCCATATACATTGCCCAAATTTTGGAAAATAATGTCTTCATGGGCATATAAACACAGCGATTATTGTGTGTTTCAGTTGGAGAAGCAACGTGATTTCTATGGGGAAAAAGTGAGGGGGAAAAGCTTTGTTATTCCAAACCCCTTTATATGGAAATCATCAGTACCCGTTGTTGATAAGAAAAGGAAGGTGGTCGTTTCTGCAGGTAGGTTCGTATACCAGAAAGGGTATGATACATTAATTCGTGCTTTTGCTAAAGTAAGCGAAAGACATCCTGACTATAGACTCGAATTATACGGCGGAGGCGATGATTACGAAAAGTATGAGGAGATTATTAAAGAATTAAAATTAAACAGCAAGGTTCTGCTTTTTAATTATGTAAAGGATATAACCTCTGTTATCGCAAACTGTAGCGTTTTTGTACTATCGTCGAGATTTGAGGGTATTCCCAATGTGTTGATAGAAGCGATGTCTTTAGGGATTCCGACTGTTGCAACCGACTGTACGCCAGGAGGACCGGCATTTCTTACCGATAATGGTAAGCGAGGTCTTTTGGTGCCAGTGGATGATGTAGATGAAATAGCAAAAGCTATATGTAGGATTCTCGAAGATCCAGAACTAAGCAGAAGTTTGTCAAGTTCGGGAAAAGATATTTGTAAAATCTTGAATGAGGATAAAATTGCAACAAAGTGGGCAAATATGTTTACCTCAATCCTTAATCAGAAACAATGAGCAAAACGATACTCCAAATCAATGTCACTGCCAACTGGGGCAGTACAGGAAAGATTGCTGAACAGATAGGATTAATTGCGATGCAATATGGCTGGGAGAGCTATATTACTTACGGAAGGATGATGAATCCCTCTAAATCGGAACTGATTAAAATTGGAAATCAATGTGATGTATACCGTCATTATATTGAAGGACGGTTTTTTGACAGAGAGGGCTTGGCATCACGTAGGCCGACTGCAGATTTTTTAAAGATCGTTGAAGGTATAAAGCCGGATGTCGTTCATCTCCATAACATTCACGATCATTACTTGAATTATCCACTTCTATTTGACTTTCTTGCAAAGAAAGAGATACCTGTGGTGTGGACTCAACATGATCTTTGGGCACTAACAGGAGGTTGCTGTTATATACCAAATGGGTGTAACAAGTGGGAAATCTGTTGTGACAAATGTATTCTTAGGAAAGGCATTAAGTTAGATCGAAGTAAGAGAAACTTTGAACAAAAGAAACAATTATTCAACTCTCTGAAGTCATTGACTATTGTTCCCGTTAGCGACTGGTTAGGAGGATTGATTAAAAGGTCCTACCTAAAAAACTACCAGATGAAAGTAATACACAATGGCATCGACACAAACTTATTTAAGCCACAAGAAGTAGACATTCATCGGAAGTATGGAGTAGAAGGGAAGAAGTTAATACTTGGTGTTGCCTCAGAATGGAGCAAAAGAAAGGGACTTGATGATATTTTAAAATTGTCAGAGATTCTACCCCAAAAAGAATTTGCCATCATTATTGTTGGAAGGATATTGGAAAAGTCACATCGTGATAATACCAAAGGCTGCAAAGTGGTATTTGTTGAAAGAACACAAAATGCTATTGAACTTGCTGGTATTTATTCTGCGGCTTCTGTATATGTGAACCCAACTTATCAAGACAATTATCCAACTACGAACTTGGAAGCGATGGCGTGCGGTACACCAGTTATTACTTATGATACTGGTGGTTCACCAGAGGCAGTGGATAATAATACAGGTATCATTGTTGAACAAGGGAATATTAACAAATTGAAGGATTCTGTATTAAAACTTTCCCATGCCAATTTAAATAAAGAGTGTAGAAATCGAGCAGAGAATCTTTTTGAGTCGAGTAAAGTCTATAAAGAATATATTTCAATTTATGACAAATTGACAGGCAAAAATGGCTAAAATCACTTCTCTTGCTGATTATTTATAAAAGAGTAGTAGTTATAGAAGTTCGGCAAATACCAACAACGGACAGAAAAGCTGATGGAAATATTGGAAGCTTTGGCTTCTCCAAGAAATCGGGTGATAAGATCGGACGCATACTGTTTATACGCATCCCAAGAAACAGGATGTAAAATTAGACGTTTACCTTATGTACAAACATTTTTTCAAAAGACTATTTGATTTTTGCATTGCCTTGGTGGCACTGATACTGATAGGGTGGTTCCTAATCATCATTGCTTTTTGGCTGCATTTTGCGAATAAAGGTGCAGGCGTATTTTTTTTCCAGGAGCGACCAGGCAAGGATGCGAAGATATTTAAGGTGATTAAGTTCAAGACAATGACGGATGAGCGGGATGCAGAGGGGAGGTTGTTGCCCGATGCTCAGCGATTGACAAGAGTAGGCAAGTTTATACGCTCAACATCGATAGATGAATTACCCCAGCTTATTAATGTCCTGAAAGGCGATATGGCGTTGATTGGGCCGAGGCCTCTCCGGGTTCATTACCTTCCACTGTATAGCAAAGAACAGGCTCGTCGGCACGAGGTGCGACCCGGTATAAGTGGATGGGCACAGTGTCACGGACGCAATGCCATCAGCTGGACGGAGAAGTTCAAACTGGACGTGTGGTATGTGGATCATTGTACCCTGTGGACAGATATCAAAATTTTTTTTATTACTATAAAGAATGTTCTGATGCGGAAGGATATCAACTCCACATCTGCAACAACAATGTATCCCTTTGACGGGACAAACTAAAATCGGCTTTATGAAAAGTGTTATTATTGGAGCAGGAACCTATGGTGAGGTTTATTTGGCATACCTGCAAGAAGCAGGTGTGGACATTGTCGGTTTCCTTGATGATGACCCAAAATACGAAGGCCAGGAAGTGAGGGGTGTGCCCGTCCTGGGAAAGATAGATCTGCTAAAGACATTGAAGGATTCTGAGGGGATAGAGGCGGTGTATTGTCCATTGGGGAACAATAAATTGCGTGTGAAATTTCTTTCTATGGCGAGAGAATTAGGCTATGAAACGCCAAACTATATCCATCCGAGTGTCCTGATATCGCCTAATGTAACAATAGGGAAAGGCGTTTATATTCTTTTAGGGACGACAATAATGCCGCATACAGTTATTAAAGATTTTGTTATGATTAGTATGGGGGTCCACTTGGCTCATCATAACATTTTGGAAGAAGGTGTGTTTCTCTCTACTGGGTGTAATTTTGGTGCCTCAATTCATGCCCACAAATATGCCTATTGCGGAATCAGTTCCACGATTATGACAGGTCTGCATGAATTGGGTGAAGATTGTCTTATAGGAGCTGGTGCTGTGGTTATTAGGGATGTCCCTGAAAAGGCTGTTATGGCCGGTGTTCCGGCAAAGGTGTTGAAGATGAAAGTCTCTAATTCATGATAATAACGTTTTTGCAGTAAATTATTACAATGAATATTATTTTTCTTACAATGTCCCGTGTTGCGAACATAAAATCGCGTCATATTTATACTGACTTGCTACGTAAGTTCAGGAACGAAGGGCATTCGATATATATTGTTACACCCTACGAACGTTCATTAGGACTTCCTACTGGTATGACGGAGCAGGATAGTGGTGTGCATTTCCTTGGCGTAAGGACCTTGAATCTCCAGAAGACGAATTCCATCGAGAAGGGACTGGGGCAGGTACTGGTGGAGGGGCAGTATAAGGCTGCCATCAAGAAGTACCTCTCAGATGTGAAGTTCGACCTGATATTGTACACTACGCCACCCATCACGTTTCCAAAGGTGATTGCTTACCTGAAACGGCAGAACCCACAGGCGATGACGTATCTGCTGCTGAAGGATATCTTCCCGCAGAATGCGGTGGACCTAGGGATGATGAGTACCTCGGGCGTGAAAGGCGTGCTGTATAAGTTCTTCCGCAGGAAGGAGAAGAGATTGTATGCGCTGAGCAACTATATAGGGTGTATGAGTCCGGCGAATGTGGAGTATCTGTTGCGGCATAACCCGGAGATTTCTCGAGAAAGGGTGGAGGTGGCTCCAAACTCGATAGATGCCCCCTGTCCCCCTAAAGGGGATAATCCCAACGACGAAGAACGCTCACCTTCAGGGGGCTCGGGGGCTATCCGCATTAAGTATGGTTTGCCGGTGGACAGGCCGGTGTTTATCTATGGCGGCAATCTTGGTAAGCCGCAAGGAATTCCGTATTTGATTAAGTGTCTGGATGCGGTGAAGGGCAGGACGGATTGCCACTTCGTTGTGGTGGGAACAGGGACAGAACTGCCTAAACTGCAGGAGTGGTATGATACAAACATGAATGGCGCGAATCACACTAATGTGACTGTGATGAAAGGGGTGCCAAAGGAGGATTATGACATGCTGGTACGGTCGTGCGACGTGGGACTGATATTCCTTGACCACCGTTTTACGATTCCTAACTATCCGTCGCGGCTGCTGCCATATTTGGAGAATAGGATGCCTGTAATTTGCGCAACGGATGTAAACACGGATATAGGTCGGATTGCAGAAGAGAACGGCTATGGTTTTTGGTGCGAGAGCGTGAAGCCAGAGGACTTCACGGCCCTTGTGGACAGGATGCTGATGGCTGACCGCAAGGCGATGGGCGAAAAGGGCTACGAGTTTCTGAAGAGCAATTATCTCGTGAAACATACGTATGATGCCATCATGCGGCACTTTGAGTAAGGTCGCTACGCTCAAATTCTTTTATGAATCAGCGAGAAATTGTTTTAGGACGAAAAGAATATGATTTTTGAACTCCTTCAGATAGTATTGGGTAAACGTGACAGGCTGTCGCATGCTCCTACCAAGGAGGAGTGGGACTGCTTGTTTGCCGATGCCAAGAAGCAGTCGGTAGTGGGTGTTGCTTTTGCTGGGGTGCAGAAACTACCCAAGGAGCAGTGGCCGCCACGGGCTTTGTTGTTTGAATGGATAGGGGCAACGGAGCAGATTAAAGCTCAAAACAGAGTTGCCAACAGGAGGTCTGTCGAAATAACTAAGTTGTTTGCTGAGGCTGGTTTCAGAAGCTGCATCCTGAAAGGACAGGGAAACGCGACAATGTATGACGATCCGTTCTGCAGAATATCTGGAGATATTGACATTTGGGTCGATGGGACGCGCGAAGCTATCAACAAATTCGTCAGGACGCGATGTCCTAATGCCTTTGAACAGGAACATCATATTGATTTCGCTGTTTTTAATGATGTTGAAGTTGAAGTGCATTACAAGCCATGCACCCTCCTAAGTCCTCAGGCAGATAGACGTTTCATAAAATGGAGCACGGCTCAAAAGGATGTACAAATGGCGCACAAGATAGATTTACCAGGAGGAGCTGGAGTAATTTGTGTGCCTACTGCACTGTTTAATGCTGTGTTCCAAATGGCTCATATCATGATTCATTTCTTCATCGAGGGAATCGGACTGAGGCATTTCGTGGATTACTACTATGCCTTGAAACAGTTTGGAGATAAATGTGCTGAGCAGGGAGACAGAACTGTGGTCCGGCAGTTGTTGAAGGATTTCGGATTGTTGAGATTCGCAGGAGGTGTGATGTGGGTTGAAAAGGAATGTCTCGGACTTGAAGATGGGTATCTGTTGGTTGAGCCTGACGAACGCAAAGGTCGTGTCATTCTTAAAGAGATGTTGGAAGGAGGTAACTTCGGTCATTATGACGAAAGATATAATGCCCGAAAGAAAGGATATATTGCAAGAGGCATCACAGATGTTTGTCGCTTGCTGAAATTAGCAACGGTTTTTCCATCGGAATCGTTGTGGAAAATATATAAAAAGGTGGAGAACCAGAAATGGAAGATAAAGTCAAAATAATTGAAGATAAAGTCAAAATAATTGAAGATAAAGTCAAAATAATTATAGATTATGTCAGTATTTAAGGACAAGACGCTGCTGATTACTGGCGGCACGGGGTCGTTCGGCAATGCCGTGCTGAACCGTTTTCTGAGAACGGACATCGGGGAGATTCGTATCTTCTCGCGTGATGAAAAGAAGCAGGACGACATGCGCCACGACTTCCAGGCGCGTATGCCGGAGGTGGCGAACAAAGTGAAATTCTACATTGGCGACGTGCGTAACAAGAGCACGCTGAAGTATGCGATGAAAGGGGTGGACTATGTGTTCCATGCTGCTGCGCTGAAGCAGGTGCCGAGCTGTGAGTTCTTCCCGATGGAGGCGGTGAAGACGAACGTCATCGGAACGGACAACACGCTGGACGCTGCCATCGACGCGGGGGTGAAGTGCGTCATCTGTCTGTCGACGGACAAGGCGGCGTATCCTATCAATGCGATGGGTATCACGAAGGCCATCGAGGAGAAGATTGCCGTGGCGAAGAGTCGTAACAGTGGCGACACGAAGATTTGCTGCACGCGCTATGGTAATGTGATGTGCTCGCGCGGAAGTGTCATCCCTCTGTGGATTGAGCAGATTCGTAAGGGCAACCCGATTACGCTGACGGAGCCGAAGATGACGCGATTTATCATGTCGCTCGAGGAGGCTGTGGACCTGGTGCTGTTTGCCTTTGAGCACGGGCAGAATGGTGACATCCTGGTGCAGAAGGCTCCGGCATGCACGATACAGACGCAGGCGGAGGCGGTGTGTGAGCTGTTCGGTGGTAAGAAGGAGGATATCAAGGTGATTGGCATCCGTCATGGTGAGAAGATGTACGAGACGCTGCTCACGAAAGAGGAGTGTGCGAAGGCGGAGGACATGGGTGACTTCTACCGTGTGCCGGCCGATAACCGCGACCTGAACTATGACAAGTACTTTAAAGAGGGCGACACAAAGCGAGTAAACATCGAGGAGTTTAACTCGGATAACACGCGGAGGCTGAACCTGGAGGAGACGAAGGCGAAGATTGCTTCGCTGGAGTATATTCAAAATGAGCTGAACGGGATTCCGAATATTGTAAAGTAAAGCCCCCAAGGCCCAAGCCCCCAAGCCCCCTAAAGGGGAGTGTTGTCCTCATGCCCCCAAGCCCCCTAAAGGGGAGTGTTGTCCTCATGCCCCCAAGCCCCCTAAAGGGGAGTGTTGTCCTCATGCCCCCAAGCCCCCTAAAGGGGAGTGTATGCAAAGACGCGGATGAAAGGTTCTGTGAGACATTCTGCAGATGTGATTGAATATCCTTTGTTATGGAAGTTTGCAAAGGATAATAGGAACAAGCCTACGGAGGCAGAAAGATTGTTATGGGGTTATTTAAGCAATAAACAACTTGGTGTTCGGTTTCGTAGGCAACACATCATTGGGCAGTATATCGCAGACTTTGCATGTTTGGATAAAATGCTTGTCGTTGAGTTGGATGGTGGGTATCACACTTTGCCGGAACAACATATTAGTGACGAACAGCGTACTGCGGATTTACAGGAAATGGGATATAGAGTGATTCGGGTCACAAACGAAGAACTCTTTCATGGAATAGATTTAGTATTAACCAAAATTAAAAATGCCCTCAACGAAAACGCTCCCCTTTAACGCTCCCCTTTAGGGGGCTCGGGGGCTCACGCTCCCCTTTAGGGGCTCGGGGGCTCACGCTCCCCTTTAGGGGGCTCGGGGGCTTAAATATTATGAAAATACTTGTAACCGGCGCCAAAGGGTTTGTTGGGAAGAACCTGTGCGCTTCCTTATATAATATAAGGGACGGGAAGGATAGAACCCGGCCTGAGTTGAAGATTGATGCGGTCTATGAGTACGACATCGATACTAATCCTGCTCTGTTGGATGAGTACTGTCAGAAAGCGGATTTCGTGTTTAACCTGGCGGGAGTGAACAGGCCGAAGGAGACCTCTGAGTTTATGGAGGGTAACTTCGGGTTTGCTTCTACTCTGCTCGATACGCTGAAGAAGTACGGGAACAAATGCCCGGTGATGCTGTCATCAAGTCAGCAGGCATCGCTGACGGGGCGTTTCGGCAACAGTGAGTACGGACGGAGCAAGAAGGCTGGTGAGGACTTGTTCCTGAAGTATCAGGAAGAAACCGGAGCTAAGGTCCTGGTGTACCGCTTCCCGAATCTGTTTGGTAAGTGGTGCAGGCCTAACTATAACTCTGCCGTGGCCACGTTTTGTAATGCCGTGGCTAATGACCTGCCTTATACCGTTAATGACCCGACGGTAGAGCTGGAGCTGCTGTATATCGACGACCTTGTGGACGAGATGATGGCTTGCCTGAAGGGTGAGGAGCATCGCTGTGATTTCAACGGATTGGAAGTCATACCAGCCCCTTATCCCCCTAAAGGGAAGATTGCAGATGAGGTTGAACGCTCCCCTTTAGGGGGCACGGGGGCTTACTGCTATTGTCCTGTGACGCATAAGGTGACTTTGGGTAGAATTGTTGAGTTGCTGCATCAGTTCGCGGAGCAGCCTAAGACGCTGATGATGCCTGAGATTCCTGAGGGTAGCTTTGAGAAAAAACTATATTCGACGTATCTGTCGTATCTGCCAAAGGAGAAAGTGGCGTTCCCGCTGAAGATGAATGTGGATGAACGCGGCTCCTTTACCGAACTGGTACATACCCACAATGCCGGACAGGTGAGCATTAACATCTCGAAGCCTGGCATCACTAAGGGACAGCACTGGCACCACACCAAGTTTGAGCAGTTTATCGTCGTGAAAGGACACGGATTGATACAACAGCGTAACCTGAATGATCCTTCCGGTAAGGTGCTGGAGTGGGAAGTCTCAGGAGATAAGATTGAAGCCGTTCATATGCTGCCTGGTTACACGCACAACATTATCAACCTTAGTGAAACAGAGGACTTAGTGACGGTGATGTACTGCAACGAGATTTTCGACCCGAATCATCCCGATACGTTTTTTGAAAAAGTATAATATTCATTCATTTCTCTGGCGCAGAGAAACGAACCAAAGAGACATCCACTCTAACCAAGCCTTCTCCTATATGGGAAGGATGTAACTGAAAATTGCGGAAACCGACATTTTTCAGAGTTTTGGTAAGGTTCACAAAGCTTTCGCCCTATCGGGTGAACCTTGATGTTTTATCGGCTGCGCGTTGAGAGCAAATCAAGATAAACATGAAAATAAAGAAATTCAGAAACGACGGTAAGTTGAAGTTACTTATCATCGTCGGCACAAGACCTGAAATCATTCGCCTTGCGGCTGTGATTAACAAATGCCGAAAGTATTTTGACTGTCTACTGGCACATACGGGGCAGAACTATGACTATAACCTGAACGGGGTGTTCTTCAAGGACCTGAAGTTGGCCGACCCCGACATATATATGGAGGCGGTGGGGGATGACCTTGGCGCCACGATGGGTAACATCATCGACAAGAGCTACAAGGTGATGGTGGAGACGAAGCCGGATGCAGTGCTGGTGCTGGGTGACACCAACTCCTGTTTGAGCGTAATCGGCGCCAAGCGCCTGCACATCCCCATCTTCCACATGGAGGCCGGCAACAGGTGTAAGGATGAGTGTCTGCCGGAGGAGACAAACCGCCGCATCGTGGACATCATCAGCGATGTGAATATGGCATACTCTGAGCATGCCCGGCGCTATCTGGCCGACTGCGGATTGCCGAAGGAGCGTACCTACGTGACTGGTTCGCCCATGGCGGAGGTGCTTCATCAGAACCTGTCGGAGATTGAGGCTTCGGACATCCATCAGCGTCTGGGACTGGAGAAGGGAAAGTATATTCTGCTGTCTGCCCACCGTGAGGAGAATATCGACACGGAGAAGAACTTCCTGTCGCTCTTCACGGCTATCAACAAGATGGCAGAGAAATACGACATGCCAATTCTCTACAGCTGTCATCCGCGCAGCCGCAAGCGTCTGGAGGCTTCTGGCTTCCAGCTTGACAGGCGTGTCATCAGGCATGAGCCGCTTGGATTCCACGACTATAACTGCCTGCAGATGAATGCCTTTGCCGTGGTGAGCGATAGCGGCACGCTGCCTGAGGAGAGCAGCTTCTTCACCAGCGTGGGCCATCCGTTCCCCGCCATCTGCATCCGCACCTCGACGGAGCGCCCGGAGGCTTTAGACAAGGCCTGCTTCTTCATTGCGGGCATCGACGAGGTGTCGCTCCTGCAGGCTGTTGACACTGCCGTCATGATGAACCAGAACGGAGACCACGGCATCCCCGTGCCTGACTACATCGAGGAGAATGTCTCAACGAAGGTGGTGAAGATAATACAGTCGTATACTGGTATAGTTAACCGTATGGTATGGAGAAAGGAATAAAAACAACCACTAATTGAACGAATCATACGAATTATATGTCAGAAAGAAAGAGAATATACTTGTGCTTGGCGCACATGTCGGAAGATGGCGCGGAACAGCGTTATGTGAAGGAGGCTTTTGATACGAACTGGGTGGTGCCATTGGGGCCGAACGTGAATGGGTTTGAGAAAGACTTGGAACAGTTCATAGCCCCCGAGCCCCCTAAAGGGGAGCGTAAAACCCCAACGAAGCGCGTGGTGGCACTGAGTGCTGGTACTGCGGCGGTGCATCTGGGACTGTTGAACTGCGGTGTGAAGGCTGGCGACGAGGTGATTGTGCAGAGCTTTACGTTCTGTGCATCGACGCATCCTGTGACGTACCTTGGGGCAACGCCTGTGCTGGTGGACTCGGAGCCTGACACATGGAACATGGACCCGGAGCTGCTGGAGGTGGCCATCAAAGACCGTATGGCGAAGACGGGGCGGAAGCCTGCGGCGATTGTGCCGGTGGCGCTGTATGGCATGCCGTACAAGGCCGACCGCATCATGGAGATTGCGAACAAGTACGGGATTCCTGTGGTGGAGGATGCTGCTGAGGGATTCGGCTCTCGTTATATGGGGCAGGTACTTGGCACGTTTGGCAAGTATGGCGTGTTGAGCTTCAACGGCAACAAGATGATTACGACTTCTGGCGGCGGCGCTCTGATTACGGCGAATGATGATGAGTGGCGCGAGATTATGATGTATGCCACGCAGTATCGTGAGAGCTATCCGTACTATCAGCATGAGAAGATTGGGTATAACTACCGTATGTCGAATATCTGCGCGGGTATCGGGCGCGGTCAGATGACGGTGGTGAATGACCACTTAGCTCACCATAAGCATGTGCAGAAGATGTACGAGGAACTGCTGGCTGATGTGCCTGGTGTTCACGTTCATTCGCAGCCGACCACGAACTACACGAATGGCACGAATGAAGAGCCTGTGTATGACTCGAACTACTGGCTTTGCACGATTACCATTGATGAGAATGTGAAGGTGAAGGGGCAGGAGGATGCCTATAAGACTATTGTGACGGGTGCCGTGGGTGGTGCTGCCGGTGTGATTCATGCTGCCGCGTCTGCTCACACTGATTGTGAACCCAATGCCAATGTGGAGGCCCTGCGTGTGGCTCTCGACAAGGCTCAGATTGAGGCCCGTCCGCTGTGGAAGCCGATGCACAAGCAGCCGTGCTACAAGGATGCTCCTGCCTATGTGAATGGGGTGTCGGAAGCTCTCTTCAAGGTGGGCATGTGTCTGCCTGCTGGTCCGTATGTCACCGATGACGATGTGAGATACATCGTGGAGACTATCAAGGCGAACATCATGGGATGAGGAACCCTAAATCACGTTAAAATCTGCGTGGAGGTGGTGGATTTACAAAAAAAAATGTAACTTTGCACCCATGGAAGATAATAAACTGAACAAATATCTCGACGAGATAGGACACGAGGAGTTGCTCAGCGAGGCTGAGGAGCAACAGCTAAGCGCACGCGTGCTCAAGGGCGACAAGCGTGCTCTTGACCGTCTGATAGAGAAAAACCTGAAGTTTGTGGTGGCTATTGCACGCGGCTATCAGGGTAAGGGGCTCGACATGGACGACCTGATAAGCGAAGGCAACATGGGACTGATGAAGGCTGCGGCTAAGTTTGATGCCACGCGCGGCACGCGCTTCGTCAACTTTGCGGTGGTGTATGTGCGGCAGAATATTGAAAAGGCGCTGAAACGCGAGAGCGACGCCCAGCGGGTGGAGAGTCGTAAGGACGGACAGACGCGCTCTATTGACGCACCGCTGGGCTCGAAGACGGGTGTCAGCCTGCTGTCGGTATTGGCCGACGGCAATGCCGTGCTGGCCGACAAGCGGGTCTACGACGGTAACATGGCGACGGCCTTTGAACGGGCGATGGCTTCACTGGAAGGGCGTGAGCATCAGGTGATAAGTCTCTATTACGGTCTTGAAGACGAGGCTCTCACCATGGCTGAGATTGCCGATGCTATGCAGCTCAGACGTGAGCGGGTGCGCCAGATACGCGACAATGCCCTGCGCCGACTGAAGAAGAACTACAGGCAGAGTCTGGCGGAGCTGCGGGAATAGGTTGTAATTCCTGATACCTACCTCTTTATATCTATCCCCAAAAAATCACGGACTCTGAGAATTGGCAACCGTCATTCTCAGAGTCCGTGATTTTTGCTATTGGAGCCGTTGAGCGTCCGTCTATTTGATGAGGTCGACGGAGCGCTTCAGGAACTTGTCGAGGGCTTCGCCCTTCAGCATGCCGTTCTGCAGCAGGGCGAGGTCGATGAGCTGGTGGACGACGGCGTTCTTTGCGGCGAAACCGCTCAGCACGCTCTGCTTCTTCTCATTTTGCTCGTCGATGGCCTTCTGCGTGTTGGCCTTGTCGTCTTTCTCGGCCTGGGTGAGCTCCTCGGGCTTTTTCTTCTCCGTCTGCTGGTTGAGGGCGGCCAGACGGGCCTCCTGGCCCTTTATCTCGGCTTCGATGGGTTTTAGGGTGTCTGACAGCTCGGTATTGAGCGACGACAGCACTTCCTTCACCAAGCGGTGGTCGCTGTTGAGCACCATGTTGAACGAGTCGGGCATCTGGCCGTAGAAGGCCATGCCGCTCTGGTAGCGGCTCATCTCTTTCATGCGGCGCATCCACTCGTTTTGCGTGATGATGACCGGACGGGCGTCTTCGCCAAGGGCATCGACCTCGACCAGGAACTCCGACTTCTCCATCTGTGGCACCTGCGACTGGAAGATGGCTGACAAATTGTCACGCTCGCCATCGGAGAGCGATGTCTTCTGGGTGTCTTCCTTCACGATGAGACGGTCGATGATGTCGCTGTCTACGCGTGTGAAGCGGCTCTTCTCGAACTTCTGCTCGAAGGTCTGGATGGCCGGCACGTCGAGCTGACCGTCGAAGAGCAGCACTGAGTAGCCTTTGTCCTGGGCTGCCTTGATGTAGCTGTACTGCTCCTCCTTGTCGGTGGCATAGAGGTAGACGAGTGTGCCGTCCTTGTCTTTCTGCACTGGCTCAATCAGCTTCTGATACTCCTCGAAGGTGAAGTACTTGCCCTCGGTGTCCTTAAACAGCGAGAAGTCCTTGGCGCGGTCGTAGAAGTCTTTCTCCGACAGGATGCCGTAGTTGATGAAGAGCTTCAGGTCGTCCCACTTCTGCTCGTAGGCCTTGCGGTCTTCATTGAAGATGGCCTTCAGGCGGTCGGCCACCTTCTTGGTGATGTAGGTGGAAATCTTCTTCACCTCGCGGTCGCTCTGCAGATAGCTGCGCGACACGTTCAGGGGGATGTCGGGCGAGTCGATGACGCCGTGGAGCAGGGTGAGGAACTCAGGCACGATGCCCTCTACCTGGTCGGTGACGAAGACCTGGTTGCAGTAGAGCTGTATCTTGTTGCGCGTGATGTCGAGGTTTGACTTGATGCGGGGGAAGTAGAGGATACCCGTGAGGTTGAAGGGGTAGTCGACGTTCAGGTGAATCCAGAAGAGCGGCTCGTCGTGCATGGGGTAGAGCGTGCGGTAGAACGACTTGTAGTCCTCGTCTTTCAGCGTCGAGGGCGTCTTCGTCCATAGTGGCTCCACGCTGTTTATTATATGGTCCTCGGCCGTTTCCACCTGCTTGCCGTCCTTCCATTCGGTCTTCTTGCCGAAGGCTACGGGCACGGGCAGGAACTTGCAATACTTCTGCAGCAGCTCCTCAATCTTCTGCTTGTCGAGGAACTCCTTGCAGTCGTCGTCGATGTGCAGGATGATGTCTGAGCCGCGGCTGTCGCGCTCGGCATCGTCAATCTCGAAGGCGGGACTGCCGTCGCAGCTCCACTTCACGGCCTTGGCACCGTCCTTGTAGCTCTTCGTGATAATCTCCACTTTCTTCGACACCATGAACGAGGAGTAGAAGCCGAGGCCGAAGTGGCCGATGATGTTGTTGGCGTTGTCCTTATACTTCTCCAGGAAGTCGCTCACGCCCGAGAAGGCTATCTGGTTGATGTATTTGTCAATCTCCTCCTCGGTCATGCCGATGCCGCGGTCGCTGATGGTGATGGTGCCCTTGTCGGTGTCGAGGGCTATGTGTACGGTCAGGTCGCCCAGCTCGCCCTTGAAGTCGCCCTTCTCCTTGAGCGTCTTCAGTTTCTGGGTGGCATCGACGGCGTTGCTCACCATCTCGCGAAGGAAAATCTCATGGTCGCTGTAGAGAAACTTTTTGATGACGGGGAAGATGTTCTCGGTTGTAACCCCGATGTTACCTTTTTGCATAACAGATTATGTTTTACTATTTTGTTTCGTTTTCATCAATCCGTTTTGCAAATATCGTGCCAAAGTGCATGAGATGCTCTGGGGAGTGAAGGAGTGGCGGGGATGCGAAACTTGTATGGCGTAAGGAGGCGATGCTGCAATATTTTGCGTCATAAAACAGTTTTCTCATAAAAAAGTAGTAACTTTGCAGGCGAATATGAAACAACTAACTCTACTTTTTGCGGCTGTCATGGCACTCAGTGCACGCGCCGCGCAGCCACAAGACTCGGTCAACGGCCGGTATTACCGGCTGTTTGCACCGCTGACTTTCTATTATTCGGTAGCTAATTCGCAGTTGTCGCTCGACAACGACGGCAACCCTTCGGGCGAAGCTGTAGACAAGGCTTTGCTACACGTCTATCTGAACAGGCCTGACTTGGTGGAGGTGACTGAGGGCGAGCAGCAGGAGTCGGGGCAGCTGCGCCAGGACATCATTGACCAGCCCCTTGTGCAGACGGCCGAAATGGTGGAGCAGGCCGAGCCCATGCCCCAGGCTCCCGAGGCTGAGGCCGTGGAGGTGGAAGTGCAGAAGCCTAAGTTCTGGAAATACAAGGGCGACGGCTATCTGCAGTTTATGCAGAACTACGTGAGCGGCAACTGGTACAAGGGCGGCGAAAGCAACTATTCGGCCGTGGGAAGTCTGACGCTGGAGGCCAACTACGACAATAAGTCGAAATGGAAGTGGGAGAACAAGCTGGAGATGAAGCTGGGCTTCCAGACCTCGCGCACTGACTCCGTACACCGCTTCAAAGCCAACGAAGACTTGTTCCGCTATACGGGCAAGGTGGGGCTGCAGGCTGCCAACAAATGGTACTACACGCTGCAGATGCTGGCCTATACGCAGTTTGCCCGCGGCTTCAAGGCCAACGACATCAAGACCTACTCGGACTTCTTCTCGCCGCTGAACATCAGTGTCGGTCTCGGTATGGACTACAAGGTGGAGTGGCTCAACAAGAGGCTGACGGGTACCATCAACATCTCGCCCTTTGCCGTGAACTATCGCTACGTAGACCGCCGATGGTTTGACGACAGCACCTGGTTTCCCACGCGCTACGGTATTGAGGATAATCACCACCACCTCACCGACTTCGGTTCGCAGCTGACGGCTGCCCTTGAGTGGAAGATTAATGAGAACGTCACGTGGAAGTCGCGCTTCTACGCCTTCACCAGCTATCACCGCGCTGAGATTGAATGGGAGAACACGTTCGCCCTGCGGGTGTCGAAGTATATCTCGGCCAACCTGTTCCTCTTCCCGCGCTTCGACGATGCCAACGTGCGTGATTCCAATCTGGGCTACTGGCAGTTTAAGGAGTATTCCTCGCTGGGATTCTCTTATTCCTTCTGAACACTGTAGACTATATCAGACGCTGACTGCGGCGGGACCAAACACTCTGAGCGTTTGGACCCGCCGCAGTCAGCGTTTGGCCTTTTTGCTATTTGCAATGCTGTCTGCCGCTCTCTAAGCGTAGGAATGCATGCCTCCTAAGAAGTAGTTCACGCCGAAGTAGGTCATGAGTATCGTCAGAAAACTGAACGTGACAAACACGTGGTACGGCACGGGGCGGCGGAAGACGGGAAACGTCTGCACGTGGGCAACAATGGCATAGACCATGAATGTGATGAGCGCCCACGTTTCTTTGGGGTCCCAGCTCCAGTAGGTGCCCCATGAGATATTGGCCCAGACGGCACCGATGAAGATGCCGAGGCCCAGTGTGGTGAGGGCGGGGTAGAGGAAAAGCCGGCTCAGCATGGCCAGCGCCTCGATGCTCTCACCCGCATGCCGGTTGAAGGCTCTGATGGTCAGTGCGGTCAGTCCGCAGATGAACGTCAGGCTAAGAAGTGCGAATGACATCATGATGATGCTGACATGGACGGTCAGCAAGGGCGACCGCAGTACGGGCATGAGATGGCCAATCTGAGGGTCCATCTGCGAGATATGGCTCACCAGCAGGAAGAATCCGGAGAGCAGGAAGCCGAACGTCAGCATGACAGGAAAGCGCCGGACCGTGAAGAGTGTCAGCAGCTGCAGCATCCAGGCCATGAGCAGCATGGTCTCATAGCCGTTTGACATGGGTATGGTGCCACTGATAATCCATCGCAGCGACTCGCAGAGGGTGAGAGCTAAAAAGCAGACGGCCATGACGATGACGGAGAACACGACGAAAGGCTTGCTGCGACGGCCTTTGGCAAGCGCCGCAATGAAATAGAAGAGGGTGAGGAAACCCATGGTGAGGCACACCATGAAAAGAATGGTGGCAAAGGGAATGCTGTTGTAGAGACGTTCGGCATGCAGATGCATTGACGAAGGCATCGACGCTCCCGCATGCTGCTGCTGATAGCTCAGCATCTTGTCGAGATATGCGTTCACTTTGGTGTAGTTGCCGGCGGCGGCCTCTTCGTAGAGCAGCTGAAAGATGGTGCCCATAAACAGCCGGTTGGGCATCGGAATAGCCTCGGGCACTTGCTCGTCGACGGGGCTGTACCATGTGGTTTCGCCCTGCAGGGTAAACGGGAAGACCTTCAGAGGGGTGCCCTGCTGCAGCTCCATGACCACCATCAGACGGTCGTCCATCTGGGCCGCCTGCTTGTTGACGCCTTCATGAGCCCCTTGTCGGTAATCCATGAGGTAAGGGCCAAGCAGGTAGTCGCCGCCGAAGAAGTCGTTGACCGATGCGCGGACTCCGAGATGGAGCGCTTGTTTCAGCTCTTCGCCTTTTACCTTGATGAGCGGCTCGGCATCCCAGTCTTCTTTGAAAAAAATGAAACCGGCCAGGACTTGCTCGGCACTGAATGCCCCATAGCGGCGCTGGCCGCTGAGCTTCTTGGTGAAGTCGAGGGCATAGGTCTGCAAGGGGCAGACTCTGTCGTTGTAGACCACGCAGAGATTTCCAAAACGTTCGGCTGTCTCTTTCGGGAATGTGCGGGGAGCAGCCACTGAGAAGACGACCGGAGCGGCAATGACAATCGTCGACAGAAGGCCGCGCTTCAGCAGAGGTGAGCTCGCTATGCGGCGATAGCTGCCTTTCGGGTCAATGAGCATCCAGATGAGACCGCAGAACAGCAGTGCATAGCCGCAGTAGATGACAGGAATGCCCCACGGGTCGCTGTTTACCGACAGCACCGTGCCTCTCAGGTCTTCGTCATACGACATCTGGTAGAGACGATAGCCGCCGTGACTGTATATATTGTTCATCGATACGGTGATGCCGGTTTGCAGGCTGCCATCGGTGAGCGTCAGGTGCGACTCGTAGTCGGCAGCTGCCCGCGTGCCGGGGTGGAAGCGTATGGCGAAGGTGTCGAGGCGCAGCGTAAACGGCAGTTCATGCGCCAGCGCATCGTCAGTGAGGTACTCGGCTGCTGTTTCGCCTTCGCGTATATGGATGATGCCCTGTTCTGAGAAGAGACGAGTGAGCAGTGCGCCTGCCAATATGACCACAAAGCCCAGGTGGAGCGTCACGACAGAGGGCCGCCTGACTCTTTGCTTCAAGAGCCATGTCAGTCCGGCAGCCGTGAGCAGAGCCCAAAGCAGTGAGAACCACCATTCGCCGTAGAGGCGTGTACCGCTGAGCTTTTCTACAAAAGTGGCGATGGCCATGACGGCCACCACCACTATGTAGGATATGATGAGTGTCTTCTTCAGCATACGCGCTTAGATGGACTCGATGAAGCGAACTACGGCGTCGCGGTCAGCCTTTGGTAAGGCATGGAATTTCTTGGCCGACTCGAAGGCCTGCGACTGCTTGGAGTATCCGTGCCACATGATGGCCTCGACCACGGTGCGTGCACGGCAGTCGTGCAGGCGGTCGTCGGCACCTGTCAGTCGGCGGCTCAGACCGCGGCCCCAGAGCGGAGTAGTGCGACACCAGCCAGTGCGGATGTCGTTCTCCATGAACAGACGGTGCTGCACCATGTCGGTGTAGGGCCAGATGGTCTGGTTGGGGAACTTAGGCAGCAGCTTGGTGTAGTCGCCATCCTTGGCAAGCCCGTTGGCATCGGCATAGGCTTTAATAGCGGCATCAACCCACATGTCGTCTTTTCCGGTCTTCCACGACGGGCGGTGGCACTGCGTGCAGCCCATCTTGCTGAACAGCTGCTTGCCGCGCTTCACCTGGTCGTCGTCAAGATTGCGTGCGGCAGGCACGGCCAGTCCGCGGTGCCACACCATGAACTGGTAGTACTGCTTGTCGGTCATCTCCTCTTCGCCGTTGTAGGGTTTGCCGTTGAGCAGGTATTTCTCGAATACATCCTTCTTGGCAATCGACGTTGCCGAGAGAATCTCGTTGATGCGCTCGCTGATACCCTCTGCCGTTCCGTCGGCATAGTAGGGATGAAGCACGCTTTTCTCGTCCTTGCCGTGCTGCTGGATATACTTCACCACATCCTGGTCCTCGCTCTGAGCCTTAGCCCAGGCGGGAGTGGTGTAGAGGAAGTGGCGGTCAGAACGGGTGACGTTGGTGATGTTCCAGATGGCATTGGCACCGGCACCGTCCTGCAGCGAGCCGCGCGTCATGGCATAGGTGAAGCGCTTCAGTGGCCCGTGAGAGCCGCGGTGAGTGGCTGTGTTGTTGTAGGGAGCTGCATAGTAGGCACTGGCCTTGAATGTATTGGCCTCTTTGTCCCACATGCCGGGATTCAGGTCGATATGCTCAGACTCGGCGCGCCACTGTGCCTCGATATCCTCATCGTCGAGGGCGTCGAGCAGTCCTGTGCCGTAGATGCCGATGGTCGACTCGAGACGCACCTCATAGTTGGAGGGCTTGGGGTTGGTGTTGAAGGCCGAAACGGGGATGGTGATGTCCGGGTAGATGAGCTCGTAGGCCTCGCCGTCGCTGAAGGTCATGGCCAGTCCGCTGGGCATCTTGTCCACTTTCTTCCATTCAATCTTTATCTGGTTCTCGTCGATGGGCGCCTTGAAGGGACTCATGGCCTTGGTCTGGGGCATGCCCGTCACCTCGGTGATGTAGCCTGACGACTCGGTGGTGTAGCGCACGCCATCCTCGGTGAAGGCTTCTTGCGGATGGTAGACCACGAGCAGATAGCCGTTGCCGATGGTGTTGGCACGGTATTCCGTCTGGCGCTTGCCGTGGCCGTAGCTGGGATGGCAGGCAATGCAGCCGTTGCGCACCCATGCCGGGCCCAAACCTTTGCGCGGAGCTTGGTCGACGGTGTAGAGTTTCTCGAAGAAGTCTTCGCCGACGTTGAAGTCGTCTTCCATGCCGGGGATATTAGTGACAGCAGGCACAGGGTCGCTGTAGCTGGCATTATTGGTGGTGCCGAGCTGTCCGCCGGGATACCATTCGTCGGCCGTGAACACATCGTTGGCCTGTCCGAAACTGCTTTCGGCAGGCGTCAGCTCGCCCAGTTCCTTCTTGTTGTCGTTGTCGTCGCTGCAGGCCGTCAGCAGTGGTGCTGCCACCAAAGCGGCCATGGTCCATTTGGTCAGGTTCTTCATGTTTGTCATATCAGTTAAATTATTCTTATTGCTGGTTGAAGCGTCTCACCCGGAGAACTTGTTTGCCGGGCGAGGCGCTCAGTTGCTTGTTGCATATATTACTTCCGGTCATTCCTCTGAGGTGGAGTCCCAGTTTTCAGGATCGTCGAAATTTTTGCCCCAGACGATGCTGCAGTACTTCACGAAAGGAGCGGGCATATTGCTGATGCTGGCAATAGATGACACATAGGCATTCTCCAGCGCTGCGTTCAGACTGCTCTGGTTAACGCTTGCGAAGAAGGTGTGGAAGGAGTATTTGGCAGCCGTCTTGTCAGTACTGCCCAGCCAGATGTTACGGATGGAACGGATGTTGTCGCGGAAGTCGGCAATAGAGTTATAGCTGTAGGGCGACTCCACATAGGCGATGTCGCCAGCCGAGAAGGGGTTGGCAATCTTGGCCGTGCCCACCTCGTTGGCAATGCCCACGCAGGAGCCCTCGGTATCGCTGAGCACCTGGGCAATGGCAGCCTGCAGGGTGGGGAAGGTGCTCTTGCTGTTTTTGCCGGCCTCCTTCAGGTTCTGACCGTATGACAGGCCGTTCACTGTCTGGAGAGCGAGGTTGGCAGCCTTCACCACCTCTACGCGGCTGACGTTCTTGGCCGTCTCGCCTTCCCAGGCCACCTGCAGCTGGAAGCAGCGCTCTTTCAGCAGGGTGCACACCTGCTGTGCATACTTCAGCTCGTCGGCACCGCTTACATCCTGGAAACTGGTGTAGGTGTCGTTGTCCTGCAACTCGGCCACGCGGCGGTTCTGGCCATTGCGGAAGAGGATGAACTCAAGGGCATGGAAACCCAGTATTGACGACTCGTCTGCAATCTCGGCTTTCATGCCGCTCTTGAAGTAGTTAAGCAGCTCGGTACGGTCGAGGGGCCAGGAGTCGATGGTGGGGTCGATGCTGAAGTCGGCGGCGGCACCCATCAGGAAGGCTTCAGAGCGCTCCCAGTGCTGGCGGGCCTGCTTGAAGTCGGCGCAGGCCTTGTCAATCTGGGCCTGGGTAATGGTGGTGGTGGTAAGTCCGTGCAGTGTCTTCTCCAAATCCTCCACGTCGTCGGCCAACTGGGTGTAAGTGGGCACGATGACCTGATCGACCAGATTGTCGAGCACCATGTAAAGATACTGCTGCTGCTCGTCGCTCAGCTTGGCTTTGCCGATGGCGCTATTGGCCTTGGTGAGCTGGTCTACCAGTGTGGCACAGGCATCGATGGCCGTATTGCCGAAGGCTTTGTTCTTGTAGTTGGCCTCCGTGGTATTGGCGGCATAGGTATCCTCGTCGACGACGGGGGTGGTCATGATGATGTTAAACTCTGTCTCGTTCTCGTTGTTGTTATCGTCATCGCTGCATGCGGTGAGAGACAGTGCGCCCAACATGATGGCTGCGGGCAGATAGAAAAATTTTTTCATGTGATTGTTTTTGTTTTTATTTGATATTTGTTTTATAATGGCTTACAGGAAGAAGCCTTCGTAAGCGATGCCGACATTCACCGCTGGCTCATTGTTGTAGATAGACTTCAGGAAGCGGTGGCTGTATTCGGCCTTCACCACAATCTGGGGCACGGGGTGATAGTTCAGACCGACGGCCATGCGCTTTACGGCCGTGTAGTCGTAGGCTGTGCCCTTGGTTTTCGAGGCATAGGGATTGTAGGCTTCGTAGCGCCCGAAGACGTAGAGCTGGCGGTCAGACTGGCGCATCGACCTAATCTGCGAGAAGATGTCGTAGCCGGCCTCAATGCCAACAGCATAGGCATTCTTCGAAACGAAGGCTGAGTGGTGGAAAGGCGACCGAGAGTTGAGGCGGTTGTAGACGTACTTCAGTTGTGAGGCATCGCTCAGGTAGCCGTAGTCGGCCTGTCCGCGCACTATCCAGTTGTGGCCTTTGTATGCGAAGTCGAGGGCGCCGATGGCCACGCGGCCCTTGTATTCGGCGTCTACGCCGTTCTTGTTGCGTGGATAGCTGTTACCGATGGAATGGCCGTAATAGCCGCTGAGACCGATGCGCAGGCCGGACACGGCATAGTAGTCGAGGCGTGCGCTGACACCGTACTTATTGGCTACGTCATATTCCAGCGGACTTTTATTGCCTTTGTGTATCCATCCGGTGTTAGTGAAGTGGTCGGCATTCAGGCCGGCCAGCAGCTGCGCCTCATAGCGGAAGCGACCCGCCCGGCCGAAGAATGATACGCCCGTCTGATGCCACGTGGAGGGCATGATGGTATTTTCGCCCTCAGGACGGTAGACGGTAAAGAAGTTGAGCGGTTCGTGGCGGGCATTGTTGAGGCCCACAGGTACCACGATATGACCGATGCGCAGGTTTGCTTTGGGCGAGAACGACTTCTGCAGCCAGAACTGCTCGAGTTCTACTTCGCCGCCTTTCTCGGTCTCCTGCTCCCATTCGCCTCCTTCTTCGTCTTCTTTTTCGTAGGCGATGCCGTTGCCGCCATGTTCGAACTCAATCTCGGTGCCGAAGGTCCAGCCTCGACCAAAATCGTAGCCCACGTAAATGACGGCATGAGGCAGGTCGAATTTGCCATGTGAGGGGTCGTTCTTGTGTTCTTCTGGTTGAGAATAACGGCTAACATGGTCGCTGAAGAAGTTGCGCGAGAAGCATACTTCGCCATACCCACCAACACTCAGACGGTTGCCTTTGGCATGGCTCATCACACTGTCGCCTGCACTCTCTTGCGCTTCTGAAGGGGTAGGGGCGCACATCATTGCCAGCGACATGATTGTAATAATACTTGTTTTCATTGATATGTTGATTTTTTCGGCTGCAAAGGTACGCTCTTTGAGAAAAACATGCAATACCCAAAAGTGGTGATTTTTCTTTGCAACTATTGCAGGAGTCGACAAAAATAGCTAATTTTGCACCACCGCAGTGAGGCTGTGCTTTCTGCGCTGTAAAGAAAGAATCTACTACCCATTATATATTATGTATAAAGTATGAAACAGATGAAAATGTATGAGAGCGACGACAAGATGATCTCGCTCATCCGCGATAATTACGACTTGCTGCAGATGCTGGGTAGCTTCGGCATCAGTCTGGGGTTCGGCGATAAGACGGTGGAAGAGACGTGCGCCGACAACCATGTAGACACTTACACCTTTCTGGCCGTGGTCAATTTTTCTATCAACGGTTATTCTGACGCGCTGGTCGACGACAAACTTTCGGTGCCCACCCTCATGCATTATCTGCAAGCCAGCCATGCGTGGTATCTGGAGTTTCAGTTGCCATTCATACGAAGAGAGCTTGAGGAAAGTCTTAACCAGGATGACTCTCTCGGCAAGCTGATACTAAGTTTTTATGATGAGTATGCCCATGAGATACGCCGCCACATGCACTATGAGCAGCGCGTGCTCTTCCCCTATGTGGAGTCGTTGCTCGACGGCAAGCCGACGGGCGACTACAACATTGAGACTTTCTCGCGGCACCACGGACAGGCTGACAAGAAGCTGCGTGAACTGAAGCTGCTCATCATCAAATATCTGCCTCATGACGGCTTCCACAACAACAAGCTGATGGCTGCACTCCACGATATCTATGCCAATGAGGAATGGCTGCACCAACACGCCCTGGTGGAAGACAATATCTTTGTGCCGGCTATACGACGCCTGGAGCATATAAAGAAGCAGAGCGACGTGACGCGCAACATCACTGACATGGTGTTTAAGAATGCTACTTCGCAAAACAACGAGACGCTGAGCGAGCGCGAGGTCGACGTCATTGTGGCATTGGTGCAGGGCATGGCCAACAAAGAGATTGCCGACCACCTGTGTATATCGGTCAACACGGTCATCACTCACCGGCGTAACATTGCCCGCAAGCTGCAGATTCACTCACCGGCAGGGCTCACTATTTATGCTATCGTAAACGGGCTTGTTGACATCTCGGCTGTCAAGCTGTAGGCAAAGAGCCTTGCTGATTATTTCATAGGCTGGAGTCTTGCTGACTCCAGCCTTCTTCGTTGACAGAAATACATAGGAAAATGAGCCCCCGATATCACATCGGGAGCTCATCACAACACAAACACAAAATCAGTCATTATTCTATGACTGTATGTTTCTTACTGCATTCCGTCGGCACGCAGCTTCTGCTGCCAGCGCCAGGCCGACTTCAGCACCTCGTCGGTAGGTGTCTCGGCTTTCCATCCAAGCACCTTGTTAGCCTTGTCAACATTGCCCCACACCTTTTCAATGTCGCCCTCGCGGCGCGGTGCATACGTCCAGTTCAGCTTGACGCCGGTTGCTTTTTCGAAGCCTTCAACAATCTCTAATGTAGAGAGGCCGCGGCCGGTGCCGATGTTGAATACCTCCACGGACTCGCACTCAGGCTTGTCGAGCACTCTTTCCATGGCTTTCACATGAGCCTTGGCCAAGTCGACCACGTAGATATAGTCGCGGATGCATGTGCCGTCGGGGGTATCGTAGTCGTTGCCGAAAATCTTGAGCTGCTGACGGATTCCGATGGCCGTCTGTGTGACGAAGGGTATGAGGTTCATGGGCACGCCGTTGGGCAGTTCGCCGATGAGTGCCGAGGGATGTGCGCCGATGGGATTGAAGTAACGCAGGATGATGCTTTTGATGGGGGCCCCGCTATGGATGAAGTCTTGTATGATTTCCTCGTTGATCTGCTTGGTGTTGCCGTAGGGCGACAAAGCCTTCTGAATGGGAGCTTTCTCGGTGACGGGCAGGTTCTCTTCCGTAGGCTGTCCATACACGGTGCAGCTGGATGAGAAGATGATGCCTTTCACGTTGTACTGCGGCATGAGTTCCAGCAGATTGATGAGCGAAGTGATATTGTTGCGATAGTAGAGCAGCGGCTTCTCCACGCTCTCGCCCACGGCCTTCGATGCAGCGAAATGAATGATTCCCTCAATGGCCGGATATTTCTTGAAGACCTGCTCGAGTGCTTCCTTGTCGCAGCAGTCAATCTTCTCGAAAGCGGGCCTCTTCCCGGTGATTTTCTCAATGCCGTCAATCACGTTGGCATTGGAATTCGAGAGATTGTCGACGATGACCACTTCATAACCAGCCTCTTGGAGCTCAACGGTAGTGTGCGAGCCGATAAAGCCGGTGCCTCCTGTTACAAGAATTGTCTGTTTCATGTTGCCTATAATTACGTTTTGTTGTCTACAAAAATAATGTGTTTCTTAATGTGATAATGCTAATATGCTGAGCCATATTATATTATAGTCCGAAGAGTGCCTTCAAACCACCGTCTACGCCAGAGAACCCCATGAAGGCGAGGCTCAGCAGACCTGCAGTGACGAGCACGATGGCCATGCCACGCATGCCCTTGGGGATGTTGACCATCTCGAGTTGTTCGCGCATGCCGGCAAAAACGGTCAGTGCCAAGCCAAAGCCTAAGGCCGTAGAGAAGGCGTAGGCAATGCTTTCGGCCAGGTTATAGTCTTTCTGTATGACAAGTATGGCTACACCGAGCACGGCGCAGTTGGTGGTGATGAGCGGCAGGAAGATGCCCAGTGCCTGATAAAGAGTGGGGGAGACCTTCTTCAGCACTATCTCGACCATCTGCACGAGCGACGCTATGACCAGGATGAACGCTATCGTCTGAAGGTACTCTAAGCCGAAAGCCTCGAGCACAAACTTCTGCACAAGCCATGTGACCACCGTGGCCAGCGTCAGCACGAAGGCCACAGCCGCCGACATGCCGAGCGATGTCTCAATCTTCTTCGAGACGCCCAGAAAGGGACAGATGCCCAGAAATTGCGACAGGACAATATTGTTGACGAATATCGCAGAGATGAAAATTAACAGGTATTCCATGACTTGTGAGATTTACTGTTTCTTGATTTTGTTGACAATGGCGATGAGAAAGCCCAGGGTGATGAAAGCACCGGGAGGCAGGATGAAGAGGAGCACATTGTATGTCTCGGGCAGCAGTTTGAAGCCGAAGAGCATGCCGGCCCCCAGAAGCTCGCGCAGCATGCCGAGCAAGGTGAGGGCGAGGGTGAAGCCAAGGCCAATGCCTATGCCGTCGAAGAGCGATGCCAGCGGTGTGTTCTTACAGGCAAAAGCCTCTGCACGCCCCAGGATGATGCAGTTGACCACAATGAGCGGAATGAAGAGGCCGAGCGCTTTGTCAACATCGGGCAGATAGGCTTTGATGACCATCTGAAGGATGGTGACGAAGGCTGCGATGACCACGATGAATACTGGTATGCGCACTTTGTCGGGCGTGAGCTGCTTGATGAGCGAGATGACAAAGTTGGTGCATATGAGCACGGCCATCGTAGCCAGACCCATCGACATGCCGTTGATGGCCGACGTGGTGGTGGCTAAGGTGGGACACATGCCAAGCATCAGGACAAAGGTGGGGTTCTCCTTGCTGATGCCGTTTTTGATGATATCTATATATTTCATAGCGTTTCCTCCTTTGTTTGTGTGATAGCTTTTGACGTGGCTTGTTGGTACGATGCATAGGCGGCGTTGACCGCGTTGAGGAAGGCTCGGCTCGTGATGGTCGAGGCTGTGATGGCGTCAACCTCTCCGCCGTCTTTCTTCACTTTGAGCGGTGTGGCGGGGTTCATGCCCACGATGTCGCCCTTCTGCCCTTTCTGGAACCATACGTCGGCCTTTGCCCCAAGTCCGGGTGTCTCGGCATGCTCCAGCAGCTGATACCCCCTGATGTTGCCTTCGGTGTCGAAACCTACGAGCAGGCGCAGAGTGCCCCCGAATCCCATGGTCTGGCTCTCCACGGCCGCACCTATTGGCGAGTGATTCTCAGTCACCTGATAGATAATGTTGCCGTCGATGGTGTCGGTAGCTGCCACTTCCACCTGGTCGGAGAGCATGACCGCGCGGATGCCGTCAGCCAGGGCTTTCTCCTTCTGCTGCATGATGGGGCCACTGGTCACGTTGTTTACCAGCGCGAGTATGCCTCCCATAATGACTGCCACAAGTGTGAGCACAAGCACCATGTTGGTCAGTGATGAATCTAACTTCTTCATTTCTTCACCTCCTCTCCAAAGCGTTTAGGCTTGATGTAGTTGTTGATGAGCGGTGTGAAGGCATTCATGATGAGAATGGCAAACGACATGCCTTCAGGATATGCGCCCCAGTTACGTATGATGATGGTCAGCAGGCCGATGCTCACGCCATAGATGAGCTGTCCCTTGTGGGTCATGGGCGAGGTGACGTAGTCGGTGGCCATGAAGATGGCTCCCAGCATGAGTCCGCCACTCAGTATGACGGCAAAGGGGTCGGCATAGGCGGGGCTGACGACGTGCATGATGGCACTGACGAAGAAGACGGTGCCGATGATGCTGACGGGTATGTGCCATGTGATGATGCGCCGATAGAGCAGATAGACAAAGCCGACGATGAGCGCGAGGCCGCATATCTCGCCGATGGTGCCGGCGCCGCCGGCAAACGAGTGCTCGCCCAGCAGGAGGCTGAAGGCGTCAGGCATTTTGTCAAGCACCGACGCATCGCCCGTCTTGATGGCTTGTTTCATCAGCGCCAGCGGCGTGGCTCCCGTCTCGGCATCCATGTAGTTGGTCCACTTGCCTGGAACGGGCCAGGTGGTCATCTGGGCGGGAAATGCCACCAGAAGGGCGCATCGCCCCACAAGGGCAGGATTGAAAATGTTGTTGCCGAGTCCGCCGAAAGACATTTTTGCCACGCCGATGGCAAAGAGTACTCCGATGAAGACAATCCACACTGGCAGGTTGGAAGGCAGGTTCATGCCGAGAAGCAGACCGGTAAGCATGGCCGACCCGTCGAGCACGGTGTTGCGTGGGTTCTTCAGCACATATTTGTTGATGGCCCACTCGAGAAACACGCAGAAGACGACGCTCGACAGGCATACGATGGCCGAGCCTATGCCGAAGTAGTAGAACGACACGAGCAGTGCAGGCATCAGTGCTATGAGTACACCGTACATGTTGCGTTCCACGGAGTCGTTGCCGTGGGCATGTGGTGAAAGTGATACAATGAGCTTGTTCATTATGATGCGGAGATTATTTGATGTTACGTGAACGGATGATGCCCATGACGGTCGACTTGCCCTGGCGTATGTTGTCGAGCAGCGGGCGGTGGGCCGGGCAGGTGAACTGGCAAGAGCCACACTCGATACATGAGGTGATCATCTCACGTTCGGCGCGCTCCCAGTTCTTCATGGTGCTGAGCGATGCAAGCAGGTATGGCTCCAGCCCCATGGGGCATGCTCCTACGCATTTGGCACATCGGATGCATGGCTGCGGCTCCTTGCGCAGGGCATCGCTGCCGCTGAGAATAGTCACCGAGTTGGTGCCTTTGCAGACAGGGACCTCGGCCGTTGTCAGCGCCTTGCCCATCATGGGACCTCCGGCCAGCAACTTGTTGTCGCCTTCAGGCATGCCGCCGCATGCATCGATGAGATTTATCATGGGAGTGCCCATGCGCACCAGGAAGTTGGCGGGGTGCTGCAGGCGTTTGCCCGTGACGGTGGTGTAGCGCTCGAAGAGGGGCTTGTGCTTCATGACGGCTTCATAGACGGCGAAGGCCGTGCCTACGTTCTGCACTATAGCCCCTACGTTGACGGGTATGGCAGGAGGCGCAGGCACCTGGCGGCGTATGACGGCATCGACGAGCTGCTTCTCTCCGCCTTGGGGATAACGTTGCTGCAGCGGCACAACCTCTATGCGGTCGTCGTGGCGTGTCTTCTCCTCGAAGAGTGAGATGGCTTTGGGCTTGTTCACTTCGATGCCTATGTAACCCTTTTCAACTTTTGTGGCCTTCATGAGCAGATAGAGGCCCACGAGAATCTCGTCGGCATGTTCCATCATCAGGCGGTAGTCGGCCGTGATGTAAGGCTCACATTCCACCGCGTTGATAATGACACATTCGGCCTTGGCTGTGGGGGGCGGCGTAAGCTTGATGAAGGTGGGGAATCCGGCACCGCCCATGCCGGTGACACCTGCTGTCTTGATGCGCTCCACAATTTCCTCAGGAGTAAGCTCGGGGTGCGCCTCAAGGGTCTCCAGCTTGTCGGAGCGGTCGATGGAGTCTTCCCATTCGTCGCCCTCCACCTTGACGATGATTGCAGGTTTCCTGTAGCCGGTAGCGTCGACTGCACTGTCAATCTTTGCGATGGTGCCGCTCACCGACGAGTAGATGGGGGCCGACACGAAGCCGCCGGCTTCGGCCAGCAGCGTCCCCACTCGTACCTTGTCGCCCACTTTCACCACAGGCTTGGCCGGGGCGCCTATGTGCTGCGAGAGCGGAAATATGGCTTGGGCAGGCAATTCGGCCACTCGGGTAGGAACCTCGTGAGTCAGTTTGTTTTCTTCTGGGTGTATGCCACCTATGCGGAATGTCTTTATTTTCATGATTCTGCTTCTTTCTTTTCTGCTACGGGTTGAGGTGTTGGGGTGGGGAAGTTGACGGCGTGGATGGCCTTGGTGGGGCATACGGCTACACACTTTCGGCATAGCCGGCACTTTTCGGAATCGATGTAAGAGACATTGCCTTCAACCTTAATGGCTTCAAACTTGCACTCTTTGACACATTTTCCGCATCCGATGCAGGCCGCTTTACAGGCTTTCATGGCAGCAGCCCCCTTGTCGTGATTGACACAGCTGACGAAGACTCGTCGGCCTTTGGGCCCCTTTTTACGAAGTTCGATGATGTGACGCGGACATGCCTTGACGCATGCTCCGCAAGCAGTGCACAGTTCTTCATTGACCACGGCTATGCCTGTATTGGCATCAATGCTGATGGCTCCAAACTGACAGGCTTCCACACAGTCGCCACATCCCAGACAGCCATAGCCGCAGGCCGTCTCGCCAGCGCCACACGCATGCATGGCGGCGCAGCTACGAAATCCATCGTAGCGAGCTGTCTGGGGGCGCACGTCGCAAGTGCCGTTGCATCTCACCACAGCCACCCGAGGCTCTCCATTGGCAATGGCAATGCCCAGCAGGTCGGCCACGCTGTCCATGACCGTTGCACCGCCTACAGGGCACGACAGCCCTTCGATGCTGCCTTTGTCGGCTCCTTTCACCAGTGCGTCGGCCATGCCGCTGCACCCCGGGAAACCGCAGCCGCCGCAGTTGGCTCCCGGCAGCAGGCTGGTAACCTGGGCAATGCGCGGGTCTTCGTAGACGGCGAAGCGCTTGGAGCAAACGTAGAGAATGAGAGCTGCCACAAGTGCAATACTCCCAAGCACAATGATTGCAATTAACGTAGGATTCATATTAACAGCTTAATTTTTTGTTATTCAATCCAAAAAGTCATCCTTCGGGCAATGGTTTTCCTGAAACATGCCACAACGGCATAATATGGGATGAGCGACAGCAGCATGCCTACAGCCGATGACATCTCACTGCATCCCGACAGCAACATGATGGCCATCACGGCGAGCATGAGCGCCAGAGGCAGGGCAAAACCTATGAGCAGCGCCCTGAAGGCTGTCTGGCCTGACGCCACGACGACAACCTCATCGCCCACACTCAGCTGGCGCCGGCTGGGACACGGCACGCTGACGAGCTTTTCTTTCATCTCAGCCATGTGGCATGTGTGGCTCACTTTACAACCCGCGCATGCTGCCATCTGCTGTATGCGAACCATTACATCGCCCTGCTCCGTAAACGAGTCGACAATGCCTGAATGTCGGATGTTATTTCCCATATTTGGGTGCAAAGGTAATAAGAAAAGTGGAAAGAATAAACTTTTTTTCCGAAAAAAACTCGTAATCGTTTGTAGATACGAATCTTTTTTATACTTTTGCATTCAAAAAGCAGAAGAAGCATGAGAGCAACAGACCAAACTTTGCAGCAGATTGAGCGCGCCATCAGAAAGACGGCCGACAAGTTTCCGCCGACAGAAGAGGCCAGTCAGCTGACTGACATCCACGTACGGGTGACGCAGGAGACTGGCGAACTGATGACATTTGACGACGACGACCGTGAGCTGACGCGGTGTGTGGTGGAGCAATGGATAGACAATAAAGACGGCGACTTCTATGATGTGATACCCGGCGTCATCAGACGTTGTATCGAAAAACAGAAACAGCTGGTGGAAGGCATGTCGATACTGAAACCGTATGCTTTCGTACTGGAAGACGACGACCGCGAACCTATCACCGAACTCTATGTGGTCGATGACGATATGGTGATTATCGACCCCGAGCTGATGAAGGGCCTTGACAAAGATTTGGACAGTTTTCTTGACGAACTGCTCAAGTCGTAAGCATAAGGGGATGCGTGCATGTCTCCGGCGATGCTGAGTCAGTCTTTGTCTGCATGGCTTGCGCGGCTTAACGCCTGGCGCGAAAGCCATGTTAATGAGCGCATGTTTGTGCTCTTTTTGGCGTTGTTGGTAGGCTTCTTCTCTGCCGTGGCTGCCTTGCTGCTCCATTGGATTATAGCTCAGATAGAACATCTGCTGACGAGTTCCTTTGATGCCACTTCTTCAAACTGGCTTTACCTGGTTTATCCGGTGGTGGGTATTTTCTTCACCATGCTTTTCGTGCGCTATGTGGTGAAAGACAATATTTCCCATGGAATCACTCGCATACTCTATGCCATCAGCACCAAGAGCTCACGGCTGAAGTCGCATAACACGTGGTCGTCGGTCATCGCATCGGCCATCACCATCGGCTTCGGCGGCAGCGTGGGAGCCGAGGCGCCTATTGTGCTCACCGGCTCGGCCATAGGCAGCAACCTCGGCAAGCTGTTCGGCGTCAATGCACGCATCATGATGCTGCTCGTGGGATGTGGTGCGGCAGGTGCCATTGCCGGCATCTTCAAGGCGCCTATTGCCGGCTTGGTATTTACTCTGGAGGTGCTCATGATTGACATGACCATGACGGCCTTGCTGCCAATACTCGTCAGCAGTGTCACGGCGACCATCTTTACCTATATCTTCAGTGGCGACGCGGTGCTCTTCTCGTTTCATCTTGACAACTACTGGACCATTGAGCGTGCGCCAGCCTGTGTGTTGCTGGGAGTGTTCTGTGGCATGGTGAGTCTTTATTTCGTGCGTACCATGACATTTTGCGAAGACATCTTCGCCCGCTTCCGTTCAAACCGCTATGGCAAATTGCTATTCGGCGGTGCGGTGCTTAGCAGCCTCATATTTCTCTTTCCGGTGCTGTTCGGCGAGGGCTACGGTTCAATCAACCTGTTGCTCAATGGCGAGACGGACGTCGACTGGAACCGCCTGCTCAACAACTCGCTCTTTGCCGGCCATGGAAAGATGCTCATTCCTTACGTAGCACTTGTCGTGTTGACGAAGGTGGTAGCCACTTCGGCCACCAATGGTGCCGGCGGCGTGGGAGGCACGTTTGCACCTTCGCTTTTCGTCGGCTGTTTCAGTGGCTTCCTCTTCTCGCGTCTGTGGAACATGTATGAGGTGGGTGTATATGTGCCGGAGAAAAACTTTGCCTTGATGGGCATGGCTGGTGTCATGTCGGGTGTGATGCACGCACCGCTGACGGGCATCTTCCTGATTGCTGAGCTGACCGGCGGCTATGCCTTGCTGCTGCCGCTGATGATTGTGTCGGTAAGCTCGTATCTGACTATCAACGTCTTCGAGCCTCATAGTATATACAGTGCACGACTGGCCAAGGAGGGTAAGTTGCTCACCCATCATACCGACCATGCCATATTGACGCTCATGCAGCTCAATTCTGTCATTGATCGCGACTTCACGTCGGTGGACCCCGACATGGACCTGGGGCAGATTGTGCACAAGATAAGCTGTTCTCATGGCATGGTGATTCCTGTGCTCGACCGTGGCGGTACGCTGCTCGGCGAGATTGATATCACCAAGATTCGCCACGTGGTGTTTCGTATTGAGCTTTACCATCATTTTACTGCACGCCAGCTCATGCAGGAGCCGCCGGCAATACTTGCCGACCGTCAGACTATGGCCGAGGTGATGCGTTCGTTTGAGCGTACGCATGCCGACTGGTTGCCTGTGGTTGACAAAGACAACCGGCTGGAAGGATACATCTCGCGGCAGCGTCTCTATACGCAGTATCGCAACATTGTGGCCGATATGAGTCGTGAGTGACCCCGCCAGGGTAGGCATGAGGTGGATTGTTATGGAAGAATAAATTAGAACCGAATAAAGATGAATAAACAAGAATTGAAAATAGTGTTCATGGGCACTCCTGAGTTTGCGGTGACTACGCTGAAAGCCCTCGTTGAGGAGGGCTATCGGGTGGTGGCTGTCGTCACTCAGCCCGACAAGCCCGTAGGGCGTCATGGGTCGGTGTTGCAGCCCTCGCCCGTGAAGCAGTATGCACTTGAGAAGGGATTGCCGGTACTTCAGCCAGTGAAGATGAAAGACCCTGACTTCCTCGCTGAACTGCGTTCCTATGGTGCCGACCTGCAGGTGGTGGTGGCATTCCGCATGCTGCCTGAGGTGGTGTGGGCCATGCCACGCTATGGCACGTTTAATGTGCATGCAGCGTTGCTGCCCCAGTATCGCGGCGCAGCCCCCATCAACTGGGCGGTCATCAATGGCGAGACGACGACGGGAGTCACAACGTTTATGCTCGATCATCAGATTGACACCGGGCGCATCCTGCGGCAGATGCCGTTCGACATACCCGACGATGCTGACGTGGAGTATGTCTACGACGGGCTGATGCACCTCGGAGCGCGCCTTTGCCTGGATACTATCGAGCAAATCATTGCCTCTGACGGCCGACCTGAAGCCCGCCCACAGGAAGATATGCCCGACCTGAAGCCGGCTCCGAAGATATTCAAGGAGACGTGTATGATCGACTGGCATCTTACTGCCAAGCGTGTCTACGACTTCGTGCGTGGTCTCTCGCCTGTGCCTGGTGCCTGGACCACACTTATCGACAACGAGGGGGCGGAATCTGTGCTGAAAATATATCGCACGGCTAAAACCGACCTGCCTGCAGAAGAAGCCCCCGGCACGCTGCTGGTGATGCAGAAACGACTCTACATTGCCTGCGCAGACAAACTGCTCGAGATTTGCGAACTTCAGATGGCGGGGAAAAAGCGCATGGACGCGCAGGCTTTCCTCAACGGCCAGAAAAATATAGAAAATTATTTCGCGCGGTGATATAATAAATGTCAGGTACGGAGCGTTACTTAATTGTAACATTAAACATCATGTGCCTATGCAGTTATTTACTCACGAAGAAATGACACCGAGCGAGAAAACGCTCAAATTGATTAGACAAATCGCCTACACCTATCGTGTAACAAACCATCAGGCATACTGCCTGAATTAGCATGAAAAAGCAATGACAATCATCTCACCCTCTTTACTCGCGGCCGATTTCCTGCATCTCGACCGTGAGATTCAAATGATTAACCGCTCGGAAGCTGATTGGCTTCATCTTGACGTGATGGACGGCATGTTCGTACCTAACATCTCTTTCGGATTCCCCGTCATGGAGGCTGTGGCAAGCGTGTGTACTAAACCTCTTGACGTGCATTACATGATTGAGCAGCCGGAGCGCTATATTGAGCAGACTGCTAAACTCGGCGCCATGATGATGAACGTGCATGCTGAGGCTACAACCCATCTGCACCGCACTATACAGGAGATTCATGTAGCTGGCATGAAGGCTGGCGTAACACTTAACCCCTCGACTCCTGTGATACAGTTGGAAGACGTCATCACGGATGTAGACATGGTCTTGCTCATGAGTGTCAACCCTGGTTTCGGCGGGCAGAAGTTCATAGAGAATACCATCGCCAAGACACGTCGCCTGCGACAGCTGATTGACCAGAGCGGCAGCCATGCACTGATAGAAATTGACGGTGGCGTGCAGGAGCAGACGGCACCGCGGCTGGTGGAGGCCGGCGCCGATGTGCTTGTGGCGGGCAGCTATGTGTTCCATTCCGCTGATCCCGAACAGACCATCAGTCAACTTAAAGCCCTATAGGAGCGCGCTGCTCGTATTCTCGTAAGAAAAGCTGAAATTTAAAATAGAAACATAAAAAAACAAAAGGAAAACTATGAAAGCAATTGCAACACAAAAGGCACCTGCTGCCATCGGCCCTTACAGTCAGGCCATTGAAGCTAATGGATTTGTTTACTTGAGCGGACAGCTCCCCATCGACCCCGCCACCGGACAGTTCCCGGAAGGAGGCATTAAGGAGCAGACCCGCCAGTCTCTGCTTAACGCTAAGGCCATACTGCAGGAAGCAGGCCTCGACCTCTGTAATGTGGTGAAAACCACGGTGCTGCTGAGTGACATCGCCAACTTCGGTCCCATGAATGAGGTCTATGCCGAAATGTTTGCCTCACCATTTCCCGGCCGCTCTGCCTTTGCCGTGCGCGACCTGCCAAAAGGCGCCCTTGTTGAGATTGAAATGATTGCTGCACGATGAAGAAGGATGCTCTTCTCATTGTCAGTGGCGGCATGGATTCGGTCACGATGCTCTATGAGTATCGCGACCGAATCGCATTGGCCTTGAGTTTCGACTATGGTGCCAATCATAATGCGCGCGAACTGCCTTTTGCCGCCCTTCATTGCCAGCGGCTTGGCATTGAGCATATTGTCATTCCATTGGCCTTTATGGGGCGTTATTTCAAAAGCTCGCTGCTCAGCGGTGCCAATGCTATTCCGGAAGGGCATTATGATACACAGAACATGCAGTCGACGGTGGTTCCTTTCCGCAATGGTATTATGCTTGCTGTGGCGGTGGGAATGGCTGAGAGCCGGGGGCTTACCACGGTGATGATGGCCAATCATGGCGGCGACCATGCGGTCTATCCCGACTGTCGGCCCGATTTTGTTGAGGCTTTCAGTATGGCAGCTCAGAGAGGCACCTATGAAGGTGTTACTCTTTACGCTCCATACACCGGGATTACCAAGTCTGACATTGCGCGTAAAGGCAAGTCGCTAGGCATCGATTATGCAGAGACATGGTCGTGCTATAAGGGTGGAACCCGACATTGCGGCCGTTGCGGAACCTGTGTGGAACGCCGCGAAGCATTGGCCGATGCAGGCATTGCCGACACTACGGAATATGAGGATGAAGTTTCCGAATGAGTCGGAGGCTGTATGATATCAGGGGTTGAGGGTACTGTGCTTTACAGTCCCTTGACTCCTGTTGATGTTATTTACATAGATTGATGAGTACGATATTAGCACTTCTCTTAGGCCTTTCACTCGGTATACTGGCGGGGCTTTTTGGGGGGCGCAGTTCAGGCAGACGGCTGTTGGCCAAAATGGAAGACATGGCCAGAGAGCTGAGCACGCTGAAAGCTGAGCGTGACGTCATGCGAAGCAAGTGGGAAGACGAGCGTGTGCATGGTGAGCAGATGCGTCAGCAGATGAATCAGCAAATGACCCTGCAGATGCAGACTGTAAAAGCGGAGCTGAGTGCGGCCTCTGAGCGCATATTAGGTGAGAGGGCGCAGCAACTCTCAGCTGTCAACAAAGAGCAGTTGGACGCCATTCTCAATCCGTTGCGCGAGAATATCCGTCAGATGCGCGATGCCGTGGAGCGTAGTGACAGGGCTCAGACTGTGAGCATGGAACGCCTTGATGCTGCTATCAAGGAGAATCTCAGGCGTGCTCAGGAGGTGGGCGACCGCGCCGACAAGCTGGCACAGGCCCTGACGAGCGAGAACAAGTCGCAGGGCAACTTCGGTGAGTTGCGGCTGAAACAGCTTCTTGAGGAGATGGGACTGGAGGAAGGGCTTCAGTTTGAGGAGCAGGTGACGCTTCGCGATGCCAATGGGCGGGCCGTCTACGATGATGTCGACGGTCATCGGATGATACCCGATGTGGTGCTTCATTTCCCCGATCGGCGCGATGTCATCATCGATTCCAAAATGTCGTTCACAGCCTTTCAGGATTACTATAACGCCAAAAGCGATGCCGACCGCCAGTCGGCTTTACGGCGCCACCTGGCATCGGTGCGCCAGCACGTCAGCGAGCTATCGAAGAAAAACTACAGCCGCTATGTTCGCGAGGACCGTCAGCGGCTTGATTTCGTGATGATGTATGTCTTCAGCGAGAGTGCTTTGCAGTTAGCCCTGAGCAATGACCCGACACTGTGGAAAGATGCTTACGACCGCGGCGTCATCATTGCTGGCAGCCAGAGCCTCTACATGATGCTGCGTGTGCTCGAGATGACTTGGCGACAGGTGCGTCAGGTGGAGAATCAGGAGGAAATCATGAAGACGGCCAATCTGTTGGTAGAGCGCGTGCAGGTGTTCTATGAGCGCTTCCTCAGAGTCGACGAGCAGCTGCATAAGACGCAAGAGGCTTTCGACGACCTGAAACGCAGCACGTCGGCTCAAGGCCTTAGTATCACCACTGCCGCAGCAAAGCTTCTTCGCTTCGGTGCCCAGGAGAATCCCAAGCGCCGCCAGCGTATCCCCAAGGACGATGATGCAGCGCAGCAGCTTGAGTAAGCCCTCATTTCTTTCGAAATAAAAAAATACTGCCCGGCACGTGGAAAAATGTGCCGGGCAGTATACTCACAAATTGAATCGGATGCTTGCCCTTTATTTGATGTCGGCAGTGATGCGCATCAGTGTCTCCTTAGCATCGCCAAGCTCCAGATAGACACCCTCCTTGCGCGAGTAGAGCGGATTCTCCACGCCGGCGTAACCGGGTTTCAGGTCATAGTTGCAGATAATCACCTCGGGAGCCTTGTCGACATTCAACACGGGCATGCCATAGATGGGAGTGCCCTCGGCATGACGGGCGGCGGGGTTGAGCACGTCGTTAGCACCGATGACGACGACGGCATCCACCTTGCCGAAGTCATCATTGATGGCTTCCATCTCGTAGAGCTTTTCGTAGTCTACGTCGGCCTCGGCCAGCAGCACGTTCATGTGGCCGGGCATACGACCAGCCACGGGGTGAATAGCGTAGCGCACGCGGGTGCCACGGCTCTCCAGACGGTCGGCCAGCTGGCGCACCTGATGCTGTGCCTGAGCCAAAGCCATACCGTAGCCTGGAACGATAATCACGTCCTTAGCAGCCGAAAGCACGCTTGCGGCCGTCTTCTTGGTTGCTTTCTCGGGAGCGGCATTCTTTGTCTGCTCGCTCTTCTCAATCTGGTCGTCCAGCACCTTTACTCTCTCTTCCAGGTTCTTGACGATTTCTTCCAGTTGCTTGATTTTCTCTTCAAGTATCATAACTCTTTTTTCTAATTCTTCGTTTTGGGGATTGTTTGACTGAACAGGTGCCGCCTTGGCAGGCTTTTTGGGTTTTGCGCCCACGAGGATGCTCATCAGACTACGGTTCATGGCGCGACACATAATCTGCGTGAGCAACAGGCCCGAGGCACCGACGATGCCGCCGACGGCGACAAGAAACACATCGCTGATGGCCATACCGGCAATAGAACCGGCCACGCCCGAGAGCGAGTTGAGCAGCGAGATAGTGATAGGCATATCGGCACCGCCGACTCTGACCGAGAAGTAGGCACCGAAGAAAGCCGAAGCCACCAGCGTGCCGAGCAGACAGAGGGGCATCACCTCGGCAGGAGCGAAGAGGCCAGTGATGATGAAAGCCACGGTGATTGCCAGAAACAGCAGCGACATCATAGAGTGCATAGGCCACACAATAGGCTTCTGCGGCAGCACACGGTGCAACTTGCCGGCAGCGATAAGGCTGCCCACCAGCGTAATCATACCAACGGCGACGGCCAGCAGCGATACGAAGCGCACGAAGGGCCAGTAGCCGCCGAGCTCAATATCCTGAAGCTGACTGTCGCTGAAGCCGATGGCCATGGCCGACAAGCAGCCGACGAGTGCCGAGGCACCACCGCCGAGGCCGTTGAAAAGGGCCACCGTCTGCGGCATCTGTATCATTTGCACCTTGCGGGCCATCTGACTGCCGATGAGTGCACCTATCAGAATGGCGGGATAGACCGTCCATGCCGACACAACGCCGCTGAAGACAAGCGTAGCGACGACACCGATGAGCATGGCAAGCGCCGACAGCAGGTTGCCGTTCACGGCTGTCTTCACACGGCTCATCATCGAGATGCCTGCCAGCACCATCAGGGCCAGCACGGCACTAAGAATAATCTGAAATGTTGCCATGGGATAGTCTATTTCTTTTTCTTGTTAAACATCTGCAGCATACGGTGCGTAACGCCGAAACCGCCGAAAACATTGACCGCTGCCAGCACAATGGCCAGACAGCCGCAGAGCTGGGCAAACCAGCTGTCGCCACCCAGCAAAGCCACACCCGTGGCGCTGATGGCGCCCACTATCGTCACACCCGACAGGGCGTTCATACCCGACATCAGCGGCGTATGAAGCAGGCTTGGCACATTCCTGATGATGAAATAGCCCAGAACCGTGCAGACGATAAATACTAAGACAAGGATGAACGGATGAATCATACTTGGATGTTTGGGGTTGTTCCTATCTTTGAAAAACAAAGAGTGAAGAACGGAGAACCTGCTGCCGTCATGCCTCAGTGATGATGCCACGACAGCACGTTCCTCATCCTTCACTCCTTAATTCGCATATCTCACATTATGCAAGACCCATAGCCTCGCGGGCACCGGCGTGAACAAGCTCACCGTCGATGCATACAAGCGACTTCTGGATGATTTCGTCGTTGCGATCGAGAACCACCTTGCCACCCTTTACCAGATAGCTGACGAGGTTGTAGAGGTTGTTGGAGAACATCCAGGTAGAGCTGGTAGGCAGCAGGCCGGGGATGTTCTTCACACCCATCAGCGTCACGCCGTACTTCTTCTCGATGCCACCCTTCGGGGTCAGCTCGCAGTTACCACCCTGGTCAATCGATATGTCGACAATGACGGCACCCTTCTTCATGCCCTTCACCATTTCCTCGGTGATGATGATAGGAGCAATCTTACCAGGAATCAGAGCCGAGCAGAAGACGATATCCATATCCTGAATGGTCTCCCTCAGGGCTTCCTGCTCCTGAATCAGCACGTCGGCGGGCAGACGGTTGGCATAGCCTCCCTCAGCGATTGCCAGCTCAGCGGGAACGGTCGTGTCAACCACCTTGGCACCCAGCGAACCGGCGTTCTCCGAGGCCATCGGGCGAATGTCGGCAGCGTAGGTGATGGCACCCAGACGCTTGGCTGTAGCCAAAGCCTGAAGACCAGCAACACCGACACCGATGACCATCACCTTGGCGGGCTTAATCTGACCCACAGCGGTGAACATCTGGGGAACGAAGGTCGTCATCATATTGGCGGCCATCAGAATGCCCTTGTAGCCGGCGCAGGTCGACATCGAGGTCAGGGCGTCCATGTTCTGTGCACGCGAGATGCGGGGAATACCATCGAGGGTGATAGCGGTGACACCCTTAGCCGTCAGCTTCTTCACCATCTCGTGGTTCACGGGCGATGCGGGGTGAATGAAGGTGATGAGATACTGGCCTTTGTGCATCATGTCGACCTCATGCTTGCCCTTGGCCTCATTCATCAGAGGCTCCTTGACCTTCAGAATCAGCTCTGCGCGGTCGTAGATCTCCTGAGCGTCGTCAATCATCGTTGCACCGGCCTTGATGTACTCTTCATCGTTATAGAGGGCACCTTCGCCGGCATGACGCTCCACCAAGACTTCAAATCCGTCCTTTACAAACTTACCCACGGTTTCTGGGGTTGCTGCTACACGAGCTTCGTCGTGCATAATCTCTTTAGGAATACCAATAGTCATGTTTTCAGTTCTTATTTTAGGTTAAAGAATTCCGAATGCAAAAGTACAAAGAATATGCATCTAAAATGCTTTTTATACTGAGTTTAACACAAATTTAACACGTCCCTGACTTTTGTTCGCCTTTTTTCTGCTATCTTTGCAGCCGTTATGAAGAAAAGCATTGTTTGGCTGATATTTTTAATGGCTTGTTTGTCTGCTATCGCCCAGCAAGATTCGGTGAAAATGAAGCGTAAGATAGAGCTTTATGGCAGTGTATATGACTCGTTTACAAAGGCGCCCCTTAAGGCACATCTGACATTGCTGACAGCAGGCGACTCTGCCGTGGTCGACACGACGACCTGCTGGACGTGGGAAACCAACTCTTTCTATGAGTTCAAAGTGCCTGCCCGCCAGGAAGACTATATAATACGGGGGTCGTATGACGGCTATGATGACGGATTTCTTGACTACAAGTTGCGCCACATTGCCCGCAACAATCATTTCGAACTGCCACGCTTGCTGCTGAAAAAGAAGCAAGATGTATATAAGGAGGTGGGACTTGACGGCGTAGTTGTCACTGGCACAAAGGTGAAGATTGCCTATCGTGGCGACACAATCGTCTATAATGCATCGGCCTTCAACCTGCCTGAGGGCTCTATGCTCGACGGGCTCATCCGCCAGATGCCAGGTGCTGAGCTGAAGGACAACGGCGACATCTATATCGATGGCCGCAAGGTAGACTATCTGATGCTCAACGGCAAGGAGTTCTTCAAGGGCAACAACAAGGTGATGCTCGACAATCTGCCTTATTTCACCGTACAGGACGTCAAGGTCTACGAGAAGTCGACAGAAGAAAGCAAGCGCATTGGGCATGACATTGAAAAGAAAGACTATGTGATGGACGTGAACCTGAAACGCCAGTACAAGCGAGGCTATACGGCAAACGTAGAGGCTGGCGCAGGAACAGACGACCGCTATATGGCACGTCTCTTTTCGCTTTATTACGACGACCACACACGCATTTCGTTCTTTGGCAATGTGAACAATGTGAACGAGACCCGCAAGCCTGGCGGCGAAGGTGAGTGGCGTCCGTCGAACATGCCGCAGGGACTGCGCACCACAAAGATGACGGGCCTGCACTTGTCGACCGAAGATCAGGACAAACGGTTGGAGGAGACGTTCGATGCCAGCTTCACCTGGGATGATGCCCGCAATGAGTCGCGCTCCGCCCGCGAGACTTTCAGCACCGACGGCAGCATCTTCGGTGCTTCGCAGTCGGTGAGCCGACAAAAAGACTTCCGCTTCTCGGCCAGCAATCATGTCATTTTCAACCAGATCAACCTGAATCTCACTACTGATATCAACTATGCCAATGGTAATCTCGGCACACAGGGCGTTGATTCTACCATGCGCGACGTGCTCATCAATCATGTGCAGAACGCAGGCTACAATCGCTACCGCACACTAAGCCTCAATGGCGGTCTCAGATGGTTCAAGAAATTCGAGTGGGGCGACTATGTAACACTCAGTGCCAGTGGGACTTATAATTGCCAAAAACCCAGCGAGCGCTTCTCTCTGCAGGACACGCGCTACACTGCTGATGCACCGCTTGACCATCGCCGGTACTATGCCGACACCCATCAGAACGACTACGACTACACGGCTTCGGCCGGCTACATCTTTCAGATGCCCAACAACTGGTATGTGAATGCAGATGCTTCGTACTCGCAAGAGCGTAAAGCCGTCGCGAACAGTAGCTATCGTCTTGACCGCCTGGCCAATGTGCCCGCCTATACTCCCAACGCACCTGCATCGCAATTAGCATGGCTCCCTTCCAACATGGTATTGTTGCAGCAGGTGTTCGATGCTGATAATAGTGACACCTACCAGACAATGACGCGCTCTGCGAAGCTGCAAGCGGGGCTGTCGCACAGTACCGACAAAAGCTATTTCCAAATTGCTTTCCCCGTCAGTGTCGCCCGCCAGCACATGCACTACGACGACACCGTGCTTGACACACTGGCCCGCCGTCGCTACACCACCTTCGAGCCATCAGCCTCCTGGGCCCGTTGGGGGCGCAACTTCAGCTTCGCCAACTACAGCGTGAGCGTCAGCCAGCCCGATTTCCCCTCTGTCATGCCAACAGATGACACCATGAACCCTTTGGCCATCCACATCAACAACCCCAGTCTGAAGGCCAGCATTACCCATCATATGAACGGGAATCTTTCATGGACGGTCGACTCGCTGAAACGCACCATCTCCCTGAGCTTCGATGCCACCCTCACACAGCGCTCCTGGGGCACACGCACCACCTACAATCCCTCCACTGGCGCCTATACCTACCTCATGGACAATATCAACGGCAACTGGTCGGCCTCTATCGAAGGCAGCTATCGGCAACCCATTGACCGCAAACGTCGTCTCACTTTCACTCAGCGCCCCGCCGTAGGCTATGTACACAGCGTTGACTTTCCCGTTCTGTATGTTGCATCGCCAACACAACATGCTGAATCGGAACACTCCACTGTTCATAACTTGACGCTCGGCGACTATATGAAGTTAGAATACCAGATAGACAAGCTCACGGTCAGCACCAGCGGCAATATAGTCTATCGGCTGAGCAACAGCAGTCGTGAAGGATTCCAGCGCATCAACGCCGTGGACTTCGACTATGGCCTGGTACTTAACTATACCATTCCCTGGATGGAGGTCACGCTGGCCACCGACCTGCGCATGTTCTCACGTCGCGGCTACTATAGTGCGCTGATGAACGACGACCACCTCATCTGGAATGCAGAGCTATCGCGCTCATTCTTCAAGGGCAAGCTTGCTGCTAAGCTCACTGCATTCGATTTGCTGCACCAGCTCAGCAACACCCAGTACACTGTCAATGCACAGGGGCGCACCGAGACGTGGAACAACTGTATACCACGCTATGTGATGTTTACCCTTAGTTATAAGTTCACACAGAAATCTAAACAGTAATATTAAGTTATGGAAAAGAAGACCGTGGCGGTGCTCGGCATGATGTGTGCCGGATGTGCCGCTAATGTGGAAAGAAAACTTAGTGCTCTTGACGGCGTTGCTTCGGCAGCCGTCAACCTGCCCACCCGGACGGTGCTGCTCGAATATGAGCCTGAGCGCATCACGCTCCAACAGATGAAGGACGCTCTCGGGCAGATAGGCTATGACATGGTCATTGAGGAAGACCGCAACGTGGAGGCCATTGAGCGTCAGAACTATCGTGCCTTGCGCCGCAAGGTGCTTGTCTCCTGGTGTTTCGCAGTTCTTTGCATGGCCGTCTCTATGCGGTGGGTGCTTGGTGGCGAGTCCGACAGCTTTCGCAATCAGCTCTGTCTTATCATCGCCTTGCTGAACCTTATTTGTTGTGGACGCCAGTTCTATGTCAACGCCTGGCGCCAGCTGACTCATCTGTCGGCAAATATGGATACACTTGTCGCCTTGAGCACCTGCATCTCCTTCCTATTCAGTGTTTTCAACACCTTCTGGGGCGAATCGTTCTGGGGCGCCCGGGGCATCGAGAACCACACGTGGTTTGACGCCTCGGTGATGATCATAACCTTCGTGCTCACCGGGCGCCTGCTGGAAGAACGTGCCAAGCAGGGCACCGCATCGAGTATCCGTTCGCTGATGGGCTTACAGCCGAAGACGGCCCATCTCGTCGGTGAGGCTCCCAAGCCGTCGCTCTCCGACCTGATGAGTGGAAAAGCCTCGGCCCAACAGGCACCGTCGGTCACCGACATTCCCATCTCGGCTGTCCAGCAGGGCGATATCCTCGAGGTGCGCCCCGGCGAGAAGGTCCCCGTCGATGGCTTTTGTGTCAGCAGCCATGCCTCTGACGCCCTTCCGGCAGCAGTCGACGAGAGCATGATGACTGGCGAGTCGGTGCTTGTCAGCAAGCACGACGGCGACCACGTGCTGGCCGGCACGATTGTCAAGGAAGGGATGCTGCGCATGAAGGCCGATGCTGTGGGGCAGGACACCGTCTTGGCCAACATGATCCGCATGGTACAGGAGGCACAGGGCTCCAAAGCTCCTGTGCAGCACACTGTCGACCGAATCGCCTTGGTCTTTGTGCCTGCCGTCGTCGGTCTGGCACTTCTCACCTTCCTGATTTGGCTCCTCATTGGTGGCATGCAGATGCTGCCGCAGGCCGTGCTCTCAGCCGTCAGCGTGCTGGTCATTGCCTGCCCGTGTGCCATGGGGCTTGCCACGCCTACGGCACTTATGGTAGGCATTGGCAAGGCTGCTGAGAAGAACATTCTGATAAAAGATGCCACAGCACTTGAAGAACTGCGCAAGGTAGACGCCATGGTCGTCGACAAGACGGGTACGGTGACGCTGTTGGCTCCCGAAGATCCGATGGGAGAGACGCTGAAGCCATATGCACGCGAAGCCATCGAGCAGCTGAAGTCACACGGTGTAGAGGTCTATATGATGAGTGGCGACCAGGAAGAGAGGGTCCGTCACTGGGCCACGGCCGCCGGCATTGACCACTACAAGAGTCAGGTGTTGCCGCAGGATAAGGAAGACCTGGTCAGTCAGCTGCAGGCCGAAGGTCGCCATGTAGCCATGGTGGGCGATGGCGTCAACGACTCGCAGGCCCTTGCCACGGCCGATGTCAGCATTGCCATGGGCAGCGGTACAGATGTAGCCATGGACGTGGCTCAGGTGACGCTCATGGGCACCGACCTGCGCCGCATCCCCGAGGCCGTGTTGCTTTCACGCAAGACTGTCGGCATGATTCATCAGAACCTCTTCTGGGCTTTCATCTATAATCTCGTCTGTATTCCTTTGGCCGCCGGCGTACCTTATCTCTTCGGGTGTCACTTCCAGATCACACCCATGTGGGCCTCGGCGCTCATGGCCTTCTCAAGCATCAGTGTCGTCAGCAACAGTCTGCGCCTGAAGTTCTTCAAGACGATATAGCTTTGGCTGCAAATTGCGGCAATAGATGTCTCATCAGTCATGGCGTAATGTATGTTTTCTACTCCAAAAGTTGCAAAAAAATATTAAACACACTGATAATTGCTTTTTTTTTTGTACTTTTGCACCTTAAAAGTAGTTGACAACAATGAAGAATATTCGCAATTTCTGCATCATCGCACATATAGACCATGGCAAGTCGACACTTGCCGACCGTCTGCTGGAACGCACCAAGACCATCCAAGTCACTGAGGGACAGATGCTCGACGACATGGATCTGGAGCGCGAGCGCGGCATCACCATCAAGAGCCATGCCATCCAGATGGAGTATGAGCGCGATGGCGAGAAATATATACTCAACCTGATTGACACTCCGGGACACGTCGACTTCTCTTATGAGGTGTCACGCTCGATTGCCGCCTGTGAAGGCGCTTTGCTGGTGGTCGATGCCACACAGGGTGTGCAGGCGCAGACCATATCCAACCTTTACATGGCCATCGACAATAATCTGGAGATTATCCCCGTCATCAACAAGATAGACATGCCCTCGGCCATGCCCGACGAGGTGGAAGACGAAATCGTCGACCTCATAGGCTGTGACCGCTCCGAGATTATCCGCGCCAGTGGAAAGACGGGTGAGGGCGTCGATGATATACTCAATGCCGTGGTCGACCGCATCCCGCATCCCGTAGGCGATGAGGAGGCACCGCTGCAAGCCTTGATTTTCGACTCGGTCTTCAACTCTTTCCGTGGCATCATTGCTTATTTCAAGATAGTCAATGGTACGATAGCCAAGGGCGACAAGGTGAAGTTCTTCAACACAGGAATGGAATACGTCGCCGACGAGGTAGGGGTGCTGAAGATGGACATGATTTCCCGTAAGGAGCTGCGCACGGGCGATGTGGGTTACATCATCAGCGGCATTAAGAATTCAAAAGAGGTGAAGGTAGGCGATACCATCACCCATGTGGAGCGCCCCTGCCTGAAAGCTATCGAGGGCTTCCAGGAGGTGAAGCCGATGGTCTTTGCCGGCGTCTATCCCATTGACCCTACCGACTATGAGAATCTGCGTGCCTCGCTTGAGAAGCTGCAACTTAACGATGCGTCGCTCACGTTTCAGCCGGAATCATCGGTGGCCCTGGGATTCGGTTTCCGCTGTGGCTTCCTGGGCCTGCTCCATATGGAGATTGTGCAGGAACGCCTCGACCGTGAGTTCGACATGGACGTAATCACCACCGTGCCTAACGTCAGCTATATGTGCTACACGAAGCAGGGCGAGGTGAAAGAGGTGCACAACCCTTCTGGCTTGCCCGACCAGACGCTGATAGACCACATCGAGGAACCGTATATCCGCGCTTCCATCATCACGGCCTCGGCCTATATCGGCCCCATCATGACCCTCTGTCTCGACAAGCGTGGCGAACTCATAGACCAGCAATATGTCAGTGGCAACCGCATGGAGCTTCACTTCATGTTGCCGCTCGGCGAGATTGTCATCGACTTCTATGACAAACTGAAGTCCATCTCTAAAGGCTATGCCTCATTCGACTATCACATCGACTCGTTCCGCCCGTCGAAGCTTGTTAAGCTCGACATCCTGCTCAACGGTGAACCCGTCGATGCCCTGTCGACCCTGACGCATCAGGACAATGCCGTCAGTTTCGGCCGGCGCATGTGCGAGAAGCTAAAGGAGCTCATTCCGCGCCAGCAGTTCGACATTGCCATCCAGGCAGCCATCGGTGCCAAGATTATTGCCCGCGAGACGGTGAAGCAGGTGCGCAAGGATGTGTTGGCTAAATGTTATGGCGGCGACGTCAGTCGCAAACGCAAACTGCTTGAGAAGCAGAAGCGTGGTAAGAAGCGCATGAAGCAAATAGGCAATGTGGAGGTGCCGCAGAAAGCCTTCCTTGCCGTCCTGAAACTCGACTGATGCGGCGAGGGCGCTCTGACCGTCTCTACGTCTGAATGTTTTTAAAGTATACAACTAACAAATCCTCTTTATATTATGCCTATTCAAAGTTTGACTTCACGCGATGTGGCTCGCGAACTGGCCAGACGTTACAGTACGATGACGCACGATGAGCTTGACATGCTTGAGAACATCCTCGTGCCTATGAAGTTTGCTAAGGGCGATACAATCCTGAGTGAAGGTGAGACGTGTCGCCATATCTATTGGATTGTGAAGGGCTTGGTACGCCAGTTCTACTACAAGAACAAGAAGGAACTGACGGAATACATGGCTACAGAAAACACCATCTGCATGAGCATTGAGAGTCTGTTCAAAGAGGAACCTTCGCAGCAGATTCTGCAAGCTCTTGAGCCCACCATTATCTATGCGCTGCCCATGCATCAGCTTGAGGCTGTGGCCATGAAGAGCGTCAATATACAGATGCTCTATAGAAAAATACTTGAGGAGTCGCTCATCATCAGTCAGCATCATGCCGACATGCTGCGCTTTGAGAGCGCCCAAGACCGTTACCTGAAGCTGGTGAAGCGTTCGCCGCAGCTGGTGCTCCGTGCGCCCCTTGTCTATATTGCCAGCTATCTGCAGATGACTCCTGAGACGCTGAGCCGTGTGCGTACGTCGGCATTGCTGGAAAACAAATGAAAAAATAGTTCCTGTATTCCGTCTATGGTCTCACTTTGCTGATCCAGGCGGGATACATGTCGATTACCTCTTGCGGCTGCTTGTTATACCATCCGTAGCCGTTGCGCCGTTCGTAGCCGATATATTCAAGTGAGGGCTGCGGTACGCCGTCGCGGTCACATACGTAGGGCTCTTCTGTCTGCAGGTCGTAGTAGCGCGCCCAGATGCGCGAACCGAAGCGGTGCACCAGTCTTCGGTCTTTCTTTCCTTCTTTGTTGGTGAAAGTCTCCAGGTCCATGTCTTCTATGGCATGGGCTTTCAGCCATTCCACGGCCGCCGTGACGGCTTCAACTACCTCGTCAGACGGTTTGTCGAGCGACATGAGCAGTTTCAGCAGGTCGGGGGTCTCGTGGCTGCCTGTGAATGACGCCAGTTCGTAGCTGCGGGCATTGGCAGGCATGAAGGTGCGTTCATCATGCTGCTGGCACCACACCGTGCGGCGACCGTCTTTTATTATCTGACACTTGAGGATGCAACTGATGCCTCTGTCGAATGCTGCGCGCAGTTGCTGCAAGGTGTTGCTTGGCAGTTGCAGCGCGTCGTAGGGCTTGCGCTCTTCATAGACATCACGCAATAGGCACATCACGTTGTAGATGGCATTGTCGTTGAAAGTGATGTGATTTGAGTAAAACGGTGCCCCTTCTTTTGTGAATGGCTTATAGGGGTAGTATTGCGGCCATCCGCCATGCGGATATTGTGCCTTCACAAGATAGTCGAGCCCCTTCAGCACAGCCTTCCTGTATTTCTTGTTGCCTGTAGCCTTGTATACACGAGCAAGAATCTTGATTTCTGTTGTCGTGGCTTTGTTGTCAATGGTTGATCCGATGCCGTCGCTGCTGTTTTTCTGGCGCCATATCTCTGTGCGTTCTTTCAGTTTTGCTCCTTTCTCGGCCAAATGCCAGTTGTGGTTCTTTGCCCATCCGCCGCTGGCAAACTGATATTTCACGATAGAGTCTGCCACACTCGTGGCTTCTTTCGATGCAAACCAGCTTTTGTCGTGCAGGTGAAGAATATCTGTCATGCTGAGAGACGTGGTCTGGCTTTTCACGGTTAGGCACACTGTGAGAAGAGATGCAAAGACGGTAATTCTGATGTTCATTTTACAATAACTCTTTTTCCTTTAATAATGTAGACGCCAGGCTTGAGAGCGCGGGCATTGTCAGCCGTGGTCACTTTCTTGCCGCTCAAGTCGTAGACATCACCGTGGGCAGTTACCGGGTGACTTACAAGTTCAATACCAGAGGGCGGAAGCGAGGCAATGTCGAACCGCTTGGTGTCAAGATATTCCATACGTCGTGTGAACCAGTCGGCGAGGTAGTCCATCTCGTTGTCGAAATCCAAGTTGCGGCGCGCTATGTCGGTATCGCCATTCCATCTGCTGTATTCTCGCTGGTCGGCGCCGCATTTCTTAAATTCGCCAAGATAGGAGCGGAAGCGGTTCAGTATCTGTTCGGTGTCGAGATAAGTGGAGCGCAGGTCACGATAGCGCAGGCGCACACGGTTGTTGAAGTCGTCGGCATTTGTGTTGCGCAGACGTCTGAAAAGATTATAGTCGCCATGCTCATGGTTGGTGATAAACTGCTCATAGTCCTGGTCGGGCCGCATCAGCGGCGAGTGCCAGTAGTCGTCGCTCCAGCGCTGGCCGCAAGCGGCGTCCATATCCCACACACCGATGGTGATTTTTCTTGATTGCCGTTTGTCGTAGATGCCAAAAAACATGTTCTTGCCATGGTTGTCACTTGACATAATAGTCTCCATCAGTATGTAGTAGTCAATGATGACAGGCATGTCGAAGTATTCGGGAGCATAATGTATGAAGTAGTTGTCGGATGACGTACATACCAAGTCGACGGCATCGTAGAGATATTGCCAGTCGGTGGGCGACACGTCTTCTATGCTGGGATACTTCACGTAGTATTGATCCCACGACTCGCTGAAGTTGTTGAAGTTGACGGGCGACGTGCCGGGATAGTAGTTGTTGTCGCGGTCGTGTCCCATGAAGACGGCATAGCTCCATTCCTTCGATTTCCATAGCTGGCCGTGCATGGTTTGCGTGTCTTCATCATATTTTCTCAGCTTCATCTGCTTACGGTCCATATTCTCGGTCATGCAGTATATGCCGCGATACTCGCCGTTGAGCACAAGCTCCACGAAATGTCCGCGTGTGCCCGTCAGGGCTTTGGGCTCTTGGGCGATGTAGTAAGGTGGTGTGGCGAAATCATTCCACAAGTCGGTGAGCACGCGGTTGCGAACGCGGCTCATGTCTATCTGGCATGCCTCCAGAATCCACGAGTTGTCGTTTCGGAGTCCGAAGAACTTCTTCTCGAGTTTCTGGCCTGTGGCGTCAAGCAGCTTCACATGATAGTTGCGCTTGTGCTTGCCTGGCGAGTTGCTGATGCCACCTCGCCATTTAGCCTTCATGCAGAGCAGCTCTGCTGCACGCTTGTCGGGTTCGTTGACGGCAATGTAACCCTCGGAGTAGCTGTTGTTAAATGATCCGTATAGACTTACTACGGGTAGAGAGGTGAAAGTCAGCGACTTACTGACTGACGAGCCATCGGCAAGCTGCGCTGTCAGCTCATAGTTTTTGCTGCCTTCTATCATCGTGAAGACAAAGGTGCTGTCATTGTCGATGGGGTGCTGCTCGATAAACAATCTGCTTGACGCATCGCCAGGTGAGAAGCTGATGGTAGCGGCATAGTCGCTGCCAAAGTGGTCGGTAGGGATTGAGCAGAGATAGAGGTCGAGCGACTCCACATAGGTGATGGCGTGCCCGTCGATAGTGATTTGTCCGACGTACCTGTTCAGAGGACCGCCTTTCGGCAGTGTGGCCACCGATTTGCGCAACTCCTCGAGTGCGGCGAAGTCGTCGCCAGCCTGGCTGATGAGTTCATCAGCCTCTTCGAGGGTATAGCAGTCCTGCAGTTCGGTTCTCACTTTGCGTTTTTCCCCATCGATGACTTGCTGTTCGCTCCCTTTATATAGAAGGTATATGTTGTCGATAGCTATCCAGTTGGCGTTGGTACTGGTGGCCCTGACACCTAAATTCACAGTACCATCGGCAGCCAGCGTGAAGTCAACGCTCATGCGCTCGGGAGCATTGTTGTTGGTGCCTACTGTCGTCGCATGGTCATTGGCATATAGCTCCACGCCTGTAGCGGGTGCCTCAGGCATGCCGCCCCAGCTATTGCCTTGCCAAACGGCAATCATGTCTGCCTGCAGGGTATAGCTTCCGGCGGGGATGTTTTTCAGTGTCTGAGAGAGCGTGCAGTCGTCGAGCGGCCCATAGGCCACGTCGTGCCAGTTCTCAACGAAGGGTGCCACGGTGTAGGCATTGCCGTTATAGTGTGAGCCGCCGGCGCCTGTATTCAAGAACCAGCCGCCCTCGTTTTTCCAGCCCTCGATGGCATCGGCAGTGGCATTGAGCCATGACGACACGTCGAAGGTGGTACCACTGGCTTGACGCGGGGTGGCGCCGGTATGAGCTATCGTTCCGACCAATAGCAGCGTGAGGGAGAGCAGCTTAGGTTTCATGTTTTTTAGTAGATGGTAGTTGTAAGAAGTAGTTTAGTTAGGAAAAACATTGAACATTGAACGTGGAGCTAATAGCTCGCAGTCCCGTTCAATGTTCAATGATGCAGAAGATTAGTAGGCGAAGAGCGGGTAGTTCTTCATCGTCTCATTCACGCGCTTGCGAACGCTTGCGATGACCTCTTCGTCGGTAGGATTGTTAAGCACGGTCTCGATGAGCTCAGCAATGAGCACCATGAGGTCTTCCTTGGCACCGCGTGTAGTGATGGCAGGCGTGCCCAGGCGCAGGCCGCTTGTCTGGAAGGCCGAACGGGTGTCGAAGGGAACCATGTTCTTGTTGACGGTGATGTCGGCAGCCACCAGAGCGTTCTCAGCCACCTTACCGGTCAGGTCGGGATACTTGGTGCGCAGGTCGACCAGCATCGAGTGGTTGTCAGTACCGCCGCTGACGATATGGAATCCGCGCTTGATGAGCTCTTCGGCCAGCACGGCTGCGTTCTTCTTCACCTGCAGAGCCCACTCCTTGAACTCAGGCTGCAGGGCCTCGCCGAAGGCCACGGCCTTGGCAGCAATGACGTGCTCCAGCGGGCCGCCCTGCTGTCCGGGGAAGACGGCGCTGTTCAGTATCTGCGACATCATCTTCACCTGGCCCTTAGGCGTGGTCAGGCCCCAGGGATTCTCGAAGTCCTTGCCCATCAGGATGATACCTCCGCGAGGACCACGGAGGGTCTTGTGGGTCGTAGAAGTGACGATGTGGGCATACTTCACGGGGTTGTCGAGCAGACCGGCAGCGATGAGACCTGCGGGGTGAGCCATGTCGACCATGAGCAGGGCTCCTACTTTGTCGGCAATCTCGCGCATGCGCTTATAGTCCCACTCACGGCTGTAGGCCGAGCCGCCGCCGATGATCAGTTTGGGCTTGTGCTCCAGGGCGAGCTGCTCCATCTCGTCGTAGTCCACGCGGCCAGTCTCCTTGTTGAGGTTGTAGCCGATGGGGTTGTAGAGGATACCGCTGGTGTTCACCTTCGAACCGTGGCTCAGGTGGCCGCCGTGGTCAAGGTTCATGCCCATGAAGGTGTCGCCGGGCTTCAGCACGGCCAGCAGCACGGCGGCGTTAGCCTGTGCGCCAGAGTGAGGCTGCACGTTGGCATACTCGGCACCGAAGAGCTTGCATACGCGCTCGATGGCGAGGTTCTCTATCTCGTCGACCACCTGACAGCCGCCGTAGTAGCGCTTGCCGGGATAGCCTTCGGCATACTTGTTGGTGCAGTACGAACCCATGGCTTCCATGACTTCGTCGCTGACGAAATTCTCACTGGCGATGAGCTCCATGCCTTTCAGCTGGCGCTGATGCTCACGCTCAATCAGGTCAAACACTTTGTTGTCTCTTTGCATAGTTTTTTAAATTTATAGGGTTATGATTTATTTGCATTTTTGAGTGTGCAAAGGTACGAATTATTTTCCGAATCAGCAAACGAATTGAAAAGAATATTCTTCTATTTCAGAAACTTTCAGAATCGGTTTTGCAGAAATTCATCTCTGTTTCCGGCATACTTCGTCTACCTGTTGTTGGCGATGCTTCCACAAGCAAGTTGGTGGTTCTCTTCGCTGAAGCTAATTCAGATGGTTGTCAAACATCAATTTTTCTGACGTAAGTACATGATTTTAGTGCTTTTATTTCCGTATTACTTTATTTTTTAGTAATTTTGCAGCCGAAACAGTAATCAATAAAAAGAGACAAAGAATGAAAGCATTTGTATTTCCGGGACAAGGTGCCCAGTTTGTCGGCATGGGTAAAGATCTGTATGATACCAACCCTGAGGCAAAGAAGTTGTTTGAAAAGGCCAATGAGATTCTCGGCTATCGCATTACAGATATCATGTTTGAGGGTACTGACGACGACCTCAAGCAGACGAAAGTTACTCAGCCGGCCGTATTCCTTCACTCGGTCATCTCGGCCTTCTGTGCAACACCTTTCGATCAGCCTGAGGAGAACTGCCCGAAGATGATGGCTGGTCACTCGCTGGGTGAGTTCTCGGCATTGGTTGTTGCCGGGGCTCTGTCGTTTGAAGATGGCCTGCGCTTGGTGTATGCTCGTGCAATGGCCATGCAGAAAGCCTGCGAGGCACAGCCTTCCACGATGGCTGCCATCATCGGCCTGGCCGACGAGCAGGTGGAAGAAATTTGCGCAAAGGTGTCGGCTATGGGCAAGGGCGTTGTCGTGCCGGCCAACTACAATAATCCTGGCCAGCTGGTCATCAGCGGCAACATTGAGGCCATCGAAGAGGCATGCGCACAGCTGAAGGCTGCAGGAGCCAAGCGTGCTCTGCCGCTGAAGGTGGGAGGTGCATTCCATAGTCCGCTGATGCAGCCGGCAAAAGATGAGCTGCAGACGGCCATTGAGCACACTGACTTCCGCACACCCATGTGTCCCGTCTATCAGAATGTCGACGGACTGCCCCATACCGATCCTGCCGAGATAAAAGCCAACCTGATTGCCCAGCTGACAAGCTCAGTCAGGTGGACACAGTGTGTGCAGTCGATGATTGCCGACGGTGCCACCGATTTCACCGAGTGCGGCCCAGGCAAGGCTTTGCAGGGCATGATTGCCAAAATTAACAGAGAGGTGACGGTGCACGGCATTGCATAAAGAAAAATCAAAGAAACAAAAACTAACGGTGATTGGAGTTTAAGGGATAACACACTGCTAATTGATGCTGTGTCCTTTAAACTCCAATTATTCTATACAAGTCGCTCATCATTCATGAAAATCATTATTTATCAGATTCTGATGCGTCTCTACGGTAATAAAAACGAGACGCGTAAGGCTAACGGAACCATCGAAGAGAACGGTTGTGGCAAGATGAACAATCTGAGTGCCAGCGAATTGAAAAAAATTCGGGAACTTGGAGTCACTCATGTCTGGTATACCGGCATTCTGCGTCATGCATCTACCACCGATTACACCAGTCATGGCATTCCTTGCCAGCATCCGGCGGTGGTGAAGGGCAAGGCTGGCTCGCCTTATGCCATTGCAGACTACTACGATGTAGACCCTGATTTAGCCGTTGTGGTAGATAAGCGCATGAGTGAGTTTGAGCGGCTCGTGAGTCGCACCCATCGGGCCGGGTTGAAAGTCGTCATCGACTTTGTACCCAATCATGTGGCACGTCAATATCATAGTATTGCCAAGCCCGACGGCGTGAGAGACCTGGGGGAAGACGATGACACATCGGCAGGATTCATGCCCGAGAAAAACAATTTCTATTATTGTCCCGGCCAGGCTTTCATGCCCTTTCTCGACCTGTATCACGGAGCAAAAGAGCCGTATCAGGAAATGCCTGCCAAGGCCACGGGCAACGACTGCTTCCACAATTCGCCGACGCGCAACGACTGGTATGAGACCGTGAAGTTGAACTATGGCGTAGACTATTATGCAGGTGGGGTGGGGCACTTCACACCGATACCCGACACGTGGCATAAGATGCTCCACATCTTGCTTTACTGGGCAAGCAAACGCGTTGATGCCTTTCGCTGCGACATGGCAGAGATGGTGCCGGCCGAGTTTTGGGATTGGGCCATTGCCAAGGTGAAGGAGAAATATCCGGAAGTGGCATTCATTGCCGAGGTCTATAATCCCCAGAAATACAGAAGGTATATCGCTGCAGGCTTCGACTATCTCTATGACAAGGTGGGAATGTATGACGCTGTGCGCGACGTGGTATGTCATCGGCGCGATGTTGGCGCCATCACCGAGGCATGGCAACAGACCGACGACATTGGGCAGCACATGCTCTATTTCCTTGAGAATCATGATGAACAGCGCGTGGCAAGTGACTTCTTTGCTGCTGACGGCCGGAAGGCTGTACCGGCTCTGGTGGCATGTGCGCTGATGCGCCAGAACCCGTTTATGATTTACTTCGGACAAGAGTGGGGCGAGAAGGGTATGGATGCTGAAGGCTTTAGCGGTCACGACGGGCGGACTACTATCTTCGACTACTGGTCTTTTGGGGCTCAGGCTGAACGCGATGCAGAACTGGAGACGACCTACCGGCACGTGCTTAACATTGCAAAAAGTGAGCGGGCTGTCACTGATGGCTTGTCTTTCGACCTGATGTATGTCAACAGGCAGTGCTGCAGGCAGTATGCCTTCCTGAGAAAGGCAGAAAACGAACTGCTGCTCGTACTCACCAACTTCGACGATGCTGCCGCCTGTGTGAATCTGCTTCTGCCGGAACATGCCTTCAACTATCTGGATATCAGCGAAGGAACATATCTGATGACCGACCTGCTTAGCGGGCAGAGCATGGAAGCGGTTCTGCAGCGCAACCAGTCTGTGAATATTACTATCAAACCAAGAGGAGCACAAATATGGAAGATTACATTTTGAATGAGCATAACAAAGAGGAGTTTCCGCCTGCACACACGGCGGAGCATTTGCTCAACCAAACAATGATCAGGTTTTTTGGGTGTGGGCGCAGTCACAATGCCCATATAGAGCGGAAGAAGAGCAAGATGAGTTTCTATCTGGATCATAAGCCTGACCGCAAAGAGGAGAAGGCGATTGAGCAGAGAATGAATGAACTCATTGAGGCCGACCTGCCCGTCACCTTTGAGTTTTGCAATCGTCATGAGCTGCCTGAAGACATAGCCACCGACCGTCTGCCAGACGAAGCATCGGAGACCATCAGGCTTGTGCGCATAGGCGACTATGATGTGTGTCCGTGCATAGGGCGCCATGTCAGGTCGACTGCGCAGATAGGAAGGTTTGAACTACTGGGTACGAACTGGGACGAACACGAGCACTCGTTCAGAGTGCGGTTTAAAATCATCTCTGGGCAGTAGGCTTATAATGCAGGGAGGACATTCTGTGGTGTTCAGAATATCCTCCCTGCCGAAATAAGGGTTATGTGTAGAGGTATCGCTTGATGCTCTTCTTGGGCGTCTTGGCAAACTCATCTTCGTGTATTACTATTTCGCTGATTTTCTCATAAGCCGGAAGCTGCTGGTTGAGGCCAGCCAGATTCTGGTTCATAATGTCTTGCAGATCTTCTTTGGTGAAGTTCATGGCCTTGGCTTCTTCGATGTCAGGATGCACCAAGGCAACGAGCTTCGTGTCGCGCTGCACGACGATGCTCTCCACCACCATCGTCATGGAGTTGAGCTTGTCTTCTATCTCCTCCGGGTAGATGTTCTGGCCATTAGAACCTAAAAGCATATTCTTGCTGCGGCCGTTGATGAAGACGTTGCCTTCGCGGTCCATGGTTCCGAGGTCGCCCGTGTGATACCAGCCATCTTTGTCGATGGTCTCTGCCGTTGCTTCGGGATTCTTGTAATAGCCAAGCATGACGTTGAGTCCGCGGGCCAGAATCTCTCCGGGAACATTCTGCGGGTCGGGCGAGTCAATCTTCACTTCCATGTGAAGCGCGGCCTTGCCGCACGACCCAGGCACAAACTCGCGCCAGTCGGCATAGCAGATGATGGGAGCGCACTCTGTGGCCCCGTAGCCAACGGTGAACGGAAACTGTATCTGCTGCAGGAACTGCTCTACTTCGCGGTTGAATGCCGCACCGCCGATAATGACCTCGAAGAATTCGCCTCCGAAGGCTTTCACCACCTCCTGGCAAATCATTTCCTTCACCTTCTTTGAGATGACAGGCATCTGCAGCAAGAGACGCATGCGGTTGTTTTGTATCTTGGGGAACACACGCTTGCGGATAATCTTCTCGATGACGAGTGGAACGGCGATGATGATGGCCGGCTTGATGTCGGCAAAAGCTTGGGCGATGATAGCGGGTGAGGGCGTGCGGTTGAGATAGAACACGTGGCAGCCACGGATGAATTCGAATATAAACTCGAAAGCCATGCCATACATGTGGGCCATGGGAAGAATAGAGATGACATTAGCGCCCGGCTTCACGTTGGTTCCCATGACCTGGCAGGCAAAGTCGTAGTTCGACCACAGTGCCCTGTAGGGAATCATCACTCCTTTGGAAAAGCCCGTCGTTCCGCTTGTGTAGTTGATCATGGCCAGCTCTTCGCCGTTTGCTTCGCGGTAGTAGCTCACGTGTTCTTTCCTGAAGTATTTGGGGAACTTCTTTCCGTATAGCTCGTTGAGGTGCTCGCGGGCATAAGTCAGCTTGTCGGTGCGTGAAACCAGAAGTGAATAGTCGGTAGAGCGTATGATACCTTCAAGACCGGGCATCTTTGCGGGGTCGATGATTCCGCATATATGATCGCCGGCAAAGAGCAGACGTGCATCAGAGTGGTTCACAATATTGTGTATTTGCTCAGGCATGAACTCGTGCAGGATAGGTACGGCAATGGCGCCGTAGGTGAGCGTGGCCAGGAAAGCCACTGCCCATTGGCTGCTGTTCCTTCCGCACAATGCAATCTTATCTCCTTTCTGTATGCCGGAGTTCTCAAATAAGATGTGTACCTTTTCAATTTTGCGTGCGACGTCGTGGAACTGCAGAGTCTGCCCCTTATAGTCGGTCAGAGCATCCATGTCCCAGTGGTCGATGATGCTTTTTTCTATTAGTTCATTAAAGTTTTGTATTTTTTCCATGTTTCTATTATGCTTGGTAAAGATAACGTTTTATGCTTTTTTTCGGTGTCTTCTGAAACTCTTCGTCAACCATCTCTATGCGGTTGATTCTGATATAGCCAGGCATGCTGTCATTCAAGTTTACACGGTTTTGATCCATGACGGCTTCTTTCTCAGCGTCGGTGAGCTCTGAGACTTCATCCTGGTCTGGGTAGACCAGAGCTACCAATTTCCCGTCACGCTGCACAATAAGGCTCTCTGCCACCATAGGCATAGAGTTCAGTTTGTCTTCTATTTCCTCTGGATATATGTTTTGGCCGTCGGAACCAAGTAGCATGTTCTTTATTCGCCCGCGAATGTATATGTTGCCATTGGCATCCATCGTGCCAAGGTCGCCGGTGTGGTACCATCCCTCGGCATCAATGGCCTCGGCGGTGGCTTCCGGATTCTTGTAATAGCCCAGCATGACATTTATGCCGCGGGTTACAATCTCGCCCGGGACGTCTGGCGAATGACTCACGATGCGCACTTCCATGTTGTCGACGGCCCTGCCGCACGAACCGGGTGCAAAGCTTTTCCAGTCGCTGAAACTGATGAGCGGAGCGCATTCAGTAGCACCATATCCCACGGTGATGGGGAAGCCGATAGAGACGAGAAACTGTTCTATCTCCTTTGAGAGTGCAGCACCGCCGACGACAATTTGATAGGCCTGCCCGCCAAATGCTGCATGTACTTGCTCGCATATCTTCTCTTTCACTCTCTTCGAGACAACCGGCATGGCCAGAAGCAGGCGCATGCGGTTGTTCTGTATGGTGGGGAACACGCGCTTACGTATGATTTTCTCAACAATCAGCGGCACAGAGATGATGAGCGACGGCCTTATTTCGGTGAAGGCCTTGGCTATCAGCGAGGGAGACGGCAGCCTGTTGAGGAAGAAGAGATGGCAGCCGTTGCAGAAACCGAAGATGAACTCGATGGCCAGGCCATACATGTGGGCCATGGGCAGAATGTCGAGCATCGAGTCGCCGGCCTTTACGTGCGCTCCCAGATGACGCAGGCAGAAATCCAGGTTGCCCCATAGGGCCCTGTAGGGTAGCATCACGCCCTTCGAGAAGCCTGTGGTACCACTCGTGTAGTTGATGAGCGCCAGCTCCTCAGGGGCGTCTTCATGGTAGCGCACGTCCTCAGGGGTGAAAGCTTTCTGATAGCGTTTGCCAAACATATAATTAATATGTTCGCGCGCATAATCAAGCTGCTCTGAGCGTGAAACCATCAGCGAGAAGTCGGGCAGGTAGATGATGCCCTCAAGCGCCGGCATGGCGTCAGGTGTTATTTCCTTTGCAACGAAATCGCCCACAAACAAGAGCTTTGACTCCGAATGGTTCACTATGTTGTGAACTTGTTCGGCATTAAACTCATGGAGAATGGGTACGACAACGGCTCCATATGTGAGAGTGGCCAGGAACGTCACTGCCCAGTTGGCCGAGTTGCGGCCGCAGATGGCAATTTTGTCTCCTTTCCCAACACCACAGTTCTCGAAGAGAATGTGAATTTTCTCAATTTTTCTGGCTACGTCGTGATACTGGAGCGTTGCTCCTTGGTAGTCTGTCAGGGCATCAGCATTCCAGTTGCGTGTTATTGCCTGATATAGGTATAGGTTGAAACTTGAACCTGTTTTCATTGCACAATTTTCGAAATTTTGTGCAAAGGTACGTTGTTTTTTGCACAAATCCAAACTTTTCGTGCAGTTTTTTTCCTCGGCTCATGCTTCTCCGGAAAAAAAGACTACTTTTGTGGTGTATTATATAGACAATTGCAGGGTCTATTCATACCTCATGGAGCGGGCGGGGTGGATGTGCGACACCAGATAGCTGGGAGCGATAAGTACAAAGACGCTGATGACGAGCGTGGCGATGTTGAGCAGCAAGATGAGGGGAATGCTTATCTCCATCGGTGCTTCGCTGACGTAATATGTCTGAGCGTCGAGTTTCACGAGGCCGGTATATTTCTGCAGCAGCACAATGCCGAGTCCCAGCACATTGCCCCATAGCAGTCCGCGCCCGATGATGAACACGGCAAACCAGAGGAAGGTGCGCCTGATGGCTTGGTTGCGTGCGCCCAGGGCTTTGAGCACGCCGATCATCTGCGTCCGCTCAAGGATGATGATGAGCAAGCCGCTGATCATGGTGAAGCCCGCCACCGCAATCATCAGGGCCAATATGATCCACACGTTGATGTCGAGCAGGTCGAGCCATGAGAATATCTGCGGGTAGGCATCAAGAATGGTTTGTGAAGCAAGCGTGTTGCCGTCGGCATCTTGTGTTCTGTTGACGAGCCATACCACGTTTTGGCTCGTCTCGTCGAGCCTGTTGAAGTCGTCTACCGTCAGCTCTGCGCCCGAGCACTCGTCGCCCCGCCATCCGTTGATGCGCTGGGTGGCATAGATGTCGGTGATGCACACAAAGTCGTCGAAGCGCTTCATGTTGGTCTGGTATATGCCGCAAATGGTAAACCGGCGGGTGCGTACATCGTCTTCGCCAATGAAATAAGTGAAGATGCGGTCGCCAATGCTGAGCCGGAGCTTTTCGGCCATGGTCTTTGATATGAGCAGCTGATATTTCGAGGTAGAGTCGCTGAGTGCAGGCATCTCGCCGTCGGTCAGGCATTGCTTTAGGAACGTCAGGTCATACTCAGGGCCAATGCCCTTCAGGGCTACGCCCAGAAAATTGTCGTCGGTCTTCAGTATGCCTTGTGCCATGGTGAAGCGCTCGGCGTGCTTCACGCCGTCAATCGCTGTCAGCACATTCATCAGACTGTCGTCGATGCACACGGGGAAACTGTTTGCCGAAGTATAGGAATTGATGTTTTCCACCTGTATATGACTTCCGAAGCCTACCACTTTGTCGCGGACGGTATGCTTGAACCCCAAAATGACGCTGACAGTGACGATCATCACGGCCAGTCCGATGGCTACGCCTATCGTGGCAATGCGAATGGCTGGACGGCTCACCTTGCGCTGGTCGCCCTGGTCTTCATATATTCTCTTTGAGAGAAAAAGAGGCAAATTCATGTGTCGTGTGTTTAATTTTTTTATGACGTCAAAACAACTCGTTTGCGATTGCAAAGGTACAAAAAATATCTGAACCCCAAAAGAAATCAGCCACATTTATAATAATAAATGTATCGTGTTGCAGCCTCTGTGTACATAGATATTACATAATTCGAGTAAAAACAACTTAAAAATAAATTTTTGGCCCAAGGGGGATTGTCCGTGGCGGGCAGATGCCGCTGCCTAACCAAAGACAGTAACACATCTATAGAAAAAGAAGGGTATATCCCTTATTCCCTTCAGGCATGACCTGAAGGCTTTCATCTTG